>JAEEGL010459895.1_pt1 | contig 26472 bp, 17 predicted proteins | sample 9134231 | NCBI WGS metagenome assembly JAEEGL01 (sample SAMN16246548, study PRJNA631951) | gut metagenome | biome: gut microbiome; feature: rumen; material: fiber-attached | host: Bos | place: Iran: Karaj | collected 2018-10 | reverse complement strand
ATGGGATTTTTCCTTGGATACCGGTGGATTGACAAACGCTGCCTTGACTGCACTTTCGCAGGGGGCATCCCGGACAAGCCTGAAGACTGGATAGAATAACTGACAACCTGAAAAGAAACACCATGAGCGACTTCAGAACACAATACCGCGCCGCAACCAAGACTTTCATTATTGTCTTGGCCATACTCAGTGCATCAGTATTTTGCAGCGGACAAGGAAGGACTGTTGAGAGAATGTTCATTTCCACTGACCGCCCGTATTATGCTGCTGGCGACAAGATATATTGCTCCGCATTCTGTCTCACTCCAGAAGGTGAACTGTCAGGGTTCAGTGCCGTATCATACCTGGAATTGTACAGTGCTGACGGTCACAGCGTAACCGGGAAAATAGCTCTCACGGAAGGAAGAGGGGCAGGAAGCATAGATCTTCCTTCGGACCTCCCTACTGGCAACTACCGCCTGATAGCATACACTGCAGTCAATCATAATGAAGAAGGTTTCGATTACGGTTCCTTCAGTAAGACTGTATCAGTCTACAACACTTCTTCCGCATCAAGAGTGGAAGGCGGAGTTGAAATCATTCCGGACATGGCCTCTGGTGGACAGGAAGAGACCGGAACCGGAGACCTCGATATCACCCTCGGAGAATCATCTGAAGGCGGGTTGAGCCTATTCATGAACAGCGGCAAGCAGACTTTCGTAAGTGTCAGCATCTATCATGACGAGCATCTGCCCGTTTATGATACCGGTTCCATGAAATCATTCCTCTCTTCAATCAAAAAGCCCCAGGGATTCCTGGACAACTCGGTTCCGGAATATGACGGAGAAATAGTCAGGATACAGATAGAACCATCCGAAGGGACAATCGCTGATTTGAGCGGGAAAGACGTATTCATCTCGACTCCAGGTTCCATCTCCGACATATACGCAACCCCTCTTGGAAAAGATGGTGTAGCGGAATATTTCACAACCAACATTTTCGGGAACAAGGACATGGCGATAGAAATCAAGGATTTCGGAAAGCCCTTCTCATTCTCTTTCGTCAACCCTTTTGTTGGCAAAGGCCCAAACGACGGGATACCGGTAATGAAGATTTCCCAGTCCATGGAAAAGGCGATATCAAGACTGGGAGAGTCTATGCAAGTTGTGAAGATGTTCGATGCCGATACGCTTTATGATTATCTTCCTTCAAGGTCGATCCACTTCACCGGAAAAGACAGGGTGTCCTATATCCTTGATGACTATACGAGATTCTCGACTATGAGAGAAATCTTCATTGAATATCTTTTCGACATCACCACCAGAAGAAACGGTGACAAAGGAATTGAACTCGTGGTAAGCTGCAATGACGAGGTCCGGAAGAACTCCTATGTACCAAGTGGAGAATCCTTGATAATGATAGACGGAGTTCCCGTTTTCGACCACAACCTCATCTATGAATACGACCCCGCCCTTGTAAAACGGATCGATGTTTACCCCTATGTGTATTTCATAGGAGGACGTTCCTACGATGGAATGGCAGATTTCGTGACTTTCGAGGGGAATATGCCTTCATTCAACTTCGGGCCGGAAGTGAAGATAACGGATTTCCAGGGAGCTGGAGTTCCCGTAGCCATTACAGGAAAGAACTTCCCTGCCGAATACCCCAACATACGTGAGACAATCTACTGGAATCCCTTACTGACTCTTGAAGGAGGGGAAAGCACTCCTATAGAGGTTGTCCTCCCCGCATACAGCGGCGATTTCAAGATTGTAGTTGAAGGGATTGACTGCGAAGGAAATCCTATATACCGGACAGCATACTTCGAGACAGAATAACCCCGCCTTTGACGACGGGGTTCAAGCAGTCAACCAGGGAAAAGCCTCAAGCTTTTTTTATCCTCAGTTTCCTTTCTACCAGGGTCTGCAATTCCGAAAGGGACCTTTCATCGGCAGCTGACAGGCACATTACCGCCAATATACCCTTCTTGGGTTCAAGGCAAAGTACTCTCAGAGGATGGTCTTCTTCGTCATAAGCCTCAAATCCATACGCCTTCTTTCCGTCGAAGGGATACTGGATTATGGGGTCATCCTCATCACCGTCTTCAAAGCCCACCATATCCACATAGTTGGAGAAAGCCTGGTCCGCAGCGGTCTCGCCTTCAGGCATTGGCCCTACGTACAGATCGATACCTCTTCCACGTAACTGGGCTTCAAGATGAGAGATCTCACTTCCGTCTTCGTCGATATACTGTTCAACTGAAGATACCCACCCTTCCGGAAGGGGAAGCTGAATGTCATATTCCATGATTCTTTCTTCTTTATTGGTTATGCATCAAGCGCTGCAATAATGATACCTCAACATGAAAGAGACCACTCCAAGAAATAAGGAATGGTCTCTTTTATGATTCAGGTCACAGGGAAAACCTGTACCTTTCGCTAAGCACTACCAACCGGGGTTCTGACCTATCTGAGGATTAAGTGTGATTTGGCCTGAAGGGATAGGAGCAAGATAGTACTTCTTGTCATATTTGCGACCTGAAGTATTATTGAGGGTTTCAATGTAACCATTGGAATCCACGTCTACACCTTCTGTCTTGAACTCACCTATCCAAGCTCCCTTATGCAGATTGGGATAATTGGTCTGATCGAGCTTGTCAAGTTGATGCCAACGAATAAGGCTCCAATAACGGTCATTGTTGTCGAACATGAGCTCAACCCTTCTTTCGCGGCGCACTTCCCAAATAAGATTGCTTACACCCATATTGTTGGCAGGGTCAGCCTTAGGAGAAGATGAGAGATTAGGCATTCCTGCACGGCTACGAAGTTGATTAATTGCACTGACTGCAGCAGCATCTTCACCAGTCTCGGCACAAGCCTCAGCATAGTTGAGGATAATGTTCCCAAGCCAGAAGATTGGAGCATCAGTAGCACCACGTCCGATGGAATTACGAGCAGTAGCATCGGTAAACTTGGGGGTATCGAATTTCATGACACCATAACCGGTAGAAGATGTAGCCTCGGCACCAAGAGCATATCTTTTGTAGCCCATTCCTGGATAAAACAGGACGGAGTCAATGGATTCACTCAAACGTGGATCACGATTGTCAAGAGCATCTTTGATACTCACGACATAGTCACGATCATCTGCAAATGTGCCAGTTTTAATAGCGACCTTCTTACCATGATCATCCTTATTTAAAGAGGTATTGGCTAGAGCTTCACCATCTCTGAAGAGGTAAGAATCAAATGCATCCTTTGTCATTCCAACAGTCTGAGTAGAACCACAGGTATAATCGATGACACTATGGCCGAGAATCCCGTCAACATACTTCTTATAAAGTATCATCTCTTTTGTAGCCTCTGATTCAGCAAGATCAAGAGAGTTATATACTGCCCTATAACTAGGACTTAAAGCATACATACTGTTATTCATGATAACTTGAGAAGCAGTCTTACACTCTGTGAGGTACTTGCTTGCACGAGAAGGATCTGCATCTTTCTGCCCATCGGAAGATGAACGATACTTGCAGAATGTTCCCTCATAAAGGCAAATTTCAGACTTAATCGCTTGTGCTACAGCTGCATTGTACGCAGTCCTTGAAGAAGCATTCGCTGTAATATTTGCTACCGCGAAATTGAGATCCTCAAGCACCTTGTCCATGACAACATCACGATCCTGACGAGGTCCATAAAGGACTTCTTCATCGCTAGAATCCAGAACGGTATCTACATAATAGCAATCACCGAAGGTGCGGACCAAGCAGTAATGCTGCCATGCACGATAAAGTCTTGCTAAGCCTTCCCAATTCTTCTTTGAAGCATCCGACATCGACTCAATAGTAGGAAGAGCTTCGATAAGGGTATTAGCCCTACGGATTTCCTGATAACAAGCATTCCATGTACCATTTGTTGCAGAGACTGAGGTAAAATTCCACTCAGTATAACCAGTAGGAGCCTGATTATCATTTAGAGAGGGAAAATAGAACGAACCATAGCTACCGCTATTGCCATAACCAGCCCACTCCGAATAAAAATAGTTAGCGAAAAGTTCGACGTTGGTTTCACTCGTAAAATAATTGGATTTCACAAATGAAGTGTAAGGGTTGCCGTCGAGTATTTCATCCTTGTTGCAACCTGTAAAAGCAAGTACAACAGCAGAAAGTATTATGATAAATATTCTTTTCATAATCAAACAGCATTAAGATGTTAGAATGTAATCTGCACTCCGCATGAATATGTGCGGTAGATAGGTTCCGTACGACCCCATACACCATTAGCATATGATCCCACACCGGTATTAATTTCAGGATCAAGTCCCGTTCCGTTGTTGTGGTTGATGATGTCAAGAGCATTGGTAAGAGTGAAATAAACCCTTGCTCTGTCAATTTTAACCTTTCTGGTGATGTTCTGAGGGATTGTATATCCAATAGTGATATTCTTCAGACGGAGATAAGCCATGTTAACAAGGTACTTGGTCTGAGGATAGAAGTTATAACGGCCATTATCAACAATGCTAGAGGAGATTGTACCCCTACCGGCACCACCACCAAAGAGAGCAGGGAACTTAGCGTCCTGATTAATATTCTCTTTCTCTACTTGATCAGCGGTAACATAACTCATTTGATTTGTGTAAATACCATCAACTCCCCTCATAAAAGGCATGACAAATGAAGACTGGGTCCACATGCTACGTTTTCCAACACCTTGGAAGTACAGATCCAAATCAAATCCCTTCCATTCTCCTCCAAGACGGAGTGAATACTGGAATCTCGGAGTCGTATTACCAATCTTTATTAAATCTCCATGATCATCAGGGGTACCCTCACCCCAATCAATGACATTGTTTCCATCCTGATCAACGAACTTGATATCTCCAGGACCGTAGTGGAATGAACCTTGTTCAAGGAGTTTCTGGCTGGCTGAATTGGCAACATCAGCTGCACTTTCAAAATAGCGGTCTGTTTCAAATCCCCATATCTCACCATACTCCTTGCCAGAGTAATTACCGTTGATAAGGTTATTGCTATCCCAGCTTACAACTTTTGTCTTATAATCAGAGAGGTTTCCGATGGCGTAGACATTTGCCTCACCAAACGTATGGTGCCAATCAACATTGAGCTCCCAACCACGGGTACGGAGGTTACCGGCATTCTCGTATGCGGCAGAAGAACCGATTACACTAGGAAGTTCCTTACCCGGAGCGAGCATATCCTTTGTATCCCTCTGGAACCAGTCAAAGGTGACATTGAGATCTCCTCCCATAAAACCGAGATCAAGACCGATATTGGTTGTAGCGATAGTTTCCCAAGTAAGGGAAGAAGATACCATTTTGGGAGCTGTAAAGTAATCATACTTGGAATTCCCGTTGCCAAGCCAATTGACTGCATTTGTCTGCTTGTTCATGGTCTCAAGGAACATGTTGGCACCGACTTCCTGATTTCCGATCTCGCCATAAGAAGCACGGATTTTGGCATTATTCACAACACCCTTTATAGGCTCCCAGAAAGGTTCCTCGGAAATACGATATCCGATTGAACCAGAGATGAAGGTTGCCCACCTGTCCATCTCAGGAAACTTGGAGGAGCCGTCACGACGGATGTTGAACTCAGCGAGATATTTGCCGGCATAATCATAATTCAATCTTCCGAAATAACCAATGGATCCCTCATGAGTATGAGTATGGGTGTAGCTATAGTCTTCATCGGCCAATGCAAGTTCAGGAAGGTTGATATCCATTAGCCCATGACGTTCATAATAGAGGTACTCGTATTCACTCCTATCAACATTAGTTCCAATCATTGCGGAAAGGTTGTGATTCTCAGCGGGAGTAATGTTGTACCTGAAATAAGCGTTAGCTACATGATTATAGAAGAATGAACGGCTTGATTCAAGCCAGGTAGTTGCACCGGCAACATTGGATACTGTAGGATTCACACTCCAAGTATTGAGAACGTATGACGGGAAACCAGGACCTTTGTAACGGGTCGTCTTGTTAGTGAAGGTGTAGTCGGCATTGAAAGTAAGGCCATTCACGATATCTATCTTCAGCCATCCGCCAAGACGAAGATTCGCAGTTTTATCATAACTGGGGGCGCCAGTCATACGGGCTCCGATAAGGGTTCGCGTATCGTACTTAGTTCCATTTTCATCAACGTAGTATCCGTAAGGTCCGAAGAATGATCCCCATCTCCAAAGATATTGATAGGAATTAGCACCACGTGAATATGGATAGTTGTAGGTTTTATCAGAGTAATTTACCCTTGCGCCTATCTGCAGCCAATCCGTAGCCTGGGTAGAAACATTTACAGTAGCATTGTACTTCTGGATTTTGTCAGGATTGAAGTTCAACAGACTCTGTTCTTTATCATATCCAAAAGACATATAATAGTTAGTCTTACCAGATGTTCCCTGAACAGACAGAGTGTGGTTCTGTGAAGGAGCGTGACGGTTAAACATGATTCCAACAACATCCCAGTCAGCATAGTAACCAAGCGCGTCGTAGTCGTCACCCCAAACCATTTCACGATAACCAGACTTCTTTCCATGAGTCTGCTGCCATTTAGTTGCCATATCAATGAAGTGCTGGCTATCGAAATAGATACCGAAAAGTTCATTTGCGACACCGGCCCTATTGTTGGCATCCATCATAGCAGTGGTTTGTTCAAGAACAGTAGGATAATTAGGCAAATCAGTAGCCTGGCTCCATCCAAAGTTATTGCTATAATTGACCTGGACTTTGTCAATCGTCTGAGCGCTCTTTGTTGTAATAAGAACAACACCAAAAGCAGCACGTGTTCCGTAGATTGATGCAGAAGCAGCATCCTTAAGAACGGAGATGTTTGCAATATCCTGAGGATTGAGGTATGAAAGGTTATCCATAGGGACACCATCAACCACATACAAAGGAGTGGAAGTTCCACTGTTTGAGAGAGTTCCAATACCACGGATAACGATTGAAGGCTCAGCATTAATATCTCCTGAGGTATTTAGGATCGTAAGTCCAGGAACAGCTCCCTGAAGGGCTTTTCCGAGACTTGCAGTAGACTTGGACTCGAGGGTCTTGGAAACATCTACTGTAGAAACGGCACCCGTAAGATTAGCTCTTTTCTGGGTACCATAACCGACAACAACGACCTCATCGAGGAATTCAGCATCCTCGCTGAGGACAACCCTCATTCCGTTGGAAGCGGCGACTTCTGCAGTAGCATATCCGATGCAGGAAATCTGAAGAGTCGCACCTCTACGGACATTGATTGTAAAACGGCCTTGGTTGTCAGTCATGACGCCGTTCGAGGTACCGAGCTCTATAACGCTCGCACCGGGGACGGGGGCACCTTGTGCATCCACTACCGTTCCGCTCACCTGCTGCTGCTCGGCCTGAGCGATGGCAGTGGCGGCCTTAGCTGAATAAGACCACATACCGCCGGTCACGAGAGCTGAGACAACAACAAAGCTCATGAGGACCCTACTTAAACAGAGACCTCCAGTTAGACGATTTTGAATCATAGTAGTAATAATAATAGTTATGTTGGATTAGTTGGTTACAACAATTCGATTCCGAATCATATCCAAAATCACCAACAAATATATAAAATTTATATTCATACAAAATAAAAATTCAGACTTTTTGAATCGTTTCAACAATATGCAAAAAAGAATAAAGTTTCATCAAACGCTTTTGTCCGAATCGTTTCTATCTTGTCGTCAAAAACACCTTTCAGCACTCTTGCAAGAAAAAAAGGACAGTTTGCGATGAATAATTATTCAGTTAATACGTTATTATTGAACGTGTACCGGAATAATCCCGATGATAATGTGTACATTTGCGAAGAAAAGCTGTTAACATTTCCCCAGTTTTCTCAAAATGAATACAGCCGCCCGCAAAAGAATCCTGATTTCATTGGTGCCGATCGTGGTACTGATGGGATTGCTTGCGCTCAATGTCAGCATTTTCGGGACAGAAGCCCTTTCAGGCGCCAGCCAGGTAGCGCTCCTTGTCTCGACAGCAGTCTGCTGCATCCTCGCCAGGGCATTTTTCGGAACGAAGTGGAACGAATTCGAAAAGGCGATCGGTTCAAGCATAGGAGGGATAGCGCATATAATACTTCTTCTGCTTCTCATCGGAGCTCTTTCAGGAACATGGACAATGAGTGGGATCGTCCCTACTATGATATATTATGGAGTAAAGGCAATCTCACCGAAACTATTCCTAGTAAGCGCCACTGTCATTTGTGCATTGGTCTCTCTGATGACCGGCAGCTCATGGACTACGATAGCCACAATCGGAGTGGCCCTTCTCGGTATAGGACGCGTCCAGGGTTTCTCTGATGCGGTAACAGCAGGCGCCATAATATCGGGAGCATACTTCGGAGACAAGATGTCACCGCTTTCGGACACAACGGCTATGGCATCCTCCATGAGCGGAGTTCCGATCTTCCAGCACATCCGGTTCCTGATGACCACCACGGTCCCGACCCTCACCATAACGCTTGTCGTCTTCCTTGTCATCGGTCTGCTGCACATCCCTGCAGGAGAAGGAGACCTTGAGGGATTCAGGACAGCTTTGGCCGGAAGATTCAACATAAGCCTATGGCTTCTGCTCATACCCGTCGTCACCATCATAATGATATACAAGAAGATTCCGGCAATAGTGGTACTCGCATGCTCCGCTGCGATAGCTGGAGTCACTTGCGTCTTCGCACAGCCTTCCGTAATGCAGGAAATAGCGGTTCCTCTGACCGGAGATGAAGGTGGTACGAAAGGGCTTCTGGTCGGACTGATCCGTACAGTTTATGACAGTGTGAGCGTCTCTACCGGCAATCCTGAAGTCGACAATCTGGTGTCTTCAAAAGGCATGAGCGGCATGCTCAACACCATATACCTTATAATATGTGCGATGTTTTTCGGCGGATGCATGCAGGCCAGCGGAATGATCCGGCATATCGCTTCCGGAATCATACCCCTCACCAAGAGACGCACTCCACTTGTCGCGACTACAGCGGCAACAGGAGTCGCCCTGAACGCGATAGTCTCTGACCAGTACCTTTCCATCATCCTGACATCAAACATTTTCAAAGGGATATATGAAAAAGAAGGACACGAAGGGAAACTGCTCGGCAGGGCGATAGAAGACTCTTCAACAGTGACCTCCGTCCTCGTCCCTTGGAACACCTGCGGAATGACCCAATCGACGATTCTCGGAATACCGACTCTCACATATCTCCCCTACTGCTTCTTCAATCTGATCAGCCCTTTCATGACTGTAGCGATGACAGCCATCGGGGCCGGTCTCAAGAAAAAGCATACACCCCCCCACAGAAGAAACGACAAAACAGATAGGACATGACGATAACTGAAAAAGGGAAGACGCTGATTGCAGTCGTCCCGGTTGTAGTCCTCATTGGACTTCTCGCCCTTGACATCGGAATCTTCGGAAGCGATTCCATCCTCGGAGCCAGCCAGGTTTCCTTACTGTTCTCCGCCGGCATTTGCGTATGGCTGGGAATGTGGCTCTACAAGACACCCTGGAGCAAGTTCGAAGAGGCTATCAAGAGCAACATCGGAGACGTCACCACCGCCATTGTGATACTGCTCCTTATCGGCGCCATATCCGGCACTTGGACAATGAGCGGTATCGTTCCGACTTTCATCTACTATGGCGTCAAGATAATCTCCCCGAAACTCTTCCTTCTTACCGCTTGTGTCATCTGCGCCATCGTATCGCTTATGATAGGCAGTTCATGGACCACCATCGCGACTATCGGACTTGCCCTGATGGGAATCGGCCGTGCGGAAGGGTTCCCTGACGGAATGATTGCCGGAGCGATAATCTCGGGAGCGTATTTCGGAGACAAGATGTCCCCACTTTCGGATACGACCGTCATGGCTTCTTCCATTAACGGGGTAAACCTTTTCACACATATCAGGTACATGATGATCACGACCGTCCCGGCAATCTGCATCTCCCTTGTCATCTTCACCATCCTTGGTCTTTCACACGGAGAAGGTGACACTGCGACAATCCAAGTGTACACTGACGTCCTTTCCTCGAAATTCAACATAAGCCTATGGCTTCTTATCGTGCCCCTGCTGACTGCGATCATGATCGCCAAGAAGCTTCCGGCTCTAATAGTTCTTGCCCTCTCGACAATTCTTGCGGCGCTTTTCTCCCTCTTCTTCCAGAGCGACATCCTCACTGAAATCGGAACCACCGTTATAGGAGAACCCCATGGAAAAGTCCTTTTCACTGGTGTAATCGAGTCCATCTACAACTCGGTAAGCATCTCTACCGGCAATCCTGAAGTGGATTCTCTTGTGTCATCGAAAGGGATGCTCGGAATGCTGAACACGGTTTACCTGATTATATGCGCTATGTGTTTCGGAGGATGCATGAAGGCCAGCGGCATGCTCGCTTCCCTCTCAAAGCTCATTCTGCCACTTGCCAAAGGAAGGACCTCCCTTGTGGGGACCACGGTCGTTACCGGAACCGCGCTCAACGGTATAGTATCTGACCAGTTCCTCTCTATCATCCTCACTTCCAGCATATTCAAAGACCTTTTCAAAGAGAAAGGGTATGAGACCAGGCTGCTGAGCCGTGCCGTAGAGGACTCGGCCACAGTCACATCTCCCCTTTATCCCTGGAGCAGCTGCGGAATGACCCAAGCTACAATCCTGAGTGTCCCGACTATAGCTTACATGCCTTTCTGCTTCTTCAATTATCTATGCCCTCTTATGAGCATCACGATGGCGGCTATAGGGTACAAGATTGTGCGTAGCGTCAAACCTGAAGATACGGCAGAAGAATAACAGAAAAACATAAAATCGGCCAGTCCCGATACGTTTCTCAATAAAAATCCCTACTTTTATTGAGATTTTGTAGGCATTGTGGGTACTTTCTCACCTTGTCTCAACGTATAAAACTGATAACCAATGGCAAGAATAATCGAGTGCGTCCCCAACTATTCAGAAGGAAGGGACAGAAAAGTGATTGACGGTATCGTTGAAGCAATCAGCTCAGCCTCCTTTGAAGGCGAAAGGGTAAAAGTCCTCAACGTGGACCCCGGTGAGGCGACAAACCGCACTGTCGTGACTTTCGTGGGAAGCCCTGAAGCAGTATGTGAAGCCGCATTCCAAGGAGCGGCAGCCGCGTCCCGTCTGATAGACATGCGGCTTCATCATGGAGCACACCCCAGAAGCGGATCCACCGACGTACTTCCCCTCATCCCGATATCCGGCATAACTCTGGAAGAATGCGCCGTCCTCGCTAGAGACCTTGCCAAACGCATGTATGAAGAGTTGGGCATCCCATGCTATTGCTATGAAGCCAGCGCTTTCAAACCGGAAAGAAAGAACCTCGCCGTCTGCAGAAGCGGAGAATATGAGGCCCTCCCCGAAAAGATAAAGGATCCTCAAAGGAAGCCCGACTTCGGTCCGGACGAATACAATGAGACCGTGGCCAGAACCGGAGCGAGCAATGTCGGAGCAAGGAACTTCCTGATTGCCGTGAATTTCAACCTCAATACCACTTCGACTAGAAGAGCAATGGCTGTCGCGTTTGACGTCAGGGAGAAAGGCCGTGTTGCAAGAGAGGGAGGTTCCCTCACCGGGAAGCCGCTGAAGGACGAGAACGGAAACACGATATGGATACCAGGTACACTGAAGGGATGCAAGGCCATCGGATGGTTCATTGACGAATATGGCATCGCACAGGTATCGATGAACATCACTGACATTGACGCCGTTCCCCTTCACAAGGCATTCGAAGAAGTCTGCCGTGCCGCAGAGGCCAGAGGTCTCAGGGTGACCGGTACTGAGATAGTCGGTCTGGTTCCCAAGAAAGTTCTTTTCGATGCCGGTAAACACTTCCTCCGCAAACAGCAGCGTTCTCTTGGAATCGACGAGGCGGAAATCATCAAGATAGCGGTGAAATCCATGGGACTGGATGACCTCAAGCCTTTCAATCCCCGTGAAAAGGTAATTGAATACCTCATGGAAGATCCTGAGGAGATGAAGAAAAAAGAGAGGCTGGTGAGGATGGATCTCAAGGCGTTCGCCAAGGAGACCGCTTCAGAATCCCCTGCTCCTGGAGGAGGAAGCATTTCGGCTTACATGGGAGCCCTTGGAGCCGCTCTTTCAACCATGGTCGCCAATCTCTCCTCCCACAAAAGAGGCTGGGATGACCGTTGGGAGGAGTTCTCTCAAGTCGCCGAAAAAGGACAGGCGCTTACTGATGAGCTGCTCGCTCTCGTTGATGAGGACACTGCCTCATTCGATGCCATAATGGCCGTCTTCGCCATGCCTAAGGGAACACCTGAGGAGAAAGAGGCCAGAGCCGCTGCGCTGGAAAAAGCCACTCTCTATGCAGCCCAAGTCCCTCTCAAGACGATGAAGACCGCCTTTAAGGCTCTCCCTCTCGCTCTCGAAATGGCCTCAAAAGGCAATCCCGCTTCAGCATCCGATGCAGGAGTCGGAGCCCTTGCCGCTACGGCTGCAATCAAAGGCGCATGTCTCAATGTCCGGATCAATGCGGCATCCCTTAAGGACAAGCAGACAGCCGCCGCATTGACACAGGAAGCCCTTTCACTGGTCAAGAAGGCGGAAGAAATGGAAAAGGAAGTGCTTGCGAAAGTGAACTCATCAATAGACGCCTGACACCAAGTCGAACCACGGATAACACAATAACATGACCTTAGCAGAATTCCAGGAAGACATACTCCGGGGCATACCGGAGGAACTTCCTACACCAAAACCCTATGATACGAGCGTCAACCACGCTCCAAAAAGGAAAGACATTCTTTCACCTGATGAAAAGGTGCTTGCCCTGAGGAACGCCTTGAGGTATTTCCCGGAGCGACAGCACGAAAGGCTCTGCAAAGAGTTCGCCGACGAGCTGGAGAAATACGGCAGGATCTACATGTACAGGTTCCGCCCCGATTACCCGATGTACGCCCGTCCCATCGGTGAATATCCCGCCAAGTCAAAGCAGGCCGCTGCGATCATGGCGATGATTCAGAACAACCTTGACCCGAGGGTCGCCCAACACCCGCACGAGCTGATCATATATGGAGGGAACGGAGCGATTTTCCAGAACTGGGCCCAGTACCGGCTCACCATGCAGTATCTGGCCACAATGACAGACGAGCAGACTCTGGTCATGTACTCAGGCCATCCGATGGGGCTCTTCCCCAGCCATAAGGATGCTCCAAGAGTGGTCGTCACAAACGGAATGGTCATACCCAACTACTCAAAGCCCGACCATTGGGAGAAATTCAACGCCATGGGAGTTTCCCAGTACGGGCAGATGACGGCCGGATCATACATGTACATAGGTCCTCAGGGAATTGTCCACGGAACCACGATCACCGTAATGAACGCAGCCCGAAAACAGCTTAGGGCGAAAGGGATGGAAGGCACCAGAGAGAACATGGCCGGCATGCTGTTCGTCACTGCCGGACTGGGAGGGATGAGCGGGGCGCAGCCCAAGGCCGGCAACATAGCCGGAGTCGTAAGCGTCACGGCTGAAATCAATCCTCTGGCGGCCAAGAAACGCTATGAGCAAGGGTGGGTCGATGAGATGCACTCAGACCTTGACGCCCTTATCTCGAGGATACGCAAAGCCACTTCCGGAAAGGAAACAGTCTCCCTTGCATACGTAGGCAACGTGGTTGACCTATGGGAAAGGCTCGCTGACGAAGGGATAAAAGTGGACCTCGGTTCCGACCAGACATCTCTTCACAACCCTTGGGCGGGAGGATACTACCCCGTAGGATATTCTCTCGAGGAATCGAAGAAGATGATGTCAGAAGAGCCGGAGAAATTCAAAGAAGCAGTCCAGGCATCCCTCAGAAGGCATGTCGCCGCAATCAACCGCCTTGCTGAAAAAGGCATGTATTTCTTCGACTACGGCAACGCTTTCCTTCTCGAGAGTTCCAGGGCGGGAGCAGATGTGCTTCTTCCCGACGGTAATTTCCGATACCCTTCATATGTCCAGGACATTATGGGACCTATGTATTTCGATTACGGATTCGGACCTTTCAGATGGGTATGTATGTCGGAGGATCCTGAAGACCTGGCCAAGTCTGACGCCATCGCGGTAAGCGTTCTGAAAGAGATAGCCGCCACATCCCCGGATGAGATCAGATCCCAGATGGAAGACAACATCCATTGGATCGAAGAAGCCGGCAGGAACCATCTGGTAGTCGGTTCACAGGCAAGAATCCTTTACGCGGACTGCGAAGGAAGGACCAAGATAGCGCTCGGCTTCAACAAGGCCATACGTGAAGGGAAGATCACCGCCCCGATAGTTCTGGGAAGGGACCATCATGACGTATCCGGAACGGATTCTCCCTTCAGGGAGACCTCAAACATATATGACGGTTCGAAGTTCACTGCCGACATGGCTATCCAGAACGTAATCGGAGACTCCTTCAGAGGTGCCACTTGGGTATCCATCCATAACGGCGGAGGAGTAGGTTGGGGAGAAGTCATCAACGGAGGATTCGGAATGGTGATAGACGGAAGCCCAGAAGCCGACAGAAGGATATCCTCAATGCTGTTCTGGGATGTCAACAACGGAATAGCCAGAAGGAGCTGGGCAAGGAACAGCGGTTCCATGACGGCGATCCGACGCCAGATGGAAAGGACTCCCCTTCTGCGCGTAACCCTTCCGAACGACGCCGACCCGGACATGATCAAAACAGTTCTCGGGCGGTAGACCCGAATACAATTCTGGAACGACACCTATGACACACATCATTTCACATGCCCATCTGAGCCTTGAAAGACTCAAAGAAATTCTTGACAACCATGAAAGGATAGCCCTATCCGAGGAATCGGTGGACGCTATCGTCAAATGCCGCAAATACCTTGACTCCAAAATGGAGGACCTGGACCGTCCGGTATACGGAATCACAACCGGATTCGGGTCATTATACAACGTGACCATACCCGAGGACGAGCTTTCCCAATTGCAATACAACCTCGTCGTATCCCACGCTTGCGGAACCGGTGACACTGTACGAAAAGAGATAGTCCGGCTGATGCTCCTTCTGAAGGTACAGTCCCTCTCATACGGCCACTCGGGAGTCCAGTTACAGACTGTCCAGAGGCTCCTTGACATGTACAACAACGACATCATTCCGGTCGTTTACCAACAGGGGTCGCTCGGAGCCTCAGGCGACCTCGCTCCACTCGCCCACATGAGTCTTCCCCTTCTGGGACTGGGAGAAGTCTACTACAAGGGGGAGGTAAGGCAAAGCGCTGATGTCTGGAAGGAGTTCGGATGGACTCCGATCCGTCTCCAATCAAAAGAAGGTCTTGCTCTTCTTAACGGTACCCAGTTCATGAGCGCCCATGCGATATGGTGCCTCATACAGTGCATGAGACTGTCAAAATGGTCTGACATGATAGGAGCCATGTCCCTTGAGGCATATGACGGAAGGATTGAGCCTTTCCTCCCGCTGACCCATCTCCTTAGACCCCACAAAGGCCAGATAGACACTGCCAAGAGGTTCATGGAGGTTCTCGAAGGGAGCGAACTCATACGTAGGGAAAAGGAGCATGTTCAGGATCCCTATTCCTTCAGGTGCATTCCTCAGGTACACGGTGCAGTCAAGGACAACATCCGTTATGTCCAGTCAGTCATCGAGAACGAAATCAACAGCGCGACCGACAATCCCAACGTCTTCCCCGATGAGGACATGATCATCTCCGCCGGAAACTTCCACGGAGAGCCCATAGCGATACCGATGGACACTCTCGCTATAGCGATGTCGGAACTCGCGAACATCTCGGAAAGGAGGATCTTCAGGCTGATTTCGGGGCAAAGGGGACTTCCCAAGTTCCTGGTCAGCGAAGCCGGCCTCAACAGCGGATTCATGATTCCGCAGTACACCGCCGCATCCATCGTCAGCCAGAACAAGGGCCTTTGCTGGCCGGCGTCATGCGATTCCATACCGTCATCCCAAGGTCAGGAGGACCATGTGAGCATGGGAGCGAACGCCGCGACCAAACTCGTCAAAATCGTTGACAATGTCGAGACCGTGCTCGGCATAGAGCTCCTCAACGCCGCCCAGGCTCTGGAATTCAGGAGACCGGCCAAGACTTCGCCTGTCCTTGAGCGGATATTCACGGAACTAAGGAAGGAGGTACCGTTCATCAAGAATGACGAATACCTTCATCCTTACATAATGAAGTCAAAGGCGCTTCTATCTAGAGAAGACCTTTTCGAAATCTGACTTTAAGCAGATGAAGACACTTATCAAGAACATATCTTCACTCGTCGGAATCCTCCCCGAAGGCAAACTCAGGCTTCAGGGAGAAGAGATGGACCATGTCGGGGAGATAAAGGACGCTTTCCTTCTGATTGAAAACGGGCTGATAAAGTCCTTCGGCCGGGGAGAAGACCTTCCCGGGAGGCTCTGTGCCGACAAAACCATAGACGCAGAACGCGGAATGGTCATGCCGTGTTGGTGCGACTCCCATACCCATCTTGTATACGCCGGTTCCCGCGAAGGGGAATTCCTCGACAAGATAAAAGGCCTTTCCTATGAGCAGATAGCACAGAACGGCGGAGGTATCCTGAACTCTGCCGATCTTCTGCACAATACTCCTGAAGATGAGCTGTACTCCCAGTCCATGGAAAGGGTGAACGAAGTGATAAGGAAGGGTACAGGGGCACTTGAAATCAAGAGCGGATATGGTCTGAGGACTGAAGACGAGTTGAAGATGCTCCGTGTGATCCGACGCATAAAAGAGACCACTCCTGCCATAATCCGGTCAACATTCCTTGGAGCACATGCCGTAGGAAGAGGGCTCACTAAAGAGGAATATGTCAGCCTGGTCTGCGAGGAGATGATCCCCGCCGTTGCGAAAGAAAATCTGGCGGACTTCATCGACGTGTTCTGCGACAAAGGATTCTTCACGCCTGAAGATACCGGCAGGATACTGGAGAAAGGAGCGGAATACGGCATAAGGCCCAAGATACATGCAAACGAACTGGACGTGAGCGGAGGCGTACAGGTCGGGGTCAAGTACGATGCACTCTCGGTCGACCACCTCGAGAGGACAACAGATGAAGAGACCGCAGTCCTGAAAGGACGTGATACTATGCCAACAATGCTGCCCGGTTCGTCTTTCTTCCTTGGAATTCCGTTCGGAAGGGCCAAAGACTTCATCAGGGAAGGCCTCGGCATCGCTCTCGCATCCGACTACAATCCGGGCTCGTCACCTTCCGGAGACATGAGAATGGTGATGGCACTCGGGTGCATAAGGATGAGACTTACACCGTCGCAGGCATTCAACGCATGCACAATAAACAGCGCATATGCAATGGGGGTTTCACATCTGACGGGATCCGTTACCCCGGGCAAGAAGGCTAACCTTATTGTCACTTTGCCGGGGAGATCATTGGCTTCAATCCCGTACATGTACACTACTCCGTTCATAAAGACAATCCTGTTGTCCGGAGAAGAGATAAGCTAGTTTTTCCCAAAAACCGGGGAAATGTCATATTAATGCCCGATTTTTGATAAGAGGTTGAAAAGAGAAAAAGGAGAAAGAAAAGATGAGCCGAAAAGTGAGAAACCATGTACTTGACAACAAAAGCATAACTACGGTAGCCGCTTCACGATACAGCATCACCCTTGACAACGTGATGCTCCTTGAAGACAATATAACTGCCAAAGAAAAGCAACAGCCGGCGGACGAGAACGGTTTCATACCCATAGGCAAAAACTATCCTTACAAGCAATTATTCTATCTGGCCATCTTCTGCGCGAAGGGAAAGATCCGTACAAGCATGAACATGAAGGAATACGAAATGGAAGAAAACGATTCCCTTGTATGTTCCGTCGGTACGATAATAAGTGATTTCAGAATAACCCCTGATTGCACTTTCTTTGCTATTGCACTTTCTGAAGATGAATTCTTCAAGAACGGGATTTCTCCATGCTTCACAACAATCCGGGAGAACCTTCTGAAGCCTCAACTGATACGCAACACCTCCAAGCAGATGGAGGTGGCGCTCTATGAATACAACCTTCTGCGCGAAATCGCTGTAAGTGACGGTTTCAAATTCAAACTGGAAGCGGCCAAAGGTATTATCTACACACTGTCGACAGGACTCGCCCAATGGTTTGTAAGCAATCCTCAGAAAGACAGTCTGAGCCGGCACGAATCCCTTTTCATGGAATTCCTGCGGGCGGTCCATTCGAACTGTCACAAGGAAAGAAAGATAGGTTTCTATGCCAAATTGTTCGGCGTCACACCTAAATACTTTTCCAAAATCATTTATGACACTTCCGGAAGACATGCTGGAGATTGGATAAAGGAGCATGTCATCCTGAACGCCAAAACAATGCTGAGCGCGGGAGACTTGAGCATACAGGAAATTTCCGACGCACTCAATTTCCCGAACCCTTCTTTCTTCGGCAAATTCTTCAAAGCCGCCACAGGCTGTTCTCCGAAGCAATATTCCTCTAAAGGGAAAAAGTCCTGACAAGCGGTTCAGTACTTCTGAAAAGATCTTTCACGGACCTTTTAGACAGAACCCCAACGGGTTTGTTATTGCATTTTGAGCGAATTAGCGGTATATTTGACGAAATGTCAATCGTATTCACCGAATAATCCGCTCCAGATATGTTGCAGGTCTATTGCAAGAACACCGGCACCTACAGGAAATACCCCGAGGGGACTTCCTTGCTTCAGATGCTGTCCGATTTCGAATTTGAGGCACCCTACCCTATAATCTCGGCAAAGGTAAACAACGTCTCGCAAGGCCTGAAGTTCAAAGTCTATCAAAGCAAGGACATAGAATTCATCGATTGCCGTGAACCCAGTGGAATGAGAGTCTACTGCAGGTCCCTGTGCTTCCTCATGTGCAAGGCCGCTGCAGACATTTTCCCGGGGTGCAGGGTATACATGGAGCATGAGATTTCCAACGGCTATTTCTTCCACCTGAAGAAAGCTGACGGTACACCCGTCATCCAGGAGGATATAGACGCTCTCAAGGCCAAGATGCGCGATATCGTCGATAAAGACATGCCGTTCCACCGCTACGACGCACAGACGGAGAAGGTCATGAAGATATTCTCCAAAATCGGTGCTGAAGAAAAGGTCAGGCTTCTTGAGACCAGCGGACAAGTGTACATGGACTACTACACTCTCGGTGACACTCCCGACTATTACTACGGAAGACTAGTCCCCTCGGCAGGATACATCAAAATCTGGGATATCCAATCGTACTATTCGGGGCTGCTGCTCAGAGTTCCGGACTATCATTCCCCCGACCGTCTGGCCCCCTTTGTCGACCAGCCCAAGACTTTCAGCATGTTCGCAGAAAACCTCAAGTGGAACATAATAATGGGGCTCAGCACCGTGGGAGACGTCAACCATGCCATCCATCAGGGACAGGCAAGTGAACTGATCCAGATCGCGGAAGCCCTACAGGAGAAGAAGATTGTCCAGATAGCAGAAGAGATCGAGAGGAGATACCGGAGCGACAATCCCACCAAGGTAGTCCTCATAACAGGACCGAGCAGCAGTGGCAAAACCACATTCTGCAAAAGGCTGAGCGTTCAGCTCAAAGCCTGCGGACTCCGTCCGCTTTCGATGTCCACCGATGATTACTTCGTCAACAGGGAAGACACTCCGAGATTCCCTGACGGAGGATACGATTTCGACAACTTCGAGACCGTTGACCACCGACTGATGGAAAGCGACATCGTGAAGATGCTCGAGGGTGAAAAGGTCAGTGTCCCGGAATACAACTTCGTCACCGGTCTTAGGGAGTACAACGGCAAGACCATACAGCTAAAGGAAGGAAGCATACTTCTGATAGAAGGCATCCATGCACTCAATCCCGCCCTCACTCCTTCAATTCCGGACGAGAACAAGTTCAGGATCTTCATCAACACCCTTACCAGCACCGCCCTTGACAACCACAACTGGATACCCACCAGCGACAACCGCCTCTTAAGACGAATCGTCAGGGACTACAAAAAAGGAGCATTCACCGCTCAGCAGTCCATCAACCAGTGGCCGAGTGTGAGGAAATCAGAGGAAGAGTGGATATATCCTTATCAGGAGATGGCCGACATGATGTTCAACTCGGCGTATCTGATCGAATTCGCCGTCCTGAGGAACCACGCTGAACCTATTCTGGCCAGCATTCCGAAGAACTGCCCCGAATACAGCGAAGCGCACAGGCTTCTGAAGTTCATACACTACTTCACCCCTGTACCGGACAAAGAAATACCGCCGACCTCCCTGCTGAGAGAATTCCTCGGAGGTTCAAGCTTCACATATTAGCGTTTCCCCATTATGAAAACAAAACACCTGTTGTCCATGGCCCTTATAACGGCTGCTCTCGTTTCCTGCGGAGGTCCCCAGAAAGGTGACAATACGATCACCATGCTGGTCGGGACTTATACGGATTCCGGCAGCAAGGGAATCTACACATACAGATTCGATCAGCAGAACGGGAAGATCGTTCCTCCCGGAACGGAAACATCCCCTGAGGCTCCCGGCAGCGTTTCCTCTGTAAGCCTTCCCAACCCCTCGTTCCTCACAATCACGGAAGACGGGACAGTATATGCCGTCGGGGAAATGAATGACGCCACGGCGTCTCTCAGCTCCCTCAAGTTCAACAGAGACGATTTCTCGTTCAAAGTGCTGTCGACAGTCCTTACAAAAGGAGAAGACCCATGCTATGTCTCAACAGACGGTCAGGTGGTCCTGACAGCCAACTATACGGGCGGGTCTCTTAGCGTATTCCCTGTAGGAAACGAAGGCAAAGCCGGAGATCCCACACAGGTGATTCCCGGTGAAGCTGGCGGTCCGGATGGCGTAAGGCAGGCCACACCGCATGTCCACTGTGCGATTTTCTCTCCCGACGGGAAGTATGTTTTCGCCAGCGACTTCAGCGCCGACAGGATTCTGAGGTTCGATGCCGGAAAAGAGCTTTCCTCTCCAAAAGCCTTCCCTGTCCACCCCGACTTTGGCCCCAGGCATCTGATTTTCTCTCCTAACGGAAAGAATGTGTATGTCATCGGTGAACTCTCAGGCGATGTCACAGTATTCGGATACGATAACGGTGAGCTGACACAAAAGCAGGTTGTGAGAGCTGACCGGGTCGATGCCAGAGGCGCCGCCGATATCCATATCACTCCTGACGGAAAGTTCCTTTACGCAAGCCTCAGGCTCGAGAATGACGGTATAGCAATCTACCGTATCCTTCCGGACGGCACGCTTGAGGATGCCGGGTACTGCAACACCGGAATCCATCCCAGGAACTTCGCGATAACCCCCAACGGCAAGTTCTTGCTCGCAGCATGCAGGGATTCAAACGACATCGAAGTGTTCTCAATCAATCCGGAAGACGGTTCACTTTCTCCTAATGGAGAAGTGATCACTCTTCCCAAACCCGTATGTGTGGTTTGGGACGACTAGGACGTTCACGACAATCAATCAAACCGACCTCATAATGAAAAAGACAATCTTAGCGGCAGCCGTCCTTCTATTGGGATTCTCCGCATCAGGCCAGCAGGCCCTCGGCCCCGGTTCAGGAATCGTTTCTCCTGAAATCAATCCCGACCACAGTGTCACTTTCCGTCTTCGCGCTCCCAAAGCTATCACCGTGCAACTTACAGGAGACTTCCTCCCTACTATGAAACGTACCGTCAACTACGGAGGCAGGGAGATGACAATGGAGTCTGCAGGCATCGTTGACCTCAAAGAAGGCCAGAACGGAATATGGGAGTACACTTCCGCTCCTTTGGAGGGAGAACTTTACTCTTACAGCTTCCTGGTCAACGGCGTAAAGACGATGGACCCTTCCAACATCTACCAGAACAGGGATGTCGCCACATGGACCAACATCTTTACCATCAGCGCCGAAAAGGGAGACAAGGGATACTGGTATGAGGTACACGACGTCCCTCATGGTTCATTGTCCCATGTATGGTACAACTCCCCCACTCTCGGAGCTCAGAGAAGGCTCACCGTCTACACTCCCGCAGGGTATGAGGACAACCCTAAGGCGAAATATCCCGTATTCTATCTTCTCCACGGAAGCGGCGGTGATGAAGACGCCTGGAGCGACCTGGGAAGAACCGCCCAGATTCTTGACAACCTCATTGCCGAAGGCAAGGCAAAACCCATGATCGTAGTCATGCCCAACGGTGTATACTACAACAACGCTGCCCCCGGAGCAGCCGTCAACATGTTCCAGCCCACACTCACAAACAGCCGTTCAGATTCCACCAAGGAAATCGAAGACAGCTTCCCTGACATCATCAACTTCATCGAAAGCCACTACCACGTAGCTAAGGGGATGTACAACAGGGCTGTAGGAGGGTTGTCCATGGGAGGAAGGCAATCAAGCGCTCTTTCGAGAAGGTATCCCACCATGTTCGGATATGTAGGAATGTTCTCAGGAGTCGTACCTCCGGATGAGGACGGGTTCGACGAGGCGCTCGAAGCCACTTTCAAAGCCAACCCAAAGCTCCATTGGATCGGTGTGGGAAGCGCTGATGGTGTCAAAGTCAACTCATTGAAGCTAAAAGAGTATTGTGACGCACACGGATACCCTGTAACTTATTATGAGTCAGACGGAGGACACATCTGGAGAAACTGGAGAGTTTATCTCACCATATTCGCCCAGCAGTTATTCAAGTAGCTTATCTCCACATGAAAGCGATTCTAAAACCATCGATATAATTAGCACACTATGAGGAAATTTATTATCGCGGCAGCTGCTGGATTGCTGCTTGTGGGTTGTGCCCAAAAGTCCGAGATGGACAAGTTCGTGGACAACCTGCTTTCGGAAATGACGATCGAAGAAAAGATCGGGCAATTGAACCTACACTCCGCGGCCGGATTCATCTCAGCGTTGAGAGTGACAGAAGAGGACGAAAACGTAAAACTGCTCCGCGCAGGACAATTGGGCGGACTTTACGGAACCAGTGATGTCGGATATCTCACCGATATCCAGAAGATCGCTCTTGAATCCGGACACGGAATTCCGCTGATTTTCGGACTGGATGTGATCCACGGCCATGAAACCGTTATGCCCATTCCTCTTGCCATGTCCACTTCCTGGAACATGGACCTTATCGAGAATGCGACAAGGATAGCCGCAAAAGAAGCTTCGGCCACCGGTGTCAACTGGGTGTTCAGCCCTATGGTCGACATCGCCCGTGACGCACGTTGGGGCAGAATCGCAGAAGGTGCAGGAGAAGATCCCTATCTGGGCGGAGAGATAGCCAAAGCCTATGTCTACGGATATCAGGGAAGAAGCGGAGAATACTCCGACCATGACGTTCTCGCATGCGTAAAGCATTACGCACTTTATGGTGCCGCAGAAGCAGGAAGGGATTATAACACCGTGAACTACGGCCGTCAGGAAATCCTCAACGGATATATGAACCCTTACAAGGCTGCAGCCGAGGCCGGAGCCGCAAGCTACATGAGTTCCTTCAACGAGTTCGAAGGGATACCCGCCACGATGAACTCCTACCTCATGGATGACCTTCTGCGCAAGAGTTGGGGCTTTGACGGATTCATCGTATCAGATGCTACCGCTGTTATCGAGGAAGTGGCTCATGGAATAGGTGACTTGCAGGAAGTATCAGCGAGATCACTGAAGGCGGGACTTGACATGGACATGAACTCTGACGGTTTTGTAGGGACATTGAAGAAGAGCCTTGATGAAGGAAGGGTTTCAAAAGCGGACATTGACCGTGCTTGCAGAAGGATACTTGAAGCCAAATACAAGCTCGGCCTTTTCGATGACCCTTTCAAGTATCTCAAACCCGAGCGCGAAGCAGCTGAAGTCTTCACCAAAGAAAACCGTGATTTCAGCCGCAAAGTCGCTCAAGAATGCCAGGTGCTTCTTAAGAATGACGGAGTTCTCCCTCTGAAGAAAAACGCCAAAATCGCAGTCGTAGGTCCTTTGGCAAATGACGGTTCGGCAATGGCCGGTACATGGACAATGTCATCCCATGCCGCAGAAAGCGTGACCATTCTTCAGGGAATAAAGGACGCAGTCACCAATCCTTCAAACGTATCATATGCTGAAGGAAGTTGGCTATTCCTTGACAAGGATCTTGAGGAAAGCATCAAGTACGGTATGATGAAGACCTTCATGCCCGACTACCCGGTTCCCCCTCTTCACACCGTGTCTCAGGAAAAAATGATAGCCGAAGCCGTAGCCAAAGCAAGAGCAGCCGATGTTGTTGTCGCTTGCGTAGGAGAAGTCCCCGGGATGAACGGTGAAGGTTCTTCAAGGGCGGACATCAGCATGCCTGATGCCGAGCTGGAACTGCTCAAGGCACTGAAAGCAACAGGAAAACCTATTGTGATGGTGCTTACGACAGGAAGGCCTCTCACCCTTGTGTGGGAAGACGAGAACATGAACGCAATACTGAACACCTGGTCAGAGGGTTCAGAGGCTGGACACGCTATCGCGGACGTCCTCTTCGGAGATGTCAACCCTTCAGCCAAGCTCACCACCTCGTTCCCTAGGATGGTCGGCCAGTTGCCTCTGTATTACAACCACAAGAATACAGGCCGCCCTCATCCCGACTATGAGCCTTACAGGAAATTCACCAGCTGCTACATTGATGTAGTGAATGCACCTCTGTATCCGTTCGGATACGGTCTTTCATACACCACTTACGAATACGGTGAGCCCAGACTTTCCGCAAATGAAATGGCCGCTGACGGAAGCGTCAAGGTCAGTGTCGATGTGAAGAATACCGGAAGTATGGACGGAAAAGAAATCGTCCAGCTCTATATCCATGACATTTATGCATCCTCAACAAGACCTGTGAAGGAGCTGAAAGGATTCCAGAAAGTCGACATCAAGGCCGGCGAGACTAAGACTGTTGAATTCACACTAACTGCAGAGGAGCTTTCATATTATGACCACGAACTCAACTGGGTTTGCGAACCCGGTGACTTTGAGATAATGACAGGTCCTAACAGTAGAGACACAAAGGCTACCGTCCTTACCGTCAAATGAGTTCACTTCTTAAGAAAAAGGCCGTAGAGTGATAGATTCATTCTACGGCTTATTCTTTATAATAACATAGGTGATTCACGGAAAGTTCAATCCTTCGGAGAAGGAAGTTTGATGTATGACGGAGAATGGTCGAACCTTATGAAAGAATAGCCGCTCGCTTCAAGAAGAGTGGTCACTGCATCCATTGCACCTTCATATGCTTTCATCTTGAGGCCGTAGTAATCCGCCCCTTGAAGGAGCCTCTCCTTGGCCGTGCCCTGAAGAGCCGTAACCTGCTCATGGGTCCAGTTGCCGGATTCCGCGAAGACTTCAAAGTCTGAAGGATTCACGATGATATCGAGATATTTCGCTTCAGGGAGTCTGACGAAAACGGTATCTCCAACGAAACGGATATCCTCACCGCTCATTTCAAGAAGGTCCACTCCTGCCCTTACCGTTCCTCTGGCTATAATCACCAAATGATCATCGACATCCTTTCCGAATCCGTCCCTTGCCAATGCTCCTAGAGGAGTCGTGGAGAAATAATTCTGTTTTGACCCTTGAAGGACAAGTTCATCGTAATAGCATGCGGTAGTGAGTTCTCCCAGAGTCTTTATCCTGTCGACAATCACTGGAGTTTCATCGATCTTCAGAGTGCGTTTCTCCTTCTTTGGTCTTGTCACAAGCGTCCAAACGATGCAAAGTACAATTATCGCCAGAAGAAGGACAGTGGGCGAAACCGTAATCGTGATTTTCTTCTTTTCCTTTTTCATGGCGCTTCTCATTTGAAAATCACTTCAACGGTCGTGAAACCCATTTTGGAGAAAAGGGCCTCAAAGAACAATCTGGCGTTCTCTTCCGCCTTTTCGAGTATACCCAGCGACGGGACGCTGTCACGGATGCTCTTCTCCCCCTGCCTCAGGATGAGATTCCGCTCCTGTGCCGAAAAGGATGAACGCAGAAGAGTCACCTGGTCATACTCAAGTCTGACCTCTGATGAAGGGATATTGATGGTAAGAAGGGATGCATGAGGAACGGTGATTGAAACTTTTCCATCAGCTCTGTCCATCACGATATCGTCCACGGTGAATGATGACATGTCCACTCCGGCTTTCAGATACGCAGTGCAGCTGAAAAGGATCTTGCGGTCTCCAATCTTGTACCACTCCCCTTCGTCATCCGCCTTTACGATCTTACGGACTCTGTACTCGACAAGTCCAAGTTCCTTGACGGAGGTAATGGCTTCAAGTCCGTCACGGGAAATGTCCTTTGCGGACTTGCGGGAGCACCCTAGCAGCAACATTGCCGGGAGCACCAAGGTAAAGATCACTTTTATGATTTCTGTTCTTCGCATAGCGTACGTCCTCATTTTTTTGCTGCACAGGGCGTGCCAAACCCTCGGAGAGCCAAAAAGGCGGAAAAGATATCATCCTTTATCGCCCTTCAGGAAAAAGGATTTTGGCACATAAGGCAAGGTACATATCCCTTTTT
>JAEEGL016767333.1_pt1 | contig 26475 bp, 25 predicted proteins | sample 9134231 | NCBI WGS metagenome assembly JAEEGL01 (sample SAMN16246548, study PRJNA631951) | gut metagenome | biome: gut microbiome; feature: rumen; material: fiber-attached | host: Bos | place: Iran: Karaj | collected 2018-10 | reverse complement strand
TGGATCCCGGATATACTTCTCAGACCTGTCCGGTCTGCGGATACAGGGATAAGAACAACCGGGATCGAAAGGACCATGTGTTCCGATGCAGAGAATGCGGATATACCACGAATGATGACCGTGCCGCTGCGAGGAACCTGCAGAGGATGGGAATGGAATAAGTTCTGAGAGCTCAGGTGTCGTAGAAAGAACCGATACCATACTGCAGGAGCATGCTCCTGCAGGCGGGGTGCAGTCAATCACCCCACGATGTACCGCCAGTCTGTCAGATATGGACTGACAGGATAAAGTCTAACGGTTAAGACAAAAGTGGGAGGCATACAGCCGAGAACCACTGGGCTGGTACAAGCTCGTGACTTTAGTCATGAGTAGTTGACGACGTTCCTTCCTGTCGATAAATGTCTTTTTTCCTATTTTAGCATATTGCTTACGGAAACCTGTTTATCCTCGCAGGCTGTATTTCACGCGCAGCCATATGCCGGCAACGGGGCTCTCCCGGTGTTGTGAGTTATTATATAATGAATATATAAGAACGATTGATTGCCGACGGAGACGGAACATGTGCGTCAGATTCATAATGTACTCCCAACCTGCCGAACGGGACGATTTCGTGCAGCAGATGATGCGGTCTGCTCTCGTCAAAAGATTTCAGGATGCCGGAGCGTCTGTCCTGACTTCGGGAGAGGCGCGCCCGACCAATGTCGTGCCCGTGATTGCGCCGGACAGGAACGGCGCAAAGACTGTCTTCCCGATGAGATGGGGCTTCCGTGTCCCGGGACTGTCCCTTGTAGTGAATGCCAGGACTGAAACTGCTGCTGCAAAGCCAACCTTCCGTGATGCCTGGAGACAGCACAGGTGTGCGATCCCCGCCCGATCCTATATCGAATGGGAGCACATCACGGATCCCGGCGGAAAGACCCGGACAGGCGACAGATTCTCCATCCACACGGCCGGCGAACCGGTCACATGGCTGTGCGGCCTGTACAGGATAGAAGGCGGCCTTCCCGTCTTCACGGTGCTCACCAGAGAACCTTCCGAGTCTGTCAGGCAGATACATGACAGGATGCCACTTATCCTTCCCGGATCTCTTGTTGACGCCTGGGTGGATCCCCGCAGAAGAGCGGAAGATCTCCTCAGCCATGCGGTCACTTCACTCATCGCCGACAGGATGGGAGGCACAGATAACTGATGCGTCTGTTCATTGCCATTCCCCTGAGCAGCGAGATCAAAGCACACCTCAGAGACTTTCAGGAAACGCTGAAGACATCAGGTATCACAGGCAGCTGGTCTCCGATTGGGAACCTCCACCTGACCCTTGCCTTCATAGGTGAATATGCAAATCCGGACAAAGTGCTGGAATCTGTCGGCTCGTTAGCTTTCATGCCGTTCGAACTGTGTATCTGCAGCACCGGTTCTTTCTCCGATACGCTCTGGGCAGGTGTCGGAAAGAACGGCTCTCTGGAAAAACTTGCCGGAGATGTCAGAAGGGCACTCGCCGTCTATGACATCCCGTTTGACAGAAAAAGGTTCCGTCCTCATATCACGCTTGCCAGGAGGTCTTCCGTTCCGGCGGACCTCTCCTCGCTTCCCTGCCCTGACCATGCCGTAATGACTGTCAGCAGCTTCTCCCTGTTCAGATCGGACAGGGGAAAGCACGGAATGATCTATACAGAGCTGGGCAGCGTACCCGCTCTCCCGTCTGAAGAAAGGATATGACATGCTTATCAAAGAACCTATAACGATAAACACCCTTACCTTAAGGAACCGCATAGTAAAGGCCCCCTGCGATACTGCCGGCGCCACAGACGGCGCGCCGGACGAGAAGATGGCAGAACACTACAGACAGCGGGCCCGCGGCACGGGGCTGGTCATAGTTGAACACGAATGGATCCTGCCGGAAGGAATGGCGCATGCAAAACAGCTGTCCATGGGAGACGACCGTCTCATCGAAGCATACAGGATCCTCACTGAAGCAGTTCACAGCGAAGGCGCCGCGGTATTCGCGCAGCTGAGCCATGCAGGCGCCAAAGCGAAAGACTCAGGTCTTTCGGCCATCGCCCCGAGCGAGAACACCGTATGGCCGCAGTATCATCCGAGGGCCATGGACAGCGGGGACTTCAGCCGGGTGACAGAAGGGTTTGCCGCCGCCGCACAGCGCGCAAAAGCTGCGGGCTTTGACGGTGTCCAGATACACAGCGCTCACGGCTATCTTCTCAATCAGTTCTATTCACCTCTGACCAATGACCGGACCGATCCCTATTCCGGCAGCACCATGGAAGGCCGCACGAAGCTCCACTGCGAAGTCATCCGCGCTGTCCGTGAAGCCGTGGGGAATGACTATCCCGTGGCGATAAGGTTCGGCGCATGTGATTTTATGGACGGAGGAAGCTCCATAGAGGAGATCCCTGTGGCTGTCAGGATCTTTGAACAGGCCGGTGCCGACCTGATAGACATCTCAGGCGGCCTCAACGGTTTCATGAGACCAGGAAACACGGAACCCGGCTACTTCAAGGACATGAGCATCGCCACGCGGCGTGCCGTCACAGTCCCTGTCGTTCTCACCGGAGGCGTCACCACGGGAGAACAGCTCGAAAGTCTTCTGGAAGAAGGCGCAGCCGATCTTATAGGAGTTGGCCGCGCTCTCCTCAGCGACCCCGACTGGTCCGTCAAAGCGCTCGAAAGCGTCTGCGGCTGATATCCTCTCCGCTTTCAGAGCAGCGGTATAATCGATCACAGTTTATCAGGCCCTCCTGAAACGGCATCCGGCTGTTTCAGGAGAGGCTCTTTTTTCAGGAGCGGAAGTATATTTCAGTATCAGCGCATGTGGCAATTTGCCATACCTTTCCGTGAATATCACCAAAACGCTTCCGCCTTCTGCCAAATCATGAAATTGCGGATTATACTATCTTTAGATGTAATAACATCACTGAGAACAAGGAGGAACACACATGCTGAATTACTGGAACCGGCAGGACAACCCCGCCACTTTCGAGACCCTCGAAGAAGTCCGTGCGAATGCCCCCGGTGTCACTTCAAAGCTTTCCGGAGCTGCACGTTTCAAACAGATCCTCAACCCCGCTCTGGAAGATTTCCCGAATGATATCGCATATTTTTACCGCTCACCCAACATCTACGGCGCAGAGACAGGTGCCAGGAACAACACAACGTTCATCGTTTTCGCTCCCTGCAGGCTCGAGACGAAGGAGGAAGGAAAGGCCTATCTTGAGAAGCTCGGTCTGATAAAGCTGATCGATGAAGCCATTGGAACGATAATCCTTCAGATGCCTAAGGATCCTTCCGGATATACCGGAGACGACCTTCAGTACAGCTACACTCTCTACAACGCGCTGCTGAGCCAGAAAGCTTTCATTGAGATAGACGGCGAACGCTGCGTTCCCGCAGAGAGCGAGTACTGCGGCGGTTACGGCAAGACCTATATGTTCGGCGTAGACGAAGCCGCCACCTTCATGAACAACTTCGTAGCCGGCTCCCGTGAAGAGCTGATCGGCCGCGTTGCCGGATACTTCACCTACGGCGGCGAGATGTCGGAGGAAGTTGCAGTCACGCTGTGCGTGCCGGCCTTCATTGTCAACGGCACGACTACGGAGATCCGCAAGTTCCGTGAAGCGAACGGCGCAAACGCCTATGCGCTTTGTGACGGCGTCTCCCGTTTCTATGACCAGTCTCTCCCGTTCCGCGAGGTACGCACCGCGGAGGACAAGGACGGGGATGTCAGCTGCTGGATCGAGAAGGCTTTCCGCAGCATGTTCATCTTCGTACAGCGCTCGGCTAACGTCCAGACGAAGTATCTTGAGCCGCGCGTGACAGGATGCTATCAGGGTTATGTCACTGCTCCCGAGATCACACGCTTTGCCCTCTCACGCCGCAACCCGATCTTCAACAACAGGACCGTCATCGGAGATCTTCAGGTGACCTTCATCAAGGACTCCGAGACTTTCAGCGATATGAAGAGCCCCGGCGGACTGATGTCCGAAGCCGGCGATTATCTCGACACCTGGTACGAGGTCCTTCCGCAGGAAGTTCTCAACAATACCGCTCCGGAACACAGCGTTCCCCTGCTGCTCGCGAACCACGGCGGCGGAGACGACGTCCTGATGTTCCTCGACGAGACCGGTATCCTTCTGACTGCCGGCGAACAGAATTTCGCCATCGCAGCGGCGATGCACAGCGGCCTCACCCTTATCGGCGGTGAGCTCCTGCCCAGATTCACGAAATACATCCTCGACAAATATCCTGCCCTCGACCCGGAGCGCGTCTGGGTGACCGGATATTCGATGGGAGGCTGGGCCACCTATCACTGCATCTCGCATCATCCGGAACTCTTCGCGGCAGCTGCCCCAATGGCCATGCCTCTGCGCGATCTGCCTGATACGGCGGAAGAACTCTATAAGAACATAGACCTGCCGGCCATGCTCATCTCCTCCACATTCGACTTCGCGGCCTGGGATTCCGAGAACAATCACCTCAATGAAGGCGGCCGCGACTTCCTGCAAACCTACTGCAAGTTCAACGAGATCGACCCCGTTGAGGAATTTGACTATGTTAAGTATCCCGTTATCGGCCGTCCCTTCGATTCCCTCAACATCACGACGGTCAACGGTGAATGGCGCAACGCAGAATGGCTCATTAAAAACGGGAATGGTGTTCCGATGATCGGACTGAACGTCACGGAATACCTGATGCACTCGCTCTGGCCCGGTTATGGCGATATCGCATACAACTTCCTGAAGCATTATCGCCGCGACAAGGAGACCGGAGAGATCGTCTATACAGAGTGATCTTCGGATCGCCCGGATCCTTTAATCGCACATTATCAAAGAAGCGGGAGCTGATCGCTCCCGCTTCTGTTTTTTCTTCTTTATTCCGGTCTTGCCGGAGCTTTGTCCTCACACGGAACACCCGTGAGACACTTGCCGCAGAAACCGCCGAACTGTTCGCGGACCGCTCCTCCGTGCGCCGAGCATTTCTTAAGGTTCCTCAGACCGTTTTTCGGAATAGCTGATCCCGGGCAACGATCCGAACATTTTCCGCAGCGGATACACCATTCATATATGTCTGTATATTCTCTCCGTGTCGGGGTCAGTTCCGCGTCAGTGATGAAGGAAGCCGTCGTTCCGCAGCAGCCTTTTTCCGTGATCAGATGCCGGTGCATCCCGAAGGTACCCAGTCCCGCGGCATACATCGCATGGCGGTTGGACCATGAGACCGAGAAGTGCACATCCTCTCCGTCTGCCGTCGGCACGGCCTTCCTCTCGAAGTCCGGAGCTCTGTTGGGCTGCACAACTCTGACACCCTCTTCTTCAAGCCGGGAGACCAGTCCGTCCAGGAACATGTCCACGATAGCGAAATTGCAGCCGTATGCCGCCTTCCAGGTAGGCGACGCAAGCTCTGTTTCTCTCCTGACCCTGCTTCTCACTTCTTCCGTGAACGGAAAGAAGAAACCGACAACGCTTCTGGCTTCCGGCATGAATACTGCTGGCGCTCTGAATTCCGGTCCTATCGCTTCCGGTTCCGAGTACTGCCCGAACAGCGGATCGTCAGCCGCGGCGAATCCGGTCAGCGGCGCTTCCAGCACCTGCAGCGTAACGTCTTCGCCGGAAAGCGTCACGCTGTTGTTCTCCAGAGCTTCAAAGCTCTCTTTTACGAGTTCCAGAAATCTCTCATTCGTCATTTGTCCTGTCCTCTGCAGATCAAGGCGGTGAGCGCCTGACATTAAGATCCGGCACTCATAAGTTTTTCTTTCTGTTTTCATTATATCAGTCCGGCATCCGGCCGGATATATCAGAGGAGTCCGGAGATCTTGTCCTCATCTGTTGTACGATATGGACTTCCTCAGCAGCGCTGTGCTTTTTTGAAATTCACATGTCCTTCTCCTGGCAGTATAATTAATTATCAGCAAAAAGATGAGAGGAGGATCCCAGATGATCAAAAAGGCACAGACTAAATTCGGCGTCGTGCGCGGTATCGAGCTTTCCGGCAAATACTCCGGCATCACGACATTCAGATCAGTACCCTATGCTGCTCCTCCGGTCGGCGAACTGCGCTTCCGTCCCCCTGTGGACCCGGAACCGTGGGTCGGCGAACTGGACGCCTCTCTGGGCGGTCCGCGTCCGGTCCAGGAGACCGGCGAAGGACTGACAAGAGAGCCCTGGCTCAGTGACTTCTATTATGTAGGCACCCCTCCCATGAGCGAGGACTGCCTCTATCTTTCCATCACCACCGCTGCGGCAGACGACACCGAACGGCGCCCCGTCTACATGTGGTTCCACGGCGGCGGTCTTTCAGGCGGCTATTATACCGAGATCGAGTTCGATCCGTCTGAACTCGCGCGCAAAGGCATCGTGGTCGTCAGCGTGGCGCAGCGTCTCAATGTTTTCGGTTACCTCGCGCTGCCGCAGCTCTCTGCGGAGCAGGGCGGCATCAGCGGCAACTACGGACTGATGGACGAGATCAAAGCGCTCGAGTGGGTCCGTGAGAACATCACGAACTTCGGCGGGGATCCGGACAACATCACTGTCGGCGGACAGTCCGGCGGCACGGGAAAATCCACCGCTCTCGCTACGTCCCCGAAGACTCAGGGAATGATAAAGCGCTGCATCAACGAGTCAGGCCTTGCCTGGGTCCGCGGCGACTATCAGACTCTTGAGAGGGCATATGCCAACAACATCGAATACCTCAGGAAGGTCGGCCTGGATCCTGACATCACTCCCGAAGAACTTCGCAGAGTCCCCGCGTTCAAATTCTTCAAGCAGAAGGACGGCACACCCTTCGGGTTCGGATTCGGAGGCGTGCCCGGATCGATGGTATGCGACGGAGTATACGTCGCCCATGTCTCCGGCGCCGAAAACATGGACGAATACGGCACCCATGTGGACTATCTCAACGGAGTGAACATCGGAGAATGCACGGTCCGCAACCAGTTCGCCATCGGCCCCACAAAGAAATTCGAGACAGCAGCCGAGTTCTATGAAGTGATGAAAGAAAAACTGGGCGACCTGTACGACAAATACGACTTTGAGAACCTCTTCCCCGTCACCGACGAGAATGCCGACTTCCAGAGCCGTGTCCTTGCAAGCCAGAACTGCGGCACCGGTCTGGGACTGACCATGGCGGACCGCTATTTCGGAGCCTACCGCTGCCAGACCGCTCCGGACACCCGCAACTGGTCCTACAACTTCGGCCGTTTCCCGCCCTGCCGGCCTGAAGAGCGCGGCACCGTCCGCGACACAGATCTTCAGCTCGCATGGCACTCCGCAGAACTGTGGTATGTATTCGCATCGCTCAGAGAGGGCATTCCCGCGTCGCGTCCGTGGGAGCCGATCGACTTTGAACTTGCAGAACAGATGAGCTCCTACTGGGCAAACTTCATCGCCACGGGCGACCCCAACGGTACCGATTCCAACGGCAACCAGCTGCCCTACTGGCCCGAGAGCCGCGACAATTACGGCTGGATGGAGTTCTCAGCCGAAGGACCCAAGGGACATGACGGTCTGACCAGACTGGATGAGATGGGCCTGGAGTACCTGAAACGCTCCGGGCGCTATCCGGAGATTAAGGAATAAGCTCTCCTTCGTTCCAACAGATCATAAACGATACAAACAGAAAGTCCCCTTTCCCTCTTTCAGGGAAAGGGGACCTTTTTACGGTCGGCCTGATTCAGAGCATATCTTCATAACGTTCGAATCCATAAAGAAGCGTCTGCGGCGAATGACTGTCGCTGGACAGGATGAGGCTGCCTCCGCCCTTCTTTACCGCCTCCAGTATCGCAGGTGCAGGATATGGCGACGTGCGGTATCCGCGGGACATAGCCCCTGTGTTTATCTCAAAAACAGCACCTGTCTTCAGCAGTTTTTCCAGTGCGCCGCGCCATGCCGCAATATAGCGGGGATCCTCCTCGTCGAAAAGTGGCATCTTCTCCTGAAACTTGGTCACAAGGTCGAAATGACCTACTATCGATGCTCCTGTCTTTTTCACGACATCCCCGACCAGCGCGTAATACGCTTCGCAAAGCGCGTAGGGGTCTCCTCCGAAACCTTCTTCAACCGCCATGCGCAGCGCTTCAGGAGAGTCGTCGACAGCGTAATACCGGCCGCCGGAGGGCACATAGTGCACCGATCCTATGACGTAATCATAACAGGAAGGATCATCGTCCGAAAAATAATCCATCTCGATCCCCATGAGGATCTCTATCTGCCCGCGATACTCCTCTTTTAGTCTTTCTATCTCTTTTCTGTAGGCGGCAGTGCCTGCAGCATTCATGCAGTAGGATTCATCAAACGGCGTATGGGCGTGTCCCGAGAACCCGAGAGTCGATATCCCCGCCCTCAGAGCGGCTTGCACCATCTCTCTGGGCGTGCCTTTGCCGTCGCAGAAGACTGTATGAATATGCAGATCCTTTTTTATCATCAGGTCATCTTCTCCTGTTTGACTTTGTGGTCGATAACATGTCTTGACGCGAGCTCGTCATGGATATCCTCCAGGCTTATCCCTGCCTCTATCATCAGCACCAGGAGATGGTACACGAGATCGGCTATCTCATATATCGTATCATTTTTATCCTGCGCTTTGCCCGCTATGATGACCTCCGTCGATTCCTCTCCGACCTTCTTCAGGATCTTGTCCAGCCCTTTTTCAAAGAGATAGGTCGTATACGACCCCTCTTTCTTCTCCTTTTTGCGGCCTTCTATCAGTTCAGAGAGTATCTCCAGGGAGAATTCATGCAGCTCATCGCTCTCCCAGACTTTGTTGGTGAAGCAGGAATCTGTGCCGAGATGGCAGGCAGGTCCGTCCGGTTCCACCAGGACCACGAGCGCATCATGATCGCAGTCAGCCGTTATGGATACCACATGCTGATAATTGCCGCTGGTCTCTCCCTTCAGCCAGAGCTCCTGCCGCGAGCGGCTCCAGAAACAGGTGAGTCCTTTTTCCATGGTTATCCTAAGGCTCTCCCCGTTCATATAGGCAAGGGTAAGGACCTTCTTTGTCTTGGCATCCACAACGACCGCGGGGATCAGGCCGCGCTCGTCAAACTTCAGTTCGGTAATATCCAGCATTTTATATCCTCCGTATCTGACGCGCGGGTATCCCCTCGCGCATCATGGCTTCTTTCAGATCTTCTATCTCCACCTCTCCGTAGTGGAACACGGATGCAGCCAGCCCCGCGTCCACCTTCGGCAGAGTTTTGAACAGTGTTATGAAGTCTTCGCTCTTCCCTGCTCCTCCTGATGCTATCACCGGCACGGAGACCGCTTCGCAGACTGCCGCCAGCAGCTCCAGGTCAAACCCTTCTTTCACTCCGTCTGTATCCATGGAATTGACGACGATCTCCCCGGCGCCTCTTTCGACTCCGGAACGGATCCACTCAATGGCTTCCATTCCCGTGTCGATCCGCCCTCCCCTGCTGAAGACATGGAAGACACCACCTACACGCTTTATGTCGGCAGACAGTACGACACACTGGCTGCCGTAGCGTTTTGCGGCCTCTTCTATGAGAGACGGATTCTTTATGGCCCCTGAATTGACGCTGACCTTATCCGCTCCGCATTTCAGGACCCGTTCAAAATCCGACACCTCATTGATCGCCCCGCCTACCGTGAGCGGTATGAAAACGCGTCTCGCTGTCTCAGTCAGTATATCGGTGAAAAGGCTTCTTCCCTCAGCGGAAGCCGTTATATCATAGAAGACCAGCTCGTCTGCGCCGGCCGAACTGTAGTATTCCGCAAGTTCCACAGGTGACGCCACGTCTCTGGTATTGAGAAAGTTTACGCCCTTGACTACCCGTCCGTTCCGGACGTCCAGGCAGGGGATTATGCGTTTTGTGATCATTGCGCCACCTCTATTGCTTCCTTAAGATCGATGCTCCCTGTATACAGCGCTTTTCCCACGATGGCACCGTACAGTCCGAGAGACGCGAGACGCTGAACATCCTCCAGTGATGAGATGCCGCCGGAGGCGACTATGTTCATGGAGAAGTCCTCGCTTAGCCTCCTGTAAAGCTCGTGATTCGCTCCCTGCATGGCGCCGTCCCTGGATATGTCGGTGGATATCAGCGTACCCAGTCCCATTCCTTCAAGCTTTCTGCAGAATGAGAACGCGTCTGTTCCGCTTATACTGCGCCACCCGCGCACAGCGACCTGTCCGTCCAGGATATCAACGCCGACGGCGATCTTCTCACCGTATCGATCCAGCGCATCTCTGAGAAACTCCTCATCTTCCAGGGCAGCCGTTCCGAGGATCACTCTGTCCAAACCCGCGCAGAGATATCTCTCCACCGCCTCCATGCTGCGGATACCTCCGCCGATCTCGGCGCGCAGTCCGCTCTCATTCTTCAGACGGCACACCGTCCCGTAATTCGGTGTCGTGCCGTCTCTGGCTCCTTCCAGATCCACCAGATGTATCCATTCGGCTCCTGCCTCACGGAATCTCATCGCCGTTCTCAGCGGATCGCTTTCATATTCGGTCATTCTGCCGTAGTCTCCCCGGACAAGCCTGACCGCCTTGCCTTCATAAAGATCCACCGCCGGAATAATGATCATGTATCGGCCTCCGTTTCAGCAAACGCTCTCAGGATCGAAAGCCCGACCGCTCCGCTTTTTTCCGGATGGAACTGGCATCCGAACACCGAGCCCTTCATGACTGCCGCCGCCAGAGGCGCCGAGTACTCCGTTACCGCCGTAAGAGAGTCTTCGCACCCTGTGGCATGAAACGAATGGACGAAGTAAACCGCATCCCCTTCCTTTATATCCCTGAACAGCGGGTTCGGCGTCAGCAGATGCAGGCCATTCCATCCGATGTGGGGGATCTTGAGAGAAGGATCGATCACCTCGCTTATAGGTCTCACCTCGCCTCTGAGGAGTCCCAGTCCCGGATGAACACCGAACTCAAGGCTCCTCTCAAACAGGAGCTGCATCCCAAGACATATCCCAAGCAGCGGCTTACCTTTCCCCGCCTCCTCAAGAACAGCCCCAGCCATGCCGGTATCGGTCAGCTTCTGCATTGCGTCGCCGAACGCGCCGACGCCCGGCAGTATAATCTTGTCTGCCGTTGAGAGCAGCGCAGGCTCGGATACCACCTCTGCCTCTGCGCCGACCGCTGTCAGGGAGCTTCTCAGGGAAAAAAGGTTCCCGACGCCATAATCGATTATCGCGATCATTACAGCACTCCTTTGGTGGACGGCACGCTGTCCGGATCATCTGTGTCGAAGGAGACCGCCTCACGCAGACTGCGCGCTGCCGATTTGAACGCACCTTCTATGATGTGATGCGAGTTGGATCCCGCCAGTCCTTTGATGTGCAGCGTTATCCCGGCGTTTACGGCAAACGCGCGGAAGAACTCCTCCACCAGCTCGGTGTCGAACGTTCCAACCTTTTCCGACGGGATATCAAGGTCATAGGAGAGCATACCGCGTCCCGAGATGTCTGCTGCAGTCAGGATCAGAGCTTCATCCATCGGCAGTATCGCATCGCCGTAACGGCGTATGCCGCGCTTCTCGCCGAGCGCTTCGGCAAAAGCGCGTCCCAGGACGATCCCGATGTCCTCTGTCGAGTGATGATCATCGATATAAGTATCACCCTTGCAGGATACCTTCAGGTCAAACCTGCCGTGTCTGCTGAACAGAGTCAGCATGTGGTCGAGGAAGCCGACGCCGGTAGAGATCTCGCTCTTTCCGGACCCGTCCAGGTCGAGAACGATCCCGATCTCCGTTTCTGCGGTTTTTCGCGTCATGGCCGACTGTCTCATTTTGATTCCTCCTCTGTGATAGCCCTCAGTGCAGTTGTCAGTGCTTCAAGTTCTTCTCTGGATCCGACGGTTATGCGGACATAGTCCCGGATGCGCGGCGATGAAAAATGCCTCACCAGGATGCCGCGTTTCTTAAGGTCAAAGTATATCTTTTCCCCGCTGATATGCGGATGACGGGCGAAGACGAAATTAGTGCTCGAGCGCGGAAACACGAAGCCAAGCGCAGACAGTTCCCTTTCAAGGAACTCTCTGTTCTCCACGATCACCCGTATGTTCCCTTCTGTGTACTCACGGTCTCTCAGCGCCCCTATCCCCGCCGCCATCGTGACCCGGTTGACGTTATAGGGATTGGTCGAAAAGCGGACCGTATCCAGGTCCCGGATCAGTCCGGCATTGCCCGCAATGAAACCGAGACGGGCTCCGGCCATTGAACGAGACTTTGAGAACGTCTGTACGACGATCAGGTTCTCATATCTGCGGATCAGCGGAAGAGCGCTCTCCCCTCCGAAGTCCACATAAGCTTCATCCACTACGACGACGGTATCCGGATTGGAAGCGATGATGGCTTCCACGTCCTTCAGGGGAAGCGCTATACCGGTCGGAGCATTGGGATTTGCGAGAAATATCGTTTTGCCCGAAGCATAATAGTCTTCAGGACGGATCCTGAGTTCTCCGTCCAGCGGTATCTCCTCATACGGAACGCCGTAGACGCCGGCTGCCACCTTATAGAATCCGTACGTGATATCCGGGAATAGCGCAGGGTGTTTCTCATCGCAGAAAGCCATGACCGCCAGATCCAGCGCTTCGTCCGATCCGTTCACAGCCATTACCTCTTCCGGCTCGAGCCCGTAGAAAGAAGCCAGTTCCCTGCGGAGCGCGGCGCTCATCGGATCGGAATACAGTTCCAGTCTGGCCAGTTCCTTCGCCGCTTCGCTTTGCGCGATCGGAGAAGGCGGAAACGGGGACTCGTTGGTGTTGAGCTTGATGTACTTCCTGTCCTGCGGCTGCTCACCCGGAACATAAGGGACAAGAGAAGAATATTTTTCACTGAAGAATCTGCTCATGCAAGTTCATTCCTCCATTTCTGCGAGTTCACCGCGGATCAGCGCACTTCTGGCATGCCCGGTCAGTCCTTCTGCCGCCGCAAAGTCCGCCACATCCTGCCTTACTTCATTCAACGCTTCGGCAGGAAAGCTTGTGACCTGTATCTTCTTGACAAAATCGTCAACGGAGAGAGGGCTGGAGAATCGCGCGGTGCCTCCCGTGGGAAGCGTGTGATTCGGTCCCGCAAGATAATCGCCCAGGGCTTCCGGCGTATTCCGTCCCAGGAATACCGAGCCCGCATGCCTTACTTTGCCGAGGTAATAGAAAGGCTCATCCACCGCGAGTTCCAGATGTTCGGGTGCCAGTTCGTTGGATATCTCAACAGCCTCGTCAAGATCCGCCGCAATGATTATCTTCCCGTTCTGCTCGATCGATGCCCTTGCGATCTTCTCACGCGAAAGCAGCGGCAGCTGGCGTTCGATCTCCTCCGCCGTCTTCTCCGCAAGAGAGGGACAGTCGGTGATTAGGACAGCGCTGGCGTTTACATCATGTTCCGCCTGAGAGAGCAGATCAGCGGCCAGGATCCGTGGGTCGCTCCCGCTGTCTGATATCACAAGGATCTCGCTCGGTCCGGCTATCATGTCGACAGCTACCGTGCCGTAGACCTGTCTTTTCGCTTCCGCGACGTAGATGTTTCCGGGGCCGACGATCTTGTCCGTCTTAGGGACCGTTTCGGTCCCGTATGCCATCGCCGCGATCGCCTGCGCGCCGCCGATCCTGAATACTCTGTCTGCTCCCGCAACATAAGCTGCAGCCAGAACTGCCGGAGCGATCCTGCCGTCCTTTCCCGGCGGTGTCGCAAGTATCACTTCGGAACACCCGGCTATCTTCGCCGGAATGACATCCATCAGTACCGTCGAGCAGAGCGGTGCCGTACCTCCGGGGACATATACTCCGGCACGCTCCAGAGGAACTACCTTCTGTCCCAGGATGACGCCGTTCTCCTTTGTAAAGAAGAATCCCTGACGCTGCTGCTTCTCGTGAAACTCACGTATATTATCTGCTGCCCGGGAGAGAAGGCCCATAAAATCCCGGCCGACCTCCTTCACAGCATCCTCTATCTCCTTTTGGCTCACAGCGAGAGATGTAAGACGCACGCCATCAAACTTTTCAGTGTATTCGAACAGGGCTTCGTCCCCTCTTTCCCGTACGTTCCTCAGTATCTCCGAAACAGTGTCTTCCGCCCTGACTGAAGGCAGTTCCCGCTTAAGTATCTCTTCTTTCGGCATATCGCCGATCTTTACTATTCGGATCATCTCTTCCGTCCTTTCCTTCTCCTCAGACGACTCCCGTCTTCTCGGAGATCTCCCTTACAAGTCTTTCGATCTCAGCCGTCTTGAATTTGAAACTTGCCTTATTGGCGATAAGACGGGCGCTGATGGGAAAAATGTTCTCGATGACTTCCAGATTGTTCTCCCTGAGGGTCGTACCGGTCTCAACTATATCCACGATCACATCGGAGAGACCGAGTATCGGAGCGATCTCGATCGATCCGTTCAGATGGATGATATCGATCTCCCGCCCTACAGAAGCATAATGCCTTTCCGCGACACGGCGGAATTTCGTGGCGACTCTCAGCGGCCGGCGAGTGTCATCGCGGAAACCCTTAGGTGCAGCCACCGCCATACGGCATATACCCGTATTCAGATCCAGAAGTTCGTAGATATCCGGCTCGTATTCCAGAAGGATGTCCTTCCCCGCGACCCCGATATCGGCAGTCCCTCTCTCGACATAGATAGCCACGTCCGACGGTTTGACCCAGAAATAGCGGACTCCCGCGGCGGGATTCTCAAATATCAGTTTGCGGCTGTTCTCCAGCAGTGCCGGGCACGGGTAACCTGCCGCTTCGAACATCGCGTAGACGTTCTCACCGAGTCTGCCTTTAGGCAGAGCAATATTCAAAAAGCAACCTGTTCCCGCCACTTTATCCCGCCTTTCTCATATATCCCCGTCCGTTTGACGCGGAGCCCCGGGGCTTCCGTTTTTCCCGTTCTGACAGTTAATCCTTTTTTCCGAAGCTCCTCGGCTGCGCTCATCAGTTCACCCGGGGCCGTGTCCTCCCTGTACAGCAGAAGCACGTCGAAATCCGTGGAATACGGCATACCTTCAAGCTGTTCCAGACTGTCCAGATAAACCGCGAAGCCTGCAGCTCCGGCTTTCTTCCCTAGCCGCTGCATCAGATTGTCGTACTGCCCTCCTGAAAGCACTGCCGCCGGAACGCCTTCAATGAAACCTTTGAATATCAGTCCGTTGTAGTAGTTCCTGTCGCCGGTGACTGAGAAATCCACCCTGATCTTTCCCGAGAACTCATCCGCGGAGAAGACTGACAGCGTCCGGCACAGGAACTCATATTCCTCTCCGGCACCCGCGGCTTCTGCTATGCGGCCGACCTCCGGCAGCACTTTTTCCGGTTCACCGTAAAGCGACAGAAGCTTCGTCAGATCCTCCCCATTTAACGGCGAGATCCCGTTCCTGTCCAGGACAGCGCGGATACCGTGCAGGTTCTTCTCATCAGCCGCAGCCAGAAGCTCTTCCTGCAGCGCCGGATCCGATGTGATCCGGTCCAGAACTGCCGAGAGTATGCCGAGATGGGCTATGTCCAGAACAAAACGGTCCGATACGGTCTGCAGACTTCTTGCCGCCAGCATCAGGACCTCTCCCGCAGCCGCAGGATCCAGCGACCCGATACACTCGAGACCGGCCTGACGGATCTCGCGGAACGATCCGGATCCCCGATTGAAGCGATATACGTTCTCGTCATAATAGAGCTTCTCCGTCCGGCTCTGTTCATCTCTGTAATTCTTCGCAATGGAGAGCGTGACGTCCGGCTTGAGTGCCATCAGCCGTCCGCTCGTGTCGGTGAATGTGATCACACTGTCCGATACCAGAAAGTCCTTATTCCGGCTGTAGAGATCATATTCCTCGAATTTGCCCATCCGGTACGGACTGTATCCGTATCCTCTGTAGAGCGCGCGGAGCGCAAGCGCAGTCTGTTCTGCACGCGTCACGGTCGTCTCATCAAGCAGCACCGGTCACTCCTCCTTCTCGGATCTAATACGGTCGATCACTGCGCGGTATCCTCCCGGTCCGTAACGAAGGCAGCGGCTCACGCGGCTGATCGTCGCGGTTGAGACTCCGACCTTCTCCGAGATGTCATGGTAGTTCATTCCCCTGTCAAGCATGATCGCCGTATCGAGCCGCTGTGACATGTCGATTATCTCGTTTATGGTACATATATCTTCAAAAAAAGCGGCGCATTCCTCCTCGTTGCGGAGCAGGGAGACGGCGTGAAACAGTCTTTCCGCAGCGTCCTTCTGATAGGTCTTCAAAGCAGGTCACCTCCCAGTAAATACCCTATTGCCGATTTAGTGCTTTATCATATTATCACTTTATCATGCTAAAGCCAAGTGTATTTCATGTATTTTTCTGATGTCATCACGCACGCGCCGCTTCAACATCATCTCAGGCTTTATAAAATAGACACCTTCTACAGCTTGTGTCTATCCTGTGATATGTCTTCACCTTGTATTACCGACACAATGAATGTACAATATCTCTTCGGGTACGGTACTCACCGGCATCGTATCTTCCTGAACAAAAACGACCGGAGATTAAAATGCTTACCGAAAACAGAACTTCCAATATAATAAGAACTGCTCTCATGGCAGTGCTGATAGCTGTTTGTGCATGGATCTCCATTCCTATCGAGATACCGTTCACGATGCAGACCTTCGGTGTCTTTCTGGCACTGAGACTTCTGAAAGGCAAATACGGAACTCTCAGCATACTTATCTACATTCTTCTGGGTGCGATAGGCGCTCCCGTCTTCGCGGGTTTCTCGTCAGGTCTCGGCATCCTTCTTGGTCCGACCGGAGGCTACATCATCGGCTTCCTGTTCTGCGGAATCATATACATGGCGCTGGCATCCCGCATGAAGTCCGCATCGGCTGAGAACATCATCCTGTTCCTGGGGCTGGCGATCTGCTATGCCTTCGGAACGGCCTGGTTCGTTTTTGTCATGTCATCCCGCGGAAACAGCTATTCTTTTATTCAGGCGCTGATGATCTGTGTAGTGCCCTATATCGTCCCCGACATTTGTAAACTGATCCTTTCACATCTGGTGGCCGTCAGAGTCTCCCGTGCCCTGACAAGAAGCGAAACAGCCTGATCCGCTGAAAAGATAAACCCCCATTCCCGGAAAGCCCGGGAATGGGGGTTTTTGAATTTCTTCTGAAATCAAGTTCAGAGCTCGATCGTACAAAGCTCCAGCCTTTTCGCTATGTAGTCTGAGAGCACCGGCTGGATATATGCCGGGAACGTGTACGGAGCCTGGGTGTCATCCGCATAGAATTCCTTGTTGAGACGTGTGTTCAGCATGTAGAACTCTGTTCCTATGTTGATCTTGTTGATGCCGTTGGCGAACGCAGCCCTGAGCTGATCGTCGTCTATGCCCGTTCCTCCGTGCAGCACCAGAGGCGTTTCTGTCGCGTTCCTCAGCTCGATGAGATGATCTATGTCAAGCTTTGGCGGGAACTTGTACAGGCCGTGCGCGCTTCCGAAGGACACTGCCAGAGATGTGACGCCCGTCTCCTCGGTGAACCTGGTCACTTCATCAGGCTTGGTGAAGAACTCCTTTTTGGAAAAGTCATCCGACTCCATTGCGACGCCTACATGTCCCAGTTCTCCTTCAACATCAACGCCGAAATTCCTTGCGACTTCCACTACCTTCTTAGTGAACGCTATATTCTCATCCAGTGGGAGAAGAGAGCCGTCGGCCATGACGGAATCGAATCCCTCATGTATTGCGGTCAGGATCTCATCGAAATCTCCGCAGTGATCCAGGTGGAGCCCTACCGGCACGCTGACTCTGTCGGCAAAGTATTTTGTCGTCTGCGCGAATACACCAAACGGGAGAATGTTCTTATACACGGGAGACGGATGCAGCATGATGATGACCGGCTTCTTTGCTTTTTCCGCTCCCATGCAGACCGATCTGATCATGTTTACATCTGCGCAGTCGAAAGCCAGTATGCAGGCGTTGTTTTCCTTTCCCATGGCAAGAAGATCACGTACTCTTGTATACATCTAAACTGTTCCTCCTGTATGTGTGAAAATGGTTTCCAAAACTGTTTTTACACTTACTTCTGATGTGATTATAGCATTAATGCGGCGGTCATATCAGACCATATCCTTAGTCCAGGAAGGACGGCATTCAAGCTGCAGCGCCTGTTCAAGCGTATATGCGACCCGGAACAGTATATCCTCCCGGTATGCTCCGGCCATCATGTAGTAGCTGCAAGGCCTGAAATCCTTTTCATCAGGAGCCGCTGCCGGAATGCTCATACAGGGATCCCCGGATATCGGCGCAAGATTGGATACAGGCCCTCTTCCCGCGCTCAGCAGGCAGTCGATCCCTGCTTTCTCCATCATTCCGTCCAGCAGTTCATGGGATCTCCTGTCCAGCTCAAGCCTGGCTTCTATATACTCGCTCTCGGTCAGTCTTCCCGATACCGCTTCGCTCGCCGTAAGCAGATCCTGCCCGTATCTGAGACACCTGTCAGGATCGCTGAGATTGAACTCAATTATATCCTTGAGGCTCTTCATTCTGCTTGAGTGCGACGACAGGTAGCTGTTGAGCGACTGCTTGAATTCGTGTGTCAGGCACGATTCTTCGTTGAGCATGAGCTCCTCCGGCCGTGCCTCGATGACTTCCGCTCCGCAGCTCCCGAGGATATCCTTTGCCGCGGCGATGTATTCCGCATAGCTGTTCTCCCCGTCCGCTGAGAAGATACCGATCCTCATCCCCTTCACTCCTTCCTTCATACAGGCCGGATAATCGGATGTTCTGCAATTGAATGTGGCCGCATCATTCTCATCTTTTCCGCATATGGCAGCAAGCACTATCGCGGCATCCTCCACAGATGTGCACATCGGACCTGCAGTGTCCTGTACAGGACTGAGCGGCAGTATTCCCGCTCTTGACACCAGCCCTACGGTAGGCTTGATGGAAACGATCGCATTTGCTGCCGCCGGAGACATCAGCGACCCGTCGGTCTCGGTCCCGATGGAATACGGGACGAATCTTGCCGATACGGCAACAGCCGAACCGCTGGAGCTCCCTGAAGGATCGGTGCCCGGAACATAGGCGTGCACGACCTGGCCGCATCTGGAACTGTAGCCGGAAGGCATTCCGTTCCTGGACATCCAGTAAGCGAATTCGGAAAGGTTAGCCTTTCCCAGTATCAGCGCTCCCGCTTCCTTCAGTTTCTTCGTGATAAAGGCATCCTCCTGCGCGATCAGATCCTCCAGTGCAGCTGATCCCGCAGTCGTATGAAGCCCCTTTACATCTATGTTGTCTTTTAGAAGCACCGGGATGCCGTGAAGCGGTCCTTTATAGTCTCCCGCAGCGATCTCGGCATCTATGGCCCTCGCCTGGAACAACGCGTCCGGAGCTATCTCTGCGACGCTGTTGAGCCTTCTCCCGGAGCTGTCATCGCCGGCGATAGCCCTGAGGCATGCTCCTGTCAGCTCAGCGCACGTAATGTTTCCGTTTCTCAGTTTCTCGGAAAGTTCCCGTATCGTCATGTGTCATCCTCCTGAATTGTTCTCGATCTCACTTTCTGATGATCGTAAATAAAATGAACCCGCCTCTCTCCGTTTCACCTGTGTCCCACAGCCTTCTCAGGTCGACCCAGCGGAACTCGCTGTAGGTAACAGTCTTAACGAGCAGCTCTCCCGTCATGTCATCTCTGTCGTATCCGTTGATCAGAAACCAGTGCCAGACATAATCTTCCATTTCACGGTCTTTATGTCTTAGTATGAGGACCGGCACCGGATATCCGTCATCTATCTGCTGAACCAGCACCTCTGCAGCCCTCTCAAAAGACTCGCGGCCGGAGAATTCCCTCATCCGGATGGAGTCTACTCCCTGTTCTCTCAGGTAATCTGAATATCCCTCTGTGAACAGTTCCAGCCTGTTTACCCCGTGTATCCTGGGCCACAGATGCTTTTCCATAATGTGGGCAAAGTCGACATACTTTTCCTTCGTCAGGTGCTCCTTGTCGAACGGATATATCCCTTCTACATCTTTATGCAGAGCAAAGTACAGGCTGCAGTCGCATGCAGTCTCCGCCGCGCAGCCGCCTTTCCTCATCATGACCGACCGGAACCAGTCCTGATTCCCGCCATAGGAATCACCGAGATAAAAGTGCTCCAGTTCTTTCTTTCCCATCGTCTCTTTACTCTGCCAGTTCTGTAAGTTTATCCCCTGTTATGCGGTATACTGTCCAGTCATTCATCGCCACGGCACCGAGCGACAGGTAAAAATCGATGCTCGATCTGTTCCAGTCCAGACACCACCATTCCAGTCTCCCGCATCCCCGCTCCACTGCGATCCTGGCAAGTTCTTTCATCAGTGCCTTGCCATATCCCTTGCCGCGGAACTCAGGCAGGACATAGAGATCCTCCAGATATATTCCCGCTCTGCCGAGAAATGTCGAATAATTGTGGAAGAAAAGGGCAAAACCTGCTTCTCTGTCACCTTCGCAGGCAAAGATCACCTCGGCTATCTGCTTTTCGAACAGCCATTCCCTCAGCGATCCCTCAGTTGCTACGACCTCGTCAGCCATCTTTTCATATGCGGCCAGTTCCCTTATAAAAAACAGGATCCTTCCGCAGTCATCCGCTGTCGCAGATCTGAATGTCAGTTTTTCCATGTCCACCTCTGTATGTGTGCGCTGCAGCCGGATGATCGCAAAATCACCGCCTCTTTTTTTATTTCCTTCTAAATAGTATATTAGTCAGCCGCTCTGCTTCAACAGATCGCGAGAGAGCCCCTTCCGTACAACTGCCGTGCTCGTTCTTTCTTTGCTTGACTTTTGCACTATTTAAAGTAGAATAAATGTGCAAAAGGCAGTGAGGAAGACATTAGCCGCGTTTGAAAGGCAAAGCGATGCGGGGAGGGTGTGAGCCCGCAGCGAATAGGACGCGCGTGAAGATCACTTCCGAGCCCTGATACCAAAGCGCGAGCCGGTAGATATCAGCGGGTGTCTCCCGTTAAAGGGACAGCATATGATTGTATGCCTGAGGTGGTATAACGAAGTTTAGACCTTCGTCCTTTAGGGCGAGGGTTTTTTATTTACAGGAGGAAGATATGTACGAAAAGGTAAATGCCAACCGCAACTTCGTCCAGCAGGAAAAGAAGATCGAGAAGTTCTGGAAAGACAACCGGATCTTTGAGAAGAGCATCGAGGACCGCAAGGACAGCCCGATATACATGTTCTATGACGGGCCTCCCACGGCCAACGGAAAGCCGCACATAGGCCATGTTCTCACCAGGGTCATAAAGGATATGATCCCCCGCTACCACACGATGAAGGGCGAGAGAGTCCCCCGCAAGGCGGGCTGGGATACTCACGGTCTTCCGGTAGAGCTTGAGGTTGAAAAGCTTCTCGGTTTCGAAGGCAAGGAAAACATCGAGAAATACGGCATCGCCCCCTTCATTGACAAGTGCAAGGAGAGCGTCTGGAAATACAAGGGGATGTGGGAAGACTTCTCCTCCACCGTTGGATTCTGGGCTGACATGGATCATCCCTACGTGACATATGAGAATGACTACATCGAGAGCATCTGGTGGTCACTGAAGCAGATCTGGGACAAAGGACTTCTGTACAAGGGCTACCGGATCGTTCCCTACTGCCCCCGTTGCGGGACACCTCTGGCGTCACATGAAGTAGCCCAGGGCTACAAGGACGTTACGGAACGCTCCGCTGTCGTCCGCTTCAAATGCAAGGATGATGACGCATATTTCCTCGCATGGACCACCACCCCCTGGACACTTCCCAGCAACGTGGCGCTTTGCGTTCATCCCGAACTGGATTATGTAAAGGTCAAGGCTGCCGACGGATACACATACTGGCTAGCAGAAGGCCAGCTGGAGAGCGTCCTGAAGGAAGGCTGGACCGTTCTGGAGCGCGTAAAGGGCAGAGATCTGGAGCGCAGGGAATATGAACCTCTGTACTCATTCCAGAAAGTCGACCGCAAGGGACATTTCGTGACGCTCGCCGATTACGTAACGCTGGGTGAAGGCACCGGCATCGTGCACATCGCTCCCGCGTTCGGCGAAGACGACTACCAGGTAGGTCTCAAATATGACCTCCCCTTCCTGCAGTACGTTGACTCCAAGGGAGATATGACCGAGCCCACACCTTGGGCAGGCACCTTTGTGAAGCAGGCTGATCCTCTTATCCTGCAGGATCTGGAAGACAGACAGCTTCTTTTCTCCGCTCCCAAATTCACCCACAGCTATCCTCACTGCTGGCGCTGCGGCACTCCTCTCATCTATTACGCCAGGGAATCCTGGTATATAAAGATGACAGAAGTGAGGGATGACCTTCTGCGGAACAACGCCACTATAAACTGGATCCCCGCGACCATCGGCGAGAAGCGTTTCGGCAACTGGCTGGAGAACATCCAGGACTGGGCGATCTCCCGCAACAGATACTGGGGCACCCCTCTTCCGATATGGGAGTGCGAGTGCGGACACAAGCACTGCATAGGATCCATAGAAGAGCTCAAGAGCATGTCGGACAACTGCCCGGATGACATTGAACTGCACCGCCCCTATGTGGACGAAGTCACCATAAAGTGTCCCGTCTGCGGAAAGCCCATGCACCGCGTGGAGGAGGTCATCGACTGCTGGTACGACTCCGGCGCCATGCCCTTCGCTCAGTACCACTATCCTTTTGAGAACAAGGAGACTTTCGAGTCCACCTTCCCGGCAGACTTCATCTCCGAAGCGGTAGACCAGACAAGAGGCTGGTTCTACTCTCTGCTCGCCATCTCCACGCTTATCTTCAACAAAGCCCCTTATAAGAACGTCATCGTGCTCGGGCTCGTTCTTGACGAGAACGGCGAGAAGATGAGCAAATCCAAGGGCAACGCCGTGGACCCGTTCGAGGCTCTTGATGCGTACGGCGCAGACAGCATACGCTGGTACTTCTACGAGAACAGTGCCCCGTGGCTGCCGAACCGCTTCTATAAGGATGCCGTCATAGAGGGACAGAGGAAATTCCTCGGCACCTTCTGGAACACCTATGCGTTCTATGTGCTGTATGCCGATATAGACAGCTTTGATCCTACAAAGTACACCCTTGATCCCTCTTCTCTGAACTCCATGGACAGGTGGCTGCTTTCCCGCCTCAACTCCCTGATCAAGGAAGTTGACGCGGACCTCGGCGGATATAGGATCCCCGAAGCGGCCAGGGCCCTGCAGGACTTCACAGATGAGCTTTCCAACTGGTACGTCCGCCGCTCCAGAGAGCGTTTCTGGGAAGCGGAGATGACACAGAGCAAGATCAACGCGTACCTCACCCTCTGGACCGCTCTGGTGACCCTGTCCAAGCTGGCTGCGCCGATGATCCCCTTCATGACCGAGGAGATCTACCAGAATATCGTGCGCCGCGTGGACAGTTCCGCTCCGGAGAGCATCCACCTGTGTGACTTCCCGGCCGCCGATGAGTCCCTCATCGACACAGAACTGGAACATCACATGGAGGAGGTCCTCAAGATAGTGGTCCTGGGAAGGGCTGCCAGAAACGAAGCCAATGTCAAGAACCGCCAGCCCCTGTCCGTGATGTATGTCGGCGGAGCAGAAACCCTCGGCGAGCTCTATAAAGACATAATCGAGGACGAGCTCAACATCAAGAACGTGATCTTCACCGACGACATGAGCCGCTTCTCCTCCTACACCTTCAAGCCGCAGCTCCGCACTCTCGGCAAGCGCTTCGGCAAACGCCTCAACGAGGTCCGCGAGATCCTGTCCTCACTCGACGGCAATGCGGCAAAGAGAGAACTGGATGAGACCGGTCAGCTGGTGATACACACCGCCGACGGCGACGAGACTCTTGCGCCTGAAGATCTTCTCATAGAAGCCTCCAAGGTAGAAGGTTTCGCTTCCGCTTCCGAAGGCGGCTACACTGTAGCCCTTGATACCGACCTGACCGAAGATCTCATCAAAGAAGGCTATGTGCGCGAGATCGTGAGCAAGATCCAGTCCATGCGCAAGGAAGCCGACTTCAATGTAATGGACCATATCAGAGTCAGCATTAGTACTTCCGAGCGTCTTGCGGACGTCGTAAAGGAGTTCTCTTCCGAGATCTCTGAAGATGTACTTGCCGATGCCATTGGCTTCGGCAAAGGCACAGGTTTCACGAAAGAGTGGGATATCAACGGCGAGAACGCCGTCATCTCTGTCGAGAGAATCTGATTTTTAAGCCCGGTTAAACATATAGAAAAGCCGCTGGAGATCCAGCGGCTTTTTGTTCTGTTTTATTGCCACGGGGAAACGATCATTTTATCTCTCATACCACTCATCATTCTTTCTGCCTTTGAATCGGCCGGTGAGAATGTACGCGAATATTATGGTGGTAATAAGGAAAGGATCGGCGTTGATGCCTGTGTCGAACCTCCTTCCGGTATCGTTGGAATAAGGCGTCGTTTCCGGGTCCATCTCCACATGATAACAGGTGCCCGCTCTCCCTGTGTCCGCCCCGTCTCCGGCTATGACATATTCTCCGTATGCGACATATGGTCCGCTGTCCACTCTGGGAGTTGTGAGGATATAGTTGCGGATCAGCGGTACAGTTGTGACATCCAGCACTGCAAGGTCGTTTGACTGGCATAAAAGATCATTAAGCTGATTACAGTTGCTTATATCCAGAGCATTCAACCCGTTCCCGCTGCAGTCAAGCGACAGCAGAGAATAACAGCCGGATGCCCTGAGGGACACCATGGAATTATCGCCGCATAAAAGCGTCTCCAGTTCCGTATTCCTGCTTACATCAAGCGAAGAGATCATGTTGGAACTGCAGTCAAGATATATGAGGTCATGAAGTTCGCTCACGTCCAGTTCCTTAAGCAGATTGTCACGGCAGTTAAGTTTTGTCAGGAACCTGAAGTGACCTATTCCCGACAGGTCTCCGATCTTATGGCCATCATTCAGCCCGCCTTCGCAATCCATCTTGGTCACGTCCGCAAGTTCAGCAACAGACAGTTTCAAGTCCGAGTTCCGGTCATATCCCTGATCCAGAATGAATCGGCGAAAATTATCGTCAGGAAAGTTGATGCTGTTGATGTCGATCTCGGCCGGTTCTGCCGAAGATGCGGGAGAGACTTCCGCCGCAGTCACTGCGGAAGGAAAAAAGCTCAGGCACAGGATCAGTGCTGCAATAAAGGAAATGATACGTGTCATGGTGATTCCTCCCCGGGAATCGAAGAAACGGATACAAACGTCTAAATAACTATATCATCATATCGATGAAGGAAAAAAGCCCCTAAGACTGCTGGCCACATAGTCTTACAGGGCTTTTCCGGCAAAATGAGAATAATCTTTAGATTTCGCAATGCAGTTTGGAAGGCTGTTTTTGCCTTTCTCAATAGATTTCCATGATCTTCCCGCTATTCCAGCTATCTTCCATGATTTCTGCACACGTTTGATATGCAGAAAAACGCTTGAAGCAGTCGAACAGCGCCTGCGCCTGCTCGTCGATTGCGGCGGTTTCCTGTGCGTTTTTTGCCTCAAGGCGTCGCATCCAAAGCATGCAGATGAGCTTGTCGATACAAAGATCTTCGGCGCATTCAATGTTTTTGATACGATCGGGGCCGCGCTTGATAGCGGCCGCGATCTCGTAGTACATAAAGTTTACTGCAGGAATCTTTTCAAGATACTGCTCTGCCATCGCCTGTTCGTCCATCTTATGGTAGGTCTCTGCCATAGCGCGGTAAACATCAATGCGGTTCGAATCGTCCTTCGTGCAGCTGAGGATACGTTCGCCGGTTTCAATGATTTCATTATTCCTGGAACCGTCATGGTTCTGCTGCTCCATGTCCTCCAAAATGCACGTTAGCAGCAAGTCGTTGTTCGGGTATTTTTCAAGTGCTTTTCTCAGGATCGCTTCTGATCTTGCAGGGTCTTTTCCTCCGCGTCCGCTTTCGATAAGGATCTCTTCAATCGCCGCATCAAGTTTGCTCTGATCGAAATCAAGAAGGTTATCGATCGACGTTCCGAAGCAGATTGCAAGTTTGGGCAGAGTATCGATATCGGGACTGGATGCACCTGTTTCCCATTTGCTCACGGCCTGGGATGAAACATGCAGGTATTCTGCAAGTTCTTCCTGTGTCATCTTCTTTTCTTTGCGAAGTTCTCTGATTTTTGTTCCGATCTTCATGTATGATCTCCTTTGAGTTCTTTTTGTAACAGATTCGATATAAGCATATAGGAAGAATCAGAGCAATCCCATATGAACTTGTTTGGAGATTTTGCAACCGGCAGTTGTATTTGGATGCTAAATCGAAATATAGAAATACTGAAAACAGCAAAAAACAAAGGTCGACTATCACTTTGAGGCAAAGAAAAAAGGCTGCCATTCCTGTTAAATAGCAACCTTATTTCTGGCGCGCCCGGGAGGATTCGAACCTCTGGCCTTCTGCTCCGGAGTGCGGAAATTACGTCAAAATAACACGAAATATTGACAAATAAAAATGCCTCAAAGTGCCTATTTTAAAGGAAAAATCGATGGTCATCTAAAAAGATTGAGAAAAGATAAAAAAGGT
>JAEEGL016752134.1_pt1 | contig 26475 bp, 18 predicted proteins | sample 9134231 | NCBI WGS metagenome assembly JAEEGL01 (sample SAMN16246548, study PRJNA631951) | gut metagenome | biome: gut microbiome; feature: rumen; material: fiber-attached | host: Bos | place: Iran: Karaj | collected 2018-10 | reverse complement strand
ATTTTGCTATAAAACCTGAATTCATACTTCAGAATAGAATGGTCAGGGTATAAAACTATGAATATACGACTGCTTGATTGTACCCTCCGTGACGGAGCATATGTAAATAATGCTGAATTCGGCAAGCCTGCAATGCGTGGTATTATTAACAAATTGCAGGATGCTCATGTTGATATTATCGAATGTGGTTGGCTTAAGGATCCTGAATACAAGGATGGAACCACGTTTTTCCATATCCCTTCGGATTTGCTTCCCTATATAAATGATAAAAATGACAAAATCATATACTGTGCTATGATCGATTGGAACAGATATGATGCTTCTGTATTGCCTCTCTGCGATGGTAAGTCTATTGATGCTGTCAGAGTCGTTTTTCCTTTGGGAAAACAGGATGAAGCTATTAAGATAGGTGCGGAGATAAGAGAAAAGGGATATAAGGTTTTGTTTCAGGCTGCAAATACACTTGCGTATTCCGATGATGATCTGATCAGCCTGGCCGAGATCATGAATGAATTCAAACCTGTATCTTTATCTGTTGTTGATACATTCGGCGCAATGTATCCATCAGATCTTGAGCATATAATCGGCATTCTGGATTCTCATCTTGATCGTGATATTGAACTTGGACTCCATGCACATAATAACCAGCAGCTTGCTTTTGCACTTTGCATCCGATTTATAGAAATCCTTAAGAATAAGAGAAATATTATCGTTGATGCAACACTCAGCGGTATGGGGCGCGGGGCCGGTAATGCAACTACCGAACTTGTTGCAAGTTATCTTGATCGTGTCTGCAACGGCAATTATGATATGAATGCGATCATGGATGCGATCGATATGTATATCTCAGGCTTCGCCGAGAGATTTAAGTGGGGCTATTCAACGCCATATTTCATTTCCGGTTATTACCAGTGTCATGTCAACAATATCGCCTATCTTTCTAAGAATCACAGAACCAATGCCAGGGATATGAGGAATGTTATAGAATCCCTTTCCGAGGATGACAGAAGAAAATATGATTATGACCTTCTTGAAGCAAAATACCTTGAGAATCAGAACAGGATCATAGATGATCAGAATACTATAGAGAAACTCAAAGCAGAGTTTAGGGGAAGGAAGATAATGCTTATCGCTCCCGGCAGATCGACTGTTACGGAGAGGGATAAACTTCAGCATTTTATCGATACGGAAAATCCGGTTGTAATAGAAGTTAATTCTATCAATAAACTTTATGAACCGGATTACGTCTTTTTCACCAATACAGTCAGATATGAATATGCCCGTAACACATATCCCAAAACTTTCGAAAAGCTGAAAAGGATTCTGCTTTCTAATATTCATACAGACAATTCGGAAGATGAGAGTATTGTGAATTTTAATCTTGTTATCAAAAGAGGGTGGGAGCATTTCGATAATGCTGTTATCCTTGCTCTTAGACTTTTGAATAAACTGGATGTTAAGGAAGTGTATTTGTCCGGTTTTGACGGATTTAAGACTAAGTATAATGAAAGCTATGCCGATGAATCTCTTCCTACTTTAAATCCTGACAATAAATGGGATGAGTTAAATGATGAGATAAAGGATATGTACAAGGATTTTCATAATACCGTAAAGGATAAAATGAATATCACATTCCTTACGGAAAGTATATTTGAAGTGAAATGAGAGAAAAATGAAGATTTCTGATTACGTGATCAAATTCATATCCGATCTTGGTGTGGATAAAGTTTTCTGCGTTACCGGCGGCGGTGCAATGCACCTTAACAACTCGCTTGGTTGCAGCGAGGATGTTGAAGGCGTATTTATGCTACATGAGCAGGGAGCATCAATTGCAGCTGAAAGCTATGCAAGGATCAGAGAAGGCTTCGGAGCATGTCTTGTTACCAGTGGACCGGGTGCGACCAATGCAATCACCGGGTTATGCGGTGCATATATGGATTCCATTCCGGTCATATTTATATCCGGACAGGCAAAACGTGCCGATCTGGTAGGAGATCAGAATGTCCGTCAGTTTGGGATTCAGGAAGTTGATATAATTCCTATGGTCAAGCCTTATTCGAAATATGCGGTCAGACTAATGGATCCTAGGGAAATAAGATACGAGCTTGAAAAAGCCGCTCATATAGCAATCACAGGCAGACCCGGTGCTGTTTGGATCGATATTCCACTGGATATTCAGGCTGCGGATGTTGATATTGATACTCTTGATCGATTTTTAGCTGAAGATGAGTGCTTATATGCGTCTGATGATGAAATTGACCGGGTTATTAATGAACTAAACAACGCTAAGAGGCCTGCTATCATCCTTGGTAACGGCGTAAGGCTTTCACATGCTGCTGATAAGGCTGCAAAACTTGTTGATATTCTTAAGATACCGGCTTTTGTTTCGTGGAACGGTGTCGATCTGCTTGAAGAAGATAACCCTTTTTACTTCGGGAGACCTAATATTGTCGGACATCGTTCGGCGAATCTTATTCTTCAGAATGCTGATTTTGTCCTTTCAATTGGCACAAGACTCAGTCTTCTCAATACCGGATACAACTTTGAAGGGTATCTGAAGAATGCATTTCATATAATGGTAGACGTTGATGAGAATGAGATGAACAAGAAAAGTCTGCATCCTCAGATGAAGATTGTATCTGATGCGGGTGTGTTTATTGATTCATTGCTTTCTCATAAGGATAAGATAAACTGTAATGATCTTGGCAAATGGCTAGATCATTGCAGGGAAATGAAACAAAAATACCCTGTAGAGATTCCCGAACAGATGCCTCGAGAAGGATATGTAAGCCTTTACAGACTCTTTGATGTGCTCTCTGATGAGATGAACGGTGATGATATTTACCAATTTACAAGTTCCGGGACAAGCGTTGATATCGGAATGAAGGTTTTAAGGTTGAAAAAAGGACAGAGAGCCTTTTTGAATAAGAGTATGGCAGCTATGGGATATGATATTCCTGCCTGCGTGGGAAGTTGTATCGGATCAGGAAGTCGGAGAGTTATCTGTGTTACCGGAGATGGAAGCGCAGTTATGAATATACAGGAACTTGAGGTGATTAAGAGATTTAATTTGCCTGTCAAGATTTTTATTGCCGACAATTCCGGTTACAGCATGATCTGGCATTCACAGAACGGTAATTTCAAAGGACATCTTACCGGATGTACCGTTGATTCCGGTCTTACACTTCCTGATCTTAAGAAGGTTGCCGAAAGCTTTGGCATAATGGCTATGGAGATATCTGAGGAGAAAAAACTGCAAAGTACAGTAAAGGAAGCGTTGGACTTTGACGGTCCGGTGGTTTGCGTTGTTAAAACTGATATAATGCAGAAGGTTCTTCCCAAACAGAGTAATTTCATGAATGAAAAAGGTCAGATGGAGAGCAGACCTCTTCAGGATATGACACCATTGCTTGAAAGAGATGAATTAAAGAATTGTATGATGTGGAATTAAGGTGCTTTTCTGGAGAGAAAAAGATGATTGATTCTAAATATCTGAAATCTAATCCTAATATGATTGAGAATTTAAAGCATAATTGGTTTTTCCCGATTTCTGCTTTCTGTTTTTTGGTGCTCAATTCTTGGAATTATATAGAGTATCTGATTGGAATGATTATAGCTTTTTTTATAATCTGCTGGATTTCGATAAAACATGAAAAATTATCTGATATATATAAGAAATCATCCTTGCCAATACGTGTATTTTCATTGATTAATTCGGTTGGTGTCTGTGTTTTTGATCATGATTTGTTCTATAAAGTTTGGGCAGAAAGAGCTTTTTATGTTACTTCATCTCCGATTCCTTTTCCATCTTTGAAAACGGCTAATTTGATTGGCTTTATTGGAATGGTTTTAGCATTTTATTTTATTTATATTTCTGTATTGTATTTCACCAATAAAATTATAAAGATATTTAAAGATTATAATTTGATTAATGACATAAAAACTAATGAAATAATTTTCTACATTATCCTTTGCCTTTTGACATTCATTTTTGTTGCATATGCATTTATAAACAGTCAGTTGTTCTATAAAACTGAATATATTAGTGATGTACTTTATACCAGTGATTCACATATGATAGTCCAATTAAATGCATATCTGGATCTGAATCATATGGAAAATGATCTGCGTCAGCCTTTGTTTGCGGTTTTTTCTGCTCCGTTGATGGGATTTACTTATTTATTGGGTTATCCATTTTCTGATGCTATTCGAGCTATAATACTTGATTATGCACAGATAATCATATTGATTATAACTAACTATATTCTAGCAAGACTTTTAAAGTTGTCCGGCTACAAACGAATCTGCTTTGTTGCATTTCTTAGTTCAACTTATACTTACCTTCTTTTTTCGATAATGATGGAGCAGTATATAGTTGCCTACTTTTATCTGATTTTGTGTTTATATATTCATTCGGATAACGATTCATTTGATACTTTTCTGCTGTTTGCCGCAAGCGGCACTTTGCTTACCAGTTCAATTATTATCCCGATTGTTTTGTGGAGAAAATGTTCTGGTGAATTTGTTATTTGGATAAAAAATCTGTTGAAAATCATCGGAAAATTTTTTGTTTTAATGTTAGCTTTCGGCAGATTTGACCTGTTTTATAATTTGGTTGAAAAGGTTATATTGTTTTCTTCATTTTCAGGTCAACAGTTATCGCTGACTGATAAGATTCTGCAATATGTAGTTTTTGTCAGAAGTATTTTCATTACCCCAAAAAATGAAATAATAATTTATCCAAGAGGCGATATCAAATGGGGGCTCAGCCAGGTTGATTCTTTGGATTTCTTCGGCATAGCAATTTTGGCTTTGGTTACTGTTAGTTTTATTTTGAACAGACATAAAACGAATTCTCGTATTTTTATTTCCTGGATTTCTTTTTCGGTTATAGTTTTAGTAATATTGGGTTGGGGAACATCTGAAAATGGATTGACATTATATATTCTGTATTTTGGATGGGCTTTCATTTCACTTCTTTATCAGCTGTTTGAATTTATTGAAGATAAATTTCATGTCCGATATTTGATTCCGTTTGTTTGTGTTTGTTTGATTGTTCTGTTTTTGATCCTAAATCTTACAGAAATTTCAGTTTTGTTTGATTTTGCATTTACTGTATATCCTGCATAGATTGATACTATTTTTGGATATTTATATATTATTTGTTATTATATTTCTTTCAAAATTGGTATAATTAATTTAACCTTAATTTTCCATCAGGTATTTAATGAATGTATAGAATTAGTAGTAACCGGGAGATATCCAATATATGAAAGTAGTATTGCTTGCGGGCGGACTGGGTACAAGAATCTCAGAAGAATCCGCATATGTTCCGAAACCGTTAATTGAAATAGGTGGGAAACCGATACTTTGGCATATCATGAAGTGTTATGCCTATTATGGATATAATGAATTCATTATCTGCGCGGGATATAAGCAGCAGACCATTAAACAGTGGTTTGCCGATTATTTCATCAACTGCTGTGATCTTACATTCGATTATACGAGTGGTGAAGAATGCAAGCTTATTCATGAATCACATGCGGAACCCTGGAAGGTTACGGTTGTCGATACCGGGCTAAATACCATGACGGGTGGGAGGATTAAACGTATCCGGAAATATGTCGGAAACGAACCCTTTTTTATGACGTACGGTGACGGTGTGTGTGATGTCGATATAAATGCACTGGTAAAGTTCCATAGTGAACATGGCAAGATTGCAACTCTTACAGCTGTTCTGCAGGACCAGTCCAAAGGCGTGCTTGATATCGGCGGAGACAATGCGGTCAAGTCATTCCGTGAAAAGAAGCTCAGTGACAGTTCTCCGATCAATGCCGGATTTATGGTGCTTAATCCCGAAATATTTGATTATATTGATGGTGATGATACCGTATTCGAGAAAGACCCCCTTGAGAAACTTGCCGATGACGGCCAGCTTATGTCCTATATGCACAGAGGATTTTGGCAGTGCATGGATAATATAAGAGAGAAGGAACTTCTCGAAAAGCTGCTTGAAGGTGGAAAAGCTCCCTGGAAGAAGTGGGAGGATTGAAGATTATATGTTTTTTGACCCCGGATTTTATAACGGAAAAAGAGTACTTATTACCGGACATACAGGATTTAAAGGATCCTGGATGTCCGTTGTTCTTGTAAATATGGGTGCCAAGGTTATAGGATATTCAACCTGTTCCAAACCCGAAGACAGGCTTTTTGATCTTTGCGGTATTAAGGATAGCATTACCCATATAAAAGGTGATGTCAGGGATCTGGATCATTTAAAGGCCGTATTTGATGATTACAAACCTGAAATTGTTATTCATATGGCTGCTCAGCCTCTGGTCAGGTTCAGTTATGAAGAGCCTGTTCTTACTTTTGATACCAACGTTATGGGAACAGTCAATGTTCTGGAGTGCGTGCGTCTTAACCCTTGTGTAAAGTCGTTTCTGAATGTCACTACAGACAAGGTTTACGATAATAAAGAGAGGGAGAAGGGCTATACTGAGGATGAACCTCTTGACGGTTATGACCCATATTCCAATTCGAAATCCTGCTCGGAACTTGTGACACATAGCTATAAGAAGAGTTTCTTCTCTGATGAGAAAACTGCCATTTCGACCGCTCGTGCCGGTAATGTTATAGGTGGAGGAGATTTTGCCGCTGACAGGCTCATCCCGGACTGTGTCAGAGCCGCGCTCTCCGGTAAGGATATTGTTGTAAGAAATCCATATTCGGTAAGACCTTTCCAGCATGTGCTCGAACCTGTAATGGCTTATCTTATGATTGCAGCAAAACAGTATGCTGATCCTTCTTTTGCCGGATATTACAATGTCGGTCCCGATGATAAGGATTGCGTAAAAAGCGGTGAACTTGTTGATCTGTTTATAAGTTTATGGGGAGAAGGTCTTAAACGTGCTGATATTCCGGACGATGGACCACACGAAGCGGGTTTTCTCAAGCTGGATTGCACAAAGCTTAAAACCACCTTCGACTGGTCGCCTAAGTGGGATATTAATACAGCTGTCAGAAACGTTATAGACTGGACCAAAGCATATAAAAACGGCGAAAATGTAAGAGATTGCATGGATAGCCAGATCAGGGATTATCTTAATGAGTAAAGCGGTTGTTACCGGTGCTGCGGGATTTGCCGGATTCGGTGTGACAAAAGAATTACTTGACCGTGGATATGAAGTTTATGCAGTTTTACGTCCCGGTTCGGAACATAATGCGAGATTGGCCAGTTTGACCGGTAATCTCCGTGCCTTTGAACTGGATCAGACGGATTTTGACAAGATAGCAGATTGTGTCGGGAAATCCTGTGATCTTTTCTTTCATCTGGCCTGGTCAGGCGGAAGGGATGATTTTGAAGCACAGCGTATAAATGTCGATAACTGTCTTAAAGCGCTTGAAAGTGCGGGAAAGCTTCAATGCAATAAATTTATCGGCATTGGTTCTCAGGCCGAATACGGTATATGTGATATAATCATTAGTGAGGATGTGGCACCTGCGCCGATTAATGCTTACGGTGCCGCCAAAACGGCTGCAATGTACCTTTCTAAGAGGCGTGCCGAGCAGCTGGATATCGAATGGGTCTGGGGGAGGATCTTTAGTCTCTATGGCGATTTTGAGCCGTCAGGCAGGATGCTGCCCGATCTTATCGATTCATTGATCTTAAATAAAGACATATATTTAAGCAATTGCGAGCAGTATTGGGATTATCTTCATGTATTGGATGCTGCTAAAGCAATCGCTTTGCTTGGCGAAAAAGGGCATTCCGGCGAGATATACAATATTGCAAACGGCTCTTACAGGCCGCTTAAAGCATTTGTGGAAGAGGCAAAGGGGCTTTTTGATTATAAAGGAAAGATCACGTACGGCGGAAAAGCCAATCCTTTCATTTCACTTAAGCCCGATATTACCAAACTGACGGAGCATACCTCCTGGAAGCCTGAAATAGGATTTAGCGAAGGAGTTTTACGTTTTGCCAATGAAAAAAATTAGCGTAATGATACCCTGTTTCAACGAAGAGGACAATGTAGTTGATATAGGTAATGCGATAGAAAAAGAAATACTTGATAAACTCCCCGAATATGATTATGAGATCTGTTATGTTGATAATGCATCCACCGACAAAACCAGGGAGCTGATAGAGCAGCAGTGTTCTTCCAATAAGAAATTCAAAGCCATCTTCAATGTTACGAATTTCGGTCAGTTTAATTCACCGTTTCACGGTATCTGTTCCCTTTACGGGGACTGCGTAATCCCCATTTGTGCAGATTTCCAGGATCCCGTTGAAATGATCCCTGTTTTTGTACATGAATGGGAGAAGGGGCATAAGATCGTCAGCGGAGTCAAATCGTCCAGCAAGGAGAATGGTTTTATCTATCTTCTTAGGACGGTATATTATAAGCTTATTAAAAATATGTCTTCCGTCAAGATGATAGAACATTTTACCGGATTCGGACTTTATGACCAATCATTTATAAAACTTCTCAGAGAACTTAACGATCCGCTTCCCTTTATGAGAGGTATAGTCGCGGAATATGGAGACGGTTTTAACCTGACGACCGTTGAATACGAACAGCCTAAAAGAAGAGCCGGTAAGACACATAATAACTTCTATACACTGTATGATGCCGCAATGCTCAGCATTACATCATATACCAAGGTCGGACTTAGGCTTATGACCTGGCTTGGATTTATTATCGGATTTCTTGATCTGGTCGTTGCTCTTATCTATCTGATTTTAAAACTTACAAATTGGTACAATTTCAATGCCGGATATGCTCCTATGATCATAGGAATGTTTTTCCTTGGTGCAGTCCAGTTGGCATTTATGGGATTTATGGGTGAATATATCCTTAACATTAATACCAGAGTCATAAACAGGCCTGTTGTAGTTGAGGAAAGACGTATCAATTTCCATAAGGACGAATCTGAAAACTAAAGATGAAAAGCCGTGATGATGCTAAAAAAGAAATACTGGATCTTGTTTCTGAGTATTACCGAAATTATCATCTGAATGATAATGAGTTCCATGAGGGTGACCGTATTCCGTATGCTTCAAGGGTATATGATGAAAATGAGATGGTTAATCTTGTTGATTCTGCTCTTGAGTTCTGGCTTACTTCAGGCAGATTTACCGATGAATTTGAAAAGAGATTTTCTGAATATCTCGGTGTGAAGTACTGCAGCCTGGTTAATTCGGGTTCTTCGGCTAATCTGCTGGCTTTTATGGCGCTTACTTCACCTCTTCTCGGAAGCAGGAAAATAGAACGTGGTGACGAAGTCATCACTGTCGCTGCCGGATTTCCCACTACAGTGACTCCTATAATACAGTACGGTGCTGTACCTGTTTTCGTTGATATCTCTATTCCCGGATATAATATCGATGTGAGCATGCTTGAGAAAGCATATTCAGAGAAAACAAAGGCTGTTATGATCGCTCATACTTTGGGAAATCCTTTTGACCTGAGCGTTGTAAAGAGATTCTGCTACAAACATGATCTCTGGCTTGTTGAAGATAACTGCGATGCACTTGGAAGCAGGTATTTTATTGACGGAAAGTGGAGATACACCGGTACGATCGGAGATATCGGAACTTCTAGCTTTTATCCTCCCCATCATATGACAATGGGTGAGGGAGGAGCAGTATACACCAATAATGCTCTTCTAAACAAGATTATACGTTCTATGAGGGATTGGGGAAGAGACTGCATATGTCCTTCCGGCAGGGATAATCTCTGCGGACACAGGTTTGACGGGCAGTTTGGCGAACTTCCCTTAGGCTATGATCATAAGTATGTATACTCTCATTTCGGATATAATCTGAAAGCAACAGATATGCAGGCTGCCGTTGGATGCTCGCAGCTTTCTAAGCTTCCAGGTTTTACAGAGAAAAGGAAACACAACCACAAAATGATCAATGATCTTCTCATAGAGGGAGGAGCTAAATCCAAACTGATTCTTCCTGCTTGTTATGAGGATTCGGATCCGAGCTGGTTCGGATATATAATGACATGCAAGGATGGTGTCGATCGTTCCAAGGTTGTGGATTATGTTGAATCTCACGGTATACAGACAAGAATGCTTTTTGCCGGAAATCTTACCAAACATCCCTGCTTTGATGAACTGAGAGAAAAAGGCGAAGGATACAGAATAGTAGGAAGCCTTCATAATACCGACAGGGTAATGAATGACAGTTTCTGGGTAGGCGTATATCCCGGAATGACGGATAAAAAGATCGCATATATGGCTAAGACCATACTTGAGGCTGTTAATGGATAAATTAATCGTCGTAGTACCTGCATATAACGAAAGAGAGAATATAGAGGAACTCATAAGGCAGTGGCATCCTATCGTCGAAGATAAGCCGGAAGGGTCATTGCTTGTTATTGTTAATGACGGAAGCACGGATGATACTTTAAATGTTATTGAGTCGTTAAAAGAGAAGTATCCGAGGCTTGGTGTGATCGATAAGAAAAACGGAGGTCATGGACCTGCTGTTTACACCGGATATAAATATGCAGTCGAAAATGGGGCTGATTATGTGTTTCAGACAGATTCCGATCTGCAGACGGATCCTTCAGAGTTTAAGGATTTCTGGAATAAAAGAGAAGATTATGATGCTATTTTCGGATTTCGTCCCCAAAGAGGCGACGGATTTGGCAGAGTGGTTGTAGAAAAAGTTGTCTGTATTCTCTTAAAACTGTTTTTTGGTGTTGATGTTCCCGACGCAAACGCTCCGTTCAGATTGTTTAAGGCAGAGTCTATGAAGGGTTATCTGGGACTCATAGAACCTGATTATGCCCTTCCGAATATAATACTTACCGCATTTTATAAATATAAAAAAAATAAAATATGTTTTATGCCGATCTCTTTTGAAGCCAGAAAATATGGCAAACAGTCAATGAATATCAAGAAGATCTTTCGTGTCGGTGTGAAGAGCCTGACAGATTTCAGATACTACAGGAAAAAGATAAAAAATGAAAAATAAAAAGAACTCTAAAACAGATCTGTTATCATACCTTGGAGTTCTTTTGCTGTCTTTTCTTGTTTCACTTCAGAGCAATTCCAATATATTTGTATATAGGGAACAGGGCGTTGATTCCGCCGTGTTTCAATATGTTGCAAAAATGATGAAACTTGGGTATCTGCCTTATAAAGATACTTTTGATCATAAAGGACCTTTGCTGTATCTGATCAATTTATTTGGAATTTCAATCAATGCTAAATGGGGAATCTGGGTTGCTGAACTGATCTTTTTGGCAGTGACATTTGTTTTTATGTATAAATCCTTCAGACTTTGGGCCGGAAGGGGAGTTTCACTTTTTGTACTTCTTATTTCTTTTTCATCATTCGGTGATTATTTTTACGGTGGCAATTTCTCGGAAGAGTATTCCCTGCCGTTCATTGCTGTTTCTCTCTATATATTTCTTGATTATTTCAAAAATAATAAGAAAAATAATGTTCGGCTGATTGTTTGCGGTTTTTCTTTTGGCGCAGTTATGCTTCTCAGGGCTAACAACGCCGGATTATGGCCTGCAATGTGCCTTTTTGTAATTGTCTTTTGCTTTATCAGAAAGGATACGAAACCTCTGATCAGGTATATCTGCATGTTTATTCTTGGTATTTCGGCAATCTTGATTCCGATATCTCTCTGGCTAATTTCTGAGGATGTTTTTGATGAGTGTTTTAACTGTTATATCAGATTTAATATGCTTTATTCGGAATCGGAATTATTAACTAAGCTTAATGGAATTAAATTGTTTTTATCGGATCCTCCTGTTTTGCTTTCTGTGATCATATGTGCCTTTTTTGCGCTAAAAAATAAAAGTTATAAAGCACTTGGCTATATTGCGCTTGTGCTGATTGTTCTGGGCTTTGTTTCACTTCCGGAAACTGTTTATACTCATTATGGGATTGTGATAATTCCGGTTATCATGTGTCCTTATGCAGTGCTTTTTTCTAACATTAAAGTTGAGAAGATTACACTGATAAACTGTTTGACATATATTATTGCAATGATTTCCGCAGTGATGATCCTTACTCCCACTTCGTTGTCATTGTTTGAAAGAACTGCTTATGACCTTACCCATATGGGAGAAGAGTATTATCCTGAGACATATGAATATATTGTCGCCTTTTCGGACTACTATACCTGTAAAGATGACAGGGTAATATATTTTGGAAATTGCAATAGGTATTATCTGCTGACTGATCGACTGTCAGCTTCAAGGTTTTCTTATCAATCTCCGATATTCGATACTTCAAGGGAACTTGGATGGGCTGATTCCTTTTTTGATGAACTTGATGCCGATCCTCCGAAACTGATCGGTGTTCTGACACCAAGGGCGAATATCTGCGATAGGGACAGAATGGAAGAGTTCCTTGAAACGCATGAATATAAACTGGTTCTTGTAACAGATGAGATCAATATGTATGTAAGGTAATTGTTATGAAGAAGAATATTTCGAAGGACTGCTTGGTGAGTGTTTTTGCATTTATGATCCCGGTTATTGTTGCTGCCATGTCATACAACAACAATTATATATCTGTTCGCGGGATCAATACGCTGCTGATCTATGATCTCAAAGCGCAGCTGCTGGCATTGTATGGGTATATAAGGAACGGAGGGGACGGATTTAATTCGTTCTTTTACAGTATGTCCGGTGGTCTGGGTGGAGGTTTCTACGGAACGGCTGCACTCTATATTTCTCCGTTCGACCTTTTATATACATTTGTGCCGACCAAATATCTTCCGGATGCTATATATTGCATGACACTTTGCAAGATCGGACTTAGCGGATTATTCTGTTCGCTGTTTATCAAAAACACATTTAGGGAGAATAAGATAACCGGTTCTGCTGTTACTTTGGCTTTGTCATGTTGTTATGCTTTGATGTCTTATAACTTCATGTATGCGATGTCACCGATGTGGCTTGATCTTGTGATGTTTCTTCCACTTCTTGCTTTGTTTCTTGACAATGTCGCAAAGGGAAAGAAGAGCCTTCCTTTTATTCTTTTAATGGCATTTTCCATTATCAGCGATTATTACATTGCTTATATGGTTGTCATAGCTCTTTCTATGTATTTCGTTTTCAGACTTACCGAACTGGGTATCTCTTTTAAAGAAGCATTAAAAAGGATTGTAAACTACGCGGTTCACGGACTGTTATCTGCAGGAATTGCTGCATTTATCATTATTCCTGTAGTCCTTGATTTTGGCAGGGGAAAGCTTTCGGAAGAGAGTTCTTCGGGAAATCTTGTATTTATTAAAAATTCGCTTTTAGAGATCATAGGAAATTTTGCTCCTTCCAGTTATTCCACACTTAATTATTCTGCGCCTCCCAATATTTTCAGCGGATCGCTTGTTTGGATCTTAGCACTTGTCTGGTTCATTCCGGGAAAAAAGAATATCAAATCCCGTATAGCCGGATTATGCGTGGTTGTCGTGTATTTTATTTCTTTTATATTCGGTCCCGTGGATCGAATATGGCACGGTTTTAGGGATCCTATAGGATTCCCTGCACGATATGCATTTACATTTGTTTTCTTTATGATCTGTTTTGCAGTCAGAGGTTATATTTCGTTATATGAAAAAGAACTTAAGATATCAAAGAGTCTGTTGAGCCTGATAGGTTTTTTGTTTGTCGGTTATACGTTTTTTGAATTGTATATTAATGGATCATATATAATTTCCAGGCTGGCGGTTGAGGAGCGCTATGCTAACCGTGAGGAATATGACAGATATGTTGACAGCGTTGAGGGTATATTGGAAATAGAAGAAGGTGATGGTTCCTTTGATTATGCCAGGACTTTCCAGGATTTCCGGTATTCCAGGTATGACGGTGCACTATTTGGCTTTGACGGTCTTCAGAGGTTCAGTTCAAGCTATAATCTTGCTGTTTCGAAGCTTTTATCCGAACTCGGAGTCGGAACTTCCAAGCATACGATCAGTGAATATGGCGTAACTCCTCCTGTTGTGTCATTCCTTGATATGGGATATTTCATATCCAGATATAAGGATTATTCGGATTATTATGATGTGACGGGAGAGTACAGAGGCTTCAGGCTGTATAAGAATCCAAACAGGATTTCTCTTATATTCGGAGTTAATATTACGGATCCGGGTAATATTTCAGAGTTTAGCGATATTCCTTTTGAGAATATTAATATGCTTTATTCTGAACTGTGCAACGAGGAGGTTGAAGTCTTCGAACCAGTGGAATATACCGAAATAGACACTTCTCCGGAAGACTATTTTGAGGCAGATACCTTGGGATTTGCAGACTACAGGTTTAATGCTGCCGATGAAGGCAACTACTGGTTCTACTCCGCATATGTATATCCCGATGAATCACGTTATAGGGATGCTTGGATGAACGGTCAGTTCAGCGATGTGTTTGCGTATGCAAATTATTATCTTGATAGTCAGTATCGGGGAATGTACAGAAATGATGAGTTCAGCTATTGTGCGGATCTTGGATATATAGATGATGGCTCGGAACATGACTTAGCTCTTGATACTTCACTTTCGGGTGTAGGCACAACTTATCTGTATAGATTGGATAATGAAGAATATGAGAGGGCTTGCAGACTTCTTAATGAAAACGCATTTACCATAAGCGAGATTAATCATAAAGGCATAAAGGCGTCGGGAAGTTTAGACAATGATTCTTTCATAATGATTACACTTCCTTTTGAGAACGGATATGAGATCCTGCTTGACGGCAAGAAAACGGAATATGTTTCATACAGAGATTCACTGATACTTCTCAAAGCGACAAAAGGTACTCACGATATTGTGATCAGATATAAAACACCCGGATTTACTTTAGGGGCTCTGATCAGCTTATTTTCATTGTGTATTACTATATGCTACGCAGTTCTTTTTAGAATCAAACAGAAAAAGGAAAAGGTAGATTAGTTTGCCTAAGTTCTCTCTTAAAACTGATAAATTAGTTTGTGGAATGGCAATTGGGTATGTTATTCTTCCTGTCATTGTCTTTGCTTTCGGATGGACAAGGCTTTGGATAGCTTTGATCGGCTTGTTTTTGTTTTGTTTCCTTTCGTATCGTCTTTTCTTATCTTTGGCTGATGCGGGGAATTTTTCATTAAGTATTTATAAACCGGTCTGGATATCAGCTTTTGTGGCACTGGCATTGTGGGTGATTCTTTCCGGGATAGGCGGATATGCGTTTCAGAATCAGGATTTTTGGGCCAGAAATCCTATTTACAGGGATTTATGCAATTACTCCTGGCCTGTTATATATGATCTTTCGCATGAACCTTTACATGCACAGGAAGTATTTGGGACGGGATCAGTTGCTTTTTCGTACTATTTCAGCTGGTGGCTTCCGGTTGCTCTTGTTTCCAAGATATTTGGAATCGGTGAACTTGGACGGAGTTTTCTCTTGTATATCTGGGCATTGGCCGGAGTGTTTCTTGCTTTTTATCTGGTATGCAGGAAGCTCGGAAAGGTATCCGGTTGTATCGTTGCTGTTTTTATTGGGTTCAGCGGACTGGATGCAATTCCGCATATTCTTATAAATTCCATTCTTAACGGTTTTATATCTGTATTTCCTTGGACATATCATATTGAATGGTGGGCGGATTATTTTCAGTATTCTTCTAATACCACACAACTGTTCTGGGTCTTTAACCAGGCTATACCGATCTGGATATTGATAGGTCTTTTTCTGCAATTAAAGGACAGTAAATATCTTATCGGACTGATCTCACTTTCCTTTGCATATTCGCCGTGGGCTACTCTTGGAATGGTACCCTTTGCCGTATGGGGTTCAGTTAGGAATAAAAAAGCAATCAAGGATTCTTTTAATGTAGTAAACATTATCTCGGCTATATATATGATGATGGTTTACGGCTTGTTTTACGGTTCGAGCACAGGAAGCGAGGGCTATTTAGGTCTTATTTTCGGTATATATCCGGGCAGGACTTTTGATATACTGTTCTGGTATGCTTTATTTGCATTTTTTGAATTCGGGTTGTTTTATATTATCATCGGAAAAAGAATTCGAGATTATGAATATGGATTACTTAGTGTGTTCCTGTTATTAATTCTTCCGTTCTTACATATACTTGAGATAGACTTTGTTATGAGAGCTTCCATTATGCCACTTTTTATGACAATGGTATTTGTTCTGGCTTTCTTAAATGAGAGGTCTGATGATAAAAGAGTCCGAATAAAAAAATATCTTTTGATCATTGCACTGTGTATCGGTGCTTTGACACCTCTGGCTGAGATAGGCAGATCTGTTTCGAGGACGATCACGTATGAGAATTATCTTCAGGAAGAGGTCGGCTCACTGGGATATTTTGAGAGTACACGTGCTTTTTACCTGAACGAAACTCAGAAGCAGTACTTTATTTATGATTATGAAAATACACCATTTTTTAAATACCTCGCTAAATAGGATTGATGTATATTGAAAGAGTATCTTATATGTCTGAAAGACTGATCGGTTTTGTAAAAAAGCATAATTATATTTCGCTTTTGATATTACTTGTTGCATCTGTAATTTTGGGATATCTGCTTCTTGTTATATCCTATTTATTTCCTGCCGATAGAATCCGGGAGAATATTATAAAAGATTATATTTCGGTTGTTTCGGTGGGAGAGTGGATGCCCGGACATGATGATACCGTTCCGGATTACTATACTGATTCGATCATGCTTCTTGAAGCGGAATATGATTCCGGTGACCCTGCATTTATATCCGCTGTAAAATCTCCCAGAGCTCTGTTGCCTGGGGCTGATTATGTTTATGAGACTTATCTTAGATATAACGAGGTTAACGAGCTTGTTTTCTATGAATATGATTATTACAGATACTGGCATGGTTATCTGATCTTCCTGAAACCGTTGCTTTTTTTCTTTAGTCTCGGTACGGTTAAGTATCTTACGGTATTGTTACAGTTCACCCTTTTGTTTGTATTTTTGTTTCTTGTCATCAGAAACGGTTACTCATTTAGATATGCAGTTCCGATGATTGCTGCATACATGTATTTGAACCCGATTACTATTGGACTTTCGTTTCAGTTTTCTACGGTATATTCCATAACACTGTTTGCTTTGATAGTACTGTTTGCCGATCGGCAGAAGCGTAAGATATTTGAAGTATTTCCCATATTCTATTTCTTTGTAACGGGAGTGGTCACATCGTATTTTGACCTTTTGACATATCCGGTTCTTACTTTCGGAATCCCTGCCGTATATTATTATTTGTTGTACGCAAAAAATGACAAAAAGGATTATCTCAGCTATGTTCTTTCTTTTATATCCTGGGCTTCCGGATTCGGAGGAATGTGGTTGGGTAAGTGGCTTATCTCACTGGCGGTTTTCGGGAGAGAAGTAATTACTGATGTTTCAAACAGTATTTCGGTAAGATCCGGTTTTGATGCTTCTGAAACTTTCAGTGGGAATTATGTTTCATATTTTGATGTATTACATAAAAATATTTCGGTACAGGTTGTTTATGGAATTCTTATCGTCGCTTTGTTTGTATGTATAATTATGTTCAGGATATATAAAAAAGGATTCGAATCATTTAAAAATGTACGTACGGAACTGTTCATATGTTTGGCAACTGCGCTGATCCCGTTTGTTTGGTATTTCCTATTGCCAAATCATTCCTGGATACATTATTGGTTTACATACAGAACTTTGGCTGTCAGCGTATGCTCTTTCATAATGATCTCGTTGGCAGGCACGGACAGAGTTAGGAGTTGAAATGAACAGTAAGATTTTTTGTGAAAAAATAAAAAAATTCCATTGGGGTATTTGGATCGTATTGATAATAGTTTTCGCTGTTATCAGACTGATAGTCATTTTTAACGGACGTGACGGACATCATGTTGATGAAACCTGGAGCTACGGTTTTGCCAACAGTTATTACGATCCGTATGTTTATACCGATAATAAAGTCGGAATAACTTACGGACCTGAAGGAATTAAAAATTTCGGAACATGGGTATCCGGAGAAGTTTTTAGAGATTATATTACCGTTTCTTCAGATGAGCGTTTTGCTGTTGACTCTGTTATATACAATAAGGAGGAGGACCTGGGTCCTCTTCTTTATGAACTTATTCTTCACTTTGTCTGTTCACTGTTTCCGGATACGTTTTCCTGGTGGTTTGCATTCGGCTTTAATATCTGCCTGTTTATTCCGACCGTATTGTTGGTTTATCTGATCTCGCGTGAGATAACGGGGTCAAAAGTTTGTGGTTATTTATGTGCCTTATATTATATTTTTTCAGGTTGCGGAACCGGTGCTTTTCTTTATCTTCGAGTATATTCATTGTTTACTTTTCTTACGGTTCTGCTGTTTTATCTGATTATCAAACTGCTCAAATATAAAACTGAGCGTTTTAATATACTATTTTTTGTTCTCCCGATTGTTTGCCTGCTTGGCTGTCTTACCCATTTTTATTTTCTGGTGGTGGCTTTCCTGTTTACATTTTTCGGAGCTGTCATGCTTCTTTTTAAGAAGAGATGGATGGATTCGCTCAGGCTTTGTTATGTAATGCTTTTTTCCGTTATGGCGTTCTTTGGAATGTATTTTCAGTGTGTTCATATGCTGATACCGCATTCCACAGGTGAAGCAACGGTTGCGGGTTATTCATTTCCGTATACATGGGAACTTACTACTGCCAATAAGCATTTCTTTATGGGAACGATTGGGTTTTATATTAATTTCACGACATTGTATCTTATAATCGCTTTAGGAGTGGTCTTTTTTGCTTTTTCTATTATCGGATTACTTGTGTTTTTATTCAGAAATGAAAAATGGATGAAGTCTTTTCTTGCAGGATCAAAAGACTTTATGGGAAAAATGGTGAATTCTATTGCCGGATTCTTCAAATCGATAGATTCATCCGCATTTATTGCATTGCCGGTGTGTATAGCTTATATATTGATCCTTCCCAAAACTGCTTCACTGGTCACTATGGGATTTATTGAAAGATACTTCTTCCCCGGCATGACCGTATTTCTGATTTTCTATGCTTCAATAATAATTAAGGCTCTGTTGTTCTCTGATAAGCACGGAGTAAAGAGGATTGTGATCACGGTATTCTTTGTGGCACTTATAGTGTATCTTGACTTCCGCTCGAATGTATTTACCAATGATTTTAAATTCAAAGATGCCGGAGATAAGGAGTTGTCTCAGGAATTGAAAGGCAGGGATGTGTATATTGTCATTGATAACACTGCACGTGATATGACATGGATTTCTTCGATCGTAAAAGATTCCGATAATGTTTTTATAGATCTGACTGGAGAGATTGAATCGGGAGAACATGAAATTCCGGAACTGCCTGAAAACTGTCTGGTTCTGCTTAACTCCAGAGGCTTTCTGATGGAAGATGAATACGGAAATCCAATCACTGAGTATGATATTACTACATATGTAAGTAAACCACATATAATTATGACTACTCGTCAGTTCATCGATGAACTCGGTGAAGTAAACGGTTGTTCATATAATATGATCGGAGAGTATAACAGTTTTATCGGTGATTTAAGATTGTATGAGCGTAATGAGAAGTAAGATATCAGTTAAGTCATATTGCATATTAGGCTATGGCGGATCTTTTATTATACCCGCCATGATAATTTTACTTGCTTATATATTCCTCGGTATATATCCCGGAGGAAGATATACTCCGCTTATTCTGGATCTTGCATCCGAACATTTTCCGTTTTTTAATTTTTTGAATTCCGCAACCGGAATGAACAGTCTGTTTTATCAGGATCTTGGCGGACTCGGTGGAGGCATCATAAATTCCCTTCAGATGTACACCGGTCCTTTTGTGATTGTTTTTGCCCTGGTTCCCGCTTTGTATATTCCCTATGCTGTATGGGCTATGATCATATTTCAAGTCGGTCTTTGCGGGTTGGCTGAATACATATACTTAAAAAAAGGATATCCTGATCTACAAGGCGTGTTAAAGCCTTTGCTTCTTTCCGTATGTTATTCCCTTATGAGCTGCGCGATCATCTATACCATCGTTCCGGTCTGGCTTTGGGGATTGGTGTTTCTTCCTCTTGTTGCATACGGACTTGATATACTTATAGATGATCAAAAGTCCGGAAGATTTATTCTGTTTTTGTCATTTGCAATTGTTTTCAATTACCTTACCGCATATATTATTATTATTTTTTCTTTTATCTATTTCCTTTATAGGATGTATATAAAAGGAAATTTGGATAAGAATTTACTTTCTTGTATTATCAGGTTTTTTCTCGGCGGTATTTCTGCTGTTGCGGTGACATCTGTTTCTTGGCTTCCTGTGCTGTGCGATCTGGTAATCGGAAAGGCAGAAGAGAACAGACATCCCATACTCGGATTTACAAGAAATCCTTTTTCTGTTATTGCTCAGATGTTTATACCGTATTATGACGGTCTTGGAAGGTATTCTTTGCCTTTTTTATTCTGTGGGCTGATTACGCTGTTATTGGTGTTTGTTTTCTTTTTCAGTAAAAAGATCAATATCAAAAGTAAGATTGCGTCGTTGACTGTTATCTGCTTTTTCATCTTTTCTTTCAGCTTAGGAATTCTTGATATTACATGGATGTTTTTTTCTGAGCCCAACGGATATCCGTCAAGATATTCCTTTGTATTTTCTTTCTTTATGATCATTTTGGCTGCGGATGCTCTAAAAGAAAAATATTCTCCCATATCGCTTAAACCGGTTGTTTATTATCTTGCTTTTATATTTGTGGTTACGGAATCCTTTGTTAATTCGGTTTCTCTATTGACTAAGGTGAGAGATGACGTTGGTCCTTATTCCGAGTACAGTGAATATGTTAAAGCATATGACTCGATGGAATTGATTCTTTCCGCTTATGATATACGGAGCGGTTCAGACAGGGTTGTTAAGAACTGGAGACTTACCAATAATGATGGAATCCTTTTCGGATATTCGGATATTGATTATTTCTCATCCGCTTATAATTCCAAATTTCATGAATTTATGGGTGCGCTCGGATTCAATACCCGGTACCATATTCTCAGATCGGAGGGTATTACACCGGTTATTGCTTCCGTTTTGGGGGTGTCTTACTTTGTCGAATATGGTTCCGATCTGTCTGCCTATTACAACCTTATATCCACCGAAGGCGAACTTAAGGTATATAAAAATACTGATTCTTTACCGTTAGTATTTGCTATCGAAAATAATGATCCTTCTTTTGAATTAGATTTTTCTGATGATCCTTTTCGCAATATCAATGAATTGGTTTATGATCTTTCGGGTGTTGAAGGTGTATTTGATGAACTTGATCATTCCCAGGATTCGGATAATGCCACCGTGTATGTTGATTACGGAAAAGATCTTTGGATGTATGCGCTCACTGATAATAGGACCGGTGGAGATGTTCACGGTCCGGATAATGACGAAGCGCAATATGTGTACTATGATGGGTTTCCTATAAATGCTTACAGTAATTATCTTTCATCGTACCTTGTCAGTCTTGGGTTCGGAGCGGGAGATTATGCTTCGTTTTCATTCAATGAGATGCCTTCGAAAATTTACTTTGCATCCATGAACGTTCCGAAAACAATCGAAGCCTTGAACAAACTTCGTGATAATGCTGCATACGGATTTGCACAGAATAGATCCGGATTCAGTTGCGATATAGATCTTGATAGGGAAAAATGTGTTCTGATAACACTTCCGTATGACAGAGGGTTTAAGATCCGTGACAACGGAAAGACAATCGATTATTATGCTTATAAAGGAGCACTTGTGTGTTTGGAACTTGAAGAGGGTTCACATCATATAGAGGTACAGTTTGTTCCGTCCGGTTTAGTATCCGGAGCAGTGGTCTCATTGCTCGCACTGATTGTTTTGTTATTGAGATATGTGATCGTCTGCAAAAAGAATAAGGCAGAAGAGAATAGAACATGAATATTAAAAAACATATTAAAAGTTCATATATCTATATATTGTCTTTTTTAGTTTCTTTTCTGATATTGGTCATAGGATATATGATCAACGGTATTTTTCCCGGATCCGAAAAGAATATTTTCATTTCGGATATGGGAGCCCAGTATGTCGGGTTTTATTCATATCTTCGATACCTCGGACAGGGATTTAATACAATAATGTACCAGACGATGGGAGCGCTCGGCGGAGGGTATTTCGGGACGTGGGCTTATTATTCATCCGATCCCATAAATTTTTTGGTTTTGCTATTTGATCCGCTCAGATTGGCCGATGCATTATATTTTCTTACTTTGTTCAAGGTTTCTTTGTGCGGTGTGACTTTTGCATTGTATTTGAAAAAAGGTCATATTCAATGCAGTAACAATATTGTAATTCTCATCTCGGCAGTTTCATATGCTCTGATGTCTTATAATGTTACTTATTCACTTGACATCATGTGGATCACAGGATCGATAATGCTTCCTCTTGTGATTCTTGGAATTGATATTGTTCTTGAATCAGGAAGAAAAGAGCTTTTTATAATTTCTCTTTCTTATGCTGTTATCGGAAACTATTACACCGCATACATGATCGTACTTTTCTGCGTGATCTATTATTTCTACAGAGCCGCATGCGAGGCGTATGATTTTAAAAGATTTATCCGCCGTGCTCTGGAATTATTTGCCGGCGGAATACTCTCTGCGTTGATCTCTGCATGGTTATGGATTCCGGTTCTCGTTGACATCGCAAAGGGGAAATTACAGGAAGGATCAAGGTCTTATTACGGTCTTATCAGAGGTCCGTTTCAACTTTTAAGACAGTTTTTACCGTTTTCTTTTACCGGTATTACAGGAAATGATGCACCTCCGTTATATTGCGGATTGCTTGTCACCGTATTTTTTATATTATATTTCTTTCAAAAGAAGATCTCACTGCGAAAGAAGCTTTCCGCGCTTGTCGTTGCATTTTTCTTTTGGCTTTCCCTGTCATATAACTTATTTGATGTCGTGTGGCATTGCTTTAGGATGCCGAATGGTTTTCCGGGAAGGTATTCTTTCGTTGTATCCTTTTTTATGATCTCCATATTTGCAGAAAGTTTCGGATATGTTTTTGAGTCTGATAAGAAAACGGTCAGAAGCGTTTTGTATTATGCTGTCTGTCTGTTTTTTGTGGCGGATATCGGCTTTAATTCCGCTTATTGTATATACTCCCTGGATCGTGACAGATTAGCCGGGGGATATTTAAAAAGTGAAAGTTATTATGAGTTCTTTTACAGAAATGAGGTATATAAATCCGTTGGATTTACTTATCCAGAAAGGATAGCCTCCTATAGGGATTATTCACATGATGATGGATTTGTTTTTGAAATTCCGTCTCTTGATTATTACAGTTCGTCATATAACTATAATATTTCGGTGTTTTTCCGCAATCTTGGAATGAATTCCATTTTCCATTATACAAATGACTGTGGAATTACCCCTGTTTCAGCATCTATTCTTAATGTGAACGGTGCGGTTAGATATAGTGTCAATTCCGAATACTCTTTGATGTTCAGCATGTATGAACCGGTGTATTCTACGGAAGATTATGTGCTATACAGAAATCCGTACCCTGGTTCATTGGGATATGCATATTTAGAAGATACTTTTTCGACATCTGTCAATGATGATGTATTCTATAATCTGAATCACTTGTATTATGACTTTACCGGAGAGAATGTATTTATCAGATGTAAGAGAGAAGACAGAGTTGTTTCTCCGATTGATGAAAACATCACTTATGCCCGTGAGATCACAATATATCCGGAAGAGGGCAATCATCTTTTCATGTATATATCTCCCAATGATTATTATGAAAACAATATGCAGGGATGCAATGATTACCTGTATTTCGAGGGGGCTTTGGTCGCATATTATACAGATGCACCTGACCGTTATATCGTTGATCTCGGTTACAGTGACGGTTCCGAGCTGAATTTCTTATTTGAATCAGACAATATTGATAATGAGATATTCTTTTATTCCTTTGATGAAGCACTGTTTGTAAATACAGTCGGAGCACTTTCCGAAAAAGGATTACATAATGTTGAATATTCACCAAAAGGTATAGATGCAACGTTATCTGTTGAAGAGGATTGCAATGTAGCTGTTTTTCTCCCTTATGAGACCGGATATATGATAAAGATTGACGGAACTCCTGTAGAATACAGCTCATATGCCGATTCAGTACTTTCGTTTCCTGTCACTGCCGGTGCACATAATATCAGTATTTCATACTTTACACCAGGTTTGAAACCCGCAATTATCGTAAGTTTTATCGGATTAGTAATCATGGTTTTCTATGTAATTTTCGATGAAAGAAAAAGGAGAAAAGCATTAATTTGATTTATAAGCATTTTTTTGAAGCACTTTCTTGTCCATTGTGCACAATTAACAAATTTGGTTTTGATACTAAATGCATAAAGTTAATAAAATATTAAGTTTTTTGTGAATAAACGTTGAATATTTCTTTAAAAAATTGTATTATTTCTAACGTAAACAAGAATTCCTAGGAGGTTTCGGTTGTGGCAAATTTTGCTTATGAAGCTATTAATGCTGAAGGAAAACTCATCAAAGGTTCCCTTGAGGCGGATAACATTGATAGAGCCAGAGACAGCGTTAAAGCTCAGGGACTTACCGTTGTTAGCGTAGGATCACGCAGCGCTATCAGTAAGGATCTTAATTTTGATCTTTCCAAGGGACCTAATGTAAGAGATCTTTCGGTTTTCTGTCGTCAGTTCGTATCAATGATCAGAGCCGGTGTCACAATCCTTGATTCACTCCAGATGCTTGGCGAATCAACCGAGAATAAGAAACTCAGAGAAGCTATTTTTGATGTAAGAACCAGCACTGAGACCGGTATGACTCTTTCAGGAGCTATGGCTGAGTTTCCTACTATTTTTCCTTCTCTGCTCATAAGTATGGTTACTGCCGGTGAGGCTTCCGGTTCACTCGATATAGCTTTTGACCGTATGGCAAAGCAGTTTGAGCGTACATCCAGAACTCAGGCCCTCATCAAGAAGGCGATGATCTACCCTATAATCGTTGTCATCGTTGCTATTGCTGTTGTTATTGTAATGCTTGAGGTCGTTATTCCTACCTACACCTCAATGTTTGCGGAGTTGGATACTGAACTTCCCAAGATTACCAAAATTGTTGTTGCGATGTCCGACGGCCTGAAGAATTACTGGTTTATAATTGTTCCTCTGGTAGGTGCGATAGTATTCGGAATCATCACATTCAAGAATACTGATCAGGGTAAGCATTTCTTCGGTAAGATAGCAATCAGACTTCCCCTTACACATGATATTACCGTAAAGAGCGCATCGGCTCTTATGTCCAGAACACTCAGTACTCTTATCGGTGCAGGACTTCCTCTTGTTGAAGCTGTTGATATCACTTCAGGCGTTATGAGTAATATTTATTTCAGAGAAGCTCTTGAGCATGCGAAAGAGGAGATCACGATCGGTCAGCCGCTTTCGAGGCCTCTCGAAGAAGCAGGCATTTTCCCTCCGATGGTTTACTACATGGTAAGGATCGGTGAGGAAACAGGTAATATCGAAGACATGCTCAACAAGAATGCTGAGTATTATGAAGAAGAAGTTGAGATGGCGGTTCAGTCATTCATGGCAATGCTTGAGCCTATGATCATCATCGTACTTGCCGCAATAGTCGGTGTACTCATTGGTGCGGTTATGGCTCCCATGCTTGCGATGTACCAGGGACTCGACAATCTGTAATAACTTTCGAATCAATCGCCTTTGTAGAAGGGCAGAGGCGTTTGAGATATAAAAACCAATCAACTTAAAAGGAGAGAAATTATTATGAAGAAGGACAACAAAGGTTTTTCACTCGTAGAGCTCATCATCGTTATTGCTATCATGGCAGTTCTCGTTGGTGTTCTTGCACCTCAGTTCATCAAGTACGTTGAGCAGTCAAGAAGAAGCCGTGACATCACCACCGCTCAGGAAGTTAGAGAAGCAGTTCTTGCTGACATCGCTGACAACCAGATTTCCGGTTCCGGAACCATCAACCCTGTTTCCGGTACTCCTACCACTCTCAACGAGCAGCCTCTTGGTGCTGGATCAATCGCTAAGGGATCAACCTTCGGCGCTACCTACAATGCTGTAGACGGAACCTGCTACGTAGTTCTCAGCGGACACACCCTTACCACCGAGGATGGCGCTTCTGACTACAAGACCGCTACATCATAATTTATCTTAATGTTTGAATTCCGGCTTTACATCGGAATAATCGTCTTCCTATTTGGGATTACGGTGGGCAGTTTCTTAAATGTGCTGATCTACCGTATCCCGAAGAAGGAAGAGTTTGTGAAGACCCGCTCTCATTGTATGAGCTGTGGTTATCAGCTCGAGTGGTATGATCTCATACCTATATTCAGCTGGTTGTCACTTGGCGGCAAATGCCGGAAATGCAAGTCTAAGATTTCGGCTCAGTATCCTCTTATAGAGCTTCTGAACGGAATTCT
>JAEEGL011878303.1_pt1 | contig 26475 bp, 41 predicted proteins | sample 9134231 | NCBI WGS metagenome assembly JAEEGL01 (sample SAMN16246548, study PRJNA631951) | gut metagenome | biome: gut microbiome; feature: rumen; material: fiber-attached | host: Bos | place: Iran: Karaj | collected 2018-10 | reverse complement strand
GCTGGTGCTGGCGATAGCCTGCATCTTGCCGACGGGCTGTAGTTCCTGCCAGTCCGAAAACACAAAGCAGGAAGTGAGTGATGGCCTTTCCACTGCAAAGGATGTGCTGGGCGAAATCGTTGTTGTTAAGTCCGACAGCCAAGGCGGGCAGCTGGTGGCAGAGAATGTCATCAGTACAGACCGCCAATGGATGTATAACAACTACGGCGGCGATTACAAGTATTTTGAAACCGAGGTTATCTTTAGCGGTTATCTGAATGCAGACACAAGCACCGATGAAATTATTCAGGTGCGGAACGTCTTTCAGAAGGTTACGGATATGACCGTCGGCTATGATGTTCATGTATTCTACGCCACTACAAACGCTTACGGAACAGTTTATCAGAAGATGGATGGATTCTATGTCGGCAATGACCCATTAAATGACGAAGAGGTGAAGCTGACATTCAAGGATGCCTACAAACGACTGATGGAAGCCAACTGCAACAAGCCAGCCAGCAGATATTGCGTACTGCGAAAACCTGTAGGCAGTACAAAACTGGCACATGCGCTCTACATCTTCGGAAATCCCAAGAATGGACTCGTCGCCGTCGATGCTGTGACAGGTGATGTGATTCCCTATATCGGGATGCCACTCGGCGAATGGCCATAATGTAATACAATCATTCAGACCCGCTCACGGGATGGGCGGGTATTTCTTTAATAGCAAGGTTATGGAAAAGGACATGAAACAGGCCGCTTATTCAGAGTTGGTGAAGATAGACATGAATAAAGGCACATCGGATAAGGTTGGAGTCTATAAGCCTGATGACATGGCGAAGATGTTCCGAAAGGGCGTTGATTGGGTGCTGGAGATGCTATGGCAGGATGCCAGCGAAATACCTGATAATTGCAGCTGCATTCTTATTCGTGACTTTTTGGGTAAAATCCGCAGATGCGAGAAAAGGGGTGATTATGTCGAGGATTTGGATGACCATTTGCCTTTGGTGAAGGATGAAATCTGTGAGTTTATCAGCATTGAATCGCTTGGCAAGACACTGGCAGAGGGCTTGTATGATAAAGCAAAGCGGTTTACAAAGGGCGGGTGATAGTTTTTACCCGCTTTTTGTTTTCTTTTGATGAAAGTGGTCAAAAGGTGGTCAAAAGCCAGTTTTATATAATAATAATGTGTTGAAGGGCTGAAAAAGGGCTTAAAGTGTTAAATAAAGCAAATAACTTTATTTTTTCGCTGAAAAATTTGGTAGATTAAATTAAATTGCTTATCTTTGCATCAGAAATAAGAACAACAAACCATTTAGAACTGCCGCCGACAGATTAAACACAGGCACGACGATTATGACAACAACAGCAAGAAATCAGATGAGACAGGTGATGAACATGGCACACAGCATCTACAAGGCTACAGCAGGCACACGTTCATGGAGTGAGGTTCTCAAGAATGCTTGGATGGTCATCAAGTTACAGTTGAAGATGCGCACAAAGATGGTCGAGTTTTGGTACGTCAAGGTAAGCACAGGCGAGACACGACAGGCTTTCGGTACGATGATTGACAGCATCATCAACCCGCTTATCAAGAATGATGCAAATCACAAGCGCGGTAAGGATTGCATTACCTATTTCGATATTCAGAAGCAGGAGTTCAGATGCTTCAAGTCTTACAACCTCGTCAAGGTGGTGGCCTAAATAAAGGCCACTACAGGGCGAAAGACAGACGGCTGGATAAATTACCCAAAAACAAAAAGAAAAGACCGTCATGCGAAGAAAAAGCATCATAAAGTATTATCAGCCGATAACGGCCAGCACCCCGCAAAGATTCATTGAAGATGGCTATGCGTTTGCATTTGGCGAAAGTTACCCATGCGGATATGCTGCGAAGGTCAAACAGGCCAAAAGGCACACAAAGAACGGTAAATATGCGATGATTTGCGTGATTAGCTATGAAATGGAAAAGGGCAACGTGATAAAGTCTATCACTAAGGAGTATTTCAAAGACGGCGAACTGGTAGATACGAAAAAACAAAAATTCTAAAGATATGGCAAAGGCAATAACGAAAGAACAAAGCTATGCCCTGTTTATTATGGTGGCTCACCTATTGGGCATTCAGGTCGATATGCTTGATGAGGCAGAAAGTATCATAAAGGAAAACAAGCATGTTGAATCATGTAATATCCTTTGGTTTGAACGTGCTGCGATAGCAGCCAATAATCAAGTCGCAGGCAGGGGCATCGACTTTGTAAACAAAGCGAATGCGGAACTTGCAAAAATCAGAAACAAATATCTATAAGACAATGACAGTAAACGGTGAAAAGGTCGAAAGTGTAACGATTACAGGTGATAATGGCATCTGCATACAGGTTACAGACACAGGCGCAGGTAATCTTCGCGTGACGGAAATAGGGCAGCACATCAAGACGCTGCAAGTCATCCCGCAGTCATCAAACTGTGTTGTCATCAGCAGCACACGAAATCAATATTGAGCATGATAGCATACAAGTTTACAATCCCAGCTGATATATGTGGAAAGGTCGAAACATACATCAGGAATAAGTTCAGGGGCGATAAGAAGGTGTTCGTTCATACGCAGTTTGATGACGAGATTCTGCTGGTGGCTGAAAGCCGTGATGCGTGTCACGGAATCGCACAGGATGTTGCGGTCATCTGCGAGTATGAGGGTGTAGAGTTCAACAGGGATATACTAAAAGACGATTAAAAATAAACGGAAATGAAAGTAACAAGAGGTAAGGTCATGGCGCATATCGGATGCACTGGTTTTGCGATTATCATTATTGCAGTGCTTTTGATTGTGGGTACTGTCATTCAGTACAGGGAAGAGAACATCGTCACGGCGACGGTTATGTCAATAACAACCCAGCAGCACGTCAGCGGAACGGACGGCGATGTGTCAACATCATACGTCTATCTCGTCGGCACTGACAAGGGAACGATGCAGATTGACCCGTCGGGAATAATGGCATCTACGGCGTTTGGCCGTCTGAAAGAAGGATGCAGGTATGAACTGCATACACGCGGCTATTCAGTGCCTTTCTTGGGCATGTACCCGTATATTGTGGATGCGAAACAGATAGACGAATAGCTATGACAGACGAACAGAACGAAAGGCTGCAACAGGCAGTTGGCCAGTACATCAAGAAGTATAAGGATTTCAGGTTTCGGAATGCTGGCAAGAAAGCATTCTGCGATGGTGCTGACTGGCATCAGAACAATGTTTGGCGCGACGTTTCGGAACTGCCAAGGGATTACAGCAGGATTGTTGTTGTCGGGCAAAGTAACGATGTCTTTTCTTGCGTATATACCACAGACGGCAAATATCGGGCATACTGGAGTCTGTACGATTTGCGGAAGTGCAAGAAATGGTGCTACATTGAGGATTTACTGCCAGTAAATCAGCAAGAATAAAGCAGAAACAGCATTTTTTACCCATAAAGGTGCGGAATATTGGAAAAATGTCGTACCTTTGCAGTCGGATAGCCGCTTGGCTATTCGGTGCTCCCGAAAGGGAGTATTCTAAATGGTTTTGGGCGTGTGTCGTTGTGAAACGGTATGCGCCTTTTTCATTTAGATGCCTGTTTTCACTTCACTGGCTTGGGATAGTATGTGGTTGTGACGAAATATCCAGCTTTTCCGTTGCCTAAGTCTTCTATGCTTAACAGCGTCCTGTATTCGTTGAACCATACAAGAAAGTTTTGAAACGTGAATCTTGGCGTGATGGTCTTATCTTCGTCTGCCAACAACGGCTTGCCGTATTTCTCCTCCAGCCTCTTGTATTCGTTCAGGAAGTTCCGTTTTACTCCAGTGGTATCATTCGATTCTGAAAACAGTGAGACACCGATATTGTTCACTGATGCTTTCTCGGCGTTTTCGCTGATGATGACGGTGCAGTTCTTGCTACCGTCTAAATCCCCGACATAGACATGTACGAAATCACCGTCTGAGACACTTTGTTTCTGAATCGACATCCCTTTTTCTATAAGGGCTTTCCCGAATACCTGTGTCGGCGCATTCATCTTTATACCCATGAATGATGTGTAGTCCTGTGCGGTGCTGGCAACAGAGACAAATGCTGATAGCAGCAGAAATAAAACCTTTTTCATTGTGCGGTACTTTTAATATTAATCTCTTTCTGCAAAGGTACAAAATTTCTGTGAATTGACAAAATAAAAGGCATAAAAAAGTATTTCTTCACTTTAATTAAAGGGTGAAGGAATAAGTAAGGCGTTTTTTCTCGGTTCAAAGTATTAACGCTACTTTTGACGAAATTTTAATTTCCAATATTATGGCGGTACAGAAAATCGAATACGCTAACAAGGTCAGAGGAGACCTTTATACGTCGGCAAATGCGAATGAAGTCAAGCAGGTTGTGAATAACAATGCCGATGAGTTAAGTGCGCTTTCACGGCAGCTTACGGAAACGAATCAGTCGATTGGCAACATGAGCCAGTCAATAACAAATCTGCGTGAGGAAACAAAGATTACCGTTGTGCAGCAGACGAATATGAATGCCACAATCGCGCCAAACAAGCTGAATGTTTGGGGAAGCGTGACATACCTTTCGCTTGCTTTTTCGGCTGGTACGGCTGGCGTGGCCAACGAGTACATGCTGGAGTTCACGGTGTCAGGCAACGAGTTCACGCTGACATTGCCACAAGGCATAAGATGGGTGGAAAACCCCGAATGGAAACACGGCCACACCTATCAGGTATCTATTTTGAATAACTTAGCTGTCTTTGCAGACTGGGAGGCACAATCATGAGTACGTTCAGAAGGATGATTATGATGGTTGCTAAAGCCGTCCGTTCGTGCTTTGGCAGTGGGGTATGGATTTCGTCGAAGCCTTGGATTGGAAGTGATAAATGGAAGAATCACAAGTAACATAACCAAATACAGATTTTACTATGGACGTACCGAAAAGAATTAGTCAGGCCGTCAAGCGGTCTATGGGCGGAGGTTTGCGTCAGCATACCTTCGTTTTCAAGTTGGATGATATTGAACATGATGGAAACGACACCTTGGACGCTTTCTGTGAGGCGCACAACGTCATCAGCATCGTGTTCAGTGAATCTAAGGGAAAACTTATTTATGTTATTATTTTTAAAGATTAGCTATTATGGCAGACATTATCAATTTGCAAGAGGCGTGGGAAAACCACGAAGGCACTGAGGTCGAGGCTTTCATAAAGAAGGTGTTCGGCCAAAGGGCTGGCGCGGTGCGATGGGTGCAGGATGGCTCTTTCTACAGCATCCAGCTTTTTGCGTCGCCATCAGACAAGGCCGCTTACATCAGCGACCCTGTAGGAAACGCGGAACTGTTGCTCGACGAGCAGCAGCTACCAATCTCTACGTCACAGACAGACTCCTATGTTGCGCGTCTGTACTGTGACCGTGACACATCAAGGAACTATGCGGTAAAGGACGGCGACCCGTTCAATGCCAGCCTCAGATTCTCGGCCTGGCACATCATCGCCGCGACATCAGAACAGGAGGGCATGAGCGGAAACGGCACGCTGATTATCGAAAGAAGCACAGACGGCGCGAACTGGACGAGGGTAGCATCACAGTCTATACCGAGTTCCGACCCGTCAGCCGTTGACTATCCTACAACCGTGAACGTCGGCCAGTACCTTCTTACAGGCCGTCAGAACCAAATCCGCTTGAGGGCTACGTTCGGATATACCGACTCCAACGGCGACGATGCGACTATGGCCAGCGGTAACGTCATCCTGAAAATCGCTTCCGTATCTTTGTCAGTTACATTGCAGACGAATTGGGCGCAGCCAGTACAGGCCAGCCAGCTTACATCGCTCCCCTTGAACTTTATGATTGAGGGTAACGTGGCAAAGACCCTGCATCTGCAAGTGTCGGGCGTGGACGGCTACAGCGGCCATGACGATACCATTGAATACACGGCATCGCAGCAGGGCTCAATGACTGTGCAGTGTCAGGACGGCGCAGGAACGAAGGGCATCCTCCGTACTGGCGTTCATACCGTCAGGGCATGGCTCACGGCGGCAGACGGAAACGGCGGTACTATCACATCGGATGTCATCGAGCACCAGCTGATGATGGTGAACACAAACCAGCCGTCAACCTTGATGCAGCCGAGACTGCTGATTCAGAGTATTGCCACTTCCATTGATAACTTCGTGTCAGGCCGCGTATGTCAATACGCCGTCTATTCGCCTAAACTTGTTGATGGCGTATATACCAACCAAGGCGACCCCGTGACGTTCTCATTGCTGATGACAGACCGTAGCGACAACATCCTGACTGCGAACCATACGGAATACTTCAATCAGGAGGTAACGGCACAGGCAGGACAGCAATACGAATTGAACGCTACACTGGAAATCGAGCAGAATGCTGGAGAGGCCGTTGCTGATGACTTCGATACCTTCTTACATGCGGTGCGCGTCGTAAGCGGCAGTCGCACGGACTTCTTGGCTGACAGCTGCGGCACTGGCTATATGTATGTGAAGGTCGATAACACGGGCGGCTTCCAGCCGACGGCTGGCTCGGTTTTCCTGCTGAACCCCAAGACCCGCAATAACTCTGAGGCAAACCCGAAGCGCATCCTTAACGCCCGCAACAACAACGCAGTGGTGGCAAGCACATGGAGCAGCGGATTCAAGATGGACGGAACAGACGGATGGACTGTCGATGATGACGGTAACAAGGTGCTACGCATCCCTGCTGGCTGTCTGCTGAATATGCAGTACAACCCGGTTGCGCAGTTCATATCGTCACCCCACTCCACGATGACGGTTGACATGGATTTCTGTGTCCTTAACGTCGTAAACGAGGATGACCCCATCATCCAGCTTTGCGAGGTGCTTGACGCAGGCCGTGGCACGTTCCTCGGACTTCGTATGCGCCCGATGGTAGGCACTATGGCATCAGCCCTTTCAGAAGGTGTTGAGACGGAAACGGATTTCCGCTGGAGTGAGGACAGGCGTACACACATCAGCATCAACATCGTGCCTAACGTGGCTCCGAATACCTACGGTGACGGTTTGGCCGTTGCAGCAGACCAAAGCCGTGCAAGGGGAACGCTGAACCTTGTGCGTGTGCTAATCAATGGTGTCATTTGCCGTGAACTGCGATTCAGCACGGAGTCAGGTGCGCGTGAGTTCTGTACCGCTGCCATGTCAAACGGCGGCATCAAGATTGGCCAGTCAGGTGCGGATATAGACATCTATGGAATCCGCATTTGGGATAACACGGCACAGGCCATCGACCCCAAGGCCGCTGTTCAGAACTACATCTCGACGCTTCCGACCAGCGAGGAAAAAATCCGCGTGAAGAATGCCAATGCCATCACAAAGACAAACGGCCTTGTGTCACTGGAGGCTTGTCAGGCAAACGGCTTGCGGACAATGGTATGGCATGGCGTAGAGCCTTACATCAAGGAGACCAGCGGCTCTAAGGGATGGATTGAGATGAAGTGCTTCGGCTACGATGGCACATATCAGCCTGAATGTTCGGGAACTATCTGCAAGGAAACGAAGTCGCTGAAACCCAAGAGACAGGGTACGACGGCCAACACCTATTATTACAGTAACCTGCAATTCAAGATAGGCGACGTTGAAGATACCATCCAAGTGGCCGTTGCTGACTTCCACTCGTCAATTCATGTCGGTCAGCCGCATGATGACGGTGAGGGCAATATGGTGGTCAGCATCTATGGCGGCAACCTCGGCTCTGACTTCCCCGTAGGAAACGGAACGAAGGATTATCCGTATGCCGATGGCTATGTGACAGTACCCGACGGATGGGTTGACGGAAACGGGAAGTACCGTGGACGTGGCTATATGATTTCTCCCAATCAGCCGCTTGCACAGAAACTTGTGCTGAAAATCAACTACGCATCTTCCATGCAGTCGCATCTTATTGGCATCAACTGGCTTTATCACGAACTGCATACACGCTTCTGCGGTCAGAACTCTTTGCAGCGCGACACGCCTACGGCATTGGTCGCAAAGCATACCGAGCCCGTCATGTTCTTCACTGCTGGCAGGGATGACGAAGACCCTGCTTCCGCTGTCTATCGTGGCCCAGGCGCATTCGGCCCTGGAAAGATGGATAAACCGACATGGGGCTATAGCAAGAAGGCTTCCAAGATTACGACAGTGGGAGATGCACACTACAGACCTAACGGCCATGACTATTTCGCTATGGCAGAAGGTGCTAACAACAACACCATTCTCGGTGATATGGTTGCACCGTGGGATGATGTCGCGCATGGCAATCAGGAGGCGAAAGTTTTCTATGACCCTGCATCTGAGGCGTGGATGTACCGTAAGACTTCCGTTGTCGATGTCGTTGACGAGCAGACGGGTCAGGTGACAGGGCAGACGGTTCAGGTTTCTGCCGAGAAGTGCGTCGGCTTCGACGGCGGCGCAGTGGATGAGGTAGAGTCAGGCGGAGATGTACTGGAATACCCGAAGTCAAGACTGACGAACATATACAAGGCCGCTTGGAATTTCCTGTACTTGCACAGCCCGCGAATCAATCTGTACCGTGGCACATTCGCACAGCTTCAGCAGGAAAATCTTACCGACTTTCAGAAGAAAGAGAAGTGGTGGTGTCGCTCCAATGCTGGCACGGACTCCAACGACTATAAGCTGAAACGCTGGGATTTCTATGACAGGGCATGGGTGGATGCTGGCCTTTGGAACGGCTACGCCTACGATTCTGTTGACATCCGCGACTACACGGGCATGAACTGGAGTTCGATGACAGACGCGCAGAAAGCCAACCACGAAGCCGTGAATCAGAAGTTCATCGAATGCGTGGTAGAGGATGCAAGGCAGAACATCGGCACGTATTTCAAGGTGTCATCATTGAAGTTCCACTACTGCTTTGAGAACCATTTCATCGCTGGTACTGACAACTGCTCAAAGAACACCTACTATGTCATCGACCCCGTGACAAGACTTATAGAACTGCATCAGGATGACGTTGACACGACGCTGGCAACCGACAACAACGGCTTCCAGTCCAAGCCGTACTACGTTGACCGTATGCACCCGTGGGATGACAAAGACACTGGCCATACCGATTGCTGCTATGAAGGTAGGCAGAACACGTTGTTCAATCTCTGCGAGGAAATGTGGGAAGGTACGCATGAACTTTCACAGGCTTTGAACAGCATCCTGTCACTGATGGCTGCGCTTACTGGCGGTATCGGCTCGGCAGAGTCAGACACGATGAGCGGTGTATGGAAGTCGCTGAACCGCTATATTTTCGACATCCAGCGTTATTTCCCACAGGTTGCTTTCAATGAGGCAGCACGTATCAGGTACGAGTTCCCCGCCATGCTGGGCTTCTTGGGACGTGACACCATCGACCCGCTTACGCAGTCAATGGGCGACCAGCTGGAATCTGAGTTGCAGTTTATGAACCGCCGACTTGTCTATATGGCATCATACGCCGTTTTCGGTGAGTTCCTTCCTGCACAGTCACATGCCCGTAACGGATTGACTGGACTTGCGGATGCTGGTGCTTCTATGGCATTCAACGCCAAGGCATTGCCCGATGGTGTGACAACGCCGACGTACACATTCCATGTGAAGCCGCACCAGTATATCTACCCGTGCTTCGGCTTCCAAACGGACTCCAAGCCGACATATACCCGCGTCGCACCTAACGAGGTACTGGAGTACACCGTGCCGTCGGTGGTGATTTCCGATAACGGCGTTTCGCTGTTCGGACTGAACTACTACCGCTCAGTGGGTAACATCGGCGATATGTCATGCGACCCGAACATCGCATTCAACCTTGATGGCCGTCGCCTGACGGAACTTATCGCAGAGCCTACGACGTACTACCCGACACCCGCGACACTGGCGAATAATCCTTCTGCCGTGCCTGTCAGCGTGCCTACGGATGGATATGAGCCTGCTTTCAGACCCGCTTCATTCCGTATCGCAACGGGTACGCGCCTCAGAAAGCTGTCGTGGGAGGGATGTTCTACGCTGTCGGCCACTGAACGCGCACCGCTGAACATATCGGCCTTGACGCTGTGCGAAGAGGTTGACCTCAGACAGACGAGCATCGGTGCTGTGAATGTTCCGCAGACGGCATCACTGGCAATCCTCAGACTGCCATCCGCTATCACGGCTTTGTCGCTGACAGCCCAGCCCAGCCTTGCCACGCTTTCCATCGAGAGCGGCTCACAGCTGGATTCACTGACCGTCACCAACAGTCCAAGCCTGAACGTGCAGCAGATACTCAGGGACATCTACGATGAGCGTTCCGCTGGCGGTGCTACACCTGCAAGGCTGACGCTGCTCAACCTCCGACACGTCAACTGGTCTGACACCAAGGCCGACGTGCTGATGTGGCTGGCAGGTGCTACGACATGCAACATGTACGGAAAGGTTGTCATGCTGCGTGCGGCCAATGACCGATGGCTTTCATTCTCAGAGGTCATACATCTTATCAGGAAGTTCGGCGACATTCAGACCGTACCGAGCGGAATACCGAATGACAGGCTGTATATCGACTATCAGAAGCGTGACGTGAACGGCGTGATGATTAGGGGCGAGAAGTACCTCTATACGCTTGGAACGCATAACGACTGGAGCGCAGCATCGACTAACGACGTGGGTAACAATGTTGCCGTCGTAAGCGGCCACGAGGCCATTACGTTCGCTTTCGTCGAGGCTGGTGCAGCCGCCTATGCGACTATCACGGATGCAGTAAGAGGAACGGTGAACATCACGAACACCTACCCTAACAATGAGTACAGGACATTCACGCTTAGGATGACAGTCACGCTGCTTGATGGCACGGTGATGACATATAACAAGAAGGTTGGATTCCATAAGCGACTCCCTAAGATTGGTGATTTCGCCTATGCAGACGGTGCGTTTGATGACGAGTTCGACCAGTCGAAGGAACTGGTCGGTACTATCGTGAAGGTTGACACAATTTCGGCTTCACAGCGGAAGTATTGGGTATATGCCAAGGAGAATGCGGTATGCAAGTCTGACGATTCAACCTACAACACGGCATCGCATGTATGGGGTATCTATCCCGAAGAAGCGGCACAGAACGGATTCCCGTCATCGGTGTATAACGAGATTGCCACTGCCGCAGGTCTTTCAAATGCAGTTGACACCGCAATGGCAAACCTTACGTCATCGGGTATTACAAGCCCGACGGATGCTGCGAACACTGACTACCGATACATCAATGACGCTTCATTCCATGACGCGGCACAAGATGACGGCTATGCCGTGTTGGTGCAGAACCGAAGCTGCTCGGACTTCGATGTGGAAACAAAGAATGAAATCGTCATCAACCATGCAAAATCCATCATCAACGGCTATCTCGGCGAGTCTTATCCGACCACACCGACGGAACTTGCGAATGCAATGCAGGCACTTGTTGCGGCGATGACAGCGCAAGGCGTTTCAGTACCGACGCGCTATAGGCAGCTGTACTACCCAGCAGCATTCGCCTGCCATGTGTATGAGCCGACGGTTGAAGGAACGCTGAATGACCAGTATAAGCGCAATAAGTGGCTGCTGCCGACATGCGGACTACTGGCAAGGATTTACAATTTCTTCTATAACAGTTGCGGCCATCAGACGTATGAGGCAGGTGGAAGGTGTACGGCTGCAAACGCCAATGAGAATCCCGACAGCGAGGCACTGCTCCCGTTGTTTGCGAATATCTTAAAAAGAGTTGCAGACGCAGGCGTTACTACAACACCTTTTAACATTCCCACTAACAGCGACTACTGGTCTGTTACTGAGAACTACAGCTACCATGCTTGGTACGTGCATTTCATCAATGGTGGCGTCTACAGCTACTACGGCGGCGGCCACGGCACCTACGGCAAGTTTTACAGTGGCGTTGTTCGCCCTGTGGCCGCATTTACATACAACATTTAACATTCGGCGAGGGCTGTTCCAACAGCCCCGCCACTCTTCGGAACAAAAAAGAAAATTAGAAAACAGAAAAGAAAGATAAAGCAAGATGCAGGACACGGTTCATCCAACTGGCGTTGTAATCCCACAGTTGACGGTGGAAGAGAGCAATACCAAAAAGAGTAAGGGCAAGAAAACACTGGCTCAACTGCCTGTTTACAGGGCAGCGGCCAACTTGAAGTACATCGTGACAACCTTGATGGCGAAAAGCCCAAGGAGCCTCACGAAGTTCTTTGACCAAATGCTCGGCACTGTTTCGGAAATCAAGAAATCAATCGGCATGGCCAGTATTTCTCGGAATCCCGAAGAAAGGGCTTGGTATTTGGATTGCTGCTGTGTGCTTGTGCAGGATTTGAGTGATGATTTCACTACGCTTCGCCGAATCGAGATACCGTCGAAGAAAAAGGCGGGGAAGGATGACGAACCCGATGCTGACAAGGCGCACCATGTGCCGCTTGTCGGAAAAGACCTCGACAACAAGGTGAAAGCGATGGTGAAAAGTATAAGGTCGCAGCTTGTGGCGTGGCGAGATTATACTATGAACGAGGGTGCTAATTCGGAAACCGTAAAAAGTAATGGTTAGCAGGGTGTTACATAATCCCTTAAATGGGCGATTCACTGTGATGGACTTCATGGCTCGTCACAGTTACGAAGATGCAGAATCGCAGAAAGACAGCAACTACTGGTCTGTTACTGAGAACAACAGCAACAATGCTTGGAACGTGAATTTCAACAATGGTAACGTCAACAACAACAACAAGTATAACAGTAACGTTGTTCGCCCTGTGGCCGCATGTGATGGGTTATACAGTGCTTTCTATGAATCCGTGGTATATGCCTATAAGGATTGCTTACGCGGGAAGATGTCATCTCCGCAGGCCGTCGAATATATGCAGATAGCCTATGCGGATTTGCCTTGTCTTGCTTGGGAGTTGTGGACTGGAACATACAAGCCCACGACTTCTACTTGCTTTTTGGTCAGATACCCGAAGTTGCGCGAGGTGTTCGCGGCTAATTTCCGTGACCGCATCGTGCATCACTGGGTATGCCTCAGACTGGAGCCGCTGTTTGAGGAGCGTTTCATATCACAGGGTAACGTGTCATTCAACTGCCGCAAGGGATTCGGAACAGATGCCTGCGTGCGCCACTGCGCCGAGGGCATGAGGCGCGTGTCTGACGGATTCACTAAGCCCGCTTGGGTGTTCAAGGGCGACTTGACGGGATTCTTCATGTCGATAGACAAGAAGCTGCTTTGGTATCTCTTGGAACGCTTCATCACCCGCTGGCGCAAACGCTGGCAGCGTGAGGGCTGGCAGAGGATTGACTATGAAATCCTGTCACGCCTTGGACTGTCGGAAATGCCCGAAATGTATTGGGATATTCTCATCCGCACGGTTGAGGTCATCGTCATGCACCATCCTGAAAACGACTGCGTGCTGAACTCGCCCATTTCGCTTTGGGAAGGTCTTGCGCCCAATAAGTCGCTGTTCGGTTGCGGCGACGAGAAGGGCGAGCCCATCGGCAACCTTACGACGCAGCTGTTTGCGAACTTCCTGATGTCATTCTTCGACATGTACGTGCTTTTCCTGTTCAGACGGCAGAATTTCTCATACGAGCGTTTCGTTGACGATTGGGATAACCAGTGCGATGACTTGGACTTCCTGCTCAGTGCCATCCCGAAGATGGAGGCTTTCCTTCGTGATAAGCTGAAACTGGAGATGCACAGGGATAAGCGGTACTTGCAGCCAATCGCGCACGGGCTTTCATTCGTCGGCACATACATCAAGCCTAACAGGTTGTACCTTTCAAACAGGACGCTGGCTCGTTTTGAGGAACGGGCGATAGGTTTCAGGCGGCTTATAGAGTCAAAGGACGAACTGACCATCCTTGACTGCAAGCGCATCGAACAGGTCATAAACTCATATCTTGGATTCTGCAAGGGCAAGCAGACCTACGAAAAGCGTAAGGAAATCCTCGACTCTATGGGCGAAGGGCTGTTCAGGTACTTCTACATCCGTGGCCACTACGAAAGCATCAGGGCATTACGGAAATACAGGGAACTGGTGCTCCCATACGATTATTAGTGTTCAACAAATAAAACAGATGGTTATGAGGTATTCAGAAAGACCGCAATTCGTAACGGTATCGAGAACCCCAGCGGGATTCCATACCACCGTGAACTACGGCATCGAAGAGATTGAAGAAGAGTTCGAGGCCAGTTCTGTAACGCTGCTGACGGAAGAAAGAATCTGTGCCGATGACTATTCGGCCTTGGTCAGTGCGCTGATTAACAATGAATATCCAGCCGACAGGATGGATGCAGTAAGAAACAACTACATGGCCAACCAAAGCGACATGGAAGCCGCCGATGCCTTTACGGAGATGCAGCGGTGGCGCGGTGCTGCAAAGGTCATAGCCCGTGAAGCCCTTCGTTTCGCAATGGATAACGGCCTCGGTGACGATGAAGGTTTCGACGCACTGGAAAACACCCGTGCATTGGTGTTGCAGAAAATCGAGAACCGCGACATTTCGGATGCCGTGAACGCATTCATCATCAACGGCGATAAATACTGGCTGACGAAGCCCATGCGCGAGTCGCTGGTAACGTCGCTTGACCGTTTCCAAAAGGCGGGTATCGACAACTTCCCCTTTGTGCTTGGCAGCATTCAGACGCAACTCCCCTGCAACGTGCTTGACGGCATGATTACGCAGCTGGAGGTCTATGCGACGCAGTGCATGGGCGTTACTACGGCGCATCTGATGGCTGCAAGGGCATTGCAGACCGAAGAGGAACTGACGGCTTACGACTACACGAATGGTTATCCCCCAATGCTTGAGTACACGCTATGATTACGACTTGGTTAGCAATAACGCTGATGATTATCGGCGTAGGACATGCCACCTGCAAGAAAGGCGGCGTACTGGATTCCATATCGGAAATGGCATACATCATCCCGCATTGGGCATTCTCTTCGTGGACTGCCCTCATGGGGATTCTGCTGATGCCCGACATCATGGAGCACCTGCCCGAAAACAGGCAGTGGATAGGCTTCCTCTGCATCGTCGGCCTGTGCTGCGTGGCCGCTTCATCCTACTATAAGACGGAGGCAAAGCTTCTGCACTATGTCGGCGGCTGGATATGCGGTATATGCGCAACGTACATTGTGGCCGCTAACTGCTGGGAGTGCCTGCTGTGCTGGCTGCTGTATCTTGCCGCAATGCTTGTGTGCTGGTGGAAATGCTATACGTTTTGGGCTGAACTGACGGCATTCACACAACTTATTATTGTGCTTATAGTCTGCTACTGATATGGGAAACTATCTGCCAAGAAGCAAGGCGAAGCCTATAGAACAGCTGCCAAACGGCGAATGGGTAATCAGGTATGCGATAAGGCCGACAGGCGGGCACGATGCCTTTGGCGAGGAAATCGTCACCTTCGGCATGTCGCAGTACCCTGCGAAGCCCACGTTGGAACAGATAAAGAAAAGCATCCAAAGGTACGCTATGGCGTTTCTCGATGACAGCGAGATTCTGCCGCTGGTAGCAAACCCCGATTACTCGGTTTATATGGTCACTGATGTTTAACCCTTAAAAACGGAATGCCTATGATGGATTATCAAGACAGCGGATAGGCGGCTTACTGCCTGTGGAAAGAGTTACTCGACAAGTCAACTTTTTCAGTAACAACTTAATGTGTTTTGAACAATGAAAGAACTATTAGAAGGAACGGAAGCCATGATGCTGATTGCGGTTATCTCCATCATCGTCGTTTTCCTTGCAATTATCATCGACCTCGCATCAGGCATGTATAAGGCTTGGTACAGGAAAGAGAAGTGGAAATCGGACTACTTGAAGCGTACAGGATTCAAGTTCGTGCTATATCACGGCTGTCTGCTGATAGCAACGCTTATCGACGTTCTGATTCACTTTTCAAAGCTGTATCAGTGGTTCGGATGGGATATTGTCTATGGCCTGCCGCTGATTACCATTGCCGTGGCAATCTTTTGGTGTGTCGTGGAGTTCCTGTCAGTGCGTGAAAAGGCAGATGAGAAGGTGCATTCGGAAATCGCCCGTGCCGAAAGGCTTGCAAAGCAGGTGTTCAGCAGGGAGGAGATGGTGGAGATACTGGCAGAGGCCATGCGTCGCTCCGTTCTTGGTGACAAAATGAAAGAAACGATATGAAGAAGGAAGAGATTATCGTTATGCTTGGCACTGCCCATCTTGATGAGATTTTGGGTAAGTGCTCACCCGACAAATCGCTGCGTGAGTGTGTCTATAGCCGTGAAATCGTCGCCGACGTTAAGGCAAAGCTGGAGTCTTGCGGGTATAAGGTATTCGTGGACTACGAGCCGCTTAACAAGTCTGCACAGATGACTGGCAGCGGAACACTCCAAAGCCGTGAACTTGAATATCGCGTGCGGGTTGTCAACAGCCTGTGCGCCAAGTATGGAAAGGAGAAGTGCCTGTATGTGAGCATCCATGTCAATGCCGCTGGTTCAGACGGCAAATGGCACGGTGCTGGCGGCTGGTGCTGCTACACGTCAAAAGGACGCACAAAGGCCGACAACTTGGCAGAGTGCATGTATGACGCGGCATTTTCCAACTTGAAGGGATATGTCAAGATTATGGATGAGGGCAAGCGTCGTGGTGACTACACGGAGAAGCAGACACCGTTCAGGATGGATAAGACGGACGGCGACCGCGACTTGGAGGCTGACCTCTTTGTCGTAAGGAAAACCGCCTGCCCTGCCGTTCTGACCGAGAATCTGTTTCAGGACAACAAGCGCGACGTGGCATTCCTGCTTTCCGACGAAGGCCGTCATGCCATTGCCCGCCTGCATGTGGAGGGTATAATGAACTATATCCAAAAGTACATGCTGTGACATTTCGCCGAGGGTAGCCGCACACCCTTGGTTTAGTTGTAACTTAACTCAAACGGAATATGAAGAAGATTTTGTTTTTGCTGATGGCCTTTGCCGTCATGCTGACTGGATGCAGTCATAAAACATACGAGGCTATCGAGACTTCTACGGAAAAGAAGGATTCGGTGGAGATACATATCGTTGACAGTGTGCGGTGGGAAACAAAGACGCAGATAAAGGACAGCGTGAACGTGCGCGATAGCGTCGTTATCCGCGTGGATTCCCAAGGAAACGAGATAGGGCGCAGCGAATGGCACTACAAGGAGAAATACAAGGAGGTCAAGGATTCTACGGCCTACTATAAGAACCTGTGCGATTCGCTTGTCAGGATGTCGGAACAGAAAGATACCGTAACCATTCACGATATACAGTACAGGGATAAGCCGCTGAACAAATGGCAGTCGTTCAAAATGGATGTCGGTGGCATCGCAATCGGAATATCCGTTGCGGCCATCATCGGGCTGCTGGTGTGGCTATTCAGGAAATTCAGGAAGAAGATACCTTTCATTTAGATATTTCATACTACTTTCATGTTTATGTAATTCAGCCCCAAGCCGCCCGTGAGGGTCGCAAGGGGCATTTCTATTTCCGTTTGCGGGTATGTGTGGCATCATCTCCGCATTTCTTGCATGGTGGAAGTTCTACTTTGAATCCACGCTCCTGAAGGTATTCGACAACGGCAAACAGACTGGTATCTACAATGCTTCTAATCTGCTCCTTTCCAACTATCATAGTGATGTTTGAATGATTGCCGCGTGTGACTAACTGAACGTCATCGGTTTCTATTGACAATGCGTATATTTCTTTATCCATAATAGAGATAATTTTCCTTTGATTTCCTCAAATTTCCAATTCAGGCAGTCCGCACAGGCGCATCAGGTGTTGCAGCTGGTGAACATACTGAATCTTCTGCGTACAGATATACATGCCGACAATATCAAACTTTACCTTGATGTCACGGCCTTTCTCAAAATCGACCTCCAAATCATCGTCACCGTTTTTCCCTACGGCTTTCCAGCACGTAATCAGGTCGCCGCATGGCCACGTCTCAAAGCCGTTTTCTTCAAGGATGTAGGGTGTCAGCTTGATAGGTCTTATCCTGTCTATCTTAACATCCAATGTACCGCATCCCGAATCCAGCGTTACCTCGCCGTTTTTCAGGATTTCCACTACGGTATAGATTCTTCGTCGGCCAGTGATTTTCACCTTATCGCCGACACAAATTTCATTTATCTTCATAATCGACCTTTTTAATATAAAACGGTTCTGCCATCATCTTTTCCCTGACTTTCAAGGAGTCAAGTTGAAGCATCTTCTCTTCTTCCGTCAGTTTGTCCCATTCTTCGTTAGTCATACTAAAAAGCATTATTATCTGTTTCTACAAAATCCTCAAATCCTAAAGTGCCTTTGTATTCATAGCCAAGGAATCTCTTACACATGGCTCTGAAATCCTCGACATCCTGAGCCAGCGGTTCAAGTTCGGGAATGTCTTTTAGCTTCATGCCATCTTCATGCTTCATCGCTTCGTTATACCATTTATTCAATAGCCGTGCGTGGATGTTGTATAGCCAGTGTTCAATCCCGCAGTATGCCTTTCCGCGAATGACTATGCCGCTGTCTGCATCGGGCAAGGAGTCGATGAAGTCGGTAATGTCGTTTTTCAGGGAACTGACGGCACATCCAAGCGTTTCACTATTATAGTATTCATCACAGAGCCGTATAACCTCTGTTTTGATAATCTGCCTGTAGTCTGCCATAACCGTCTATTTTCTGTTTCCGACATATCCTTTAATCAGTGACAGCAGGCTTTTTGCGTCATTCACAATCTGTTCGCCCTCAGAAATCAGGACGCTGCCAGCACCGATACTCAAGTTCCAGTGTGAGCGGTCACACTTACCCATCGCATTCACATCTTCAAGCAGTCTTTCGACAGCCCTTTCAATCCCCGCAGTGGCATCGCCGTTGCCGTGAAATTCAATCTCTTTCTTTGTCATACCGTTACCAATTTAGTTATCTATTACTTAAATGTCCGTTTTCCAGCAACCACTCAACCAATTCTATAATGGCATTGAATAAAGACTTGCCTCCAACATTTTTTCTGCCACAAAAGCCCATTATATATGAAACTTTCCATTCGTCGCCGTTGACACCAATTTCTAAGTCACCGACATCTTGAATGTGTTTCGGTATAATTTTCAGCAAGGCATTCAGAGACCACGCAGGTATATCCTTCCCATGTGTACGGTCATAATATGATTTCGCAGTTTCTTTTGGACTTTTTTTGAAGTTCATTTTTTCATTGAAGGTGTTGGTTGCAGTTGCAAACTTTTCCATCATCTTAATGCCATCACCTTCAAAAAACAGCGGCTTGTATGGCCGTAGTTCCCACTCAAGCGACTTAATCCGTGTATCTTTATGATGCCAGTGCATATCAGCAGTATGCGGGTCTAACCCCAGCTTCATAAACCTTTCTCCCTGTTTTTGTGTAGTACAAAGTTCATTTTTCTGTTCCATAATTACAATTTGTAAATCATCCAGTTCTTTTTCTTTAATAAAGCCTCTTTGGTATAAGGCTCGTCGATGTTTTCAGCCAGTTTTGGCGGCAGTTTCTTCCATCCAAGACAGAAACCCAAAACGCTGTGTATTTGGCCATTGGTAAGGCCGTTCACCCAGCTTTTAGCGTTTATCCGCTCATTGACAGGCAGATTCGTATAGCATCCGTTCTGTTCCATATCAAATCATTTTTGTTAGTACATGCTTCAATGCAGCCTCGATAGCATCCTCCCAAGTTTCAAATTCATCATTCGGGTACACGTCTGCTTCATTCAGGATATGGCTTCCAGTTGGGATTTTCGATAGCGTAAATCCAAATCTGTATGCAGCCGCATAGGGTTCAATGGCGATGTTGTGGACTTCACGAATCCAGCGCATAGCCATCTGCTGAGTAGGCGCATTATAGAATTTATCACCTATTTGAGTATTGGTAAATGCTGTACCACTATAAATCTCGTTGCGGTCAAATCTATAGAAATACGGGCATGGTTCATCAAATCCTTTTTCCTTCATCAGTTTCGCAGTATCGAAACTTATAAATGCTTCTTTAATCATAGCTATTTCTTTATTGATAAATCTTCATTCTTATGTTTCAGCAGGAAATTATAGAATTTAGACAGCGATTCAACTGCACCGACATGCAATGTGGTTACTTCATCACCGAAAAACTGGCCTAATCTGATGCAGTACCAAGTTCCATCTACATTGACGGTGTATTGGTTAGACGTTCTGCCTCCAGTATATGAAAGGCAGAAACGGTCATATTTGCCTCCAAACAGCTTTTGGCCGCAGTTGTACCATTGCCTTGTGCTGGCGTTCATCTTCAACAGGATTCTGACGCAAGCAACAAGATAAGCCCTGCCATAACGCTTTCTGATGGTGTCATAGCTAATCGGCAAATGTTGTTCTATCCTTTCTATCATAGCTTTATCTCCTTTCCAATCCTGCAAATCCGCATGATGTGCTGCAATTCATGCACATATCGAATCGGCATGTCGTAAATCATTCTATAGAATCCATATCCTGTACCTGTAGTGCTGTCTTTGTGCGCGTTTAGTATCAGGAAAACATGATGTTTGGGGTCAGGAACTCCGCTAATCTGAATGTCATCATATCCATTGCCGCAAATCTGCCAGTGTGATGTGTGGTCGCCTACCAGCTTGAATCCGTTGCTCTCTAAGCTTTCAACTGAAAGCGGAATCGGTTCTATGGTATCTTCATGGAACTGCCCATTTTCACCTTCGCATTGCACATAGGGAGGCGTAATAGCGGAGACCTTCAATACAAGGTTGCTATGCTTTTGGCGGATGTAGTCGCCAATCATCAATTCTTTCACATCCATAACTATTCCTTTGTATATTTCAGATTAAAAATATCTTTTCTAACATTTTGTTGGCGAACATAAACATAACCGTATGTATGTAATTTCCCACGCGCTTGGTCTTCAGGCCACATTACATCATTCGTATGAATGACTATCGGGCGAATCATTTTAACACCTTCTACAGCAATTTTCGTCAATATGCTTTCGTAAATCCAACGCTCATGTTCCATTCTAAGGTCTATCAAGGCATCGAAATTTACCACATTACACAAAGGTGTTTCTCTGCAAATGCCAATCTTCATAGAATTTGCTGGCTTGCGTTTATAATTCTCGTCCTGCCAGTTCTTTCCATCTTCCGCTGCCACAAACTTATTGTCGAGCCTGCCTTTGAATGACTTTCTCGTTATCGTTCCATTGTCGTTTCGGACATTGTATTTGAACTCAAACACACCGTCATCATGCTTGTATGGGTGTAATTCCAAAAGTTTTTCGCCTATTGTCATACCTATTCTTCTTTAAGTTCTTTGACCAGTGCATCGGCCAGCCTGACAGCAAATCCAGCTATCTCGCCCTGAATCGTGTCGTGTTCCGCTTTTGCACCCATCTTCATCAAGCCGCCTACCCATTCAACAGATGCTGGCAGTGCTGCGATGGCCGCTTTCTCACGAATTTCTTTCCAGTGCTTTATTTCTTCAGGAGTTTCATACCTTACAAAAATATCGCCTGCATCACCACTACATGCGATTCGCCTGCCGTCATTCAGCAGAAGAATACCGTCGGCTTCGCAGTATAGGACTGTTCCGACTTCCACCCATGTATTGCTAAGTTCATTAGTCTTGAACTTCGCAGCCTTGATGCACTGGTAGTTATTTCCCTTCTTTAATTTCATTTTCTTCTTTTGTTATTGTCGGTTCAATAAATTCAATTTTGCTTTGTTCGCAAGCATCCTCAAAGGATTTATAGCGGTGCATTCCAGCCCAATAGCAGCAGTATTCAATGCCACGGGCTGATATTTGGTATCTTTCACCATCGAATCGCGCCCTACAGACATCAGTGACTTCAAACCCGCTACCCCAATCATAAGTAGTAAAGCAAACGACCACATAGCCAGCTTCCAATAAGGCTTTCAGGCGTTTATAGTCGCGGCTTGTCTTATAGAATATCGTCCTATCCATTGTCAATCCTTTATAATCTGTAACTTCACATCCTTATAACGGTCAACGCCATCGTGGTAAATCTGTTTTGTCACATCAGAAGGTACAAAGAAACAGGTTGAGCCACCGAATGATGACAATTTTCCTTTGGTTGTGATACCTCTTTTCGCTTGCCATTGTGCTCCTTCGTGAAACGCTTCCATCAGGTCGAAACCGTCAGCCTTTACATCACCAAAGTAATCATCAGCACCATCACCATGCAGACCTTGATTGTCTGCGAAATCAGACACATAGTCAGTTTCGGCAAACTCTAAATCGCCGTAAGACCTTCTGCCCCTTCCAATGGCATCTTTCAGCACATTGCAGGCTATAGACAAAGCATCTTTGTCAACTTCACCCGTGCCATCAATGATGGCTTGGATTTTCTCCAGTGATTCGTCGTAGGTCATAATTTTATTTCTTTTTTGATTCCACAAAGTTTCAAAGCATGTTGCAGTTCGTGAACATAGTTGATGTAAAGGCTCATCTCAAACAATGCCCCTTCCATAAGCACAAGCCGCTCAATGAAATTAACACCATCATCACCACGCATATAATTGAAATACACCTTGATAGTGATTTCGTTGTCACCTTCATAGATAAACTGGCGGTCTATTTCGTCGGCTACATGCTTTTCTCTGAAACCATTCTTTTTCAGGATAGTGGCATTGATAGGTATGGCATCGCCAGCATCTTCCTCGCCGTTTTCAAGCATCCAGCCATCGTATAAGTCACCTGCTATAGTCGGTGTACTAACCTGTGCAACCCTGTACGGCTTTCCGTTCCATTTGAGGTAATCCCCAATCATCAAATCACATGCTTTCATAATCCTACAGGTTTTCGTATAACAATGTTAAGTGATTCTTCTTGATTTCAGGGATTTCATCATAGCGATTTCCGAAAAACGCCCTGAATCCATCCTTGTATTGCTTGAGATTGAATGGTCTGCAAATCAGGTGTACGCCGTTCCGCGTCGGCATCACAAATACGACTTTCTCATCATAGCGCGAATCCATGCGGTTGATGTAGGTGCGCAAGTCATAGAGGTCATCTTCCGACACCCAGCCGTCAACGTCAATAACCCACATGCCGTTATTGTGGTCAACGAACTTTCCCGAACACGACTCAAAGATTGCATAGAATTTCTTGAAGTCATGGGCTGCAATGCGCCTTGCAGATTCGGCCATCGTATCGAGTGCCACCTGTGACATCAGCTTGTAATTTACGGAGCAGTACGCCCGCAAACGAAGCAGTTCACAGATATTCTTGATTTCCTCTTCGTACTTGGCCAAATCACGCCATGAATAGATATAGTAGTTCTTAAAGTGGTAGTTGGCCGCTGGCATATCGGGATTATCCTTGCCACGGCGCATCAGTTCCACAACGTAGTATTTATCCAGTGTGCCTCGTTCGTTGTCATCAGGCAGGCCACCGTTCAGCTGAATCAGCTTTCTGTAGTTGTCAAAGTTATCAGTCATAATCCATCATTTTAGAATATAGCAATATAAGGCATTCCAGCAGGGAGAATCCCCCACATTTTTTGTGGTAAAATAAATTCGGCTGCTTTGATTGCAATGGCCATAGTAACGAGTTTTTCCATTGTTCTATGTAATCCCGTCCATTGGTAATCGTCTTTGCGCATACACATGTTCAAGAATGACCATCCACCTCCTATTGATTTTTTGAAATTGTCAGGTAACTGGTTAAGCATGGCCTTGATGTCCTCTTTATACTTTTCCAGTTCTTTACTGCTGTATATGTCAGTGTTCTTTATACCGCAGACCTTAATAACATCCTTACTTGTTGGATTGCTTGCAACACATTTGCTGTAGATTCTTTCCACATTTTCTGCTGTCAGTTCCATGTTTGCCAAAGTGAAATATTCGTTGAAGTTAATACCATTGTAATGACTGGCTGCTCTATCTCCGTCAAAGAACTCGATTTCAAGCCACGAATTTTGCATCTTGAATTTCCTTGCATGTATATAGTTACAAGGGCAGATGATTCTATCGTAGTCATCAGGTTCTCTTGGTATGAAAGGCTTACTTTCCCAACTACAATCTTTTTCTTCCATTGTAATGTAGTCACCTATCTTGCAGATACACTTACTATCTACATATAAATCTTTGATACATAATGCTTTTATCTTTTTCATACTTTTTCTTTAATTTCATCAACCATTTCAGGATTATCGTGAATATTACCAATGACCTCGCAGTAATCAATTCCGCATTGACGAATGTAATCAAGGTCGCCAATATAATATCCACCAACACTATAAATTCTTAGTGAATCATTTCGATATACTATTTGTGCAGTATAGGTTTTATTCTTTCCTAATAAAATAATATCACCTTCGTATATTTCTTTCCCGTTCTTATCGAGCAGTCCTGTGAACTGACCGACGGTTTCAGCATTGACCTCAATAGGCCAATTCTTCATTTCGCCCTTAACCCAAATGAATGATGCACCATTTTCTTCATAGTAGTGGCCTATCATCCATCTGTTCGGCTTGCTTGTTTCCTTGCCTCTGAACTTTATTTGTCTCATATTTTATTGGGGAAAAGTTTGTGTGCCATCATTTCTCTATAATACTTTTTATTTAGAGGGGATTCTGCCAGTCTTACCATGTTATGACCTATCATGTTTCCGCAGTTAGGACACTCAAATCCGTAATCCCTGCTAATCATTCGCGGCATCTGTTTGCAGCACATGCAATATGGCGTGTAGTTGTCATCGTACCACGTTCCACCCTTTGCCTCCTTTCTTCGACGGAGTTTCTCTTCGGGTGACAGGCTTTGATTGTATTCCACTGTTTCCAGTTCAAAGCCGTCAACTATCTTTGTCTGTATCATACCAGTTTTTCTTTTAGTTCGGGGTTGTCATAGATATTGCCAGCAATGTGAAACTCCTGCAAGCGGTTATCTTCTCTTCTGATATATGCACTAACGGGCGCATGACCGACATAGAACGTGAATCGCTCGTCGTTCCACCATACTTTGCTGTAGCGGTCTGTCTTGATACCTTCGATGACCAGCACATCGCCCTCGTAGATTTCTTTGCCGTCCATGTCACAAACGCCTGTAAACTGGCCGACGGTATTCTCATGCACATTGTAGATGTCAACTGCATCCTTCCATTTTGGTACACAAACGCAGATGCACGGTACGTTTGAAGGTGGATGAATGCCGAACTTAAACAGGTTGCCGAAAAGCCATGCACCTGTTCCGATGGATTTACCTCTGAATTTAATCTGTCTCATCTTTTAGTATGTTTTTTGCAACATTCACGAATAATCTTTTGCAGGTTACTGTCTATCACCCTGCATTGATAGTGCTGTGTCAGCCAGTACACCAAGGAGGCCACGTCAAATTCATAGCTTCCGACAGGCTGTGTGCGCTTTTTGATTTCATATATCTCCTTATATCCATGACGAATTTCAACTTCGCGCATGACTGGCACAGTTCCTTTGATGTTCCCATCCTTCAATTCTTGCAGAATGGTCTCTTTGGCATGTGCTGTAATGAATAGCCGTGCAATCTTCGTCGCAGAGTTCAAACTGACTTGTCGGGGGTCGAGCAAGTTGCGAATAATCTCATTGGCATCGTATTTGTTCATCCCGCGAATATAACAGTAGATATTGTTGGCAATCTTTTCTTCCGCTGCCTCCTGTTCCTCGTAGGTGTCACCTAAAGGATGATTAGGCACACCGCTTGCAGGCTCTTCGATGTCTGCTCTTTCTGCATTTACGCCATTCGACACAAATTCGTAGGCTTCTTGCAGCGTCAGCGGTATGTTACCCATTAACGCGGCCTTTGCCAGTTCCAATCTGATTTCAATGTCTGTCATACCATATCTGTATTAAAACGGTCTTTCGCATATTCCTTTAGCATGTTTGCTGTCGTTTCGCCGACAATACCCATATTGATAGCCCATAGCACCTCGCGCTCTGCAATGCCAGCTTCATCCATCACCTTGTATGCTGCTGATTCATTGGATGTCTGCTGGTAGAAAGAATCGAGGCAGTTCCACCATCCCTCATTGAAGCGGGATTTGTAGCTTCGTTTCTCCAGTTCATTTGCCCATGTCACGCCCGCCGTGAATGTTTGACGCATCTGTGAATAGGTAAACCCTTGATGGCCTTCCAAAAGCGGCACGTTGGCCACGTATATCTGTGCAGCCTGTTCAGGCTTGAAAACCTTATTCAGATTCTCTATCTTTCGCTCGTCGTTGTTCATCGCTTATCCTTATTTAAGAGTTCAGGATTATCATAGATGTTTCCGACCACTTCCAGCACGGCGCAAGCGTTGTTCTTATACAAAGTGCCGCCATGCTTGCCGTCAGGGTGTTTCAGGATAAAGGCGGCTATCTCTTCATCATAACCGACATATCCCAAGAGTTCTTTTCCAAGGTTCGGGTTATCCTCAATGTTAGTGGCCTTGATGATGTCACCCTCCCCAATCTGCTTTCCGTTGGAGTCATACATGCCCGTGTACTGGCCGATGGTATCAACATCAACCGAAATACGG
>JAEEGL010168257.1_pt1 | contig 26475 bp, 18 predicted proteins | sample 9134231 | NCBI WGS metagenome assembly JAEEGL01 (sample SAMN16246548, study PRJNA631951) | gut metagenome | biome: gut microbiome; feature: rumen; material: fiber-attached | host: Bos | place: Iran: Karaj | collected 2018-10 | reverse complement strand
CTTGGCATAATTTTTTACACCGTTAACCACAACTTTCACATTAGCATTAGTAATGGCCTTACCTGCACTGGTAGTGAAATTACCCGTCACAGTAACATTATCACCAAAATTCACATCACCAATAGGCTCATAAGTCACAACAACAGGCATATTACCAACCACATTAAACGTAGTACCCGTTTCATAAGCCTCATACCTATCATTACCACTGTAACCAAGAGTTACATTATTTGTTCCGGGCATGTTTGTTTGTACTGACAGGAGATAGGTTCCAGTACTGTCTGTTTTTGCCAGATATTTCACGCCATTTATAAATATTTTTACATTACTGTTTGTAATTGCTTTTCCTGTTGTGGTCATAAATTGGCCTGTAATAGTCACGTTTTCACCAAAATTCACATCACCAATATGCTCATAAGTCACAACAACAGGCATCTTACCAACCACATTAAACGTAGCATTTGTCTCATAAGCCTCATACTTAGCATTACCGCTATAACCAACACTAATATTATTAACACCTAAAACAGTAGCTACGAAAGTATAAGAATAAACTCCATTTCTATCAGTCTTGGCATAATTTTTTACACCGTTAACCACAACTTTAACGTTAGCATTGGAAATTATTTTACCTTCCATAGTAGTGAAATTACCCGTCACAGTAACATTATCACCAAAATTCACGTCAGGTAATGTTTCATAAGATACTATGACCTGTTGTTTGGAGTTAACTGTTATGTTGGATGATGATGATTCATAGCTCGGATTATTTCTGAATGTTGCCGTAATTATTGTATTCGGATTAGGCGAAGGTATGATTAATGATGCCTGTCCATTTTCAATTTTAACGAGCTTTGAAATATTTGATCCAGTAAACTGCACGTAACCTGATGTAATTGTTCGTCCTATTTTATTAGTTGCTGTAGCATTGATTGTTGTCATGTTATCCTTGGTTGCTTGTGTTAATGAAATGAAACTATCCCCTTTAAGTGTATTGAAAACTGTTTTGTTAATTACCTGTGTCCTACTGGATGTTTCTAAATATTTGGCCAGCACAATTGTTCCTTTGTATTCTTCCAATGAATTTATACTTACTGTAGCTATTCCATCATTAACTTCCGAGGATAAATTAATACCATTTATAGTAAATATTACAGTTCCTTCCTGTACTTTATTTCCAAATTCATCAAATACGTTTGCAGTTATGGTAGAGTTTTCAAATAGTTTTTGTTCTTCATTACTTACTGTGAGATAAGTTCTAATTTTCTTTACCGTGACCTTTTTTTGAGCAGTGCTATTTTCATATAAATCTTCAGGATAATAATGAACCTGTATATAAGATGTTCCAATAATTCTATCAAATGTAATAGTGGCCGTTATGTTTGATTCATTAGTTATTGAAAATTGTTTTTTTGGTTCACCATTTAAAGATATTACGATATCTCCACGAACCATCTCTTTTTCCGGAGATAATATCAAATCAACTGCCGAATCCGTGTCATTTATAACGGTTGTATTTGCTATATCTATTGTGATGTTTGTTTTAAACTTAGGATAATTATCCCAAATATCATTACTCATATTTTCCTGTTTAATGGAATAGATATTTTTATCAATATCTGAAATCAATATATTTTTATTTATTTCATTATTCTGTGAAGAAAAATCAATATATATTGTATAATTATTCGTAGTGTTTATATTATTAGCGAAAATTTTATTATTTGAAGAATTCATTAGTGATACTCCAAGAATATCCCCCGTAATATTATTCTCCATTAAATTATTGCTTTTTGCATCATTCAGATAGATAGTTTTTGTAATGTTATTGTTCTTCACAGATATATTATCTGCAGATATTAATAATGAACCATTAATCCGTAAGTTAGTTATGTTTGATCCTTCAGAACCTTTTACAAATGAAATATTGGCATTATATGATGCATTATCCCAACTAGTAATGTTAATAGGCCTATTGATTATTAATTGCTTATTATACTGATTATTTTGTGAAATAGAAGGTGTGTTCCTCAATATTAAATTAGTAACATCCATATCGGTTAGATAACCCTCACTGTCAAAGTATTGTTCTATGGAATCCAATTTATCTATACTTGAATTGGAAGATAGAATATTATATACATTATTTCCATTTATTAATGTTGAATTAATAACAGTTCCATTATCCCCATAGACATCAACTAAAAACGTACTGTTTAATATTTTATGATTGTTATAAATTTCAATTGATGTTTTGGGACAGTATGAATTGATAAATGATATTTGTGAAGATTCATTATTTATTATTACATGATATAAATTTTGATTCAATAATGTAAAATTAACATTATCCAATACCTGAGTTATATTAAGAACTTTAATATTATCCCTTAAATTTACAAATACTTCCGAATTATTTTCAATATTACTAAATAATTTGGCTTGATAATCAGTTACATCAGCATATTCAGCAATATTGTCATCATATATGTATATGACTTCTTTATTATCTTGAATCTGATTACTCTCTGAATCAATATTTAATTCAAATATCTTATTATCCTGTAATGTGTTATTTATTCCAGTAATATTAGTTAATCCAAGGAGAGTATTATTAATAATCCTATTACTATTTTTTGAAACATTAATCCAACCCTTTACTACATTATTTGTAAAATCAGTAGTATTTTTATTAAAAAACACATTCTCAAACGTGTTATTATAAACTTGCTGATCACCTACATAAGCAGTAGTGTTGATAAATGTGTTATTGTAAATAGTGGCATTGGAAAATGCAGAAAAAATTGCCTCCCCACCTTCAATGTAATCTCCTTCAAGAGTATTATCTTTAAAAATTAATGAATTTACAAGTCCCGTATCTGCCACCAACTCACCCTCATTATCAGTACCCCAATTTAAATCTATCCAAACACCCATAACAAGATAATTTGAACCGGCAATAGTATTCGTAGAATTATGTCTAATCGTATTATTTTCTATAATTATATTAGTTCCCTGCATTACCAATCCACAACTAGCAGCCTGAGAAACAGCATTTGATCCATCCAAGACACAATTTCTAAGAGTAATATTATTATTGACCTTATGAATATCCTCCATATTATACTGAATTTGAAGATATACTGTATTCATACAATAACCCACTTCAATAAAAGTACAATTTTCAACCAACAAACCATCAACACCCGAAACTTTAAAATTACAACTCCAAGTATCGATATTTTCACAATAGAAATAAGAATTTAAAATTTTAATATTTTTAGAAATTTCTTCAACATTATTAATTGAATTAATAAAAACATCTTTACAAATATTAGTTATATTATCAATAATTACATCTGTAGTATTTTTTACACATATCTTGGTTTGAAAGAAATTAATGTTAGATACGTTTGTTCCCGAACCATTTTTATTTATGGTGAATCTCATTCCATCGGATGCACCCCAGGAATTATTAGTAGTTGATGTAATATTCACTGGTTTATCAACAGTTAAATCAAAGTATTTACTGTCAAGCAATCCCTGAACATCCAATACATCTCCCGGATTAACTTTATCATTAAGTTTACCATCAGTTACGTAATCATTAAAAGTTGTACTGTTAATAATTATTCTATTATGAGTTTCATTAGAACTTTCCTTAATGTTTTCCTTATAATTATACTTTTTTTCTATAGGTTTATCCTCAACTAGGAACTGTTCGTCAGAAGTATAGTCAACACCACTATCAATTAAAGTATCTGCTACAACCGTGTCTTCAATTTCAGAGTTATTTACTTCTACAGCATTAACAGAAAGAATAGTTAAAAATAAAACCAATAAAAAAAAGATAAATTTTATTTTTTCATTCATTCACCCAATACCTCTTAAATTATTCATATAAAATTTAAAAATGATTAAAAATCATTTATTATAAATATAAATATCTAACAAAAAGATATAAATTTTTCCATAATTAAAAATGATTTTTAAGTCAAAAAAAATTTTAAACCAAATAATATAGAAAAAACAAGCTAATTATTAGTTATCAATAATTAAAAAATAAAACCGAACATGAGAACAAAATACATTCAAAATACAAAAGAAAAACAATTATTATATTATGAAACAAATATTTCTAAAAAAAGGTAAAATCTAAGAAGATTCTACCCAAATGTTATGGACTGTACTAAGTACTTCCAGTATACAAATATTCAAAATATAAAACATATAATGATTAATTCATATAAAGGCTAACCCCCACATCCCGCAGGTTTCCTAAGAGCATAAACCCTTAGTACTAATCTCAAGTCCTTGTGATTGCATATACATGCTTCTATGTAACAATAGTTACAAAGCAATCCCCCATTCACCCCGGGTTTGAACAAAATATCTTGTTCAAATTATACTTTATACAACAAAGTATATAAAGTTATGCATAATGTTTAAAAAAATAATAAAAAAATTAAAAAAAATATACATTATTTAAAATTATAATATAAAAAAACAATTAAAATAAAAATATTACTGAAAAAAAATCATTGCAGAGAAAATTACAATAATAAAAAAAAAAATTATATTGTATAAAAAAATTGTTAAAACTGTTAAAAAAAAATCTATTAAAATAATTAATAAAAATAAGATATTTAAAATAAATAGCGCCGAGAATGGGATTCGAACCCATGCGGGCGACTGCCCACCGGATCTCAAGTCCGGCGCATTACCTGGCTTTGCTATCTCGGCATATGTTTTAAAAAAATAAAATACTATAAATCTATTACTATCTATGGTAGTAATAACATATATAGTTTTCTAACAAAATTATGTTTTAAGTTCTATTTCAATACTTACGTTATCTGGAACGTTAACTTTCATTACTTGTCTCATAGCTCTTTCATCAGCTTCGATACCTACAAGACGTTTATGAATTCTTAATTCCCATTTTTCCCATGTTGCTTTACCTTCACCATCAGGACTTTTTCTAGTTGGTACAACTAATTTTTTGGTTGGTAAAGGAATAGGACCAGATAAGTCGACACCAGTTCTTTCTGCTATTTTTTTGAGTTGATTACAAACATCAGCAATTTTTTCTGGGTCGGTACCGGTTAATTTGATTCTAGCTTTATTCATTAAAAATCTCCCTATAAATAATCTAAAATCGACCAAACAATAACTATATATTCAAATACCACATGTCTTATGCAATATGAATAATATCAATAAAAATAGTTAATATGGGTCGATGAAAAAAAATTAATAAGTAAAATTTAATTTACTTATTTTGCGTCGGTAATGTCGATACACATACCTGCTGCTACGGTTTGACCCATATCACGGATAGCGAATCTTCCCATGTGAGGGATTTCTTTAATTTTTTCAATTACCATAGGTTTTGTAGGTTTGATTGTTACGTAAGCTGCATCCCCTGTTTTAAGGAAGTCAGGGTTTTCTTCTTTAGGTTGACCAGTTGCTGGATCTAATTTTGCATCTAAGGATAAGAAAGTACATGCAACTTGTGATGTGTGTGCGTGGAATACAGGAGTGTAACCAACTGTGATAACACCAGGGTGTTGTAATACAACAATTTGTGCTTTGAATTCTTTTGCTACACTAGGTGGGTTTTGGGTTGTACCTGCTACGTCTCCACGTTTGATATCGTTTTTACCTACACCTCTTACGTTGAATCCAACGTTGTCACCAGGTTCTGCTGTTGGTAATACTTCGTGGTGCATTTCGATAGATTTAACTTCTCCAGTTACACCTGCTGGTTCAAATGCAATTGTTTCTGCGGTTTTTAAAATACCAGTTTCTACTCTTCCTACAGGTACTGTACCTACACCAGTAATTGAGTATACATCTTGAATAGGTAATCTTAAAGGTAAGTCGATTGGTTTATCTGGTTCATTGAATAAATCTAATTCTTCAATTAAAGTGTTACCTTTGTACCATGGGGTGTTTGCTGATTTTTCAGTAATGTTGTCCCCTTCGAATGCAGATAATGGGATGAAAGGTACATCTTTAGGGTTGAATCCGATGGTTTTGATTAAGTTTCCTACTTCTTCTTTGAGTTCGTTGTATTTGTCTTCGGAGTAGTCTACTAAATCCATTTTGTTAATACCAACGATGATTTGGTTGATACCTAATGTTCTGGATAAAAAGATGTGTTCTTTTGTTTGTGGCATTACACCGTCGTTTGCTGCTACAACTAATACAGCTGCGTCTGCTTGTGAAGCACCTGTAATCATGTTTTTAACGAAGTCACGGTGACCTGGACAATCTACTACAGTGTATTCGTATTTTTTGGTTTCGAATTTTTCGTGAGCGAGGTCAATGGTTACCCCTCTTTCTCTTTCTTCTCCGAGTTTGTCCATAACAAATCTGAATTTGTCTTCTCCTTCATCTAATTGCTGTTCTGCAATTGCACCTGATAATAATAAAAGGTGTCCTACTAATGTTGATTTTCCGTGGTCTACGTGACCAATTACTGCTAAGTTCATGTGAGTTTTATCTTTTGCCATTATATTTCCTCCATATATAAAACATGTATTTGAATATAATCTATAAATCAAGTACTATTCTTTTAATAGTGTGATTTATAAGCGTTAGCAAGCCGATTGCTAGATATATTTATCTAGAGTGCGTCCTCTAACATTGTAATAAAGAAATATATTGTACCAAACTAGTACTACAAAGAAATATAACAGGGAATAGTTATATTCCCTTGTAATTAATATATCTCTCCTTATAATCCTTAATTACATCAAATCTAAATTTCCAAATTGAAATTTAGTACTAATTAATTGTATTATAGTAATTATAGTATATATTGGTCATCCTTTATATACTTTAAGTTTTTAATTTTTAAAAAAAAAGAAGTATACGAAAAAGGTATACTTATCCTAAGTAATGATCTGGTCCATATGGTTCTGGACTTAATCCTTTTCTTTCACGTATTTCTTTTACAATTGGGTTTTGTAATTCTCTAGGGATTCTTTCGAAACCAGAGTTTTCTGTTGACCAGATACAACGTCCTTCTGCAGCGGAACGAATGTCTCCTGCAAATCCGAACATTTCTGCGACTGGTACTTTGGATTCAATTGTAGCCATGTCTCCTTCTTGACCCATTTCTACAATTTGACCTCTTCTGTTTTGTACTTCACGAGTTGCTGCACCCATGTAATCTTGAGGTACGCTGATGAATACTTTTTGCATAGGTTCCATTAATGTTGGTTGTGCTAACATCATAGCTCCGTAAACTGCTTTTCTGATAGCAGGTAATATCTGTGCAGGTCCTCTGTGTACTGCATCTTCGTGGAGTTTTGCATCCATGAGGTTTACTCTGATTCCCATTGCTTTTTCGTTTGCTAATGGTCCACTTTCTAAAGCTGATTCGAAACCTTCAAGTAATAATTCTTTGATTTCTGCTAAGTATTGGATACCACGAGTTTGGTTTACGAATATACAGTTTTTGTATACGTCCCATACACGTTTTGCATCATCTTTATCCATTCCAGCATCTTGGAATACTTTAGCTTCTTCTTTACCTTTAACTCTTCCTTCTTTGATTTCTCCTTCATTGATAGCTTTCATTAAATCATCGGATAATGGTTCCATATCAATGTAGAATCTGTTGTGTTTGTTAGGAGATTTACCTTCCACGTTAGTTGAGTTACCGGCAATGGTTTCTCTGTATACTACAATAGGTTCTGAAGTTTCTACTTCTACACCTTTATCATTGATTCTGTAAATCATAACTTCTAAGTGTAATTCACCCATACCAGCTAATAAGTGTTCACCGGTTTCTTCGTTAATTTCTACTCTGATGGTAGGGTCTTCTTTACCAACTTGTCTTAATACTTCGATAAGTTTTGGTAAATCTTTGGTGTTTTTAGCTTCTACAGCAACTGTAACTACTGGTTCAGAGATGTGTTCTAAACTTTCGAACGGTGCAATGTTGTGGTCAGCATCGGTAATTGTTTCCCCAGCTACTGCTCCTCTTGCTCCTGTAATTGCTACGATGTTTCCTGCTGGAACTGCATCGGTGTTAATTCTTTCAGGACCCATATATACTCCTACTTGTTGGGTTCTTGCTTTACTCATTGAACCTACGAAGAATATTTCGGAACCTTTTTCGATTGATCCACCGTATACACGACCTGTTGCGATTTCACCTGCGTGTTTATCGATACTTACATCAGTTACCATTACAGCTAATGGACTGGTTGAATCGGTGTTTATCATACCTTGTCCTTCTACACTTTCGATATCTCCAGACCATACTTTAGGAATTCTGTATGCTTGTGCAACTTTTGGACTTGGTAAGTGTTCTACTACCATACCTAAGATAACTTCTTCAATTTTAATTTTTTGAGCTAATTCTTTTTGGTTATCTTCATTACAATAAGCGATGATATCTTTGAAGGTTATGTTTGTTTTTAACATGTGAGGTACGTTGATACCCCAGTTGTGGTATGCTGAACCGAATGCTACTGAACCATCTTCGATTCTTACTTGCCAATCATCTTTGAATTGTTCTGGTGCCATGTTTTTGATAAGTTTGTTTACACCTGCAATGATTTTAATGAATCTGTTTTGTAATTCAGTATCATCAAGTTTTAATTCGTTGATAAGTCTGTCTACTTTGTTAATGAAAAGTACTGGTTTAACATTTTCTTTTAATGCTTGTCTGAGTACTGTTTCTGTTTGAGGCATAATACCTTCTACTGCACATACAACTACTACAGCACCATCTACTGCTCTCATTGCACGTGTTACGTCTCCACCAAAGTCAACGTGTCCTGGTGTATCAATAAGGTTGATAAGGTATTCGTCATCATCATAGGTGTGTACCATTGATACGTTTGCTGCATCAATTGTAATTCCTCTTTCTTGTTCCTGTTCATCGAAATCTAAGAGTCTTTGGTCACCTGCTAATTCAGCGGAAATCATTCCAGCACCTGCTAAGAGGTTATCTGATAATGTTGTTTTTCCGTGGTCGATGTGTGCTACAATACCAATGTTTCTGATATAATCAGGTTCATACATTAATTCTTTGATTTTATTTACCATTTGATCTCTACGACTCAAATAAATCACCTAAATGTTAATAATAATATTTTTTTTAATTAAAGTTAATTTATAATTTTTATGTTTGAAATATTTAAAAAGTTTAAAGAAAGATTTTGTAGAAAATCTAGTGTGCGGATCTTGCTACTCTTTCTTTTTCTTCTTTTTTCTGTAGAGCGTAACTTCTAGAATCTTCGTCAGCTGCTAATAATATTTCATCAGCTAAACATTGTGCTGCTGATTTTGTGTTTTTGAATGCTGATTGCATTGCACCTTGGGTTAAGAATCCTAATGAAAGGTCTACTCTTCTTTGTGGTGCGATATCTACAGCAATTTGGTATCCTATACCACCGTATTTGATACGTGTGGTTTCTTCTCTAGGTGCTGTGTTTTCTACAGCTTTTACTAAAACTTGTACAGGATTTTCATTGGTTTTTTTGTTGATTATTTCTAAAGCATCTTCTACAATGGAGTATGCTTTGTTCTTTTTACCACTGTTTCTTTCTGTTCTCATAATTTTGTTCATGAGTCTTTCTACGATTGATACTTTAGATTTTGCGAATTGTCTTTTTACGTGACGACCCATTGTGTGAGGTACAACAATTTCATCTAAGCATACGTAGTTTTGTAATCCCATATCTTCTACTGTAACTTCTGTTACATCCCATTTGTCGAATAATTTGAAGCTCATTTAATTAAATCTCCTTTGAAATAAATTACTTACCTTACTGGTTTTTCGATTTTTCCACTTACCATTTCAGATAAAGCTACGTTGTTTACTTTTGTAACTTTCCATCTTACTCCAGGAATATCACCCATGGACCTACCTGATGGTCCTCCGATTCCTTCAATCATTACTTCGTCGTGTTCATCAATAAAACCGATTGCCCCGTCACCTGGTGCAAATGCAGTAATTTGTTTACCGTTTTTAATTAATTGAACTCTTACACATTTTCTGATTGCAGAGTTAGGCTGTTTTGCTTCAATACCTACTTTTTCAATTACAATTCCTCTTGCTTGAGGTGATCCTTCTAATGGATCTGCTTTAATATCTAATCCGAGGGTTTTACGTTTGTATTGTGTGTCTTTCCATCGGAAGTTTTGTCTGTTATCTTTTAATTTTTTTGCTGCGAATAATCCTGGCAAATTTATTCCTCCATTATACTTTTATTTAAGCTATTCTAAGTTTTTTTAATCAGTACATGTAGATATCATACGATGAATAATATGACCTACTGCACCTCTTTAATATTACTAATTTTACGTGAAATAATTCACATACTTATCATTATAGTTTGTAGTATTAACTGAGTTTTTTAAAGAATTTAGGATGATAAAATATCACTATTTTGTTAATCCCAAATGTTAATCATAAATATGGTTATTTTATGATAATATTACTAATTTCAAATTGTCTTTTAGCAAATTGTCTGGCTCGCTGAATATTATGACCATTTTTTCCAATAGCATTACGTTTATCCTTTGAGTCGACATCCAAGGTGGCGATTTTATTACCCTTTGCATCAGTAGAAAATTCTATTGAATTTATCTTGGCTGAAGATAATAAATTTTTTATAAATTCGCCGGGATCGTCGGAATGTTCAATTATTTCAACACTCTTATCGACTGATTTTTGCATCTTACCAATAGTACTTCCACGTTTTCCTATTGCTAATCCCATATCTCCTTTTTTTACCAAAAAAGTTACCTTATTATGTTCGTCATCAACAATGCAGTCTTTGACTGTAGCGTTTGTTATTGTTTCAAACAAACTTATATATCTGATTTCGTTAATTGTGAATTTGACGGACATAGTATCTATTTACTCCTTAAGCTCTAATATGTTAGAGTCTCCTGGTTCCTGTACAACTAGAACTGAAACTGTGAAAGGTTTACCACAGATAGAACCTAAGTCTACACTTGAACCATCAAATATATGTACTGGTATTTCGGATAAATTTGAATAAATTTCAACATCCTCTTTTAAATTTTTAGGAGCGTTTGCTGCCATTACAACTAATTCTCCATTTCCAAGTTTAATTGCTTGGATTGATTTCTTGGATCCTAATATAACCTTACCAGTGTCTACGGCTACACGTATCCCTCTTTCTATATCCATTAAGTGCCTCCTAATCTATTTTTTTCATATTGATACCAACAGACCCCGTTCCGTGAGGTATTGGTTGTCCAACAATAACATTCTCAATTATACCTGTGAGATGATCAACTTCTCCACGAATACTGGCGTTAAGTAAGTGTTTACCGGTTTCCTCAAATGCTGCACGAGCAAGAACACTTGATTTTTCACCACTAATACCGTGTCTTCCAATGGATTTTACAGTACCATCAGAAGTCATCATATCAGCAACTAGCATAATGTGTCTAATATCTACACTAAGCCCCTGTTCTTCCATGGTTGTGTATAACTCATGAATAATAGCATTTCTAGCAGCTTCGATTCCAAGAACTTTTTCAATCTCAAAAATATCGTTGGTTGTAGTTCTAACAATATCTACACCAGGGATTTTGAGAATAGCTCCGATATTAGAACCTTCGGTATGTATTACCCATTCATTTTGTTCATGACGGATAACAACTTTACCTATGCCTTTAACACCACTTATCTGAAGATCTCTGATTTTATCAGCAAGTAATCTTAATTCTCGAATACCTTGTTGAATTTTTTCTTCATCATTAGAAAATGTGGTTTCAAAACTCAGTAAATTATTATTTATTGTTACATGTTTAAATGTTTTTTCTATTTCACCTGTAACTTCTGAAATTTCAAGTCTTCTTTCATCAAGAATATCCTGGTCAATCTCAGCGGTAATTACATTATCCATATAATTTACATTGAAATTTTTGATAACATCATTCAAGGTAATTTTACCTATTTTGTTACCCATTTTTCTGATGAATTCTTCATCATTTTTAAATTCGTCAGTGAAGTAAATATCCATTGTAGGGGTGGATATTTTCTTACGAGCATCTACTACCTCAATAAGACGAGGAAGCCCTAAAGTTACGTTTAATTCTACTACCCCTGCATAGTGGAAAGTACGCATGGTCATCTGTGTACCAGGTTCTCCAACAGACTGTGCAGCAATAGTTCCTACTGATTCTCCAGGTTCTACTTCTTCACGTTCATAAGCTTCTTTAACTTTAAGAACTAATTTTTCAAGCTCTTCATCGGTTAAATTATTACGTTCACCAGCTTCTGCAATTTCCTCTACTAGTTTAATAGGGAAATAATCTGCTCCAACTTCATTAACAACTGTTTGAACTTGTTCTACATCCATATTTATACCCCACTTATTTACTAGCACGAGAATCTTCAAGTCTCATTTCTTCAATTAAACGATCTAAATTAGCAACTGCTCCGTAATCACTTTTTGCAGGGTTAATTCCATCTTCACCATATTTAAATTGGATGATGGTACCTTTATTATCCCTTACAGTTCCATCTTCATGCACACTTAAATCATGTAACGCATTTACAAGACGTCTCTGCATGTAACCACTTTGTGCTGTACGAATAGCTGTATCTACCAATCCTTCACGACCACCCATAGCGTGGAAGAAGAATTCTAATGGGTCAAGACCTTTTTTATAACTGCTGTGTACAAAACCACTAGCTTTAGAACCTACATCCCCCTTATGGAAATGAGGTAATGTTCTGTCTATGTAACCCCTGTTAATACGTCCACCACGAACAGCCTGTTGTCCTACACATGTTGCAATCTGAGTTAAGTTAAGCATGGAACCACGAGCACCGGTTAATGCCATGATTACTGCACTGTTATTTGTTGTGAAATAATGTTCTGCAATAACCCCTGTGTTATCCCTAGCTTCCCCAAGCACTTGCATGATTTTCATCTCAAGTGTTTCACGTAAACTACGTCCTGGTAATGCTTCTAACTCATTATTTTCATATGCTTCAATAAGTTGTTCCACACGACGATCTGATCTTTCAAGTAATTCGGCAATCCTGTCTTCAGCTTCTTTAGGAATTTCCTCATCTGCAGTACCTGTGGTAAATCCTCTTTGCATTACCCCACCGAATACTGCGAGTTTTGTTCCGTGATCCAGGAAGTATCTTGCATCACTTGGACTGAATTGCTTTACGATTGCATCCAGGATTTTTCCACTACCGGAACCGTATCCTTTATCGTCAACTACACCCTGTAATAATTCACCGTTACTGATTACTACATAAGCATCGTATTCACAATCTCTTTGTTTACATTCTTCACATTTACGACAGATTTCAGCTTTGTAAACCAAATTCAATTTGTCAGGTAATAATAAACTGAAAATTTCTTTACCAGTCCAAGGTCTTCCTTTTGCTTCCGGTAATTCCATTTTAGAACGTTTGATTATTTGGAATGCTTTATCTTCTTCAAAGACTGTGTCTTTGTGTGTAAGTAAGTATGCACCAGTAATATGGTCGTGTATAGCTCCAATGATAGGACCACCGTAACGTGGTGAAAGGATGTGTTCCTGTACTTTCATGATGTCATTTGCTTCTGCACGAGCTTCAGGTGTCTGGAATACGTGCATGTTCATTTCGTCTCCATCGAAATCCGCATTGTATGGAGGACATACACATAAGTTTAATCTGAATGTTTTGTAAGGTAATACTCTTACTTCGTGAGCCATCATTGACATACGGTGAAGTGAAGGTTGACGATTGAATAATACAATATCACCATCAATAATGTGTCTTTCAACAATGTAACCAGGTTCTAAGTTTTCGATAACTGTTTCCTTGGTTTCATCATATACCCTTATTTTACGTCCGTCAGGTCGTATAATATAATTTGCTCCAGGGTGTACATCAGGACCATTATTAATGTATTCTTTCATTTTATCAATGTTCCATTCGGTAACTGCTATTGGAACTGTAACTTCTTTAGCAATCATTTCAGGAACACCAACTTCATTAATACTTAAAGTAGGGTCCGGAGATATTACTGTACGTGCTGAGAAGTTTACACGTTTACCTGCAAGGTTACTTCTGAAACGACCTTCTTTACCTTTAAGACGTTGAGCTAAAGTTTTTAACGGTCTTCCTGACCTGTGTCTTGCCGGTGGCACTCCACTAGCTTCATTGTCAAAGTAAGTGGTTACGTGATATTGTAATAATTCCCATAAATCTTCAACAATAAGTTGAGGTGCACCTGCTTCCATGTTTTCTTTTAACCTTTGGTTAATACGTAATATGTCCACAAGTTTGTGTGTTAAATCGTCTTCTGATCTTTCACCGGTTTCAAGAGTGATTGATGGTCTTACTGTTACAGGTGGAACAGGCAGTACTGTTAATACCATCCATTCTGGTCTTGCAACTTTAGGATTAATACCTATATAAATATAATCTTCTTCAGGTATTGTTTCCAATCTTTCACGTACTTCACTGGCTGTTAATTTGTAATTTCCTTCAACAAGAGAAATAGGTTTGTCTATTTTAATTTCTTCTTGTTCTTCTTCACAGTAAGGACATTTTTCCTTTTTAGCTGATAAATGAATTTGTTTTAATATTCTTGAAATATCTTCACCGGCATCAATTCTTGATTGAAGTCTGTCATGGTATTCAAGTTTTTCAGTTTCATTAAGTAATACTCTACCACATTTACGGCAGGTAGATCTTAATATTTTATGAATAGTATCAGCAAATCCTACATGTATAACCGGACGTGCAAAATTTATGTGTCCAAAGTGACCTTGACAATCTCCACCTTTTGAACCACAAGTTCTACATTTAAGCCCAGGGTCAATTACTCCAAGTCTAGGATCCATTAATCCAGCTTCTATTGGATAACCGTCTTCATCATAGGTATCTGGTGTTACAATTTTTGTTACGGACATCTTTCTTATAGTTTCTGGTGACATGAGACCAAAATCTATTTCAGATACTTTCTTTATTATACCTTTCAACTATTAATCCTCCTCGAGTAATTTATGCTTTGTCTTCTAATACTAAGTTTGGTGAAATACATAGAGATTTCAATTCATCTAATAATAATTTAAATGCGTATGAAATTTCAATTGGGAAAGTTTCAGTTTCACCACAGATTGCACAGTAAGTTCTATCACGTATTTTATCTCTTACTGCTAATCTTCCACAATCACCACAGATTAATGCTTCATATTTATCTGATTCATCAAGTAATCTTTCTTTTAAAGCAAGAGCTGCACCGTGTGCGATTAAACAGTCACGTTCCATTTCTCCAAATCTTAAACCACCTTCTCTTGCCCTACCTTCTGTAGGTTGGCGTGTGAGAACTTGTACCGGACCTCTACTTCTAGCGTAAACTTTGTCTGAGGTCATGTGGTGTAATTTTTGGTAATATGCCACTCCAACAAATATTTCAGCATTGAATCTTTCACCGGTGATACCGTTGTATAACTGTTCACGACCGTGAGTTTCAAAACCGTTTTCTTTAAGTAAACGTTTGATTTCTTCTTCAGGAACACCAGTAAATGGAGTACCGTCAACACGTTCCCCTTCCATACAACCTGCTTTACCTGCTAACATCTCAATAATCTGTCCAATGGACATCCTTGATGGGATAGCGTGAGGGTTGATCATTAAATCAGGACACATACCTTCTTCGTTGAAAGGCATGTTTTCTTGTGGTACTATTAATCCAAGTACCCCTTTCTGTCCGTGACGTGATGCAAATTTATCACCATATTCAGGTTGTCTGTGGTCTCGAACTTTAACTTTTGCTAACTTACTTCCTTCAATGGTTTCTGTTAACATTACTTTGTCTACTATACCATGTTCACCGTGTCTTACGGTTACACTAGTTTCACGTCTTCTTTCAGCTACTGTACCGAATTCGTCAACATCTTCAAGGAATCTTGGAGGTGATGTTTTACCTATAAGTACGTCTCCACTAGTAACTGTAACTTCAGGATTGATTAATCCATCTTCATCTAAATTTTTGTAAACTTCTTCAGATCTGTATCCTCTTACCATGTTTTCAGGATATTCGAAATGGTCTTCCTGTCCACCAGGATATCTTCTTTCAGATGCTTCATAAGATCTGAAAAATGAAGATCTACCTAATCCTCTTTCCAATGCTGCTTTGTTCATAACAAGAGCATCTTCCATGTTACATCCTTGGTAAGATAAAATTGCTACAACGAAGTTTTGACCGGAAGGTCTTTTATCATATTCAGTTGAAACCATACTTTTGGTTTTAACTATAGGCATCTGTGGCTGGTGTAAAAGATGTGCTCTTGTATCGGTTCTTAAGTTATAATTTGATACATAAAGCCCTAATGCCTGCTTTGTCATACCTGCTTCCATTGTATTCCTTGGAGAAGAGTTATGATTTGCATAAGGAATAATTCCGGCACAGATACCTAACATTGTTGAAGGATCAATTTCCAAATGAGTATGTTCTGGTGTTAAATCTTCTTCAAACATTGCAATGTATGCATTTTCTTCCTCTTCAGCATCAATATATTCAATTATACCTTCATGAATGAGGTCGAACCATTTCATTTTACCTTCAGCAACTTGATCGATAATTTCATCAGTCAACATGGATTGACCGTTTTCAACAATAACTACTGGTCTTCTTGCTCTACCCGGATCTGTGAATATGAATATTTCATTATTTTCTTCATAGAAAGTAATGTTTAATTCATGGGTTAACTCATTAGATCGTCTTTTAGCTTTAACTTCTTCTAAAAATGCTTCTGGTTCATCAGTAGTTCCAATTAATTTACCATTTATATATATTTTAACTGTTACCATTATAATTCTCCCACGTAATTACCTATTCTAAATTATGATCTAATGGTGTTATGTGTTCTAAAGCCCTAATATCTTTTTCAATATCTTTTAACGGATATCCTTCAGATATTTTTGTAACGATAGCTAGATTTTTTACCAATCCACAGTTTGGTCCTTCCGGAGTTTCGTTAGGACATATCTTACCAAACTGGGTAGGATGTAAATCTCTTGCTTCAAAGTGAGGTTGACTTCTTGATAATGGTGAAACAACACGTTTAAGGTGTGATAAAGTACCCATGTAACTGGTTCTGTCTAATAACTGACTTACACCAGCTCTTCCACCAACCCAATTACCTGTTGCAATTGCGTGTTTAATATTTTCAGTTATTACATCAGACCTTACTGCCTGTTTAACTGAAGGTTCTTTTCCACGAGACAAACTACGTTCTAATTGATAAGTCATATCCCTTGTGAGACTTGTGAAAGCAACTCTGAATAAGTCTTCCATAAGATCTCCAGAAACTCTTAATCTTTTATTAGCATAGTGGTCCTTATCGTGAGGTTCACGTTCACCGTTGATAACTTGTAAAAGCATTTCTGTCATTTCAGCCAAATAAACTGCCTTATCGATACGATCTTCAGGATCTACCCCAACGTGAGGTAAAAGATATCTGTCAATTACATCTTCTGCACGTTTTATTCTGTATTCTTCAGTCATACCTTTAGCTACTCTGTTACCTATGTATTTAACAGCATCATATTTTGTGTTAATACCAGTTGTTTGGATATCGTCAATTAATAAGAATTGAGTGTTGATATCTTCAGAAACACTGTTAACAAGATCTACATCTTTTTCAAATCCTAATGCCCTTAATAAAATAACAAGAGGTATTTCTCCAGGAACATAAGGGAATGAAATTCTTAAAAATACACCTTTTTTATGAGGTTTTCTGTATTCTAAAGTAATTCTTGCACGGAATCCACTTTTTATTGAAGTGACTACAGCTCTAGCTCTACGATCAGCTTTATCTTTTTCACTTTGTTCCAATATAATTTTGTTTGGAGCAATTTCTTCCATTGTTACAATAGCTCTTTCTGAACCGTTGACAATGAAGTATCCTCCAGGGTCTTGTGGATCTTCACCCATTTTTTCTAATTCTTCATCATTAAGTCCATGAAGGTGACATGCTTTTGATTTAAGCATGACAGGTAACTCACCTATATAAACTTTTTCCATTTCATAATCTTCACTATCCCCTTTTACAAGAGCCATGTCAAGATACATATGAGCAGAATAATTAAGATTTCTTAATCTTGCTTCTGCAGGTTCAATGATACTTTTTGATCCATCAGCCTCTTTGATGAAAGGTTTGACTATTTCAACATCACCAGTTTTAATAGTATATTCACCATGATCTAATGTAATAGGTTCAGTAATGTCTACAATTTCCTGAATCTTATTATCTAAAAAATCATTATATGAACGGATATGGTGATCTACAATATCATATTCATCAAAAAATGAATCAACCAATGACCATGCGTTTTTTGTCATATATCCATCTCCCATTTGAAAAGAAATTTTCTTTATAATACTACACACTATTATGTATTACAAATAATTCTTTTCCAAGTTTTAGTCAACTACTATACTCCCAAAAGGGATTGCTTAATGTTAAATGATTAATAATAATTTGAAAAAGTAATCCAACCTTTGATTATTTCTAAGTGATGGTAATAAAACAATCAAAAAGTTAAACAATACTGTATCATATCCACAAACTAATTGGTAACTGATAGATTAATAAAAAAAGGAAAAAATTAGCATAATTTAATTAATTTTACAGCAAGACTACATGTTGAAACAGAGAGTCCTCTCATAGGAAAAAACATAGCCAATACCATCAATTAATTATTATACATGAATTTAATAAAATCCTAAATTTATAAACAATCCATCACTTATCCAATAAGCATATAAATATTTATTCAGCAAAATAACCGTTAAAAAAATTATTTTAATGAAAAAAATTAATGATAATCATTTACAGCATTATCAGACATTTTTACAAATTTATCATATATCAAATATCATTTCATATTTTCAAAGCGTATATTCATTTAAATAGAATATAAAACTTTAAAACAATTATTTCAACCATAATTAATTTTAGAACAAAATATTTCATCCAATCCAATAAGCATATTTATTGAATTTAAAAATGAATGAAAGAAACATGATTTATAATTTAATTCTATAAATTAATACGTATACAATATGTATGTACTTAATCTAATAAAAACCTATAGGTTTATATACTAGAGGTTTCTTTTAAATACTCCACATTAAAATAAAAAAATTTTAGAAAAAATAGTAAACATAAAATTATTTTCTAACAATTCTATATTTAGTAAAAATACCTGCTGTTTCACTTTTTCCAGTAATCTGAATAAGATCACCTTCTTTTGCTCCAATAGCTTTAATAACAGGATCAGTAGGTAATATTTTAGGAATTTCATCTGCTTCAAAGTCATTTTCTAATAGAACTTTTTCAGCTTCTTCATCAGATAAAATGACGTGTTCTGGAACTAAATTATGTTGTAAAATATCTATTTTCAAATTATATCCTCCAATGAAAATAACTAATTATATTATTTATGATTCTTAATTTATAAATTTGATATCACATGAAAAAATAATAATCATAAAATAAGATAAACGGGCCCGACGGGAGTTGAACCCGCGACCGCCTGGTTAAAAGCCAGGCGCTCTCCCAGACTGAGCTACGAGCCCCAATGCAAAAAATTAATTATCAATATATTGTAATAATTCTAAATAAAAATATAACATAAATAGTAATAAGCGGGCCCGACGGGAGTTGAACCCGCGACCGCCTGGTTAAAAGCCAGGCGCTCTCCCAGACTGAGCTACGAGCCCCTATAAAAATTGAACGCCGTGGCCGGGATTTGAACCCGAGTCGCAGGCTCGACAGGCCTGCATGATAGCCTCTACACTACCACGGCATTTAAAAACATTTTTCACTTTGTCTTTATAACAAAGCACTATTAAATAGTTTATATTTCATAGTATATAAAGTTTACCCTTACAGATAAACAACATTATTACAACTATTAGTATTATTTATAAAAAAGGTTTATCCCGTCTGCCGGACTTGAACCAGCAACATTCGGATCTACAGTCCGATGCTCTGCCAAATTGAGCTAAGACGGGTAAGTGGGTCCGCCCGGATTTGAACCGGAGTCTCAGGCTCCCAAAGCCCAAAGGATCGACCAAGCTACCCTACGGACCCAATGCATAAATAAAATCAGAGCCTCAGGAGGGAATTGAACCCCCGACCGCTTGATTACAAGTCAAGCGCTCCACCGACTGAGCTACTGAGGCACCCGTTATTGTCCCAACTAATTCGAACATAATTAGTTAGAAGTCATTTATTATTTAATTACTTCATAATATATAAAGGTTTGGGTATATATTTTCATAAATTAAAAATAAAATATAAAGGGAAAATAATACAAATAAAACTTATTTCTTATCCCAATAATTTTTTAAAAATTATCTAATAGTTATTTCTTTTAGCAGATTCAATTAAAGCTTTTACAGCAGGTAATTCTTCACCAGCAATTAGATTTATACTTGCTCCACCACCACTACTAATATGAGTTATATCATCATCTAAATCCATAGTACTAGCTGCAGCTGCTAGGTGACCACCACCAATAATTGAAAAACCATTGGATTCGGCAATAGCATTCAATAAATCTTCAGTTCCTAAATTAAAACCTTCTTTTTCAAATACCCCTGCAGGACCATTTGCGAATAATGTTTTTGCTGCTAATATTTTTTCTTTGTACATCTCAATTGTTTTTGAGCCTATATCATAAATCGGTAAATTTGGAATTTTATCTGAAGGATATTCTACTCTACTGTCATCTTCCAAAATTGCTAAATCCACAGGCAATAATATTTTATCATCATATTGTTCAAGCAGTTCTTTGGCAACATCTATGAAATTCTCATATCCTCTGTCTTTAATGAAGTTTAAGTTATATTCTTGTAAATTGTAACCTTTGGCTACAAGGAATATGTTTGCCACCAATCCGGTTGTTAATACATAGTCCGCCTGGTTTGATTTAAGAGCATTTGCCATCACATTAATTGAATCATCTGCTTTAATACCACCCAATACATATACTCTTGGTTCTTGTGCATTGTCCAATATTCCGAACAAGGAATTTAATTCTAATTCCATTACTCTTCCAGCAATTGATGGCAATACTTGTGAAAATCCTATAATACTTGTCTGTGATCTATGTGCTGTTGCAAATGCATCGTTAACAAAATAGTCTGCCAATGGGTATAATCTCTGCACCATTATGGAATTTGCTTGTTCTTCTGCTGATAATTTTGGCATTTCTTCTGAGAAGAATCTTAAATTTTCCAATAATACAATTTCTCCATTAACCATATTTGAAATAACATTTAATGCTGCACTTGAGAATATTGAATCAACATATTGTACTTCCTTACCTATAATGTTGGATATCGCATGTGCGTGCTGTTTTAATGTTGTGAAATCTGATTTTCCAGGTCTACTCTGGTGAGCTAGAATTACTACTTTAGCTCCTCTTTCTGACAGTTCAGAAATGGTTGTAGAATGCAATACCATTCTTGTATCATCTAACAATTCCCCACTTAATGGATCTACTGGAGAGTTTACATCAACTCTTAGTAACACTGTTTTTCCTTCAAAATCGAAGTCATCCATTGTGTCAAAATTATATTTCATATTAAATACACCTTCTAGATTTTATTATATTAAACTTACCAAATCTAATAATGCTTGTTTTTGATCATCAGCTTTTATTATTCCTGAGGCTAAGAGTACACCTTGTGAACCTAATTCTAATGCTGCTTTCATATCTTCTCCAGTTGATATTCCGGCACCACACAGTACATTAATTTCTTTGTTGATTTTGTGTATTTCGTTTACTGTATTTTCTACTATTTCAGGATTTGCCTGGGATACAGGTATTCCTGTTCCAATCAATTCCGGTGGTTCTATAGCTATATAATCCGGATTGAATGATGCTGCAGCAGCACTTGTTTTTACATTGTTTGTACAGAGTACGCTTGTTAATTCCAAATCTTTTGTTTTTTCAACTACTGCATCTATGTCTGCAATTGTCAATCTTTGTTCTGAATGGTTAATTAAAGTTCCAGTAACTCCTGTTTCTTTTATTGCTTCAGGTAATGTTGAACCTGTGTGTCCTCCAGGAGTTATAGCATCCATATGTTGTGAATATACTGGTATATCCACTTCATTGATTATTGGGTATAAATCTACGGCTTGTGGTGCTATTGCCATATTTATTCCTGATTCTTCACTAGCTTCTTGCACATATTTTGATAATTGTACTGCATTTTTTCCAGTGGATTCTACATAAGTTTTATAGTTAAGTATTATTATTGGTGTTTTACTCATAATTTTTACCTACTAAAATATTTTATTAATATATATTTATCTTGATAATCATTATAGTAAATTTTGTTTTTATTTTTTAGTAGTATCTTTTTAACGAGTATTTACATATATAATATTTAGTATGATAATTTCAGATGAACAACGTAAAAATTTAGAAAAGAAAGGATATAGATTTGCAGGCAACTTTGCTCATGCTGCTAATAAGATCTGTCATTGGACACGTAAAAGTATCGTTGATGATGGAGTTTGTTATAAAGAACAGTTTTATGGTATTAAAAGCCATAGATGTCTTCAGATGTCTCCAGCTATCCCCTATTGTCAACACAAATGTTTATTTTGTTGGAGGGATACTGATATAACCAAGACTTCATGGGACAGTGATGATTATGATGATCCAAAAACAATTATTGAGGATTGTATAGCCAACCAGAAACAGCTGTTATGTGGTTATTTTGGTAATGACAATGCCAATCCAAAGAAATTGGAAGAATGTGTAATGCCAAATAATGCTGCAATGAGTCTTGCTGGCGAACCTTTGCTTTATCCTGAGATTAACCAGTTAATCCATGAATTTAAGAGGAAGGATTTCACTACTTTTTTAGTCAGTAATGGTGAAAATCCTGAAAAAATTGCAGCACTTGAAGAGGAAGAACCTACCCAACTTTATGTTTCATTGGATGCACCCAATAAAGAGACATATAAACGTGTTTGTCTTCCACAAGTAAATGATGGTTGGGAAAAACTTAATGAAAGTCTTGAATTATTATCCACATTGGATACTCGTAAAGTTTTACGTATTACCAGCGTTAAGGATTTGAATATGAACAATCCAGAAGAGTATGCGAAAATCACTTCAAAATGTGATATTGATTATGTGGAAATCAAGGCATATATGTTTGTTGGTGATTCACGTAACAGACTTGAGTGGGAGAATATGCCTAAAACTGTGGATATCCAGGAGTTTGCAAAAAGTGTTGCTCAGCATGCTGGTTTGGAAGTTATTGATGAAGTCGAGAAAAGTAGGGTATTGTTGTTGGGTGATAAAAAACCAGTAAAGTATAATAATTAGAACTTCTAATTATATGTAGAGGTGAACATTATATATGAGTAGAAAAACTATAGGTGCAATAATTCTTTTAATTATTGCTATTGTAATTTTTGTGCCTGTTGTTTCATCCAGTCAGAATGATGAATCAAGTATTGTTGTGACATATGGTGAAACAACTTATAACAATGCGAACTACAAAAGTCTTGTTGACAATTATTTTAATGTCAACAATGCTAAAGAAACTGTTATTACAGCTAGCGATGTGAATAAGATTTCATCCGGTATCAGTAACAAGAATTATAATTCAAATCAAATTTATTCATGTGCTATGGTAGATTTAAGTAGCAGCAACAATATTAGGATTGACGTGGATTCATCTAAGATTACGACCGTTACTCCTAGCATGTATAAATCTGCTCTGGACTCTGCCGGTATTAGTAAAGGTTATGTGAAAATTACCAGCCCTGTTGTTGCAACTGGTGAAAGTGCATTAGCTGGTGTAATGAAATCTTATGAGGAAAGTACTGGTAAAGAAATTCCTAAAGAAGTTAAAGATGCCGCCAATACAGAAATCTATACTGAAACTGAAATTGTTGAAAACACTGGCGCCAGTGCTGATGATGTCGCTAAAATTATGACAGAAGTTAAAGAACAAGTTGCTAGTCAGAATACAACTGATAGGGAAACCATCATTAATATTGTAAATAATGTTGTGAATAATTATAACATTAATATTTCTGATAGTGATATTGACAATATTGTTAATAGTGTTCAACAAACTCAAGCTGTTAAAGACAAAGCAGTTGAATATCAAGATCAAATAGTAGAATTTGTAAATTCTGATGAAGGACAATCCATTGTGGATATGATAATGAATTTTATTAATTCCATTCTTCATGGTGGTAGTTCTTCAGGTAATTAAATAGTTCTATTAATTTAGAACTCTCTTTTTTTTCTTTTAAAAATTTGTTATTAAGTATATTATTATAAAAAAAGTTGGTGGAAGAAGTAATTATTATAACTCTTGCATAATAGATACTGCTTTTTGTGCAGCTTTTTCCATTGATGTTTCGAATGGAATATTATTTTCTGTGAGTATTCTTTGTCCTTCTTCTTCATTTGTTCCTGTAAGTCTGATTACTATAGGAACTTTGTGTTCTGCTTCTTTGGAAACGTTAACTACTGCATTTGCAACATCATCTGCTCTGGTTATTCCACCAAGTACGTTGAGGAAGATTACTTTTACATTAGGATTTTTAAGTACTAGGTTAATTGCTTTGGTAATGTTTTCTTCTGATGCTCCTCCACCCACATCTAAGAATGTAGCTGGTTTTTCACCATAATATTCTATTAAATCCATACCGGTAAGTGTTAATCCTGCACCATTTCCTATTACTGCAATGTTTCCGTCTAGTTTTACATATGCAAATTCTTCATCTTTGAAGTCATCAAATTCTTTGATTTTTGTGTGTCTGAAAAGTGCATCATCATCTATAGCCATTTTTGCATCTGCAGCTATGAAACCACTTTCTGTTTTCATTAATGGATTTATTTCAGCTACGGTTGCATCATATTCTTGGAATACTTGGTATAATCTCCAGATAAATGTTCCTACAGCTGACACTTCACTTGTATCCACTCCCATTTTTAATGCTATGTTTCTTGCTTGATATGGCATGAATTCTTCTAATGGTTCAATGTATTGTTTTACTATTTTTTCTGGTGTTTCTTTTGCAACTTGTTCTATGTCCATTCCACCAGACATACTTGCCATTATTAATGGTTTTTTAGCATTACGATCGAGAATTATTGATACAAAGTATTCATCAAGTATTCCTTCAACTTTTTCTTCAATTAATACTTTAGATACTAATTCTCCTTTAATTTCTTTTTGGAATAGTTCTTTTGTTCTTTCTTCTGCTTCTTTTGGTGTGTCTGCAAAGAGAATTCCTCCAGCTTTTCCACGTCCTCCAGAAAGTACCTGTGATTTTACTGCCACTGGTTTAGCTATCATTTCTGCTTTTATTTTTGCTTCTTCTGGTGAGTAAGCCATGTAACTTCTTGGTATTCTTATGTTACCTTTTTCAAAAATTGATTTTGCTACGTATTCATGTATATTCATGGTATGCACCTTAATTGATTTTTGTTACTATTTTTCTTCCTTCTTCAAATGCATTCATATTTAATTCTTCTGTTCCTGCAGGTACACTATCAAGTATAGATTGTTTAGCTGCTTCCTGAGATATTATTCCTGTTGATTCTACAAAGGAACCCAACATTACTATATTTGCTACAATTTTCTTTCCCAGTACTTGTTCAGCAGTTTCTGTTGCCTTGGAAGTATATACCTGTAATTTTTTATTTTCAATTATGTCTTTAATTTCATCCTGGTAAACTAAGTCAGGATCTATGAGAAGTATTGCTTCTTCTTGAATGTCATCAATGTATTTAAGTAGTGCTTCATGACTCATAGCTACAAATATTTGTGGGCTATCTACTTTCGGATAATCTATTTCCTCATCACTTACCACTACTTCTGTTCTACTAGCTCCTCCCCTAGCTTCTGGCCCATAAGATTGTGTTTGTACAGCATAATTTTTATCAAATAATGATGCAGCTTTAGCAATAACAATACCACACATTAATACTCCCTGTCCACCAAAACCTGCTATTCTTATATCTGTTCTCATAGATTATTCACTCCTGTATGCTCGGTTTATATTTGTATCTGGATCTACATCAGAGTGTTGTGCTGATATTTCTTCTATTGCTTCTACAAACTCTTTTCTTGGTTTGTTAATATATACACCTGTGATGATTTTTCCTTCTAATTCTTCTTCACTCATGTCTTTTGACTGTTCTATGGTAATTGTGTTATCTTTTAACCAGTTTATCATTTCTACCGGACTTCTTATTTTGTTTTTTCTTCCATAATATGTTGGACATTGAGCTACCACTTCTATAAAGGAGAATCCTTTGTTTTCTAAACCTTCTTTAATAGCATTTGATACTTGTACCGGTTGAGCTGTAGTGTATTTTGCTACATATGTTGCACCTGCAGCTTTTGCTACTTCCGAGATGTTAAAAGGTTTGTCTGTTGAACCATATGG
>JAEEGL012998684.1_pt1 | contig 26476 bp, 9 predicted proteins | sample 9134231 | NCBI WGS metagenome assembly JAEEGL01 (sample SAMN16246548, study PRJNA631951) | gut metagenome | biome: gut microbiome; feature: rumen; material: fiber-attached | host: Bos | place: Iran: Karaj | collected 2018-10 | reverse complement strand
CACCTCCCGCGGCGTCGCCATCACCATCCAGACCCGTGTCAACCGCTTCGGCCTCCTGGACATCGAGGAGCGCAAGACCTCCGCCGGCACCAGCGGAACCAACGCCTGGAAGCGCATCAACGCAGCCGAATGGTGGACCGAAACAGTTTACACGATGGAGTTCCGAAATTGGGATGACGTGCCCCACAAGGCGGACTTCGGCGCCCGCGAACCGCTCGCCTCCTTCGGCGTCCTCTCCAACCACAACGTAAACTTCAACGACATTGGCCTTTTCGACGGATACATCATCCTCACCGTCCCCGTCGAGCAGCAGACCGACGAAGTGGTCATCGAGGATACCGACCTGCGCAGGGTCACCGTCCAGAACTTCTTCAACAAGCAATCCGCGCCCGCTGACGCCACCTCCTCCGACGGGACCGTCACCACCTACCACCCCCAGATGAACCGCTTCGGCCTCTGGGACTACGAAAAGCGCACCACCACCTACAAGGCGAAAGACGGCACGGAATACATCTCCGAGGACACCGACCAGCACACCACCAAGGTCCAGCAGAAGTTCAACCAGGCGGCGCCAGAAGAGTCCGTGAACACCACCGGCGCGGTACAGAGCGTCACCAACCGCCTCAACGAGGCGGGCCGGTACGACACGGAGAAGCGGACCACCACCTACAACCCCGTCACGGGCACGCAGTACACCTCCGAGGACGCCTTCTTCGAGAGCACCCAGACCCAGCAGAAGTTCAATCAGAACGCACCCGAGAATGCCCAGAAGACCACCGGCACGGTCCAAACCGTCACCAACCGCCTCAACGAGGCCGGCCGGTACGACACCGAGAAGCGGACCGAGACGGCAGCAGCGCAGAGCAGCAGCAAAATCAAGATTGAGGATTCCGCCGAGCGCACCGTCGAAATCCAACACTTCTACAACCAAGCCTCACCGCCGAGCGGGGCCACCCACAACGCAAGCACGCACAAGGATACCTCCTATTCCGGCGTGCAGATCAACCGCTTCGGCCTCTACGACTACACACTGGTGGAGACCACCGGAAAGGGCAAGTACGGGTTCTCCTCCGGCTCCGTAACATGGACGGTCCCGGTCGGGCGCGGGCATGGCGTGTATGCCACAACTACCATATCGCGCCAGGGAAGCAGCAACCCAGACCACAGATGGACGGAGACGCTTTACACATGGGCTGAATGGACGCTGAGCGACCTGCATACCATAACGGCCTGCAACAGCTATTCCGCCGCCGCTGCCATACTCGCCGCACTTTCGCCCTCGCTGTTGCAAGTCGTTACGGAGGCCCACATCGAAGACGGCGGAAACGGGATTTGGTATGCCGTCTCCGTTGTCAGGACCAAATCATGGATAGTGCCGCAATGAGCAACAGCAAAACAATGAATCCGTCCGAAATAAGGGCCTTGGTCGAAAACGAGTTCCTCAAGCTGATGGAATCCCATTTCCCGATGCTTTGCCAGCTGGAACACCAGAAAGGGGACCCGGGCGGAAGTTCCGACAACCCGCCCGTCGCAAAGATTGGGGACCATGGGGCTGAATGGGGGCCTCTGCTCCCAAAGGGGTCCGAAGACGGGGATTGCCTTGTATGGATAAAAGGCAAGTATGGCGGCGGGCGATGGGAACCGGGAGAGGGCGGAGGAACGCGCCTTCCGAATGGAATTGTTGAGGGACAGGTGCTTGTGTGGCACTTTTATTCTGCGCAGGAGAAACAGGCTCTTGACACGACGGCGGATGGGGCGTGGCAGCCAGGGTGGGTCATGGCCGTCGATCCGAACGCCGTGCAGGAAACGGCAGGGAATTGAGGTCGCGATGGCGCGGAGATGGTGGCAATTCTCCAACTGGCCTGACGGAAGGTCCGGCAGCGATCCGAACCAGACCGGACTGGATCCAAACGCGGTCGAGGAATGGCGCCCGGACACGCTCCCAAACCCATGCACCATCTGGCGCGTGGAGTGGTTGAACCAGTTTGTTGCGTGGAAATACTACCTCACGCACCAGCTTCCGACTTCCAGCACTTGGTGGCTCAAGGCCAATAACACAACTGATTTCCCGATGGTTTCCCCGTACAGTAGCCGTGTCGGCTTGCAGTCTCCGAGATTTTGGGAATGGTTGGCTACACTTGAAACGGGTGGGTCGGCAATGTTCCCGGACATGCACATGATTCCATTGCCGGACTCAGTTCCTGGAGGATTGCTTGAAGTCACGCCAGCAAACAATGCGCAACGGGGGTTCACCGTCGGCCAGGCCTTTGCGGCGAGGAGATTCCAACCTTACGGCTCTGGCGGAAGTTGGTACTTGGACCTACCGCTTCCGCCAACTCTCTACCAAGGCTCAAGACACGTCACGGTCAACAACAACATACACGCCTACGGGTCGGAAATGACCTTGCTCGGGAAGAACCTGCAAGTCGTTTTGACCGACAACGAACAGAGCGAAACGGCTGCGGAGAACGGAATGTTCCCTGCATCGTTCCTTTGGCAAATCCGCAACCGCTTCGACAGCTTGGCGGTGTATTCCGAGAGCATGGCGAGCATCGTTGAAATCGGCGACTTGTATGGATGGTGGTACTCTGATTCCGGGCAATGGGAAAAACACACAAGTTCGCAAGAGCCTACATATCCGTTTCCAAGTTATTACGACCCGGAAACAGGAGAGAAGGTCAGAGACACTTGGCCTTATGAACGCTCTGGCGGTGGCGTTGGTCCTATTTGGCTTCATGGCGTAGGATGCAGTTGGGATGGAGGGAGGAACAGAATCGCCAACAACTGCATTGTGAGGCAGATAGACGCATACTTGATGACCGACATGAATTATCGGTACGCTCTGATTTCAATGGAAGACCCGGACAATTTCCAAAACCCTCCAGCCAGCATTCCAACCCCAAGCCAATACGGGTACTGTCATGCGGCATTCGAGCTGCCGACCTACATAGACTTGGACAACCCAGGCTCCCTAATCATAAACGTGCAGAACGGTGGCGTTGCGGGAAGTGGCTGGATTGGTACGCCCGACCCAGAAGGAGAATGGGACGACAATCCGGATGCCATCTTTGGACAACGAGACATCCAGCTTGTATCCTACCCCTACGATGATCTCCCGGACGTTTTCAAAGGTCCCGGATGGCCCATGACAAGCGACGGACAGGGCGCTCAAGTTCCCTTGTACCCGAACGACCGCCACAACCGCTGGCTTGACAACCACCAGCCTACCTAGCCCCATCCAGGCTCTGCGTCTAGCAGTCCCACCAGGCATCGTCGCCGGCCTGTCTGGCGCGGCGCTGGGCTTCGCGGAGGAATGCGCGGTTGGTGCGGGTGATGGGGAGGCGGTCGGCGAAGGTGAGGCAGAGGGCGTCGGCGAGGCCGGGGGAATGGCCGAGGCGGTCGGCTTTCTTGAGTTCCTTCTTGGATTCGACCACGTTCCTGCCCTTTGAGTTGGGGGCGTACTTCGGCGTGGTGAGCTCGTGGACCAGCTTGTCCAGATACTCCTTTTGCTCATCGGTGGGTTCGCTGTCGGGGGTGGTGCCGGCATGGAGGCGGCAATTCCGGAGGCGCAGCCATTCGCGGGCCTCCCACCAGAGGTCATCGCGTAGAAGGTTGTTGAGTTCGGGATGGTAGATGGGGGGCGTGCTGACGTTGACGCGCCGGACGGGAACGCCCTGTTCTTCCAGGACGGAACAGATGGCGGACCCGATGCCGATGCAGTCCACGTTGAGTTCGTCGAAGACCCCATCCCTGTAAAGCTGCATGGTGTGCCCGATGATCTGGGCTTCTTCCCAGGAATTGTTCCATTCTTCGGGGCGGTAGGCAATATGGCCCTGCCGGATGACGAATCCGATTGAGTCGCTGCCGCTTCCCTTTGGGTCGAGGCCGGCGACGCGGGTGGTGCTGGGGGCTTCGCGGATGTCGCGGATTTTGGCTTCTTCCGCCCAGTCGTGGTTGATGAGGGTGTCGGGATCGTCGAGTGGAAATTGGCCGTTGATTCTGATGCGCACCTGGTTGCTGTCTTTCCCGTAGAGGGCTTCCTGGCGCGCGATGTATGCCGCCCCGCAAAACGGCGAGTTGCGGGACGAGAAAGAATGGCACTTCCATGCGGCACGGTTCTTGTGGTGCGTATCGTAGAAGGGGCCGCTGGCGAGGTTCCCGTTGCCGGTGCAGATGAACAGGGCCTGTCCTTCGAGGCCGACGCTTCCAGCATGGGAACAGGAGCCTTCGGCGGCGTCGAAAATGGATTGAGGGATACCGGAAGCCTCATCGAACAGGAACATCACGAAAGGCGCGTGCACCCCTTGAAACCCCTGCGGGTTTTGGGCGACGGCCGCCTTGATGAACGCGAAACACTCCTTGTTCCCGACCTGCTGGATCTGCGAGGCCGTAATGTCGATGGCCTGCCGGAAAGCGAGGTTCATCTGCGAGTGCCACCTCATGCATTCCGGCCAGAGGAGGGTTTGCACCTGGGTGTAGTTGGTCGCGGTGCAAGGCACTTTCGCGGATGGGTGGGTGGAGATTGCCCAGAGCAGAAGCCAGGAGAGGAAGGCTGTCTTGCCGGTGCCGGTGCCGGAAACGATGCTGATGTATGGTTTGCCGATGCCCAGGCAGGCGTCGCGGACGGAGGCAAGGGCGGATGCCTGGTCGTCGGAGATGATTTTGGGCCTGATGACCTGCTGGACGAAACGGAGCGGGTCGTCGCGGTAGAGGGCGATGAGCTCGTGGAACTCTTCCACGGTGGTCATGGAGCGTCCTTTCCGGCGGCCGGGGCGGGTGGAGTTTCGCCCCGGTTCATTTCCTTGAGCTCGCGCATGGCCTGCTGGAAGGCGGCAAGGCCGTCGGCCTCGCCCTTTGCGTCGAGTTCGCGCTGGTGTTTCGCCTTCCACATTTCGGCGAGCATCCGGCTGTCTGTGGTGCGGAGGTTGACCACGGTGCCCTTGTTGGAAAGGACCGGCTCGGACCTTTGGGCGGTGGCCCGTAGGTAGGCGTGATCCTCGACATCCTCGTCGCGTCCGGTCTGGCGGGCCTGGCGTACCGATGCGAGGGCTTCCTTGAGGTCTTCGCAGCCGGGCTGGCGGGTGACGGCCTCGAACTCGGCGTTGCAGCGGAAGCCTTCTGCGGCAACGGCCTCCTTCCATGGTGTTTCGTGGTCACTGAGGCGGACCAGGACAGCCCACGCGCGTTCCCGCCGGTCCCTCCGCATGGCCGCGTCCGCTGCGAGCCCCAGGGCGAAAATCCGCTGGAACTCCCGCTTGTTCATCAGTTCGCGGCGCGATGGTCCCCTTGGGGCGCTCCGCTTCTTCTTTCTCGCCGGCGCCTTTTTCCTGCCATTGCCTGTTTTTCCGGTGGTTTTCCCCATGCTCAACGCCCCCAATCGGCCAATCCGCTCCCCGTCAAGAAAAAAGGCTTGACGGGGGACACGTTGGCCTGTGGTCGGCCGGGAAAGAAGCATCAACAAGGAGACTTCGAGACATGGCAACTTCGGATTTGTTTGGACTGCGCCGCCCGCAAGGCAATAACGGCAAGGGCATTTGGGCCGTTCCGGCGGGATATGGCGGGGCCGATTCTTCGCCCCTTTCGTTGAGAGTATCGCCGGACCTGGCAGCGCATGAACAGGCTCGGCGGAACGGCCCCGGACTCAACCTCTCCCCAGCAAGCGCCGACCGGGCCGTTTCCGGAGTTCAACGCGGTTTGGCAGGGACGGGCCCAGGCAGGAAGCTCGGAGAAACCTCCGGCGCCGAAGCGGCGGCATACGCCGAATCCCATCCCGGACTCTCCCGCGGCTCCGATGTGTTCGGACGGAACGACCGCGCCGCCCACCTCCAGCGCAACGCCGACTTCATCGCCAGCGGTCGCGGAAGCCACTTCCAGGCGCGCCCCGCCTCCTCGCGCGGTCGGAACATGGAAGAGCTGCGCGGACTCAAGAGGTACGAACTGGAGAGCGGGCGGAGGGCGGACCTGATGAGGGCCCAGAACGACCGCTACGGGCAGGAAACGAAACGGGGAGAAATCCAGCGGTTGACCGGGTTGAAGCAGGGGGAATTGGCCGCAACGGTCGAAAAAAACAAGATGGAGGCGGAAAACGACCAGTTCAAGACGTGGCTGCAAAAGGAACTGGAAGGCCGCAAGCTGGACATCCTGGAGAACAACAACAATGCGCAGGCGGCATCCGAACAGGCGAAAATCGAGGCCATGACGAAGATGCAGGGGCGCGAAGGGGAGGCCGCGGTGCTCGACTTCCTCGCCAGGAAATACAGCGTTCCCGGAACCGGCCCGTATGGCCAGCAAACCACGGCCATCGACTACGAGAAACTCTACGGCGACCCGCTCTTCATCCACTATTTCGGCGAGAGGGCCGGAGTGGCGGCGCCCGAAGCACCGGAACCCCCCGCTCTGCCTCCGCAGAGGCCGGTGGTCACGCCTCCCCCTGCTGCCAAGGGCGCACCCCTGCGCACAGCCACCAGTGAGAGCGATCGCCGTACTTCACGCATCGCTGATTTCCCCCTTCCCAACCACTTCCGAAAGAAACGTCAATGAGAAAGCCCCCCCGTCCGTTTTCTGGCCTTCGCCGTCCGCACCCCACCAGGCCCTTCGGTCCCTTCGATGGACGCGGCATCGAGCCGGATACGGATGGACTTTCCCTGGATGACATAGGCGGCGGGTCGTTCTACGAGCCGGTCCGGGAGCCGCAACCCGTCCAGGATGGGGGTGGGCTTGGCTGGGATGATGTCCTGAATCCTCCGCCGGAGTACCAAGATCGTTCCGCAGACGCTGGCCTCGGGGCCGGAATCAAGCAGGAAGAACTCGAATACAAGCCCGCGGACCTCGACATGGGAAGCGGGTTCGGCGGCTTGCGACGCAGCCCATCCAACCCACGGACCCGCCCCCAGGCCAATCCGCTTGAGGGCGGGAACAAGCCGTACACGCCACCGGAGCCGTCCCCGGCGGATGCGGAGTTCTCGCCGGCGGCGAAGCCGGTCCCGAATCCGAACTTGCCTGTGTGGAAGGGGGCGGACGGCCAGCCGATGGGCATGACGGGAACGGGACAGGCGGAAAGCGCTGGGATGTCAATGTGGCGCGGGGTGGAACGGAACATCGGTTCGGCGGCGGGCGGGACCATCGGCAGCATTGCCGGTACGGTCCTGGCCGGACTTGCCCTGACGGCCATCGTGAGCAATCCGGCCGGATGGGTTGTCGGACTGGTGGGGCTGGCTGGCGGCATCGCCGGTTCTCTTGGCGGCATGAAGGTCGGCCAGGCGGCGCAAGATGCGTTGATGGGCGAGGAGGAGACGCGGAGGAGGAACGAACAGTTCGCCATCGACCAGGCGGAACACCCCTATGCGACGTTCGCTGGCGCGGTGGCGCCCCATCTGGTCGGTTTCGCCGCGGAGTCCGCGGTGGCCAAGGGCATCGGGACGGCACGGGCGGCGAACGCGGCTTCCAGGTCGCGGCTGCTCCCGGCGGGGGCGAAGCCGAATGCGACGGCCTTGAAGGCCATGGAGGGGCTCGGGCAGGTGCAGAAGGACGTGCAGGTGGCGGAGAGGGCGGTGCGGTCGGCCAAGACGCCGCTGGCGCGGGAGACGGCGCTGTCCGGGCTGAATGCGGCCCGCAGCCATCTGGACGACTTGATGCAGACGGCCCGCGCGAACGGCGCGGTTGCCATGACCCCGAGGGGACAGCGGGCGTTCCGCGGCGTGGTGAACTCGTCGTACCTGACGCTCGAAGCGGGGGCGACGCTGGGCTGGACCGGCGACTCCCCCTACAACTTCAACGCGCCGGAATACATCACCCCGGCACAGGAGCTTGGGTTGGACATCCAGAACCTCGGCGAACGGCTGCTGACGGACGAGGAGGCGGCGAAGGTCGCGGAATCGCGCGGGGCCAAGGAGTTCTGGAACAGCGTATGGCAAAACGTCTCGGAAGGCGGAAACGCCATCGGCTACCTGCCCGTGTTCGGCTCGCTGCACAACGCACGATACCAGCACGACATCGAGCGCCGGTTGCGGAAGCTGAACGGGAACCTCGTGGAAGAGTACGGCCCCGGCTACGAAACCAATCCCGAATACCTCGCCGACGTGCGGCGCGTGACGGCGGACACCAACCTGCGCGCCATCGAGGCGAAGCGGGAACAGACGATCCGCGGGCTTGCGGCGGACATCGCCATGCAAAGCCTCCCGTTCATGCTGGAAATCGGCATCGCGCCGAACTTCATCGCGGGCCGTGCGGAAAGCGGGATGGCGACGCGCGCGGCGGCCTCGCTCGGCAACATGCTTGCGAAGGCTCCGTTCAATGTCACGGGCACGCTGAACCGCCAGGAACAGCTCAAGGCGAACACCTGGAGCATCACCCCCGGCGAGTGGGACGCGCTGAACGTGGCCGTGGAGAAGAGCGGCGACAGCGAATTGCAGGCGCTCTGGAAGGCATGGGCGGACAACGGCATCGAATACCTTTCGGAAGGGCTCGGCGAAGTGGCCCAAACGGGGCTTTACCGAATCCTCCTCAAGAAGCAGGCCCCCGGCAGGGTGGTGCGCTTCCTCAAGCAGATGGTGGACGAGGCCCCGCCGCCCGGTTCGGTGCGGTCCATGCTCAAGGCGGGCGGCTCGCAGCCGCTGTTTGAGGGCTTCGAGGAACGCGCGGGCGACTTCATGCGCATCCTGGCTGGCATCGACGAGCACGCGGAGGATCTCCACGAGGACGGAACCCCTGTCAGCAAGGGCGAGCGGTTGGTGGACGCCTTCAATCCCATTTCGGGCGAGAACTGGCGCCAGTGGGGCGCGGAGTTCCTTGCGTTCTCCATCCCCGGCGCGGCGCAGGCGGCGAGCGGTCTGCGGGCCCAGCGCAGGGCGGAGGCGTCCGGCGCGGCCAGCCTGGAAGAGGTGCGGCAGCGGACCGCAGAGCATTTTGTCCGGCTCGGTATGCCGGACATGGCCCGCAAGGCGGCGGCCGCCGGCACCCCGGAAGACATCCGCCGGTTCTACGGCGAAGCGGTCACGGCCTCCTTCGGGCAGGCCCTCATGGACCGCGCCAAGGCGGAACTCGATGCCGAACAGATGGAGCAGCTGGACAAGACGCTCTCGGCGACCCCCAACACCCCCGCCGCGCGCGCGGAAATCCTTGCGCGCTTCCTCTCCTCGGAGACGGAAATGGAGCGCGGACTGGCGGCGGCGGCCTCCATCCTGTCGGACGATGGCGAGTATGCCGACGCATCGGCGGGCGAGCGGGAAGCGCTGGCGCAGCGCGCAGCGAACATCCTTTCGGGCATGGTGGGGGAGTGGGCGGACATCCCCGGCGAAACCGCGATGGAGCGGCTCGAAAACATCGTTGCCGACGCCAACCTCCGCATCCGCAACGGCACCCTCGATCCATCGGCGGCGGAATGGAAGAAGGCCGACCTGGAATCCCTCCAGCGGTGGGTCAGCGACCGCAGCGTGCACGCGGCCACCAGCATCACCGTCCGGGCGCTCGTGGACAGTCTCGACGCGGAGGACCGGGCGCAGTTCGACCGTATCGCATTCTCCAACCAGAAGACGGAGTTCCTCGACCGCGTTCTCCGCTCCAAGTACGGCGCCCTCAACGCCAACTTCGCCGTCGCCCGCTACGTCATCGACAACGACCTGCTCGACACCATCCCCGACGCCATGGCGCAATCGCTTTCCGACGCGCTCGGAAAGGACTTCGGCGGGTTCGGGTACGCCGTGGACCAGAAAGCGTCCGTCCGCGACAGGCTCCGCCAGCTGACCCGCGCCATCCGCGAGGACGAGCGCAACAAGGCGTTCCTGGATCTCTTTGTCCAGACCGGCGGCACGGCGACGCTGGAAAGCGTGGACGAGGCCACGGAAGCCGGGGAGGCCGACGTGCCCCCGGCCTGGGGCGCCGAGGAAGCCACCGCGCCAGCCCCGGAAGAACCGGCGGAGCCAATGAGCCCTCCGCCCTCACCCGCGGAAGCCACCGCGCCGGCGGCGGAAGAGGCCCCGACCGCACCGGCGCCGCAACCGGAAGCCGTTCTGGTCCCCACGAACTACGCAGGGTTGGCCGCATTGTCGCCGGATGGGCTTGCGCAAGTCGCCGCCCGCGTCGGCGTGGCAACGGAGGGGAAGAAGCGTGAAGACCTCATCCGGGCCATCCTGCGGAAGCAGGGGAAAGAACAGGCCGCTGTGCCGCCGGCTGCCACCGACAGCCAGCCGATGCCGGAGGCTGCCACCCATGCGCAGCCTCCGGCAAAGCCGCGCGGACCCATCACCCTCCACGGAAACTCCTCCAAGGTGGGGGAAGTGTACCTCGGCAAGAGTGACGGCGGGACCGGCACGCAGCGCATCGGGGTTTCCTACCGCGTCGTCGAGGCGGCGGACATCGAGGCCACCAGAAAGCGCGGCGAGGTCCAGGAGCGCGACGAGAGCGTCAACCCGGCCCTTGCCGGGCAGGTGGAACAGATCGCGAACCGGCTGGACTTCCGGCAGGTGGCGGAAAGCCCAGACGCGACGATGGGGGCCCCCATCCTGACGAAAGCTGGCGTCGCCCTGGCGGGAAACGGTCGGGCGATGGGCATCAAGAAAGCCTATGCGGAAGGCAAGGCGGGGGCGTACCGCGACGCGCTGCTGGCGTGGGCGCGTGAAAACGGCCTGGGAGACGTTTCGGAACTGAAACAGCCGGTTCTCGTGCGCATCGTGGTGGACAACGGCGGGCTGACGGATGCGCAGATCGCCCTCCTGAGCAACCGAACGACGGGCGCGGCCATCAACAACGCGGAGACGGCGATGGGCTTTGCCAACGCCATCCTGCGGGATTCCAACCTCTTCGGAACGAGTGCGCAACACTACAACGGTATGACGCTGGGCGAGCTGCTGCGCGACACGGATTTTGTCCGGCGCCTGCAAAAGGCGGTGGGCTGGCAGGGTGCGACGTTCACCCAGGAGGGGCGCGTCACGCCGGAGTTCGAGGACAACGTTCGGCGGGCGATGGTCATCGCCGCGCTGGCGGAGAACTCGGACACGAAGGACCGGATGGACCTCATCCGGCGCCTCTCGAACGACCAGAGCGAGGGCATCAAGGCCATCGTGGACGCGGTGGCGGATACGGCGCCTTCCCTGCTGGCCATGAAGAAGAACGCGGCCTACGGCGACGTGTCCATCCTCAAGGAGGTTGGCGACGCAATGGCCATCGTCGCCAGCCTGCGGGCGGACGGCCTGACGGTCAACATGTGGACCGGACAGGGTTCTCTCGCCGTCGGTGCCGGGAACACGGTGGACTACCGCAACGTGGAGCCGGTGACGCGCGCCCTCGTCGAATGGTTCGGCGGGCCGGACCACGGCGACGGAAAGGCCCATCCCTCCTCCAAGGAGAAGAACGCGGCGCTGCTCAAGCGCTACATCCAGCTGTGCGGAAACCGCAACGACGCGGCGCTCCCCGGCATGGAAGACGCCCTCCCCACCGGCAAGACGGCCAAGTGGGACACCCTCCGGCAGGCCCTCCGCGCCATGGACGAGGAGGTCAAGGAAGGGCCTCGCGCCAAGTTCGGCCAGTCCATCATCGGCCACAACGACGGAGCCGCCTACCAGCGGAGCCTCTTCCAGAAGGGCAGGGGCGCCGGCCGCGCCCGCACGCCGACAGAAGCGGAGAAACGGGTGGCGGACAGGATCACGCAGTTCGTGCGCGCCTTCGGCGTGGATCGCGTCGTGTTCGGCGAGATTCCGAATGCGGAGCGGAGGGAGAACGAATCCCTGCGTGGTGCGCTGCGCGACGGGACCATCTACCTAGAAGACTTCAACGAAACCACGCTGTTCCACGAAATCGCCCACGCGCTCTGGCTGCACGCCAGGGCGGGCGCCTCCGCCAACCCCCGCATGGCACGGCTCATGCGCGAAATGCGCGCCATTGCCAATTCCGCCCCTGAGTCCGTCTATGACCAGGTGTTGACCTACTACGACGGCAAGGACGCCGAAACGCTGCTGAACGAGCTGTTCGCCCACTACATGCAGATCCGTGGCCGCGAAGCCTGGATGAACGCGCTGCGGGAGGAAAACCGCCCGTGGATCGTCCGAATCTGGCGGAAGATAACCGAATTCCTCGAATCCGCCGCGGGCCTCTGGGTGCCCGGCATGAAGTCCAAGTACAGGGACGTGCGCACAGGCCTCTGGCACGTCGCCCAGGACCTCGCCAGCGGGCGGGACGTGGACATCGAGGGTCTTCTGGGCGCCGCCGAATCCGGAGAGGGCGAGAACCGGTCCATGGCCGACGATGCCGAGGCCATGCTGGCCCCCGGCGCCGATTCCGTCGCTTCCATGCCAATCGGCCAGGTTCGCCGCGAACTGGTCAAGCGCGGCATGTCTCCCGTCGGCGACCAGACCATCCTACGCGGCAAGCTCCGCGAGCGGATGGAGGCCGAAGCCGCCGAAGTCCGCCGGAAACAGGAAGAGGAAGATGCCAGGCGGAAAGCCGAAGCGGCGGCCGCGGAAGCGGCGCGCGCCGAGGAAGCCGCCAGACGCAAGGCCGAGAGAGAGGCCCGCAAGGCCGCCAGGGAGGCCGAACGCCAGCGCAAGGAACAGGAGAGGGCCGAGGCCGAACGCAAGGCGGAGGAAGAGCGCAAGGCCGCACAGGAAGCGGCGGAAGCCGAAAAGCCGGTTTCCACCGAACCCGCACCGCAACCCGTCAAGGAACAGCCTGAAACCCCGAAAGCGGTGTCGGAAAATGCGGGAACCGCGCAGAAAACCGACAAGACGGAAGGAGTGCCGGAGGCGGGCCGGACCCAATCTCCAACGGAGGCGGAGGCTGCCATCCTCAACAGGTGCAACCGCCCCATCAAGACGGATTCCGCCGATGCGAAGGCCATCCGCGACGCCCATCCCGACTGGCAGGAGCTCAAGAGGGACGGTCTATCATTCTTCATCACCCCGGAAGGCACGGAACAGAACTTCCTCGACCGCAACCCGGACTGGGTTGGCGTGGAAGTGGACAACCTCATCCAGTTCGTCCCCCGCAGCGTCGCCAGCGACCTCGGCATGACCATCAGGCTGGAAGGAAACCCGGCGAACCTCCTGAAACAGGAAGCGCCCAAGACTCCAGCCAAGAAGGAGACCAAGAAGAACCCACGCGACTCCATCATCCCGAAGGGGATGCAGAACGACCTCGGAACCATCAAGCTGGATGTCGCCGGGCACTTCAAGGAGAAGGCCCCGGACGGTGTTGAAATCGTCGGCATCGACTTCCACGGCAGCCGTCTCCGCGGGGATTCGCGCGAGGATTCCGACCTCGACGCCGTTGTCGAATACAAGGGCGACGCCAGGGAAGACGATCTCTTCAACATGCTCAACGAGGAGCCACTCGTTGTGGATGGAGTCAAGGTGGACATCAACCCCATCCGCGCCGACAAGACCGGCACGCTCGAAGCGTTCATGGAACGTTCTCGGAAATACGACGATGGGAAGAGGAAGAAAGCGGCAGCGGACGAGTTTTCCAGCCGCATCCTGGATGCAATCGAAACCGATGCGCGGGACGGGCTGATCTCGATCCACGCCGACAACCGTTTCGGAGATGGCGCGTATGTGGCCAATTATGCCGCCGGGAGCAAGGAAGAAGTGGAGCGGGCGGCGGCCGGAATCCGCAAGGCGTTCCCCGACATGAAGGTTTTGGTTTCGGATACCGGCCTCGTCATCATGCCGAGGAAGGAATCCGCGGAGCAGCAGACCCAGGCCGAAGAACCCAAGCAGGATTCCTCGGAGGAACCCCGCGCACGGCTTGTCCAGGACATCAAGGCTGCCTACCTCGCAGCGCTCAAGGAAAAGGACGGGGCGCCCCCCATCAAGAACATCCACGAGCTCCGCCGGCGCGCGGCGAAGCACGGCGTACAGGCACGCCCCGGCGGGCAGGACGACGCGGAACTCCAGGAGCTGTTCGAGCTTGGTCTGGTGCAGGCCGCGCGCGAAGCGTTGCAAGTCCGGCGCGGGAAGCGCCAGGATTTGTACAAGGTGATCGTCCGCCTCTACAACATGCAGATGACGGCGGGGCGCCGTGACAGCGAGCGGGAGGAGAAGCAGCAGTTCTCCACGCCGCTCCCGATGGGGTTCGTTGCCGACTGGTTCGTGTACGGAAGCCGGGACAAGAGCACCATCAATTCCCTCCTGGAACCGACGGCCGGCAACGGGATGCTGCTCATCAGCATCCCGCCTGGAATCGTCCACGCCAACGAAATCTCCAAGCGCCGCCTGGAAAACCTGCGGGCGCAGGGGTTCAAGCGCGTGACGGAGCAGGACGCCCTCGACGCCTGGGGCGAAACCTACGACGCCATTGTCGCCAACCCGCCCTTCGGGGAATCCACGCGGACCATGACGCGCGATGGCCGGGAAATCACCGGGCTCGACCGCCAAATGGCCGTCAACATGCTGGAAAGCATGGCCGACGACGGGCGCGCCGCCATCATCATCGGCGGCAACATCAAGTACCGTCCCAACGGCACCATCGGCTCCAACCTGTCCTTCTTCGCGTGGCTCTACGACCACTACAACGTCAAAGGCATCATCAACATGGAGGGCGACCTGTACCGCAAGCAGGGCACCAAGTTCCCCACCATGATGATCCTCGTGGACGGGCGCCGCAGCGAAGAGGAACGCGCCAGGACGCGCGTTTACCCGCCGACGCGCGAAAATGCCGCCGGATGGGTTGACAATTTCGACGATTTGTATATGAAAGTCGCAGGCATACTGCGCTCGGAGAAGAAACATGACGGCTACGAACAAGCTCTACAGAGTCCCCGGACATCCGGTGTGCCTGTCTCTGGCGAACCATCCGGGCAAACTGGAACTCAAGGACATCCAGGACAATCTCCGGAGGGCCATACACAACTCCCTGGATTGCCGGGAGAATTGGGTGCAGGACCTTCTGGACAGCTGGTACAGGGAGGGCGAGTGGGGGGCCGGAGCGACGGCGGGCAACCCGCGGCGGGCAACGGAGGAACGGGAGATCGAGGCGGGAGTGCTGCGCCTGACAGGGGCGCCGCAGTTGATGGACCGGGGAGTGTACGAGGACCTGGCGCGGCTGCTGCTGGAGACGGCGGGGCTGGGGCTGGAACTCTCGGAAATCAGCAGCCCGGACGAGAGGGAGGAAGCCGAGGAAGCGCAGGTCATGCCGATGAGCGCGATAACGGCGGAAGCCCTGCCCAACCAGATCGAGTGGGACTGAAGCGCCCGAAGGGGCGCCAGACCATCACCGCCGAAAGCGAGCCCTACCGCCAGCATAGCAGGGGCACGAGCCTCGGTTCCATTGCACCGGCCTACATGGCGGACGCCATGGACCGCACCATCGACCGCATCGAGTCCCGGAACGGCAAGCCCATCGACGAATCCGTCCGCGAAGCCCTCGGCTACGGCTCCAAGGAAGAACTCCACAAGGCCCTGGCCGCCGAACAAGTGGACAGCGTTGGCATGGCCATCGACCGCATGGCAGACGGTCGCTCGTGCATCATCGGCGACCAAACCGGCATCGGCAAGGGTCGGCAAATGGCCGCGCTCATCCGGTTCGCCAGAAACGCGGGCCACAAGCCCATCTTCTTCACCGTCCGGGCACCGCTCTTCTCCGACATCTACCGGGACATGGCGGACATCGGCAGCGGCAACCTCCGCCCGCTCATCATCAATTCCGGGGCGGATGCCGTCATCCGCGACGCGGAAGGCAACGTCGTTTACCGCCAGCCCAAGAACATCAAGGAAATCCTGAACTCCGGCGTGATCCCGGACGAGTACGACTACGTTGTCTGCACCTACTCGCAGTTCTCCAACATCCGCGGACTGACCTCCGCGGCGAAGGCGACGTTCATCCAGAACCTCGCCGCCGGGAACTACGTGTTCCTGGACGAAAGCCACTACGCGGCAGGCGACAGCAACACGGGCCGCTTCATGCGGAACATCGTCGGGAACGCCAAGGGCGCCACCTTCGCCTCCGCAACGGCCTCCAAGCGGGCCGACACCATGCCCCTCTACCTCATCAGGAGCAAGGCCGGGTCCGCCGTCGGGAACGAAGGGGGAGGGGAAGACGACACCTCCGCCGGCCGCATCCTCAGCATCCTCAGGCAGGGCGGCGGCCCCGTCATGGAAATCTTCTCCCGCGCCCTCACCGAAAGCGGCGAAATGATCCGCCGCGAGCGCGACATGCGGGGCGTGGAAAACATCTGGGAGACGGTGGCCGACGAGAAAATGACAGCGAAGGTCCGGCGCCAGTACGATTCCGTCATCAACCTCTTCAACGCCATCTGCGACTTCCAGCAGAGGCACGTCAAACACGCCCTCGACGCCATCAACGAGCACATCCGCAACACCGCCGGTTACGTGGAAAACACCAAGGGCACGTCCAACATGGGCGTGGACAACACCCCGCTCTTCAACCAGACCTACAACTACGTCCGCCAGATGCTCCTTGCGATGAAGGTGGAGGCCATCGTCGAACACGCCGACGCCGAACTCAAGGCGGGCCGCAAACCCGTGATCGCCCTGGAGAACACGATGGAAGCGGCGCTGGCCGAATACTCCCCCGGCAGCACCCTCGAAAACGATACCTTCGGGGAAATCATGAAGCGCGGTCTTCACTCCTGCATGAAGTACACCGAGACCGACGCGGAGGGGAACAAGATCAACCACGTCCTTTCCCCGTCCCAGCTCTCCCCGGAAGGCGAGGCGGAGTACAACCGGCTCGTCGAGCAGTGCAACACCGTGGTCGGCGACGTGTACATCAGTCCCGTTGACGCCATCGTCGAAGGTCTGCGGGCGCGCGGGTACAGCGTCGGCGAGCTCTCGGGCCGCAACTCCTTCCTCGAACGCGACGAGAACGGGCGGAGCGTCGTCCGGCAGCGCAGCGCCGCCCAGCGCAACGGCGGACAGCTCGCCCGCGACTTCAATTCCGGCAAGCTCGATGCCCTCATCGTCGGCAAGACCGGCTCCACCGGCATCTCCCTGCACGCATCGGAACGCTTTGCGGACCAGCGCCAGCGCACCATGATCATCGCCCAGCCCATGGGGAACGTCGCCGAGTACCAGCAGATGGCCGGCCGCATCGACCGCACCGGGCAGGTCCACCGCGGGCGCTACATCCACCTCTCCCTCCCCGTTGCCGCGGAGCAGCGCTTCAACATGATGCTCGCCCGCAAGCTCAAGACCCTCAACGCGGCCACCACGACCTCCCAGGAGCGCGAAGCCGACCGCGTGGACACCACCGACATCCTCAACCGCTATGGCGCCCGCGTCGCCCTGGAATGCCTCCGCGAACACCCCGAAATCTACAACCGCCTCCGCGATCCGCTCGACTGCGACACCGCCAGCGGCATCACGGACGGGATGATCGCCGACGCCGGGGAGGAGGAGCTTTCCAAGATCCTTTCCCGCATCTCCTGGCTCCCCACGAAGCTCCAGGAGGAGTTCTACGACGACATCGGCGAGCGCTACGCCGCCCTCATCAACTACCTCGACGAAATCGGCGAGAACGAGCTGAAAATATCCGTCCTCCCTCTCGGAGCCAAGACCATCCGCGCCGCCACCTTCGCCAAGGGTTCCAACCCGTCCAGCCAGAATCCTCTCGACCAGGACGCGATGGTGGAGGAAGTCGATGCCGCCATCATCCGCAAGCCCATGAAGGCCGCCGAGGTGCGCGCCCTCATGGCCCGGCTCGCCGGGAAGGAGGAAAGCAGCCGCGTCCGCCTCGAAAAGCTCCTGGCCGACTTCATCAAGCGCGCCCCGCAGGACCTTGCCGAAAACGCCCGCAAGCACGTCCGGGACATCCTCCGCACCTTCGCCGAGGGCCAGCCCTACCTTCTCCCGTCGGAGGACATCATCGACGGCGGCAAGATCGACGTCCCCAACTTCACCTCGAACAACGCGGCCCCCGGCATCCTCGTCGGGTTCAGGACGGGCAAGAAGTACAGCGCCTCCTCCGTTCGCCTCGTCTTCGCCACCCTCTCGGGCTTGCGCCGCCTGGAAATCCCCCTTTCCAACCGGCGCGTCGTGGACCAGATCGCCAACCTCACCCGGAGCCAGCGCTACTTCCTCAAGGGCGTCAACCTCGACCGCTGGGATTCCCTCGCCAAGAGCGAATCCCGCGAAAAACGCTACATCCTCACCGGGAACCTCCTGCGCGCCCTTTCCAACACCTACGACGACGCGAGCGGGCGGTACACCGGCAAGATCATCACCTACACCGATTCCTCCGGCAGCGTCCACGACGGCATCCTCATGCCCAAGAAGTGGAACCCCAAGGACATCCTCGACAACGCCGTCCTTCCGATATCGAGCGCCCTCGACGACTTGCGTGGCGGCACGCCGGCCGTCACCTCCGCAGACGGCAAAGTCATCATCTACGCCCGCTACCCTGGCTTCTCCATCGTAGTCCCGAAGAGCCGCGTGCTCGGCGAAAAATACTTCCTCGACCCGCGCCTGCGCGAACTCGTCCGGGACGGAAACTTCTTCGAGCGCGGCCGGAACAAGGTCGCCGAAATCACCCGCGACAATCTCGAAGCCGTCCTCGAACGCCTCGACCAGCTCGGCGTGCGAGTCCGCGACAACTCCGCGGAGCTGGCATGGGAGGAAGAAGGAACCCTCAAGGGCGGAACCCTCTACCAGCGCGACGCGGCCACCGCCCGCGACTGGTCCACCGCCACCATCCCCGAAATGCGCCGGGAACTCGTTGCCCGCGGCCTGTCCCCCATCGGCGGAGCCGACGCCCTGAGGAAGCGTCTGGAAGGCTCCGATGGCGAGCGCACTGGTGGCGAAACGCTGTACAGCCGGGATGTGGCTTCGCGGAGCATTTCCCGAATCCTTTCCGGCCTCGACAAAGCACGCGGAAAGACGCGGGAGGAGATTTTCAGGGAGTTCGACAACACTCAACTGGTCATCGGCGGTCTTCCCGACGATCTGGAACTTCCCCGAGAGCTTGACGTGAAGAATCGTGTCGTGATGGGCGGTCAAGCCTACATCCTCGACCATCTTCTCAACAGGCCGGAACACGAGCGTCCCCTTTCCGAGGACGATGCACGGAGACTCCTTTCCCTCATCGATCCGAAAAACGAGATGAGGAAAGTCCCGCAGCGCGGATCGTATTCGTTGGCTTTCATCGCGCAGAACCCGGAAAGCGGATGGGACTGCACGGTCATCGCGCCAAGACGCGGTGAGTTCTACGTGTTCAAGACCATGTTCGCGCAAGAGAAAAAACCGTACCAGGGGCAAGCCCTGATACGGTATTCCGCCGGTTCGGGTGTACGGGACAAAGCCGTCGATTCCCTTCTACGGGGGCCTCTCGCGTCAATTCGCGATAACGACCGGACGAAAGAGAGTAGACCACAAAACGGAAGAACGGTCAAGGGGGGCGACCCGCTCTACCAGATCGACCGCCTCTACACCGGCTCCGCCGCCGACTACGCCCACCGCCGCCCAGACGGCTCCATCGAGAACGGCCCCGGCCTCCACAAGGTCGGGACCGGCGAGGGCGCGCAGGTGTACGGATGGGGGCTCTACGCAACCGACCGGCGCGGCGTCGCCGAGGGGTATGCCGCGCGCATGTCCGAAGACCTGCGCAGGGAACAACTGGACTTCAGCGGCAACGGCGAAGAAATCGCCCAAAGCGCCCTCTGGGTCCTCGACCGCAAGGACGCCCTGGCACACCTCCGCTACGAAGCCGAAAACATCGGCATGCCCTGGTGGTACGATGAAAACCCCGTGGAGGACGACTTCGACGTGGAGGGCAAGAAGCGGGACATCCTCGACGCCATCGACTGGATCGAGCGCCACCCGGAAGAAACCGGCAGCGACGAGCCCGTCAAGCCGCACATCTACGAACAGACCTTTTTCACGAACCGCCCCGAAGGCGACGAAAGCCACCTGATGGAATGGTATTCCGGCAAGGGTGTCCAGGCCTTGCGCCGCAAGATCATGGACGCCCTCCCAGCCGGACAGGCGGACGACTTCCGCAGGGCCTTCAACCGCGCCTACAGGAGCGGGCCGGGCGGGAGCGCTTGCACGGTATGGAACGAGGACGTGTACAACATCCTCTCCGAAATCCTCGGCTCCAAAAAGGCCGCGTCCGAATTCCTGCGCGACAAGTGCGACATCGACGGCGTCAAGTACCCCGTGGACAGCTACGGCAAGACCGTAAAGGACGGCGACACCGCGGGCTGGAACTACGTCAGCTTCCGCGACGAAAACATCCGCGTTGATCACAAGTGGCGCGACGGCGAAATGCTCTACTCCCGCGATTCCGTCTCCGCCCCGGAGGTGGACCGCTGGTTCGATGCCGAAATCGTCAAGCGCCGCCGCGGCGGCCGGACCTTCTACGACATCAAGTCCGGCGACGACCTCATCGGACAGGGCTACCGCTCCAAGGAAGCGGCGGAGTTCGTCCTGGAACGCGAGCGCTCCATGCTCGACCTCGCCAGGGAAGCGCTGGAACGCAGCGGCGGCCTCGATGCCGGACGCCTCGCCGGAATCTCCGAAGCCCGCCGCCGGTTCGTCGCCCTCATGAAGGATTCCGCCGCCTCCAACGAGCAGCGCGCCGAAGCCTTCGAGATATTCGCCAAGTCCATCGGTCTCCACAAGGATCTCCTGGAGCAGGAATGGAAGCACGCCAAGGCCATCCTCACCGCCGACAGCCCCGCACAGGGCGAAATGCGCGCCTCCGTTGCCGCCAGGGCGGCGACGACGGTGCTGGCCCGCCTCTCCATCCGCCTCGTCAGCCGCGACATGGAGAAGTTCTTCAGGGAGAAGCTCGACAAGGCCCTCCCCGCGGGCGGAATGCGCCGCAACGTCCTCGTCGGCGTCGCCGACGCCCGCGCCGCCATGGACCGCAAGACGTCACCGGAAGAAATCCGCCGCAAGATCGACGCCGCCGAATCCCGCCGCGACGCCCTCGACGACATGCTTTCCGCCAACGAGGACGCCTCCGGCAACCCCCTCTCCGAAGAGGACCGGGCCAAGGCCGTCCGCGAACACGCGGAGAAGTGCATGGAGCTGCGCATCCTCCGCGCCTTCGAGGGCCTCAAGCACAACCACCCCGGCAAGACCGCCGCCTCCCTCCTCGACGACCTCGACGCCTGGAACAACGCCAGGGCCGAGCTGGACGCCATCGCGCGCCAGAGCATCGACGACATCGCCCGCATCGAGGCCGAACGCTCCGAAATGGCATCCATGGACAGAGCCATCGTCCTGGACGAACTGACTGGCGGGAAACCCATCCCGCCCAGTAGCGAACAGCACACCCTCAACGCCCAGCATCCGCTGAGGCGCCAGCTGTTCGACACCATGCGCGGCTGGTTCGCCGGAATCCTGGGCGGAGGGAGCGCGTGGGGGGAGTTCCTGACCCGCAAGAAGGGCGTCGGCTACATGCAGGGCCACGCCGCCAAGCTCCTGCACGAAGGGGCCGCCGCGGGGCAGGCCGTCGAGGACACCATGAACGAGGAGGACGGACGGCACTTCATCGCCCTGCTCAACCGGTTCACGAAAAAGAATCTCGACCCCGAACACAGCATCAAGGACATGAGCGATTGGTATGCCTATTGCTCCGAACTCTACCTTGAACGCAAGGAGAACGACATCCGCTTCCGCAAGGTCTCCTTCGGCAGCGAGAAGAACCCCGACACGGGCAAGGAGCAGCGCGTCGCCGTCATCACCCCCGGCGAACATTGCCACTTCTCCATCGACGAGCTCATGCACATCTACCTCATCGGCCTCCAGGCGCAGGAAGCGGCCGGCCAGCCCTACACCGACCTCCCCAAGAAACGGAAGGGAGTCGATACCTCGCTCATGGAATCCATGCTCAAAGGCGGATACTCCGCCCAGACCATGCGGGAAATCTCCGCCGTCCTCGCAAGGGGCGGATATGACGAGATGGCCATAGCCATTTCCGAAGACATGGAGCGCAAGGCCCCGTTGCTGGACCAGCTCATGGAACGCATCTTCCACTCACGCCTCAAGCGCGTGAAGTACTATTGCCCCCTCCGCCGCACCCACTACGGCCTCCTCGAAAAGGGCGACAAGGGAGCCAACGGCACCGGCCAGTTCATGTCCCTCGTGCGCAGCTTCCTCAAGGAGCGCGTCTCCAACCACCGCGACATCAAGCCGACCCACCTCATCAGCGTGTGGCAGTCCCACAACCGGCAGGCCAACCACATCATCGCGAACGCGGACTGGATTTCCCGCATGGCCCGGATTTTCCGCAGCCAGGAAATCCAAGGCGCGCTGGACTGGGTTCTCGGGACCAAGGCACGCCAGATGTTCAACTCCTGGCTCGACATCCAGGCGCGCGGCGGCTCCCTCCAGTTCGACAACGGCGTCGCCGACGAAATCGGCCGCACATTCGCCCGCGTCCAGACGCAAACCCCGAGGGTCGCCATCAAACAGACCACTTCGCCGACCGCCGCCGTCCCGTACCTGCCCGAGTGGGCGAGCCTCACCCGCTGGCACGCCGACCTCGCCAAAATCATCATCAACCGCAATCTCCGGCGCCGTTTCATCACCATGCTCGCGGAGGAATCCCCCTCGTGGCGCCTGCGCGGGACGTTCGCCAGCGACATCCAGGCGATGGCCGCCCGCGAAAACGCGGCGAGAACCAAGCCGGGGCGCATCTACAGGCTCGTCGGCACCAAGCTGAACCGCAAGCTCGGCGCCATGACCTCGTGGGGTGACAAGCTCGGCGCCGTTCTCGGGTGCTACGGCATCTACCGGGCTTGGGAAAGAAAACTCCTCAAGGACGGCAAGAGCGCCGAAGAGGTGAAGCGGGTTGCATTGGACAAGTTCGTGGAAGCCATGAACGGCTCCCAGCAGTCCGCCGTCCCCGAATACGTGAGCCATTACCAGACGCTTGGCAACGCATACCGCTTCCTGAGCATGTTCATGAGCGCGCAGATCGCCATGACCAGGAATTACATCCTCAAGGCGAAGGCCCGCAAGGAGGGGCGGATCAGCAAGCTCGAGTTCGCCAAGACCGTGTACGGCATCACCACGGCGCAATTCCTCTTCCGCCAGGCGTCGAAGCTGTTCCGCCCCGGCCTCATGACGCTTGCGGGGGTGGCCGCGTGGATGCTCGGTCATGGTCCCGACCCCGACGATGACGACGACGAGCATCCCGCCTGGGAAACGCTGAAGGACGGCGCCCATGCGCTTCTTGCGACGCCTTTCTCCGGGCTCTTCATCATCGGCCCGGTGTTGGGCGAGGTCGTTGAGTACCTCATCGACCGGAGCGGGCACAAGATGGGCTTGGAGAAACGCAAGCCGCGCGCCCCCCAAATCGCCTCCGCCCTCCTCCCGGCCGCGGAAAGCCTTGAGGATCTCGTGCCCCTCGTTCTCGACGCCCCCGAACAAATCATGGGCCTGGACAAGATGTCGCCCGACGAGCGCGAACGCTTCCTGCGCAAGGCCGCCGACGCCATCAGCCTGGCCACCGGGAACTCCCTGCCGAAAGTTCTTGCCGAGACGGGCGCCGGCGCGTATGACGCCTGGACCGCCGACGATCTGGACCTCCTCCAGCGCGCCGCCCGCGCCCTCTCCTTCTCCCGCTCCGCCATCGGCGCCCCCCGCCGCAAGCCAACCCCAAAACAGCCCACCCAGGAAGACCCCTGGGCCATCCCGGCAGGCCAGGAGTGGATGTACGGCCTACCATCCTCCGCCACCCCCTCCGCCGGCCTCCGAACCCCCTCCGCCCCCCGCCGCTAAGGCGGGGTGTGGGAGGCTCGCCGATTGGTTATGTTTTGGTTATGTTAGGCGAGACTAAAACCGTATGCACGCGCCTGCATCGGACTTTATGAACATCAAAAAACATTAGAAAATTCGCAAATCCGCAAGAATCGCCACGAACCGCTTCGGACTGAAAATCCGTGTGTCATCGGTTCGATCCCGATTCTCGCCACCATTTTTTTGCCCGCGTTGCGGCTTGTGCGGGCGGGGGAAGTTTGGTAAGGAAGAGGCATGATTGCGATTATCGAAAACGGGATGCCGCTGGCTGCGTTGGTGACCGCGCACGGGGTGTGGTCGCCGCGGTCGTGGCTCTGGGTGTTCCTTTGCGCGGTGGCCGTGGCGCTGTGGATCCGCGCGCTGGGACGGAAGGACAGGACCACGTCGGTGGAAGGGCGCAAGCCGTTCGTGTCGGGGAACGACGTGGCGGACCCGGAAGGGGCGCGCGTCGCCTCCTCGCACATGTACTGGGGTTTTCTGACGGCCCTGCGCCCGTACTACAAGCGGCTTCTGGCCGTGCACGCGGGGCTCCTGCCGGACTACATCCTGTGGTTCCTGGCGGCGGTCGCGGTGTGGTTCCTGCTACCCGGGGGTGCGCCGTGAGCGCGCCGGCGGGACTCAGGCGCGCGCTGTGGGTGTTCTTCTGCAACGCCGGCAGCTGCAACGGGTGCGACATCGAGAACGTGGCGATGGTCACCCCGCGCTACGATGTCGAGCGCTTCGGCATCAAGGTCGTGGGCTCGCCCCGCCATGCGGACGTGCTGGTCGTGACCGGGCCCGTGACGCGCAAGATGGCGCCGCGGCTGCGGCGGGTGTACGAGCAGATGCCCGAGCCGCGGCTGGTCGTCGCGGTCGGCGCTTGCGCGGTGTCGGGCGGCGTGTTCTACGATTCCTACACGCTCTGCGGGCCCGCCGACCAGGTGCTCCCCGTGGACGTGTACGTGCCGGGGTGCCCGCCGCGGCCCGAGGCCATCATCGACGGGATCGTCAAGGGTATCCGGAAGCTGGAAAGCAAGGAGGCGTGAATGCCGTCCGCCACGAGTGACAGGAAGTGGAGTCCCGACCATCGCATCGCGGTGCCGGGGAAGTTGCTGGAACCGCAGGAGATCCTTTCGGCCTTGCAGGAGGCCGCGGGGGAGGCGTGGATCGGCGGACGCACCGCGGGGTGGACGGAGCGCGCCAAGGCGGCGCCCGAAGCGCCGGCCGAGGGCGCGGAAGAGGCGGCGGCCGCCGCCCCCGCCCCCGCACCGGCGCCGGAGTTCCGCCAGGTCTGGGTGGACGTGAAGCGGGAGGGCTTGCGGCCGGCGGTCGAAAAGCTGATCGCCATCCATTTTCCGCACTTCGTGGTCATCGCGGCGGAGGACCGGGGGGAGGAAATCGTGTTGCCGTACGTGTTCCGGCTGTACCACGGGAAGCGGCACGCGGAGGTGATGGTGACCGTGTCGGTGCACCTGCCGAAGGCGGAGCCGACGGTGCCGAGCATCTGCGACCTGGTTCCCGGCGTGCTCATCAGCGAACGCGAAAAGCAGGAGATGATGGGCGTGCGGGTGGAGGGGATTCCGGACGGTCGCAGGATGTTCCTGCCGGACGATTTCCCCGAGGGCGTGTATCCGTGGCGCAAGGACGAAACCGCCCCCAGGGAGCCGATGGTCCGCGACTTGTGGTCCGCAGGCCGGGCGCAGCCCCCCACCGAGCCCCGCCCGGAAGGGTGACGGGGCGGAAAGGCCCGGGGGCGGCGGATTTTTCTTGCAAGGGACAGGGTGAGGGGGTAGGGTGCGCGTCGTTTCCGAGGTGCCTGTAGCTCAATTGGACAGAGCGTTAGCCTCCGGAGCTAAAGGTTGTGGGTTCGACCCCCGCCAGGCACACCATTTGCGATTCCCGGGGAAACATGCGCGGCATGGGTCTTCGGGGATTTCTGTTTTCTGGGAGGAGGGAGGGAGGAGGGGGGGAGGGGCGCGCCGTTTCCGGCGCGGCGCGGGACAATGGGGAGGGCGGGGGCACGCGGGAGGGGGAGCGGGACCACGGGGAGGGCGGGGGCGGGCTGCAAGGGACGGGGCTGCGCCCCGAGCCCCGCGGGAGAGGGGAACGGGCGGGCTATTTTTCGATGGGGACGACGATGCCGCGGAGGAGGACGCGCTGGCAGGCGAGGAAGACGAGGAGGGTCGGCAGGGCGGCCAGGATGAGGGAGGCCTGGACGACGCCGGGGCCGGTGCGTTGCTGGAGCTGGTAGAGCCAGACCATCAGGGTCCACATCTTCGGGGATTGGCAGATGAGAAGGGCATACATGAAGTTGGCGTAGGCCAGGGTGAAGGCCTGAAGGGCGATGACGGAGAGAATCGGCGTCGATAGGCGCATGGTGATGTGCCAGAAAAGGGTCCATTCGCCGGCGCCGTCGAGCTGTGCGGATTCGTAGAGGTCCCGGGGAAGGGAGTCGAAGAAGCCTTTCAGGAGGAAGATGGAATAGCCGCTCGCGGCGCCGGGGAGGATCAGTGCGGCGAAGGTGTTCAGCAGGCCGAATTCGCGGAGGAGGAGGAAGACCGGTATCTGGGTGACCATGTGGGGGAAGGCCATGGTCAGCATCAGGAAGAAGAGAATCTGGGTGGAGTGCCGGAGTTTGCCGCGGGAGAGGGCGTAGGCGGCGAGGGGGTTCACCAGGAGGGCAACGAGGACGGCCAGGATGCAGTAGACGACGGTGTTGAGGATGCCGCGGCCGTGGAAGAGGAGGTAGTCGAGGACGGTGCGGTAGTTGCGCAGGAGGAATTCGCGGCGGAGTTCGGGGATGT
>JAEEGL010414936.1_pt1 | contig 26476 bp, 31 predicted proteins | sample 9134231 | NCBI WGS metagenome assembly JAEEGL01 (sample SAMN16246548, study PRJNA631951) | gut metagenome | biome: gut microbiome; feature: rumen; material: fiber-attached | host: Bos | place: Iran: Karaj | collected 2018-10 | reverse complement strand
TAGCATTATCTTCTATTGAAGTAAATGGTCTATCACTTCCTGTGTGTCCATCTAGAATTGGAAGTATGATGTGAAACTCTTCCTGAAGAAGTTCAGCCACTTCCCTGTAATTCCACCATGATAATCCACCACCGTGAAACAATATTATCGTATCTTTTTTATCTGTACCATATTCTTTGATTATCATTTTCTAGTCCTTAAGTCGGTCCTCGTTTATGATACCCACAACAGGTTCACAGATATTATACCCCATATCCATGGCTATTCTCAAAATTAAGATTGAAGCACCTTTATTTCATTAACTTCTGACTTAATCTGCATCGAGAATATTTCCTTAAGATTAATATATTCTTTTTCATATTTAGGATGGAATTCTTTTAATTTTGATATGACATATTCCCTTGGAAACGATTTTAAATAGACCTGCTCATTCCAGATAGCATCAATATACTGACTTATCATATCTATACCTTCCAGCTTCATATCAAGTTTAAAAACGGGATAGTCCATAGTAATAATATTTTCCATGGGAGCAAATTTAGGATCATAGAATTTAAAGAAACCAGGAATTGCTTTTTCTACCGTATCTTTATAATTTCGATTGTTATAACCATCAAAAAAGGTCATAAGTTTCTTATATTTTTCTTTGACAGTATCGACTTTTAATAGCACTGCTTCATAGCCCAGCTTATAGACTTCTTCTGCTGACAGATCATTATGTCCCATTAGACTAGTGGTCCTGGTCTCAAAATGTACCATGGCATACATAACTGCTGCCATAAGTTTTCTTGCTCTTTCAAAAGTAACTGATGAGCTTTCCTTTGATGTATATTCATCGGTTAATCTAGCTACTATGGGGAGGAGGTCTTCCATATCAAATAAAGATAATATATCTGCCATCCTACTTCTCCCTCCCAATTTTCTTGCAATACTTTCTTGCATCGCCGCATGCACTCCCAAGGAAACTATGGGAACCCGACCTTATATTTCTAGCGAATTCATCAAGGAAAGTATCTTCTAGGTAGTCTAAAGAACCGTGACATTCATCATCAAAAGCTCTTCGCATAACCTCTATAAGTTCGTCATCAGTAAGTTCATCTATGGATTCATTCTTGTATAGATAAAATATGCTTTGCAGTCTACCAATAGTTTCAACATAGTTATTCTGGTCAATATAATCCGAATCACAAAATGCAAAAATAAGCTTATCTATTACACTCTGGCCAAATTCAACACGCTGCTCTTCCAATAAACTTTCTCTTCTCTTTGCTAATAAAAGCTTGGTATCCTCCTCAGTTAAAGTTAAGCCAAACTTACTGGTGTAATCATTAGTTTTTAGAATAAGTTCTATCTGCTTTTTATCAGACAATGCCAGCATAAATCCCTCTTCCATAAGTCCATTCTTCCTTTCTTGAAATAAAAAGTGTATTAAGCAAAAGCCCTTATAATACAAGGGTCCTATACTTAATACACCATATCAAAGATGAGTTCTAGACTTGAAAAACAAAGGAAAATATGGTAATGTAAGCCCATGGGAAGTGTGGCACAGCCGCACTTTTTTTGTTAATTTTAGAGATTACATTTTCAATATATAAGGATTTTTATGAATAACAGTAACGAACAATATATCAGGATGACAACAGCCCCTATTGGGAAGTTACTATTGTCTCTTTCTATACCAACCATTATCACTATGATGGTTACCAATATTTATAATATAGTTGATACAGCATTTATCGGAACTTTAGGTACAAGCGAAAGTGGTGCTGTAGGAGTTGTCTTTAGCTTTATGTGTATACTTCAGGCTGTAGCATTTATGTGCGGTCAGGGTGCCGGAAGTCTTATGGCCAGAAAACTTGGGGCTAAGAACAAGAAAGAAGCAACTATGTATACATCAACAGGCTTCTTCCTTTCATTTTTCATAGGACTTGCCATCGCAATACTTAGTTTTATCTTTATGGAGCCCCTCCTTGATATTTTAGGAAGTACTAAAACTATTGCACCACACGCAAAAAGCTATATGATTTATATTCTTATTGCGGCACCATTTAACACTGCCAGTCTTACTATGAACAACCTTCTTAGATACGAAGGAAAAGCCAAGCTTGGAACTGTAGGTCTTATGGTTGGCGCAGTTCTTAATATATCAGGAGATGCCTTTTGTATATTTGAATTAAATATGGGAATAGCAGGTGCAGGACTTTCAACTGCGGTATCACAGATAATTAGTTTCTGCATACTTCTTTATATGTTCTTAAAAGGAAAAACAGAAACTCAGATTAGCATAAAAGAGGTGGTACTTTCATCCTTTGTGCTTAAGGAGATAATTGGAACAGGTTTTCCAAGTCTTCTTAGACAGGGACTTAATTCCATAGCTACTATGCTTCTTAATAATCAGGCAAAAGTATATGGTGATGCGGCAGTATCAGCTATGAGTAACGCTACAAGAATAAGCTTCATTGCTGTAGCTATTGCTCTTGGTATCGGTCAAGGCTTCCAGCCTATTAGTTCATTTAACTATGGTGCCAAGAAATATGACAGAGTTAAGGAAGCATTTAAAAAGACACTAATTTCTTCTGAGGTGGTTATAACTATTACGTTGATTCCTATATTCATATATGCACCAACTCTGGTTCGCATGATGCGAGATGACACGGATGTTATCGTTATTGCAGTAAGAGCCTTAAGGCTGATGTGTATAGGACTTGTGGTTACACCATTTACCATGGTTGTTGAGATGGGATTTCAAAGTACAGGAGCTAAACTATATGCAACTATGGCATCAAGCCTACGAAGCGGATTTATTCTGATTCCAGTACTGCTTATACTCTCTAAAACAAGAGGACTTAAGGGAATTCAGGAAGCCCAGCCCCTGGCATTTGTAATTACTGCTATCATATGTTTGTTCTTTTCACGAGTGTTTATAAATCGATTAAATAATAAAATGGCAACATAGCAATTTTATCCAATAAAAATCCTCCGCGAATTGATAGGGTTAACTTATCAAAAAGAACGGAGGATATTTTTTATGAAAGAAACATTTGAAGCATTCAATGGCGGTGAGCTTAGGCTCCCAAATATGACAGTAAAGTTTGAGGATATACCTTGGTCAAAGCATCCAGTATTTGAGGGTGTTGAACTTAAACATATTCTTACTTCTAAGGAAACAGGTGGCGACTACAGTTTTCATCTTGTAAGAATCGCACCTAATAAAAGCATCTTAGACCATATTCATGACCCACAGCTTGAAACTCATGAAGTTATCGCAGGCTATGGTACATGTGTTAATGACGGAAAAGAGATTGCTTATGAACCTGGGGTAATATCTATTATGCCTACTAAAGTTCACCATGCAGTTAATGCAGGTCCAGAAGGCTTATATCTATTCGCCAAGTTTTTCCCTGCCCTTTGCTAAGGAAGCCTTGTATTCAGTTGGTTTCATACCTAGAACCTTTTGAAAGCATCTATCAAGGTGACTTTGGTCGCAGAAGCCTGCCTCATAAGTCACCTCAAGGATGCTTTTATCTTCTTCTAGAAGTTTTTGGGCTTTACGCACCTTACTTTGTATCTGAAACTGATGAGGAGTTAGGCCAAAGGCATGCTTAAACTTCCTTATCATATGATACGGACTTATTCCAGCATCCTTTGCCATCTCTTCAATAAGATACATATTCTCAGGGTTTTCCAAAATATTGTTCTGTAATTCTTTAAGAAGCTTATCATTATAATCAGTCGCAGTCTTTATGCAAAGAACAAGCATTGAATATGGCTGATTCTCTATAGTTTTAACTTCATGAAGTACATTAGGCTCGATTCTAAATTCGTCACCTGCTCTGCATATTAGGTTGTCCTGACCTATGACTATACAAACAGTACCAGATTCCACATAACCTACAGTTAGATGTCCTGCGTGGGTATGTGGCTTGTAACTTCTGGTGCTGTTATTGTAATGAACACATTCTATTTCTTCATTTTTCTTACTGTAGGTAATATCATTCATGCTAGAATTCCACCAATTTTGTTCCTATTTTCTCTCGAAATCTTTCATCATGTTCAACCAGTATCATGGTTGGCTTATAGGTTTCTATTAGTTTCTCAAGCTGCATTCTTGAAAACACATCTATGTAGTTTAGGGGTTCATCCCATATGTAGATGTGGGCTGGTTTTATAAGACTTGCCGCAATAAGGACCTTCTTTTTCTGTCCCATAGAAAAGTCAGCTATATCCTTGCCAAACTGATTTCTATCAAAGTCTAGCTGACGCAGTAGAGACAGTAACAGGGTATAATCGGCTCCATTATTATCAGCATATTCCTGAAGGCTGCCCTTTAAGTGACTGGTATCCTGATTGATATAGGATATAGTAAGTCCAGCGGCTACGTCCAGTTCACCATCTAGAATCATACTACCTTCATCTACATGTTCAACAAATCCTGCCTTGCCTAAAATAGCTTTGATTAATGAAGACTTGCCGCAGCCATTGTGACCTTTTAGAAAGAGCCTGTCACCATTACAAAGCTTAAGGTTTAGATGCTGAAATACCGTCTTATCCTCATAGCTTAATGATAAATCCCTGCACTCTATAAGAGTATCCTTATGATGAGTTAGGGGCATAAGCTTTAGGTCTGTTACACTTTCAATATCATTAAGAAGTCCTTCTTTCTCGGCAATCTCTCTTTGAATACGTTCCTGAGTATTCTTTACTCTGGACTGCATCTTTTTAGTCTTAGCACCAATATAAGCTCTGGTGGATATACAGCGATCTGGTTCCTTTATTGGATCAAATCCAATCTTAGAATTCTCACTTTTTTCTGCCCATCTGGCTGTGCGGTCAGCTGCTGCTTTTAGTTTTCCAATTTCTCTTTTGTGTTTCTCATTTTCTGATATTGCGTATGCATCGGCCTTTTCCTTATTTTGCCACCAGGAAGTAAAATTGCCAGTTTGAACCTCTATTGATGACCTGTTAAGAACAAGTACATGATCTGTGCAGGCATCTAACAGGTCTCTATCATGGGATACAAGGATAAATCCTTTCTTAGATGCCAGATAGTTTTTTATTATTTCGCGCCCATTAGAATCCAGGTGATTAGTTGGTTCATCTATAAGGAGAAAGTCATTTTCTCCTGAAAAGAGAACGGCAAGCATAACCTTAGTTCTTTCGCCAAAGCTAAGTGTTTTAACTGGTCTATATAAGACCTCTGCATCTAGCCCAAGCAAGGTAAGTTCGCAGATTACTCTCCATTCTTCTGCTCCCGGCTTCCACTTTTCTATAAGTTCAGAGGCTGTAACTTTCTCTTCTTCCACTGATACTTCATATGGAAAATAGTCAAAGTAAGCATCAGATATTATAGAGCCCGTATACTCGTATTTTCCAAGAAGCAGGTTAAGCAGTGTTGTCTTTCCTTTTCCATTTCTACCGATAAAACCAAGCTTCCAGTCAGTATCTATAGAGAATGAAACGCTATCAAATATGTTGTCAAAACTGCCTTCATAGGCATATGTTAAATTCGTAATTTTAATTAATGACATATCTTGGTCTCCCTTCTTAATTATATATCCTGGGCGGATAGCAAGGGAGTATCCTTAGGTAAAAAAAATACCACAGAATAATCCTGTGGTATTAAAAATCACTATATTACAAAGAATCCACTATGAACTATTTCCTGCTAAACCGTCCCAGAGACGAGATTATTAACTTAATTATTAGCAAGAAACAATTTTCAATGGACTTCCTCCTTATGTATGTTTGTTAATTATTACAAGTTTCATTATGGACAATACAATACTAATTGTCAAATAATGGTGTAGAAAAATATCTTTCTGCTGTATCAGGTAGTATAGTTACTACTGTCTTTCCAGGTCCTAACTCTTTTGCCATTCTTAAAGCAGCATATACATTAGTACCACTGGAAATACCACACATAAGTCCTTCTTTTATTGCCAGATCTTTAGCTGTCTGAATTGCATCTTCGTCGGATACTATACATATGTCTGAATAAATGTCCTGATTAAGGTTATCCGGAACGATACCATCACCTATTCCCATCTGAAGATGCGTTCCTATATTTCCACCAGCTAATATAGCAGCATTATCAGGTTCAACAGCCCATATAGTTATATCCGGGTTCTGAGCCTTAAGAGTTTCACCTATACCTGAGATAGTTCCGCCAGTTCCTACGCCGCTGCAAAATCCATGAATAGGACCTCCCACCTGCTCTAATATCTCAAGAGCTGTATGGTGCTTATGAGCCCAGTTGTTTGCCGGATTAGAAAACTGCTGAGGAACAAATACTTTAGGATTCTCTTTTTCCATCTTCAGAGCTGTCTGCAGACACTCATCGATGCATTTTCCTATATCTCCATCATCATGTATCAGTATTACTTCAGCTCCGTAGTGCTTAACAAGTTTTCTTCTTTCTTCACTAACAGAGTCCGGCATAATGATTATAGTTTTATATCCTCTTACTGCTCCAACAAGAGCAAGACCTATACCCTGGTTTCCACTTGTTGGTTCGACAATTATTGAATCAGGACCAATAAGCCCCTTCTTCTCAGCATCAAGAATCATATTGTAGGCTGTTCTGGTTTTTATGGAACCACCTACATTGAGGCCCTCATACTTTACAAGTACTTCTGCACTTCCCTCCTCTACCATATTATTTAATCTTATAATAGGAGTGTGCCCCATTGCCTCTAATACATTGTTATAAATCATTTTTATACCTCCACGAAGGATATCTTAGGTATTATATCACATATCTATGTCTATTTGGTTACGACAGATAATAAAATAGGCAAGTCAGTTGTGATTTACACTTCGTCTGACTTGCCACACAATATTTATCATTATTATTGGAAATAGGCTGGATATATCATTAAATTACGGACGATTGTTATACTTTATTCTTTCTTCTTCAGTCTCCCATTCCATACCTTTACCCATTGTATGTGCCTTTGTTTCTTCCATTGGCATAGGTTTTCCGAAGTAATATCCCTGAGCCTTATCACAATTTATACTCTTTAAGAATTCATAATGTTCCTCAGTTTCTACACCTTCACAAAGTGGAAGTACCCCAAGAGATCTGGCACCATTAGCTATATATTTCATAATAGTAGCTGTCTTTGGATACTTATCATAGTTTCTAAGGAAAACCATATCCATCTTAAGAACATCAAACTCATACTCAACTACATTGTTAAGAGAAGAATATCCGCTTCCAAAATCATCAAGCCATACCTGATATCCCTTTTCTCTCATCTTCTTACACTCTTCCTGAATCTTACCTGGATTATCCTTTATGGCAGTTTCGGTAATCTCTAAGTCAATCATATTGATAGGTACATTATACTTTCTTCTAATTTCATCTACCTTACCAAATATGTCGCAAAGTTCAAAGTCCATACATGAGAAATTCAGCGATGCTGGAACAATTACATCTCCACTCTCTATTACCTTGTTGTAGTCCTTACATACCCGTTCAACAACGTAAAGATCAACCTTATGAATAAGGTGATAATGCTCAAGTGTCTCTATAAATGCCCCCGGTGGAAGCATACCTACATTAGGATCAATCCATCTAACCAGCGCTTCATAGCCACATATTTTACCAGTGCTCACTCTAACTACAGGCTGATAAAATACCTTAATATATTCATTCTCAATTGCTTCATCAATATGGTCTACAACGTACTGCTGCCTGCGAAGGTTTTCTCTAAGTGAATCCTGATATACTTCTATGTTGATATCATGTCTACCTTTTATACTATTGCAGGCAAGTCTTGCATGGTCACAGGCAAGACCTATCTCAGTAAAGCGATCTTCCATATAGTAGATACCAGCTTTGATTCTTACCCTCTTGGCCGCATCTTTAGAGTGAAGAACCTCATTGTAAACAGCCTCTGCCTTGGCTACTACACTTTCCTTGCTCCCCATTGAACATACAACAAAGTGGTCATTAGAAAATCTTGATACTACAGCATCTGAAAATTCCTTCTTAATAATCTTTGCCATATCACACAAAAGCTCATCTCCAAGAAGAAAGCCATTGCGCTCATTGAAAAGCTTAAAGTTAGGAATATCAAAATGTATGATTGAGATGAATCTTCTACGATTCTCAGGTGATGCCATCAGCATCTGAACATTCTGATAAAAGAATGACATATTGAAAAGACCTGTAAGAGGATCTGTATCCTGATTCATAGAAAGTATCTCTGCTTCTGCCAGTGAATTCTTATTTCTATTAAGATACTCATTTTGGTCAACATCTACTATAAATACATAGAAGAAACTTTTACCATTCTTCCCGTTAAGAAGATGTCCAAAATCTTCCAGATACTTAATTTCCCCGTTCTTTGTTATCATTCTATATCTTACATAATCATGTCTCTTCTCCCCAAACAGAGTCTGAGCCTGAATCTGATTTTCTATTTTGTGTAAATCATCAGGATGAACCATACCCTTAAATGAGTTTCCAACATACTGTCTGAACTCTTCAAGAGTATCGCATTCATACAAATTTATAACGTTTTCATCTGCGAAAAGTATAGATTCTTCTTCATTGTTTTCATATATGAAGAAGCCTCCAGGAATACCTGTTGGAATGTGACCCCCAAGGAATTTTTTAAGACTTTCTTTTAGATATTTGTATCTTAGGAATTTTTCTTCATTTTGGAAATGATCTTCACGAGACTGTTCTGGATTATCTTCATAAGAAAGGACTTCGTCTCCAAACTGCTCACTGGTAAGATCGAAGGTTACACCGTTAACCACGTTATAGCAGTGGAAATTGCCACCTTCACGTGGAATACCGTATACTTTGCCTCCGAAAATATCCTGAACTAAAAATGCAGTAATAGAGCATTGTCCAAGTGTCATATTATCCTTGCTCCACTGACTTCTAAGTCTAGGAGCCGCGGTATACTCGCACCATATATTTTTAAGTGCGTCAAAAAGTTCTCTAGGGTTGTTAATTCCACTGTAATCAGTAGAAATTGGAGATACTAAAGCCTTCTCCCAGCCATAAAACTTATATCCCATATTTAGTTCCCCTTCTTATACTACAATCGCCTAAAGCGCATATTATCAATACAATTTCTATATTATCACTAACTTATAAACTATAAAACACCTAGAGTTCTAATTCTTTGGATAAAATAATATGCCCCGGCAGGAGGGCAAACCTGCCAGGGCTATATTTATATTGCTAACATATAATTCACGCATATATAATGTTCTTGTTAATTTGAGGTGATTATTCATATGAACAAAAAGCTTATATATATATTCGAATTACTTAATATTTTATTTATGGGAACTATACTGGTTATTTCAGTAACTGGCACCTATCACCATATAGCCTGGTATAAAGTGTCCTTTGTTTCGATTATATGGTTTATTTGTTTTATCTTAGGATTTTTATTTTTAAGAAGGTGTGAATCATTTCTAGAAAAGCATAAGAAGGTTATTCTGGCAGCATATCTATTTTTGCTTTTTGCTGTCCTTTCTGCCACTTCAATATTATTCGCCAATACTCCAGTTAGTGACTATGGAGAAGTATATGTAAACTCCCTTAATCTTATTTCAGGTAAAGAAGTTAACTGGTCTTATTTTGCCATGTTTAAAAACAATTATCTGTTACTGTTATTAATGGCTTTAATAAGACTTCCAGCCTATCTTATGGGCTTTGATGGAGGCTATTCAATTATTATAGTATCCGTTCTTTGCGCAACGCTAGCGGCACTTCTAATATTTAAAATAATGGAACATTTTAAGTTTAAAGTATATGTATGCTTTTTAGCATTAATTGTTTATGCCTTATTTTTGCCTCTATATGGTTGTACATACGCTTTCTATTCTGACCAGGCTACCATCATGCTTACTCTACTTCCGATTTATATCATTGTGTCTGACTTTGGAAAGCGTAGATGGGTATCCATTTTGAAAATCATGCTTGTTGGATTGTTTGGATGTATGGCTTTCTGGTTAAAGGCAACTGCCATAATACCTATTATTGCTTTTACGATAGTAAAGCTTCTTACTTCATGCAACCGCAATATGCTTCGTCGTATTCTCTTATACTGCTGTTCATTTATATGTTTTTTTGCTTTATACGAATTAATTTGGAGAAGCTCTCCAGCAGCTAAGATGACTGATATGCATGTGCCAGTAATACACTGGATAGCTCTTGGTTCACACGGTCACGGGGACTGGACAGACAACTCTGACTATGGCTATAAACTGCTTGGAGCACCATCGATGGAAGCTAAGAAAGAGATTGCTTATTCATATTTAAAGCAGAATCGTAATGAAATGTTTTCTGTCACTCACATAGTAGAAAAAGCCCGTCACAACTTTGCCACAGGCTTTATGGGACTCTCTACATACATATATGAACCAAATTCCCCTGCTTATCCATTTCTTTCTGCATATGGAGTTTATGGTGGATACACCATGATGATAGTAACAGGTATGTATTACCTGCTTCTTTTGCTTAATATTATTGGAAGTGTGATTTCTATAATTAGACGAAAGCTAGATTGCTATAACATACTTGGACTTTTTGCTCGCATTTCCCTCTTTGGACTATTCCTCTTCCTTATGTTTTGGGAGGCTAATAACAGGCAGCTTTATAACCATATCCCAATACTAGTAATTACAGGTATGGCTACATTCTCACAGTTATTTGATTGGCGTGTCAATGGCCAGAAATAAATTTGATATCCAGAACAATTTTCAACTGGTTACAATTTGTAACCAAACGGTCTCTATTATTTATAAATAAAAATATTTTGATAGAGAACAAAAAGAATAAGATTACTAACAAGTATGAATCATGTAATGCTGCCCTTATTATACTTTGTATTCTTTATTAAGCGATGGATTGAAAAAGCAAACTCTTACAACCCTTTCTGTTCCAAATTCATCAATAATATACTTTTCGCTGACATCTTCGCTTTTTGCAAGCATAGCACCCATGATATTTTTCTGTTCTATACTTCCGATATAGGAACCGACAGAACAAAGCTTATTATCAAAGATGTCATTTAGTGTTTGAATAAACTCATCCCATTCACTCTCTATATCGTAATGGTGATGGCAATCGCCAAAGTAAATAGTACATTTCTTGCAGACATCTATTCCAAAGTTTGTACTACCTTGAGTCAAATCAAAGAAATACCAGTTGTGCTGCTCTTTTTCATCGAATCCCGAAACATCTTCAGATGCTATTTTTCGTGTTCTTAGGATGCGGTTAATCTCTTCTATTGGGTCCATACTATTTTGCCTCATTTTTAATTTGAATGTGGCAGGCTTTCATGGCAGCAAGAGCAGTAGCATGTGAATCTGGTGTAACACCAGCACAACCCTTCGCATCAACATAGATCTTTTTATTAGGTATCATTGCCTTTGTAAGTAAAACATTGGAAATAACACATATATCTGTGCAAACGCCAACAAATTCAACATCATCAATGATATCTTCATTTTCTGCCATCAGTTCAGCTAATTCTTTAGAACCGAATGTTTCTTTATCGATAATGTAATCAGCATTTTCTTCAGAATTTAATTCAGGGATAATTTTCCAGCCTTCTGTTCCTTTTATACAGTGTGGCACTGGAAGATTAGCTCCTTCTTCCGTTTCCATGTAATCTTCACCATGTGTATCTCTGGTAAATATAACTGTATAGCCAGCTTTCTTTCCATTTTCTATCTTCTCTTTTACATAAGGAACAATAGCTATCCCCTGCTCATTTCTTAATGCTCCTGTAATAAAATCATTTTGCATATCTACAACTACTAAAACCTTGCTCATTTTTATTCTCCTTGTGATTCTTCTAAAATCTGAAAAAGTAAGTTTGCCTTGTATTAGATTTATCTTCTTGCTGTGATTGATTTCTTTTTGTATTCATTACATTCTTTACAATCCATAAGTTATGACACCAACAAAAGCAGATATACAAATAAGTATTATAGGTGATATTCCCTTTTTTAATACTTTTCTTGTTCCAAAATAGACTACTGCAAGAGCAGCAGTAAGAACAAGGGATAGTATATCTGGTTTTACACTCAGTGAGACATTACAATTTCTGATTATCATCAAGATACCTGTTGACAGGATTATACCGATAATACAAGGCTTTAGGCCACCAAGTGCTGCTTTTACATACTTATTTTCCAAAAACCTTTTAAGCAGCACCATAATAAGTAGGATAATTAAGAATGCCGGAAGAACCACTGCCGTGGTAGCTATCAACGCTCCAAGGATTCCTCCTTTTGAACTTCCCACATAGGTTGCCATATTTACCATGATTGGTCCAGGTGTACTTTCACTTATGGCAATCATATAAGCAACCATCTCTTCATCCATCCAACCATGAGCCAGTACCACATCCCTTATTAGCGGAATAGCAGCATATGCACCTCCAAAGGAGAAGAAACCTACTTCAAGAAATCCAATTAGTAAATCAAGGTAAATCATTCCTTTTTCTCCCTCTTGTTAGCATATGATTTTATAACAAACACGATTATTCCTATGAAGGCTGATACAAGCAAGAGTATCATGGATGAAATGTTAATTGAATATATATCGATAAGCATCATTGCCAGAAAAGAACTCGCCACTATTATTATAGGCATTGGTTTTTTCTTCATTTTCTGCAGCATTTTTACTGCTGCATCCACTATCAATATGCCAACTGCAATCTTTATTCCTTTGAAAGCATTTGCCACCCATGATATTTCAAGAAACTTATCAAAGTATTTAGATATCAAAAATAAGATTATAAATGAAGGCAGTACCATTCCTATCGTGGATACTATAGCCCCGAGAAGTTTTCCTTTTTTATATCCTACATATGTGGCACAGTTTATTGCAACGGGACCTGGTGTTGATTCAGCAATTACTGTCATATCCATCATTTCATCATGCGTAATCCATTTTTTCTTTTCAACACAATCATTTTCTATAAGAGAAATCATTGCGTAACCTCCACCAAATGTGAACATCCCAATCTTGGCAAAGGTTAGAAACAAGTCTATAAGTATAGGCAAATCTCTATACCTCCCATAAAAGTCTTAACTACATGTACGCCTTCTATTTTTCCGAAACAGGAACACTATAAATGCACCGATAGTTACACCTATAGTATTTAAGATTAAATCATCAACATCTGTATGTCTTCCAAGGCAAAAAAGCTGAGTCACTTCGACAAACAAAGAAAATCCAGCACCTGCCAATATATTCTTTCTTATGGTATCAAGCTTGCTAAAGCAGATTGGCCACACAATACCAACAGGTATGAACATCATGATATTCCCAATAATGTTAATCATATAGCCATCATATCTGTCTACAAGAAAATAGAACGGAATGATACTAATCATCTCATGGATATCATCTCCAAAGCCTACCTTTAGTGTTGGTATCTTTCCATTCTCAAGATGAAACCCAAAGTATACGAATCTGCTAATAACAACTATGCAGATGTAAACCAAAAGCAGCTGACATTCACGCTTTAATGAAAATGTCTTCGATTTTATTGCTATAGCCAAACGGGTAATAATCCAAATTATTGAAATAAAAATTAAAAGTTGAAAGTATGTGATTTCAAGCATAATCTACGAGTTCCTTTTTCAGTTATAAATTCTAGCGGTTCATCATCATCTATATCGATTCTTGCCTCCCCCAATACCTCTTTTACCTCATCGTAGGATATTGGAAAAGAAAAAACATGCCCATTTACTCTTACCGCTTTATCTAATACATCTATAGTATTCATCTCTACTCTCCTGATTGATTATCCAGTAATACGCCTCATTCTAACACAATTTTAACGAAATAAAAAAGAGGACAATGTCCTCTTTTTAGCTTTGTTTTATCTTCTAATTATTTGGCTGGTTCCCATTTACAACGTACTGGCGAAACGATAGAACCGTCTTTTTTCATTTCAGCCATTACTTTATCAACCACTTTTCTATCTAGTCCAGTTAATTCTGCGATTTTACCAGCATTTAATGGTTCTCCTGCCTTCTTCATAGCTTCAAGAATTGTACTTTTTTCATTCATACTAAATCCCTCCTTATTAATCATAATATCCTTCTACTCCAAAGAGTATACTTTCCATTTCTTCATCCGGTGCATAGATTCCAATTGATTTTTTATATGATATTGGTCCGATATCATCTTCTTCAAGATCAGGTAATAACTCATATACCTTATCCATGTCTATAGGATAAACCTGATTCCCATCAACAAATACCTCTGCATCTAAAATCTCTACTGCTTCACATTTACCATCTTCATCATAAAAAACATGGCAGAATCCAAAATCATCAGTTGTTATATCATCGTCTGGATCTTTCTTAAATTCCTCTGCATCACCCCAAATAGTTCTTACTTCTTTGCGTGACATTCCGAATTTAACATCTCCTACACTTTCAAGTGGAATTACATTTAGTTTTAGCATATTACCTCCGCTGTCTGTTATCATTATCTTGTGCCTTACTTTTTGCAGTTTCATTAAACTTTTCTAGTCTTTTATGGAATTTACTTAGTTTTGTTTTTATATCTGATGTCTTTAAAACACACAATTTTCTTACCTATTACAATATCTATTTAAGGAATACCATCAGAAGGTTCATAGGATTCATCTACAATTAGTATAATAACATTTATAGAATCAATCTTATCACTATCCATACCTTCCTCTTCGGTATCAAATGTATCAACTCTGATTTGTACATTTCCTTTTGAATAAACAGTTTCAGTTCTTTCACCGTAAAGAGGAGATTCACCGGACCATACAAATCCAGCTGCTTCGCACAAATCTTTTGCTTCTTTATAGGTATCCCCTTGGTGTATTCCAAGGATATGATAATCTGAAGGATCTCTCAGAAAAATTGCATATCTAAATATTGCATCTTCAGAAGAAATCATCACTCCCTGACTATCAACGTTCAAGTCTTCATTTTCTTCTCCATACAGATTTACAGCATCAGGAAACGGAATGCACGATTCTTCGTCCATCTTTTCCATCAGAGTAAAATAATAATCACTGTTTTCATTTACATAACCAATTGTTTCCCAATCTTCATCTGTTATTTCAGAGTAAAATATATAATCTCGGTCTTCATCAGTGTCTACACTTTCTTCAGTTTCAACACTTTTCTTCGTGTTTTTTGTTTCTCTTGCGCTTCGTGAATTATTATCTTTACAGGCGTTCAATAAAACACATAATGTCATAAGCATCATTAATAAAATTGCACGAGTTTTTATTTTCATTTATCTCCCCCATCTAATTCAGTCTATGATTCCCATTTTCCTATCGAAATCATCAGCATCAATCCAACCTTCTATACTTGCCCGTTCTTCAGCTTTTTTAAGATTTGAGGCAAGCGCCCTAGCGGCTCCATTTCTGTCCAACTCATCAGTTTCAGCAAATGTAACTGTATAGCCATTATAGCCCTTTTGGTTATAATAGCTACGATTCTTTTTATCGAGTTCTTTATCTCGTTCAACCATGATTTCATTCCTCGTTGTTACTAATATCAGATTCAAGCAAACCAGTAACAAGGTTTTGTAATTGAACAGCATTTTTACTAGTAATAATCGACTTTCCAGTGCGCTTTTCAACAGCAAGTCTTGCTTCTCCGGCAGCTTCCCCACCTTCAACAGCAACCATTCGATTTTCTTCAAATGTTTCCGGTTGTTTTTGCTTAGATATTTCAGTGGTGGTAGCTTCAGCTAGCATATTAAGAACAAGTTCCAATGTCGACATATTATCTCGGAGATTTTCCTTTTTCAACCCTTTGAGATTCTTATATTCACGCGTTGTCATTCCAGACCAAGCCTTCGAAATCTCGTCCGTAAGGATTGCATATTCGACGCCTTTCTTTACCCCTCGATTTTCCCATTCATCCGTAAGTTCTTTTCGAACTTGAATAGCCTGAAGACGCTGATTAATCCATTCACGGGAATATCCTTTTTTTGCGTATGTTTCCAGAGCACGTTCTATAGTCAACTCTGGATCTATTACTTCTTCAATACGTTCCCGGCCAACCTGTGCCAACCATAATTTAAATGGTTCGGCTTTCTTTGATGGAATAGACTGAATAATTCGAAATAGCTGCTCTGTATTGGCAACATCTGTATTGTACTTTTTTCCATCCTTGGGAGATCTCATTTTCAGTTGGTTACAATTTGTAACCAACTGACCTCCCTCTTCTTTTAGTCTATTTTTCAATACTTTCCAATAATTCCTTGCGCCGTCAATATCAGGTTGCTCCGTCAAAACACCAACAACATCCACTATTGAAAAATACCATTCCTCTTCTTCCTCTATCCACGCTGTCCTTATCGGCTGGTCTTCAAATAATTGAACTTTATCATTACTTATCTGCATTCTTTTTACCCCCTGTCAATTCCGCATTTTCGTTCTTTCTATCCTCAAGCAGCATGATATACGCCATCATTCTGACCAAATATTCCGGAGGGGCGCTTATTCCCTGTTCCCACTGCTGAAGAGTTCTTACGGGAATTCCAAATTTAGCAGAAAACTTACTTTGCGATAATCCCGTTTTCTTTCGTAACTCCTTTATTTTTTCTGATATATCCATAAAATCGTCTCCAAAATCATCTTTATACTTTAATAAAGTATAAACCAACTTATATACGTTGTCAACGTATATATCTCTCACGTTGGGTACAACAATATTTTCCCAAAATAAAAGGGCTTCAGCCTGTATTTGACTGAAGCTCCCTTATTGCAATTATCTTCCGATATAACTTACTAACACATCATACAGCATTATATATAGTTTCAAAATCATCTTGAGGAGTTATTCCGATTTCTTTGCTCAGTTTTACTCCCAGATTATACATCATTCTGCAAGCCTCCTTTTTAGGAAGTCTATGACCGTCAAAAATCATCATAAGTGCCAAACCGTGCGTATATATGACTGTATCCCTCACCATTTCTGAAATCTTTGAGACAGGAATGTCATATTGCGATGCGAAGATCCTTACAGCTTCTTCATCAAATTGAAGTGAAAAAACACTTGTGTCGCCATAAAGCCTTTCACCGATAGTATCCATCGTATCATCTACATTAAGAAAGCGGAATACATTAGGGTGATCACATGCAACAGATAAATACCTTATACCGGAAAGGAAAAATGCCTCTATAGCTTCCTTCCCCTGCATTTCTTCTTCCAATCCACCAAAAACCTTGTTTGCCGCATATGAGTACAATTCTTTTTTCAATTCAGCCATGCTACCAAATTGCCAGGACACCGGTTGTGTTGAGCATCCGAGTTTTTCCGCAATCATTTTGATCGCCACCGAACCGATTCCTGCTTCATCCAGCAATTCATATGCCGCATTTAATATCATTTCCCTTGTAATCTGTGTTTTTCGTCCCATTTTAATTCCTTTGTACTCTATGAATAAGGTCTGTAATCAATTGCCTTTGTGCATCCCCAGTTTTCAGCTATCTTCTTAATCATTTTTTTAGCAAGAGTCTTTTGCACCAATCCGAGTATAAAGCGGATATGCGCCGAAAAAACTTCCGGCCCCGTAAATTTCCTACATGCTTTAGACCTGAAATCTCCGTTTTTTGAATATTCACGTCCCATTTCAGTGTATGGCTCCGTGATTTTATTTCTTTGTTCTCCATCGAAAAACCTAATGGCGAAATTATCTCCCTTAACAAGCGTGCCCAGATATTCACATCCAAGCCTTGCAGTCAGAATCTCAAGATAAGTCTCTCCGCATCGAAGCTGGATTCCTTCCGCAAACCCGCTCTGTAAAATGAAAGCCATTCCGGTCCCATCATTTTTGGGCTCAAGTGTTTCCAGGAATTCAAGGAGAAGTCCCGGTATGCATTCGACATAAAGAGGCAGGGCAATAATGATTTTACTGTTATTATAATACGCTTCCCTGATTTTTTCCCATTGTTTTACATCCGATACTTCGTATTGTTCAAAAGTTGTGCCGTTTTCACACAATCCTTTTGTAAACATCTCTAATATCTTATCCGTATTGCTGTATTTTTTAACACGCGGACTTCCGTTTATTATCAACACATGCATGATACCGCCTCCTTTACTTCATCCCTGCTAAAAACTCCCAATGAATTACTTTCAAAATTCAGGGCTGCTCTCCCGGTCCATCTTTCCAAATAGTCTTTTTCGACATCTCCCAAATATATGATTCCGATATCCGTTCTTTGATCATAACGAGGCACGTGTCTCATCTGATTTCCTACAAACTTGACATACATTGTCGCAATAGGAAGAATCCGATCAAATATATTCTTCCCTTTATGATCAAGAAAGCCGAGTGCAGTGTCTGATATAACCCACAGTTGATCCGCATGGATTACCTTCTTCAGAATAATCTCATAATCATCCTTGATTGCACATTCTCCGGGCGTCTTCAACCAGCAATAATTGCATCCGATACAGTGGCTTATTCTTAATGGTGCAGCTTCGATAATCTCGGCCTCAATGATTTTTTCTTCAAAATAGCGTTTCAGTTCGTCGGTTATGGAAGTATCCGAAGTAGTATTCACTATAAGAATCATGATAATTAACCTCACTTTTTTATAATATAAAGTTGTTTATATAAACATGTTTATATTATTTCATGTTAAATCATTTGTCAACAAGGTAATATATTATTGATATTAAATACTCCAATCAGTTTTGGAGGGCCATTATCGTCTTTCTTGCTTCCATTTATATGTTAAAAAAAGCGCTATAGTTTAAAACTATAACGCTTTTTTTACATATACTATATTCAGAATACCTTTAATTTGTCTCTGTGTACGCATCTTTTTCGTTATAACTAATCCAGTTATAGTCATCTCCTGTTGCGTCTAAAACAAAGTCATTCTGTTCATATACATCACCAGCATATAAATAAAATGGAATCCAAAGCGGTGCATTCTGGGTGTTAGGTGCAACAGTATAATATATTAAGCCTTTATTATTATAGACGCTAACTGAAACACCGTCCTCTTCCATCTTTGATGTAGCACCTTCTCTGGCATTCTTTGCTTCAGTTACATAGAAAGTTCTTGCAACTTCGTCACTAGCATTATGAATATAAATTAGCTCATAAGGCTGAGATGCATCATGATCAGCATATAAGAATACATTCTCCTCACTATCAATTGGATGGCCGATATTTACATATTCTTTTACAGTAGAATTAAATGCACATAAATCAACATCCTGGTCTCCTCTCCATGTAAGAAGTACCATTGCATCATCATTACTTATTTCTGGAACAAGACCTATTACATATTTCTTATCTTCATCAGTTATTTTAATCTCAAACTTTCTATCATAGTAACCATCTGCACTACATTCTATTTCATAATCTCTAGGCTCAAGATTTGTAAATGTTACACTACCATCATCAGAAGTTACACAACCTTCAATTAAGTTGTCATACTTAATTCTTACTTCTGCTCCGCTAAGAGGGCCTGTCTCATTTGCTCCTTCAACTGTGAATGATATATTATAGAGTTTTTCTTCCTCTACTTCCTCTTCTTCTACTTCTTCAACTTCTTCTACTGAAATGCTTGAGCTTTCAGGTATACTAACCTCAGTCTTATCATCCTTATTTGATTTACATCCAGTAAAAATAAGTCCAGTTGATAATACAACAAGTAATGAAGCTACTAATCTATTTTTCATATATACTACCCCTTTCATTCTTTATAAATATAAGTATATCACGGTTAAAATGCATGCTACAACATACTTACAGCAAGTTGCATTATCTTTAGAGGTAGTATATTTTTTTAATCTCTATACACATATTTTTGTAAGGATAAATCTTACAGATGATACTGCATAATTTTTAGCGTGATTTCTGAATCTTTTTAATTAATAGATCATAGTTAATCTTCACCATTTTTGTTTCTGTTAAATTTTTTTTCTCTAGTTTATCAGCTATAATTTCCAATTTAATAAACTTCGATGAACGTCTAACTAGTTTACAGTTCTTATCAGGATGGTTTACAACCATATCGTAAACTTTATTAGCACGATTCTCTATTGTATCAACATGAGCACGACACCACCTGAGCTGTTTCTGCATTAGCTGCTTATGTACTTTTATGTTAGACCTATCATTATCGTGGATAGTCAGGTCAACCTTACTGATAAATGATTCATCGACAGGAATCATATTGTTGATATTTAATACTCCAATCAGTTTTGGGGCTCCATTATCGTCTTTCTTACTTTCATCAAATATCTTCAGAAGATCAACCTGACTTTTCATCGTCTTAAACTTAGACTTAGGAGACGTCAGTGGAATGCAGTATCTTCTCCCATTAAGTAACACAATCACACCAACAAAGGGACGTTTCTGTTTTCCACGCTGCGGTGATATAGACATAACATTATCATCTACTTTAGACAAATCCCTAATGTACTTCAAATCAATATAATAGAAGTCAATTACTTTCATTTATGCCTCCAGTTACAACTAAAAATGGGCTGCATCATTAGATGCAGCCCATAAACTCCTTTTTTGCCGGTAGGGTTCCCGTCTTTTATAGTTCCCATTTATTTTATATGGTAGGGTTCCCATCTTTTAAAGTTCCCGTTTGTTTTATATGGTGGGGCTCCCATCTTTTAAAGTTCCCATTTTGCTTGGTAAGGAAACCAATTTACATCACTTAGATGTATTTTTATATTATGTTTATAGGCTTATGGTGTCAAGGAATATTTCATTTATAAATAGTTTTATTTTGCGATAGCTGCTGCATATGCCATCTTTTTTAGCCCTTACACTATATACCATTGGTATATTGATATTATCATATTCCATTGGTATAATCAATACATATTTTCGAAAGAAATATCTAAGAGAAAGAGCAGCCAAAATATGAGCGTTTCATTGAATATCAACAGATTAAAAGAATGCAGAGAAAAAATAGGAATCAGTAAGATGGAGGCAGCAAAAAGAATGAAGCTCTCACAACCGGCATATTTACGATATGAATCCGGCACAAGAACTCCATCTCTTCAAACACTTTCTGTCATTGCAAATGTACTTAATACTTCAGTTGAATACTTGACTGAACAGTCCGATAATCCAGAACCTGTTATATTTACCATCTCTAAAGCAGATAATCCTGAATTATTTGAATTAATCAGCATTTGCAAGGATTCAAATGATACTATGCTTAAACGAATGATGTTATATGCTAAGAAAATAACCTCATCCAAATTATAAATTGTATACTACTTATCTATATAAATTCGCCATGCGATTTATTTCATCTTTCAATTCTTGTTTGAAATTAGAAGGTTTTAAAACCTTTACCCAAGAGCCTTGGCTAATCAAAAACATTTTTATACCGTCGCCATATACTTCTGCTTCTAGGGTATAAATACTATTTTTATGTTCAATAACCTTGGCAGTCGGAATTCTATCGAGTATTGCTTGTACGGAAGGACCAGAGAATTCAAATACTATCTTTCTGCTAGGACCAGGCCACATGAACTGGCTTTTTTGGCGAAGTAATCCTTCATTAACAATTTGGTCTTTTGAAAGCATGAACTGTTCTCTATGAATAGATATTTCTTTTATTCTATCAATTCTAAAATACAAAGGAATATTAGGTTTATCAGAGTTATTCCTATATGCAATAAGGTAAAAATAGTAATCGCAAAATATAATGGTTACAGGTATGATATCTCTTTTAACCTGTTCACGATTTATCTTTATATATGTAACTGTTATTATGTTGCGATTATCTATGCAATCTGTAATTTTCCATATATTATCAATAACGCTAGAACAATCTGAGCCAATTTCTTTATAATGAAGCATTTCTTTGCTTATTAGGTTTTCAAGTTTATTCCTGTCTATATATGTAGTGTTTTTCTTTAGTTTTTTTATTATTTCGGTTAAATCAGCATGATTAAATGCTCGGCTACCTATAAGAACTTTTGTTATAGCAAGGAGTTCTTTATTCGAAAGGAACATATCCATTTTAAGAGAGTATGTATGGGTGGAGCTAGAGTACTCTAAATCAGCGTAGCCTAAAGTATCAATATGCTCTGCCAGAAATGTTTTAATCTCATTAATATCTCTTGTAATACTTCTAGATGATACATGGTATTCCTCAGAAAGTTTCTTTACGGAAAGAGATTCTCCTTTAATTGCTCTATAAAAAAGCTCCATAACCCTTTCTGATTTCATGCTTTTTAATTCTTCATTATTCATAGGGTGTTATCCTCAAAAATATTTCTAATTAAGTTATGCTATTAAGATTTTACTATGACAAAATATGTCATGTACTAAGTATATTATATAAAAAACTAAATGATTCGGTTATTACTTATAATTTAGAGGTATTTATGAAAATAGAAAAAAGCGTTGATTTAAATAGTGAAATTACTGGATTAGCTTCAGGATTTTTCGATTTAGATATGAAAACAACAGGTTTTCAGCCAGGTAATCTTGTTTTTATAGCGGCCCGTCCTTCTATTGGTAAAACTTCTTTTGCACTTAATCTTGTAAAAAACGTTGTTATAAGGAATCATAAACCAACTGTAATATTCACTTTGGAAATGTCGAAAACAGAATTTTCAAATAGATTATTATGTATAGATTCACATATTGATTACCAAAAATATAAAAAAGGTAATCTTAGTGAGAATGATATGAATAATCTTGTTAAAGGAGGTGAAAAACTATCTAAATCGCCACTAATTCTCGATGATACATCTGTAACTATAAGTGAGATTAAAACTAAGTGTTTTAAACTAAAACTGGAAAGAAAAATACAACTTGTTATTATCGATTATTTACAACAAATTAATGCTAGTCAAAATAGATGTTCAAAATATTGGGAATATCTTGAAATATCAAGAAACCTTAAGCTTATGGCTAAAGAACTTCAGTTACCTATTATAGCCATTTCACAACTTTCACGAAAGGTTGATTTTAGGTTGAACCACAGACCTAAACTTTCAGACCTTCGTATATATGGTGCCATAGATTTGATTGCTGACGTTGTACTTTTCATTTATAGAGATGAAGTTTACAACAAGGACACTGAGAATAAAAAACACGCTGAGATTATTATAGCTAAGAACCCTTCAGGGAAGGTCGATACTGTTGAGCTTGAATGGTTACCTCAATACACGATATTCAATAATATTTAAACCCAAAATAAACAAATGATTTGATAATACTATGTTAAGAAAGGAAGACAAACTATGGAATTAGAAACAGTAGATGTAATAAATAATGAAACAGAAGAAATTGAAATTGAACCATTCTTTTTCTGTACTACGGAGAAAGCCAAAAAGTTTCATCAATCATGGCGAGAAACAACTGAAAGGTTAAAAGATAACAGAACTCAATTTGGAAATTATATTTTGAACCTTGAATACGAGAAAATAGGTCCAATAGTGTGTGGAGACACATTCATTCCTGTTGACCTAACAAATATTCATTCCACATGTAGAAGAAAGTTTGGAAAATACGATGTCTTAGTCTATGTGAATATTGAGGATTCAGATGAATACGGAAAGGGTATAGTATTCACAGAAAAAGGCATATTCTACTGGGAAAATGAAGGCGATAATATTACTGAGATAGATTATTCCAATATTGAAGATGTAGATTATAAGAAGAACACAGTAGAATTAAAACTAAAAAGAGAAGAGCCTTTCTTTATAAATCTTGGTCAAACTGCTGATAACAAGCAATATGGAAGAAATATGTATAACTTTATAATGGATATTCTTGACTATGATGATTCAGATTTAGAAGAAACAGAAGAAGACTAAATAAAAACAGCTCAGCATTTATTGTGCTGAGCTGCCCACTATTATAACCATTCTCACATTTTCAGGAAACATGAATGTCATATCGTTTTTTTATACTTTCTCTTACATTAATATTATAGATTTCGCAAAGTTTTTTTACCATTCTGATATAGATTTCTCTAGCCTCATCCCAATTTTCTCTTTTTATGCTATAGCAACTAGGCAAAATATAGTCTTCCCATAACTCTTTATATATTGCTTGCGGATTCCAATCACTATCAATCTTATCAACAATAGTTGGTCCTATCCTATAGTATTCATCTACAAGCTCCCTTCCTTCCTTCCCTTGATCAAGAATATGTTCATCTCTAAACCACCTTAACTGATTAAGTTCGACACAGTCCTTATTCTCATCTAAAGCAATGCATGCTGCAGTAGTAATAAAACAATAACTACTAGAGGAGCTTATTGTCTGCGTAGTTGATTTATAACTTTTTGTTTCAGAATAAGCTTTCTGCTGTGACGGCTTATCACTCTCCATCTGGGATTCAAGTTTTTTAAGTTGTTCTTTTGTATCCTTGTAATCCACCTTAATCCGCTTATAATGCTTAATAGCAGTTTTAGGATCTCTTGCGACACCATTTCCATATTGGCACATTTTAGCACATTCATACTGTGCTTCTGCCTCTTTTATATCTTTTAAATAAATATACGCTCGTCCATAATCCTTTAATTTACAATACATAAGTCCTATTCTTAATAAAAACGTTTTTTCATGCTCAACCTCTTCTGCACTTGTATTCTTTTTCTCAAGATATTCATACAGCCTAATTACATTATTAACTTTATTAATATTTTCTTGCTTTTCCATATTCTGCCAAGTTATTGTCTTACATTCGCCATATAAGAATTCAGCAATCTCCCTAACAGCTTCAAAATATTCCTTCGATGCTGCAATTTTGATATGTACAATACCTTTTCTTTTTTTGTTTTCAATATATAAACTATTGCACCCAACATGATAATTGGCTTCGGGAATCAAGTTTTCTGCCAACTCTTCAATATCAATCTCACATTCCGCTCTATCCGCTAATTTTATCAATTCATGCCCTGCTTTTATATATCCATCGTCTAGTGCTATTTCAAAACATTCCTTTGCTTTTAGATAATCCTTATCATCCAAGCATTTCTTCCCTAAAAAATAATATTCCTTCCCATTATCAAAATGCTTTATGTCAATAAACTGTACGATTTCCTTCATATCAGCATATTTATAGCCTAGTTGCTTAGACAATATCATTTTTGCCTTCGCGATTTCCCATCTGTCTGACGGATAATCCATAATGACATGTATATCAGTCGGTGTTAAATCATGATCCTTTATTGTATGCAAAACACAATCCAAAATTGCAATATACTCATACTGTAATCTTCTAAGCTTAAATATACTTTTCTCAAGTTCTTTCAAATTTTCAGATAAAACGGATTTAAAAAAAACAGAAAGCACGGTATTCCTATACGCATCGCTATTAACATTTTTATCAATGTCATGCACTAACATGTCTGACAATGATAATTCGTAATCCTTTGCCAAGCCAAGACACTCTTCTTTTGTAGTATTAAAAATATGTTGTCCCTTTTCTATATCTGCTTTTTTTTCAAATAATTTTTCCTTATAACCTTTAACTTGTGATTTTATTCTCTCATCTTCGAGCATAAGAGAATCCTTTGATAGCATCTCTAAATTATTCATAACGGATTCCAGCTCTTTTTTATAAAAGACCTCTGCATCCAAAAAAACATCCATCATCTGACTTTCAATATTGAAATTTATTATAGCTGAGTTTTGTTTGTTTAACTCCTCTTTTATATTCTCAATTTTAACAAAGTCATAATCATAAGAGCCCATTTTAACCCTTACTATATTCTTTGCTCCATCATCTTCAATGATTAACGAAGCATTATTGGCTTTGAAATTACGTCTATGTAATACTTTCTGCCAAACATCGTTTGAATCAATTATTACGTATTCTTTGATTATCCGCGACTTAATTTTGCTGTATACTTCATTGTCTTCTTCAAAATACTCAGGCAAAATCAAGAATGCTATATTCTCAAACTCGTGATTGGAATAAACAAAGAAACATTTAATAAGCTTTCTAATTTCAATATTACTTTTATACAACTTTCTAGTAATATCAATAAACTCATCATAGCTAATCTTTAAAACCTTATTCATATAAGTAACAGCATGTATTTCATCCTTTCCGCCATCTCCATTAACGATAAACATAGGAAGATTTGTATTATTTCGAATCCATCTGCATCTACCTAGAATATCATGGAAAACCTTTTCTTCTAAAGCCGCTGTAGAACCTCCAAAGGTCACAATCTCTCTTCCTACTAATTCGTCCATACATTGAAAAAGCGAATATTGGTCCAAAATATCATCTAACTTTCTGATTAAATCTGAATTTGCAATATATACTCCTTTGTCCAAATTCAATACCAGATCTTCATGTACAAAATTATATAATTGCTCATATTTTCTTGCTTTATCAGAAGTAATGTCGTTCTCTTCGTTCATAAGTTTCGATATTACTTCCATATATTCGTTTGCATTTTTCATTTACTTACCTATCATAATAATCATTAAGCAGATTTTTTAATTTCCTTA
>JAEEGL015885350.1_pt1 | contig 26477 bp, 19 predicted proteins | sample 9134231 | NCBI WGS metagenome assembly JAEEGL01 (sample SAMN16246548, study PRJNA631951) | gut metagenome | biome: gut microbiome; feature: rumen; material: fiber-attached | host: Bos | place: Iran: Karaj | collected 2018-10 | reverse complement strand
CAGGGGGTTTGGGGGTTGACGAGCCTTGCGCCGCCGGGGGCGGATGAAGCAAGGCGAGGAAAGCGCAGCGGTCGAAAAAATCAAGTATAGCCGCGGCAGCGGCACGCAGATTTTTTCGGGCACCGCAAGCGGGAGGGGTGGCCCGGGGTTCCCCGCCGCGAAAAGCGGTGGGGGTTCACGGGCGGGCAACCCCCAAAGAACGTCGGCAGAGCCGACACCTTATTTCTTCTTTATTATTTTGGCGGGAGCAAGCCCCCGCCCTACGATATATGAGGTTCTATGAAACGTATAAAATCAATTCTCACCCTGCTTCTGTCCGCCGCGCTTTTGTTCGCCGTCGGGTGTGATACCGTTGTTCCCGTTGTGACGGAGACGGAGACGACCGTTCTTGAAACGGAGACCGAGACGGAGACAGAGGCGGCGACTGAGACGGAAGAGGCAAAAAAAGAGGACACGCGTCTGTCCGTCGTCTTCTCCGTAAAAGGCGGCGTCTATGAGGAGACGCAGAGCCTTGCGCTGTCTCTGCCGGAGGAAGCGCCCGAAGGGGCTTATCTGACGTACACGCTCGACTGCACGGAGCCCGACGCAAAATCGAAAAAATACGAAAGCGAAATAACGGTGCTCAAAGGCGATACCTCCGTGGTCCGCGCCGCGTGTTTCGATAAAGACGGCAAACGGCTGGGCTATATAAAAACGGCGACGTATATCAAATCGGAAAAAGACAGGTTCAAAACGCTCGTCGTATCGCTCGTGACGGAACAGAGCAATCTGTACGGCAGAAAAGGCATAATCGACCACCCGACGAATTCGGGAAAGGAATGGGAACGCCCGTGCCACGTTGAAATATATAAAGCGGACGGAGAGCGCGTCATATCGCAGGACGCCGGTCTTCGCATTTTCGGCGGCTCGTCAAGAGGTCTGCCGCAGAAATCGTTCCGCGTGATAGCCCGCCGCGACGGATATTACGACGAGATGAAATACAACGGCAACGGCAGCTTCGACTATCCGCTGTTCGATAACAGAAAAACGCTTGACGGAGAGCTTTTGCAGCGCTACGACAGATTCATTCTGCGAAATGGCGGAAACGACTCCATTCAGGCGACTGCCGCCGACCCCGATATGATGACTCTGACGCGGGACGCGGTGTCAAACGCGTTCGTCGCGGAATTCGCGCCGGAGGTGACGTATCAGACCTCGCGCTTCGCCGTTGTTTATCTTAACGGCGAGTATTACGGCATCCTCGATATGAAAGAGGATATAAACGACGACTATATGTTAAACGTCTACGGGCTTGATAAGGATAAAATAACCGTTATCAAATCCGAGCTCGACACGACCCGCCACTGCGGCGAGCACGAAAACGGCGGCCAGTGCCGCTTTGACGACGTGTGGTTTTACTATGAGGTCGACGAGGGACCGGACGGCGAGCTTGACGAATATCTGAAAATGTGCGGGGAGGCGCGCGGCGCGCTCGGCGGCGATAAAGCCGCGCTCGATTCGGCGTATGAGAAGCTCACGCAGAAGCTCGATACGGAAAGCTTCTTGAAATACTGTGCGATAAGCCTTTACGCCTGCAACACCGACTGGCCGCACAATAACGTAAGAGTCTGGCGCTATACCGGAGAGAAGAAGGAAAACAACGGTTATTCCGACGGCAGATGGCGTTTTTCCACGCGCGATATGGACTTCACCTTCGGACGGTACCAATGTCTCGTTTTACCCGAGATATATACGCAGGCGGACACGGATACGATAAAATTCACGCTCGGCAATTTCTACGGCGGCGCGTACGAGGTAAAGGACAATTATCCCGATTCGCTGTACGTTCAGAGCCTGCTCGCGCTCTGTCTGCATAACGACGGATTCAGGGCGGAATTCGTTGAATTCTGCAAAAAGCTCTGCTCGGACGAAGCGAGGGACGCGCTGAAGAGCATAATGAGCAGATACGCAAATCAGATAAGAAACGAAATACCGTATCATCTGCAAAGATGGAAAGACACGATATCGCACAGCTACACCGATAAGATATGGAAAAGGAACGTAAAATCAATGGAAAAATGGGCGGATAAACGCCCGGAGGCTTTCTTGTCGTATCTGGAACAGATAAACGAATATTTTAAATAAACGAAAGGACAAACCACAATGGAGAGATTTGTAGGAACAGTAAGCAGAGGAATAAGAGCGCCCATAATAAGACAGGGCGACGATATAGCCGGGATAGTCGTATCGTCCGTGCTTGCGGCGTCAGAGGGAGAGGGCTTTCAGCTCCGCGACCGCGACGTAATAGCCGTGACCGAGGCGGTCGTGGGCCGCGCGCAGGGCAACTACGCCACAACGGAACAGATCGCGAAGGACGTAGCCGCAAAATTTCCCGGGGGCGAGATAGGACTTATTTTTCCGATACTTTCAAGAAACCGCTTTGCGATCTGTCTGCGCGGTATAGCTAAGGGCGTAAAGAAGATCACGCTTATGCTTTCCTACCCGTCGGACGAGGTCGGAAACCATCTGTTTGACGACGAAACGCTTGACGACGCGGACGTCGATCCGTACAGGGACGTGCTTGACGAGAAGAAATACCGCGAGCTTTTCGGCTACGTGAAGCACCCGTTCACCGGCGTCGACTACGTTGAGTATTATAAAGACCTTATAAAAGAATGCGGATGTGACGCGGACGTTATTTTCGCAAACGACTGCCGCGCTATACTCGACTACTGCAAAAACGTTATTAACTGCGATATACATACGAGGAAGAGAACAAAGAAAAAACTGCTGAAAGCAGGCGCCGAAAATGTCGTCGGGCTTGACGAGATACTGACGGAATCGGTCGACGGCTCGGGATACAATAAGGATTACGGTCTGCTCGGTTCAAATAAGGCGACGGAGAACACCGTAAAACTGTTCCCGCGCGAGTGCGAGCCGATAGTTTTGCGCATACAGGCGGAAATATACGAGAAAACCGGCAAGCGCGTCGAGGTCATGGTATACGGCGACGGCGCGTTCAAGGATCCCGTCGGAAAGATATGGGAGCTTGCCGATCCCGTCGTATCCCCCGCTTACACGCCCGGACTTGAAGGACAGCCGAACGAGGTCAAGCTCAAATACCTCGCTGACAACGATTTTGCGCACTTGAAGGGCGACGAGCTCAAAGCGGCGATCGCGGATTATATAAAGAAAAAGGATTCAAATCTCGTAGGCAAAATGGTGTCTCAGGGCACCACGCCCCGCCGTCTGACCGACCTTATAGGCTCGCTCTGCGACCTCACCTCCGGCTCGGGCGACAAGGGCACGCCCATAATCCTCGTTCAAGGTTACTTTGACAATATGACGGCGGAATAAAAGCGCCGGAACAAAAAAATGCCGAAAGCTTTCTTTGCTCTCGGCATTTTTTTTGTTTTTTATTTTATTGACAGTATCGTTTGGTTAAGATCGGACGTATAAAGATCCGTATCGGTAATATACATAAACGATAACAGCGACGAGCCTTTTACGATAAATACATTCTCGCCATGCACCGATATGTCGTCCACGGTGAATGGAATGCGAACGGCGTAAACTCCGTTGATCGTCGTGCGGTTTATGGAGCTTATCTTTAAGCCCGCGCTGCTTTCAAGCGCCTGCCTGAATTCCGAATCGGGCGTGTTTGCAAGCGTCTCATCCGACGGGAATGACGATACCTCAGCGATGATCAGATCGCCGCATATTCCTATGAGCATAAGACTTTCATCGTCGGAGGCCGCCTCGATAAAGCCCTTCGGCAGATCAAAGCTGAAACCTGCGACGCTTTGCTTTAAGGTGTAGCCGTAATAATACGCTTTTACATCGCCGCCCGATACGTATTTGAACAGGGCGACGACGTCCTTGTTGTTTTCCTCTCCGTCGTTGTTCACGTCTACCGCAAATTCATCATACGAAACGCTTTCGCCGGAAACAAGCTTGAACAGCGCAACTATGTCCTTGTTGTTCGTAAGACCGTCGCCGTTTACGTCGCCCGGAACGCTCAGCTCTTTCCATATGGCGTATATCGTAAAATCGTTCAGATCAACGCTTCTGTCGGACGGGAAAGTTATATATCCGTCGACGATACACGAATCTCCTTTGCCGTCGGGTCTGGTGTTGAAATCGACCAATATCATGTCTTTGCGCATAGGTCTTTTGTCAAGCGACGCCGTCGCGCCGTGGACCGCCCTTACTTTGATCTTTTCTCCGCCGGCATAATTGGTATCCACCGTCGCTTGTGCGACCTTTTCATACGTTACGGATACTGCGTCGCCGTCGTTATAACAGCTTGAGACGTAAATGTCGCTCTGCGGGATATTGTCGTTCAGATCGTCATGATCCGCTTCTTCGCCGTTTACAAATATTTCTATTATCGCATATTCGGCGCCGTACTGCTTTTCTATCGACGCCGTAACGTCTCCCATCTCCAAATAAAAGCAATCGTCCATTATATGAGCCGGGACAGTATACTGCTTGTTTTTTATACTCGTACCTTCCGCCGTAACGGAAACGGCAATATCCTGATCGATTGAATATTCCGGTGTATTTCCGTTTGTGCCGGTGTATAATACGCGCCAGATCTCGTATATATTCCCGTCCTCAAGCTTAACGAGCGCGTAAACCTCGTTTTCTCCGTCATAAACGGGGACGTCTATCCTGAATCTGGTCACCTCTCCTCCCGCTTCCGTATAGTTCGTGAAAATCGTCTGAAGAAACTCATGATCGGGTCCCACGTATTTTTCGCTGTCCATTACCGCATGGCCGTCGAACGCATAGCCGTAACCGAAAGAGACTATTTTTGTGTCGCAAGCCAGAAATCCGTAAAGAGTTATCTTATCTCCGCTCACGTTTTGCTCTATGACCGTTTCGTATTTATTGTTGCCGCCGACTTTTGCTATAGAGACGTTGTTTTCGTCATATATCTCGTCGGCGGAAATTTGAACGTCATGATACCTTTCAATGGGAAAAACGTCGTCATACGATTCTGCCGCCGTACCGAATACGGGAATAAACGTTAAAACGAGTAAAATAACGGTGATTTTTATAAGCTTGTTTTTCATAAGTGTTTCTCCTTTATGTCTGTGTTTATTAAGATGCGAAAACGGTGATAAAAGCTTCAGCTGCGCGGTTAATTTTCAAAACGTCAGCAGGCCGCCGTTTTCGCGTTCTTTACTTATTTTTTGAAAAGTGAGAGAAAGCCTTTTTTCTTCGGCTGCATTTCAAGAAGGCGGTTGAATTTTTCCTTCAGCGCGAAATCCGTGGAGAAGGCTGTTTCCGCGTCGAGCTTCAGCTGTTCGAGCTTTCTTGAATTAAGCCTGTTTACCTTGTCCGCTATGACCTGCATCTCCTCCGCGCCGAGTGTCGTGAACGCGAACTGCAAAAACGTGCAGAAATCCGAATAATCGCTTGAATGCTTGCTCTGATTAAGCCATTCGTCACAGAAGCATTCCGCAAAGCGCGTCGACTGCGGCGAGGTCATCCTGAACAGATTGTAGATATACGGTATCTCCTCAGCCTCAGCATTTTCCGCGAACAGCGGGAGCACCCACGCCTGATACGTGCTTACGTCGTTATCCGTAAATCCGGTCAGGTCTATCTGTTCCTTTTCCGTAAGCGAGGACAGATACGGCTTTGCGCTGTGGTAATCCTTGCGGTTGTTTATGCCGCATACCGCCGCGCCGAACGCGAGGCAAAGCAGTTTGCCCGTCAGCTCCTTGCCGCGGATCCTGCACTCGTATTCGCAAACGTCGTTTATGACCTTTTCCGATTCCTTTGTGGGCTTGCTGAACTTTATGCGCGACAGGACTCCGCCCGTCACCTCATCCGATATGCCGATTATGAGCTTGTCTGAGACCAGGATCCCGAAAATAAGCTCCTCGGCTTCCCTGATCGCCTCGGGTCTCTTGCGCTTGAAGTTGTCGTAATACTCCGTCAGAGCCTCGGGCAGACAGCGCTCCGCGTAATCAGGAGAGGCGGAGAAATACTCGTTATGATGCTCCGTTATAAGCTGGCTCGTTTCCTTTACCTCGTACGTTGCGATCATCTGACGCAAAGTCGACCACATGAGATCGAATTTCTCGCCCGCGGCAAGGAAATTGAACAGCTCTCTGCGTTTGTCCTTGAGATGCGCCGCGGCAAGCTCGGAAAACGCGGTGGTGAGGTTTACCTGCACCGCAAGCCCGTCCTCTATGCCGTCCGTGACCTCCTCGAGATTTTCCTCCGTCGTGCAGAAGCGCTTCACGTCGTCAACGAACAGGGACAGCGCGTGATTCGACGCCGCCTTGTCCGTACCGCAGGCGTAGCGCTCTTTCATTACGGACGCAAGGAAACCGCCTATCTTTTCATCGTGCGCGAGACACTCGTAATTTGAATTGTGGCTGTGTACGTATTCCGATATGAGCGAAACGATAAAGTCCGCTTTCCATTCCACGTGCTGATAGCCCGCGACCCATAAAAGCGCTTTGCGGCTCTTTTCGCTCATCAGCTCGTCGGTTATGTTAATACCGCAGAACGAGGTGAGCTTTCTTACGTTTTCAAAATATGCGCTGAAAGAGCCGGACGTAACGTCGCGCGCTATCATCGCTATCGGCACGGAATCGACCGCCAGGGCGCGGAAACCGTTTTGCAGTATGAGCGACGCATCCTTATATATCGCCGCCATATACGCTAAGACCTTTGTCAGATACGATGAGCCGAAGCCGAGCACGGCTTCCGAAACGCTCAGGATAGATTCAAACAAAAGCAGCTTTCCGCCGTATCTGCTGTGTCTTCCCGAATACTCCGCTATAACGTCGAATTCCTGTTCCGTAACGGATCTGAACGCGTCGGTCGAGCCGCCGTAGCAGTTCGAAGCGCGGCTCATGAGATACGCGGAGCACAAAGCCGGCGTGACCTTGTCCGTATCGCAGAAGACTTCTATATAGGAATGGAATACTTTTAACAAATCATAATTATGGAGCATCGTTTCTTCTATGAACGAATAAAAATCCGCGTCGTTCATGTAATTGCCCGGGTCGAAGCAGTCGCCCGCCGTCAGATCGAACACGAAAAATCCGTCGTCCTCGCAAAGCGTTCTGTCGTACGCGGTGCATTTTGATACCACGCCGCAGATATCGACGTCCGCCGTTCTCGGGTCGTACGCGTACGTTGAAAACGATATCTTTTTCGCGTAAGAAACGGGCAGAACGTAGTTGAGCGCCGCTATCCACAAAACCGTGTTTTCCTGCTCGTCGCAGATTATTATCCGGCGCTTCATCTCATCCTTGTGTATGAGCGCCCAGAGCATATTTTTGAAAATACCGAAATTGCCGGGATTTGCAAGGAATTTCATCACCTTGTTAACGGTTATCGACGAGCCGGCGGAGAGTATGGGAGCGCCCATATACCCCACGCCGTTCTCGGCGTACACGGTGTCGGGCGACGGCGCCGGAAGAAACGACGGAGAGCCGATGAAATCGCACGGATACGCGTTTATATCCGTGTATGAGAACAGGATCGAATGGCTTATGTGGTCCATACCGCCGGAAAAAGCGCTCTTTCCGAGACAGGCGGAGCGTGTGACCGCGCATTCGCCGCCGCTGTATCTGTACGTATAAGATACGGGCATGAGCGCTATGATACGCTCCGAATACTCGGGATTGACCATATCGAGATCGGGAGCTCTGTATTCGTCGAGCTTATCTTTGAAATCGTTCTGACGCGGAAAATCTCTGTCGGAGGATAAGATACCGAAGCCGTTCTGACTTCCGTATAGACCGCTTTTACAGCCCGCGTATATAATCTGATGAAGGCTCATTTTATAATCTCCTTTTCGGTTGTTTTGCAGTGTGGCATATTATCTTATTTTATATCATATCACAAGATTTTCTAAATTGCAAGAGGTATATTAAAAATTATCAAAATATATTGCAAATGCTTGACTTTTTTACATTGATGATGTATAATAACGGCAGTAATATGAAAGGAGAGCGCATAAAATGAGTGTCAGGGATGAATGGAAAAACACCGGTAAGGATCTCGGCGATACCTTCAAAGGTCTCGGAAAATCGATAGTAAAGTCGGTAAAAGTCGGCGCGGACAAGATACTTGACGAGGAGCCGAAGGATGAAAACGGCAACGTAAAGCCCACGGGGTTAAAGGAAAGCTGGAGCGAGGTAGGTCACAATTTCGGAAAATCCGGCAAGTCTATAGGCAAAGCCGTGACGGAGACCGCAAAGGTCGTAGTCAAAAAGGCGGACGAGGAGCTGAACAAAACGGAAGCTCAGCCCGAACAGCCGTTTGAAGACAAGACCGCGGAGGAAGAGCCGGCGGAAGAAAAGACGGAAGAGTAAGACAAGATCGAAAAGGCGGCGCGCGCCGCCTTTTATTTTTTACGTTTACAAATATATTACAAAAAAAGCGGCAAAAGGTATTGACAAAAAAAGCGGGGAAGAGTATAATTAACGTGTTAAAAATTAACGTGTTAAGAAAGGCGGGTGATACCGTAGTGGTACAGAAAACGGTCGCCTCGCAGGCGGTAAAGCTGCTTATGCTTACGGACAGACTTCACCGTATGGCGATAGAGGCGCAGATAGAAAAGCTCGGCATACACAGAAGCCAGCATTTCATCCTCATGCAGCTGTCTCGCGAAGACGGCGAAGTATCTCAGTCGGAGATAGCAAAAAAGCTCGACGTAAGCCCCGCCGCGGTGACGGTGACGCTTAAAAAGCTTGAAAAAAGCGGGCTGATAGAGCGGAGGACCGCGGAGGAGGACGCGAGGACGAAGATCATTACTCTGACGGACGCGGGCAGAAAGACGGTAGAGAAAACGCACAGGCTGTTTCTTGAGGTGGACGAGCAGATGTGCGGCGGAATGACGGACGCGGAGCTTGAAGCGCTTTGCGGGTATCTGTCAAAAATGGCGGAAAATCTCAAGGCGCAGGGAAATGTCTGCCCCTGCTGTGAAGAAACGAAGGAGGACGGCGAAAAGTGAAGAGGTGGTTCAAATACATCAAACCGTATCTGCCGTATTTTATTTTAGGCCCCGTTTGTATGCTCGTTGAGGTCGCGGGCGAGGCGGTTATGCCGAAGCTGCTCGGACTCATGATAAACAAAGCGGGCAGCGGCGAGCTGACTTCCGGCAGTTCTCTCGGTCTTATGGCGCTTATGATAATCATCGCTCTCATAATGATGGCGGGAGGCGTCGGCGGCGCGTATTTCGCATCTAAGGCGTCCGTCAATTTCGCGGCGGACCTCCGCGCCGATATATACGGCAAAATACAGAAATTCTCGTTTGAAAACATAGACAAATTCTCAACAGGCTCTCTCGTCACGCGCCTGACTAACGACGTGACGCAGGTGCAGAACCTTATAAATATGCTCATGCGTATGGCGCTTCGCGCGCCGGGCATGATGATAGCTTCGCTTATCATGGCTATAATGCTGAAGCCTAAGCTCTCCGTCGTCTTTGCGGTGAGCATACCGATAATGCTCGTCGCCGTCGGCTTTATCATAAAAACGGGCTTCCCGAGATTTTCGATCATGCAGACCAAGCTCGATAAGCTCAATTCCACGGTGCAGGAAAACGTAACGAACGTCCGCGTCGTAAAGAGCTTTGTCCGCGAGGATTATGAGACGGATAAATTCAGGGCAGCCAACAGAGATCTGAGATATACGGGTATGTCGGCGCTTAAGGTAATGATCTTCATGCAGCCCGTTATGACGCTGATAATGAACGTGACCGTAGTCGCGGTCGTGCTTATAGGCAGCCGTCTCGTGCTCAATACGGAAATGCTTCCGGGCGACCTCTCGTCGTTTATAATGTACGTGACGCAGATACTTATGTCGCTCGTAATGGTGACGTTCATGTTCACGTTCTCATCCCGTGCGCTCGCATCGTCAAAGCGTATCAAGGAGGTGCTTGACGAGCCGATAACTTTATCGGACGAGGACGCAAAGGATAAGGACCGCAAGGTAGAGTCGGGCGATATAGAATTCAGGAACGTGTCCTTCCGCTATTACAAAAACAGCGAGGACAAGGTGCTTGACGGCATAAGCCTCAAAATACCGGGCGGCAGTACCGTCGGCATAATAGGCTCGACCGGATGCGGCAAAACGACGCTTATTTCAATGATACCGCGCTTGTATGACTGCGACGAGGGCGAGGTGCTTGTGGACGGCGTGAACGTCCGCGACTATTCGCTTGTCAATCTGCGCGACGGCATCGGTATGGTGCTTCAGAAAAACACGCTTTTCTCGGGCACGATAGCGGAAAACCTCCGCTGGGGCGACGAGGAAGCGGACGACGAAACCGTTAAGCGTATGGCGGAATACGCGCAGGCCGACAAATTCATATCCTCCTTCAAAGAGGGATATGAAACGGTGCTCGATCAGGGAGGCACTAACGTTTCGGGCGGTCAGAAGCAGAGGCTCTGCATAGCGAGAGCGCTTCTTAAACAACCTAAAATACTTATACTCGACGACAGCACGAGCGCGGTCGACACGGCTACCGAGGCGATGATAAGGCGCGCTTTCCGCGAGGAGCTTCAGGGAAGCACGAAAATAATAATCGCCCAGAGGATATCGTCGGTCATGGAATCCGATATGATAATAGTAATGAACGACGGAAAAATAACGGGTATCGGCACGCACGACGAGCTGCTTGAAGGAAACGTTGAATACCGCGAGATATACGAATCGCAGACGGGAGGTAAAGGCTGATGCCGAGGAACATAGAACAATTGAGACGCCGTTATAACAGCGTGGCGAAGGACGCACGAAGATCGGGTCCCGGCGGTCCGCGGGGCGGTCCCGGCGGTATGCGCGGTGCAGCGGGAAAGCCGAAGGACGCGAGAAAGACGCTCTCCCGTCTTGCGAAATACGCAAAGGGCTATACGGGAAGGATCATAGCCGTGCTCTTATGCATGGTGCTGAGCACGGTCACGTCGCTGATAGGCGGCTATATGCTCGCCCCCGTCATAAACAGGCTCACGGCGGCGGTCGCGCCGCAGATGGCTGAAAGCCTGAGCGTGCTTGAACAGCGCGCGGGTACGTACGTGGGCGCGTTTTCCGTAAGTCTGTTCGGCTCCGACAGCGTTTTATCGTACGTCGCCGCCGCGATGATAATACTCGGCTCGGTATATCTCATAGGCATAGCCACGACGTATCTGCAGAGCCGTCTTATGCTCACGGTCACAACGGGGATAGTGGAAAAGATAAGGAACGACCTTTTTGAAAAGCTGCAGAAGCTCCCCGTAAGATACTTTGACAGCCATCCCACGGGCGAGATAATGTCGCGCTTCACAAACGATATAGACAACATAGAAACGATGCTCAGCAACTCCCTGACCTCGCTCATATCCGGCGCGGTGACGCTTATCGGAACGCTCGTGTTCATGATCAGCACAAGCTGGATACTTACGCTCATAGTCATAGCGTTCTTCCCGATATTCGCCTTGGGCGGCGCAAAGATAGCGGGCATATCGCGCAAGCACTACGTAAGCCAGCAGGCGGCGCTCGGCGCGGTCAACGGATATATGGAGGAGACCGTTACGGGGCAGAAGGTCATAAAGGTCTTCAACCACGAGGATGAGTGCGAGGAGGAATTCGGACTTCTGAACGACGATATGCGCGACAAACAGTTCAACGCGCAGTTCTGGGGCGGCATAGTCGGCCCCATAATGGGCAATACCTCTCAGATAACGCTTGCTGTCACGCTCGGCGTCGGCGGTATACTTATGATAAACGGTATGCTCGGCGCGGGCGGTCTTACGGTGTTTTCATCGTACGCGCGACAGTTTTCGATGCCAATTAACCAGATATCGCAGCAGATGGCGACGGTCTTCGCGGCGCTTGCGGGCGCGGAGCGCGTGTTCGACGTCATGGATTCAGATCCCGAGGCGCCCGATAAGGAAAACGCCGTCGGAATGACAGAGGTGAAGGGAAGCATTGTGCTTGAAAACGTCACGTTCGGCTATATCCCGGGAAAAACGGTACTGAAGCATATAAGCCTTTACGCAAAGCCGGGACAGAAAATAGCCTTCGTCGGCTCGACCGGCGCGGGCAAAACGACGGTCACGAACCTGATAAACCGCTTCTACGACATAGACGAGGGCAAAATAACGATAGACGGCGTTGATATAAAAGATATTAAGCGCGAGGAGCTGCGCAAACACATTGCCATGGTGCTTCAGGACACGCATCTGTTCACGGGAACGGTGATGGAGAATATACGCTACGGCAGGCTTGACGCGACGGACGAGGAGGTCATAGAGGCGGCGAAAACGGCGTCCGCTCACAGCTTCATAATGCGTCTTTCGGACGGATACAACACAATGCTCGAGGGCGACGGAGCCAATCTGTCGCAGGGGCAGAGACAGCTTCTGAACATAGCTCGCGCCGCCGTGTCGAAAGCGCCGATACTGATCCTTGACGAAGCTACAAGCTCCGTGGATACGAGAACGGAACGCCACATAGAGCACGGTATGGACAGACTTATGAAGAACAGGACGACGTTCGTCATAGCGCACCGCCTGTCGACAGTCCGCAACAGCAACGCCATCATGGTGCTTGAGGCGGGAGAAATAATCGAGCGCGGCGACCACGACGAGCTGCTTGCGATGAAGGGCAGATACTACGAGCTTTACACCGGCAAAAAAGAGCTTGATTGATTTTTGATCGCACTACTTGACAAAAACAAAAAAACGTGATATAATACGACTAATCTGGAATTGAATTCAAGATTAGTCGTTTTTTTTGTGCAGGAATCGTCGCTTTCGGCGACTTGTGATTCGGAGGTAAGATATGAAATTTATTCACCGCCACATAGAAGATATAATACTGAATACGGACAAGACTTTTAAAGGCGTGCTTTTGACCGGAGCGCGGCAGACCGGAAAATCAACGCTATTGAAACATATGTTTCCCGATAAAAAATACGTCGCGATAGACGACCCGTTTATAGAGGAACAGGCAAACAAGAATCCTAACGAGTTTATGATGATAAACCCGCCGCCCGTTATATACGACGAGGTACAGAGAGCGCCCGGGTTGTTCCGCTATATAAAGATCAAATGTGATGAGAGTGATGAACGCGGACTTTTCTGTCTGTCCGGCTCACAGCCGCTTGAACTTATGGAAAAAGCGTCCGAATCGCTGTCCGGTAGGGTCGGCGTGCTTGAGCTTTCAGGTCTTTCACTGCGCGAGATACAAAGATGCGATTTCAAAACCCCGTTTATCCCTACAATGGAGTATCTGACAAACAGGAGCAGGACCGCGTCGCCCGTCGGCAATATATGGGAACATATACACAGGGGCGGATATCCGGAGCTGCAGGACAAGAACGTTGACTGGTCGTTATTTTATTCAAGCTATATTAAGACGTATCTTGAACGCGACGTGAGAAAACTGACCGCGGTGCAGTATTTAAACGATTTCCGCAGGTTTATGACAGCCGTCGCCGCGAGAACGGGACAGATGCTCAACTATAACGGCATAGCCGATGAAATAGGAAAGGATTCCGTTACGGTCAAGCATTGGATGTCAATTCTTGAATCAACGGGTATAATATATATTCTTGAACCCTATACTCCGTCCGTACTGAAGCGTGCAATAAAAACGCCTAAAGTGTATTTCAGAGACACGGGGCTTGCCTCGTACCTTACAAGGTGGCTCACGCCCGAGGCTCTCGCGTACGGCGCGGCGAGCGGTCAGATGTTTGAAACGTATGTGATAACGGAAATCCTTAAATCATATTCAAATCGCGGTCTCGATTACCGTTATTTTGTCTCTTACTACAGAGGAAAGGACAAAAAAAAGATCAAAAGCGACGGTGAAGAGATAAACGTCGAGAGCGAAATAGATTTCATAATCGAGGAAAACGGGGTTTTGTATCCGATAGAGATAAAGCAATCGCTGAACGTGACCGCCGACGCGACGGGCGCGTTCACGGTGCTTGACAGGATACCCGACAAAAAACGCGGGACGGGAGCCGTCGTTTGTATGTGTCCTCAGCCGGGCGTGCTGCGTGAAAACGTGTATGCCGTTCCGGTGTGGTATCTGTAAATAATAAAAAATCGCCGGCAGGCTGTACGGACCTGTCGGCATTTTGTTATATATATTTATTTGTCACGCGGTTTTGCAAGACCGAGGTCGTATCTTGAGCGCACTATTATATCGCCTATGATGTATGACAGTGTGAGTATCAGTATCACGACGACGTCGCAGATGCTCAGAAGGTTTCCGCTTCCGAAAACGGAGCTGTTTATTATCATTTCAACAGTCATCAGAACGAGTAGCGTCGCACCCATCCAGAACGCGATTTTTATATTCTTCTTCGTCGGGTCCTTCCAGAGCTTGTAGCCGAAGTAACCGATAACGAGCATTATAAGAATGTATATCACGTTTATCGCCGTCAGAAGACCGTTGTTGATACCGGAAAGCGAGAGGATCGGTCTCTTCATGAAGACAAGCTCAAAGCCCGAAAGCAGGGCTCTCAGCACGAGCACGAGACCGGAGGCGAGCATCATTCTTCTGCCTGCGCGGAATGCGCGGTTGAGCTTGACGTCCTTGCCGTAATCCTTTCTCGCGGCGTTTTCAAGCGCGAACATAACGAGAACGAAAGCGGGTATGGCTATGTAGAGGAACAGACGCAGGACGAAGAAGTTGTTTTCATCCGAGACGAGATTTTTTATGACCTCCGAATTCTGCGGCCGGAACATTTCCTGAACAAGTCTTGAATTCAATATGGTTTCTCCCGCGGCTTTGTTATAGCTGAGCATTCCTTCGCCGAGCGTCTCGCCGCCTATGTAGGAGGCCGGCAGCATAAGCCCGAGTATCGCCGCTACGCCGAGAAGCGCAGTCAGGGCGAACGCGCGGTATTTGTTGAACGGTATGCATTTTGAGAACACCACGACGAAACCGGAAATAGTCAGCATTATAGTCATCATCGGTCTCACGTTGACGTCGGCTATGTACGGAACGTGACCCAGAGCCTTCGGCACCATATTGAGTACTATCGGGAACAGTATCGCAACGGCGGCAAGCAGACCCGCGGCGATCGACTGATAGCTGATCATCTTTAAAAACGAACCTTTCAGCGGTTTTCTCTGCGGCTCGAGCGAGAGCAGGAATCCGCCCGTTCCTATGACTGCGGCTTCAAGCATATACATATTCTCGACCGTGAACCACAGCTGACCTTTTGCAAAAGGTATAAGACCGAACGCGAGTAAAAATACGGCTATCGACTTCATCAGGTAGAGGACCGCTGTTTTCTGTATGTTTCCTATGACGCGGCGGCCCTCGCCGACGACTTCCTTAAGGTGCGAGAAATCGTTGTCGAGAAGAACTACGTCGGAGCACGATTTTGCCGCCTCAGTCGCCTTTGCAAACGTGATCGACGAGTCTGATTTGCGGAGCGCGAGTATATCGTTAACGCCGTCGCCCGTCATCGCGACCTTGTGTCCCTTTTGCTTGAGCGCCATCACCAGCGCTTCCTTCTGCTCGGGGGACACGCGGGCGAATACCGTGTAATCCTCCGCTATATCGGGAATATCCTCAAGCGGTACGCCCGCAAGGGAAATATATCTGTCTGCGAATTTGATGCCGCATTCCTCGGCTATTTTGCTTACCGTCAGCGGGTTGTCGCCCGAAATGACCTTTACCGTAACGCCGTTTTCACGGAAGAAACGGAGAGTATCCGGCGCCGTGTCGCGTATGTGGTCCGCTATCACGAAGAACGCTATAGGTTCGGCGTTGAGCGTAACGGCTATGACGCGTTTGCCTCTCCTGGCGCATTCCGAGACGAATTCAAGCTTTTCGTCGCCCGCGGGAAGCAGGTATTCCGGCGCGCCCATAAGGAGCTTTCTGCCGTCCGGGTAAACTATGCCCGAGTATTTTGTGGCGGATGAGAACGGTATGACCTCAGAGTATTCCGCCGTTTCCGCCGAGCCGAAGCGCTGATAAACGGCCTCCATGGTGGAGTTTCTGTCGCCGGCGGATAAAATGAGCTGTCTTGCGTATGCCTCGACTTCCTCAAGCGGGATGAATGTGCGTACGTCCTCGACGTTCATCGTGCCGTCGGTGAGCGTTCCCGTTTTGTCAAGGCAGATAACGTCTATACGGGAGAGGTTTTCAAGAGAGTAAAGCTCCTGAACGAGAGTCTGCTTTTTAGTAAGCTGAGCTATGGATACCATCAACGCGACGGAGGTCGTAAGTACGAGACCGGACGGAATCATACCTATGCCGAACGCGCCGCCGGTAAGGACTATCAGACCCCATGATAACGGATCGCTTACGGTGAGCGTCCTGCCGTCCCACAACGACGGGTCGCCGCCGTTCTGCGCTATCTTGATGACGAGCGTTATCGCGACCGTCGTAACGGCGACCGCCAGAGCGACGGACAGTACCTTGAGTATCTTCATTATCGAGCTCATAAGCTCGGATTTGTGTCTTGCTCCGCTCTTTACCTTGCCGGTGAGCTGCGCGGCGTACGTATCGTTGCCTACGGCTGTCGTTCTGCCGCGTCCGTTGCCCATTATTATGGACGAGCCGGCGAGCACCTTGTCGCCCGGCTGCTTTCTGACGTGGTCGGATTCGCCCGTGAGCATCGATTCGTCAACGAATACCTCGCCCTCGAGAACGGTAAGGTCGACCGTCGCCTGATCGCCCGCGCCGAGAGCTACGATGTCGTCTATGACTATATCGCTCGATTCGACCGGGATCACCTGACCGTCGCGCACGACCTTGCATTTAGTCTCCGTAACTATACGGAGCTTTTTTATAACCTTAAGGCTGTGTACCTCCTGATACGTTCCCATAACCACGTTCATAATAACGGGAACGAGGAAGAAGAATTTGGAAAATCCGAAATACTGACTTACGATATCTCCTCTGCCTATCACGTTGAAGTAGATCATAAAGCCGATGAATACCGCGGCAATCGTAAAGAGTATGGAGTTGAAGAAAGTGAAAAGGTTGCCTGCGAGTATCTTCAGCGGGCTTTTGTCGTTAGGGTCCACCGTAACGTTGCTGTAACCCTTTTTTACTCTTTCCTCTGCCTGAGCGGCGGTCAGACCGGTCTGCGCGTCCGCTTCAACGCGCTGAATCGGCTCACGTTTGACGCCTTTTTTTCTCTTCAAAGGCGCCGCCGTCTCTTTGATGTTCTGATCGTTCATTTTTTGTCCTCTTGCTTTCGGTTTTATTCTTATTCCGGCGCCTCAAACGGGGCGTCCGGATCGCGCAAATACCATACGCATTTTATATTATAAAACCTTAAAAAAGAATTGTCAAGGGTTTATGTGCATTTTTTGTACGGAAATCAAAAGAAAATAAATATGGGTTATTTAAATCTTCTCAATTAAAAAACCGCCGCAAAGCGGCGGAAATATGCATAAAGAGAAACGGCGTATAACCGTACTTCCGCCGCCGTTAAGTTTTTTCATACGCGCACCCCGGCAAAATGACATAAATGAGGATCTCTTTCTTCTGACCTTGAACCTGTAGAACAAACGGATAACAAAAAGGAATAACAAAAATACTGTAACCCTGAACCGATAAAAGATCTTTTAAAAAAGCGCCGCGGTACGGTATGACGGAAAGATATCAGATCTCAAACTCAAAGGTTTCCGTTCCGTTAAAAGCGTCAAGCGCAAGCTGAGCTTTTGAGAGCTCGTCGGAGACAGCCTGATAATCGGCGTCCGCCGCTTTGATATCGTAATTCGTATACGTGTAGTCTATAATGCTCGTGTTTCTCACAAATTCAACGCGGGCTTTCGGCAGCTTTGCGCGCATATCCGCGAGCTTTTCTTTTTTTCTTGAAAGCTGCGGGATGTATATAAGCATCTCGTCGACCGTCATATCGTAGCCCGGCACCTTATGCGTCGCGTTGAATACGTTCACGGCGTGTTTGAGCTTTCTTATCTTTGCTTCAAGCAGAGAAAGCTCATTCTGCGTTTGTGCGTAATCGTATTCGGGGCGGACCGTATCGGGGTCCTCTCCCATAGCCGCGTTGAACGTATGGCTTTTCTCCTCGCGGCTTATTATCGCGGTGAAATCGTCGTTTAATTTTTTGAGCAGCTTTGCCGCCTGTGCTGATGTAAGTTTCATTTTCCGTCCTCCGGTTTTTATAAATTATATGTGTTCCGTTATTTTTTTATTTTAAGCCAGCATTTGTATTCGGTATTTTCGTCCCAGCTCGCCCCGGCTTTGTAATACGGGATGAACGTAACGCCGTCCGCGGTCAGTCTGCCGTTTATGAAGCCGTATCCGACGCGCTCCCCGACAACCGCGTCTACGGGTTTGCCGTAATCTTCAAAAACGCTTTTGTCCGCCGCCAGAACAAGCGGACCGTACGTATATAATACCATATCCTTCACGTCCGGATTCACGCTTTGCGGACACGGACGGCAGACGAGGGGCATACAGAGCTTAAGCGTTATCTTATCGCCTTTTTTCCAGTCGTTTCCGATAACCGCGTAACCGTTTTCAAGCCTGTACGGGTGCGAGAGGGAAAAATACTTGCAGTATCCGGGAATGCGGAGCGCCGTTTCATATTCCCCGGCTTCAAGCACCGTTATATTGATTTTTCCGTCCGACGGATAATCTGTTTCAAGCTTTAATTTCGGGCAGACGGACGGGATATAAAGATTTACGTATATCCTGTTTTCCCCTTCGCAGAACGTCATATACGGCAGTATCGCCATTCCCATCGGACCGTTTGCGGTACAGCAGGAGAGCGGTATACCGTTTATATCGTAGCTGAAATTGACCTTTGTACTTCTGCATCCGTTGAATTTCGGGAAATAATCGAAAAACGTGCCGTCCGGCTTCATGGCGCCGAGCAGAGCGTTGTACGCGCTGACCTCAATTTTATCTATAAGCGACGCGTCGGCGGTCAGACGGTAGTAATTCAGCATCAGCTTCATATACGTCACCGTCACGCACGTTTCCATGCCGAGCGATATATCGGGATTTGCCTGCTCGTAAAACGTATAGTTCCACTGCTCGCCCGTGCCGGGACCGAGGTTGTATGGCTTATCCGCTCCGCCGGAGCCGAGATACGTTATCTCCTGCAGATTTATCTTGTCGATAAATATTTTTATGCATTTTCGGTATTTTTCTTCGCCCGTCGCGCGGTAGTATTCGAGCAGACCCTCAAAACAGCTCATCATCTCGTAGGCTTTGGCTATGCTTTGGGTCGGGTCGCCGTTATTTCCTATATCCTTCGGATCAACGCCGGACAGGATCGCCTCAAAAATATTCTGCCGCGAGCACGCCCCGGAGTTTACGATATGACGCGCGAGTTCAAACAGCGTCTTGTTTCCCGTAAGATTGTAAAGCCGCATTATCGGTTCAAGTATCGACGAGGATTCTATGCCGCAGAACGCCCAGCCCGTTTGCGTTACGGGCGTTTTCGGCGGCTCTCCCACCTGAGAGGCTGTATAGAGCGCAAGCTTCATCATGCAGTCGAGCACGTCGTTTCGCTTTGTTATCATATAGTATTCCCAAAGGCCAAGAAGAACGTATTTGCGCTCCCACAGATCGGAGCCCGAGCTTCCGTTCGGCTGTTCCGCCTTCGGCGAGGTGCTTATATCGCCGTCGTCGTCACTGACCGACATTATATCCGCCGCAGCGCCGTCTATCACGCGCAAAAGCTCCGCGTTTTTTGTGTATCCGTATATAAGACACGCCGCGCGCATAAGCTTGCCGAAAAATTCGCCCGCCGCAAATCTGTTCAGACGGTATCTGAAAAAGTCAACGACCGCGCGCATATCCACACGCAGAAAAAGCCCGCTTATCAGCGCGTTTATCCTTTCGTCAAACGTGCCGTAAAGCTTAGTGCCGCCGCACGGCGCGGCTTTGTCCTTTATTTTTGAATATCCGTATATTTCCATACCCGCCTCCGCTTATGATTATATCTTATTTATGCCGTAAAGTCAACAGAAAAAACAAAAAATCCGCACCGGGTCCTGCGGAAAATGCTGTTTTTTTTCGTAAAAAAACCTTTTCGGATATTTTCCGATTTTTGTCGTCTTTATATATAAAGGAGGGTGCGTCGTGCCGAAAAGAGATGTGTTCGCAGAAAATACGGGCAGGTCATCTCTAAACCTGCCCGATTATTATCTGTGTATTTTATACTAAAAAATGTGTGCAACCGGTGTGCAACGCAAACGGCTTTTAACGATTTTAAATTGATTTTGAAAAAAACAAAAAAAGCCCGGAAACCCGCATAATTACTGGGGCTTCGGGTATCTTGAGCAAAGAAAAATCCGAGTTGGAAAACTCGGATTTTTGGTGCGAGAAACGGGACTTGAACCCGTACGGTGTAATCCACACGCCCCTCAAACGTGCGCGTCTGCCAGTTCCGCCACTCTCGCGTAGTGCCGTTTTTTCAAGCGGCGGTTATTATTATACATATTTTTTTTGATTTGTCAAGCCCTTTTTTAAAAAAACACCGCGTCAATGCAAAAAAAATGCGATATGCTTGACAAATACATATTTTAATGCTATTCTAAAGATAAGAATAAATAACAAGAGGGCTTGAAAAATGAAAATTTGCGCCAGCACGTACAGCTTCGGCAGCTACAGGGACAAAGGAATAGATTTTATGATAGAGAAAGCCGCGGAGCTCGGCTTTGACGGAATTGAAATTGTTGAAGGTACCTTTGACGGCTCCGGCGACGTAAATGCCGCGGAGGAGGTCAGAAAAAAGTGCGAGGCAAAGGGCTTGTCCGTCGCGTCGCTCTGTACAGGCGCCGATCTTCTTTACGGCGATCCGGACGAGCAGATCAAACGCCTTTGCGCTCTGGCGGACGTAACCGCCGCGTACGGCGCGTCCGTTATGCGCCACGACGTATGCTACGGCTTCCGCGGTGAAAAGACGCACAGAAGCTATGACGACGCGGTGAGAAAGATCGCCCCGGTCTGTCTTGCGGTGACGAAATACGCGGAGAGCGCCGGCGTCGTTACCTGCACGGAAAATCACGGCTTTTTCTCGCAGGACAGCGAACGTGTTGAAAAACTGATAAACGCCGTAGGTCACGACAATTTCGGCGCGCTTGTCGATATAGGCAATTTCATGTGCGCGGATGAGGACCCGAATTTCGCCGTAGGCGTTATGGCGGGCTACGCACGCCACGTCCATGCGAAGGATTTTTATCTTAAATCCGGAAATGAGCTTGACCCCGGCGCCGGCTGGTTCCGCACTCGCGCCGGCAATTATCTGAAAGGTACGGTAATAGGTCACGGCGACGCGCGCGCGGCGCAGAGCCTCGGTATCCTCAAAAGATCCGGCTACGACGGCTGGATATCCGTCGAATTCGAGGGTATGGAAGACAATCTCACGGGGCTCAAGCTCGGGCGTGAGAACGTTATGAGATTCTGGGGGATGTTTTGATGAACGAGATAAAAAAGGACAACTCGGAACAGGAAGCGATAGTACGCGCTCTTGACGCGAAAAAAAGAAAAAGGATCCTGATAAAGGTCATTGTCGGCGTGGTGATCGCGCTCGCTGTTCTTGTCGCCGTTTTTCTTATCCTTAAAAACTGCTCCGGCGGCGGCGAGACGGTGTCTTATTCGTACGATCCGCTTTCGGAGGACTGGGGAATAGGCTATTATGAACAGAGCCTTGACTATGACGTTTTCAGCGACGAATTATATGCGGACAAAGATAAAGGCGTATATTTTTACGCCGATAACGTCGGCATTTATTATCTGCCCGAGGACAGAGCCGACGCGTCGTATCAGGCGCAGCTTTTCATAGACTATTTTGAGGCCGCCATTCACGGTGACGGCAAAACGCTCAATACGCTTTTCACGGACGACTATTTCAAAAACGCCGGCAAGCCGATTAAGAAATATCCCGATAGATTTCCCATGCAGAAAATCTATAAGATAAACGTGGACAAGGTCGGAAATACGAAAACGGAAAACACGGTCGAGGGAACGATGATATATGAATATTATAAAGTATCGTTTCTGATAATGGACAACAACGGCAGATTCCGCCCCGACCTGCCCGAAGAGCAGAGCAGTATACCGCTGATATACGACGTTATTACGCTCAAGGGCGTGTCGAAGATCAACAGGATTTCACAGATAGTTTATAATAAGTGAAAAGCGAAAAGCGGTACAACTGCTGGCGAGTGCGGCGATTTGCGCCGAAATAAGTAAATTTATGAAAAAGGAAACAAAAAAGACACTTTTATACGACATAATTTCCGCCGCGGCGATACTTTTATTCTGCGCGTCTTTTCTGTTCAATATAGGGTGGTACAGATTGTTTTTGGGCTTTTTTATCGCCTTAATGCTTTGCGTTTTTATGTTTTTGGGATGTCATTACATTTCAAAGACGGAAAACGTGAAAAAAGCAAAACGTCTGAGTATTGTCTCATATATAACATTCATTTCGGCGCAGATAATAATGCCGGATTGTAACGACGAGCAGGAATATTTGTTTTTCGGGCTGTTAAGACGTACCGAGGAAAGCGCGATTTTCTTTGTTTTGACCGGGCTTTCCGTTGCTCTTTTCATCGTAAACGTTATTGTTATTATCATTCAACTCGCGACGTATAAAAGATTCAGAGCGAATATAAAGATGTTGAAACCGCAGACAAAAACGTAAAACAGGCAAACGGAGTGTTTGAGTACCGCATAATTTATAAACGGATATTTTTGTTCCGGTTTAAAAATGCGCGTTTTCTGTCAAGACATACGGACGGTCACGTGATATAATATTATCACAAACAGACGGATCGGATGTTTGAAAAACTGAATACGGAGGTATCAAGCGTATGGAAAACAGCGAGCTTGTTACAAAAGCGTTGCGGTATATACGCGCAGAGACGGAAAACAGCGGGCTTACTATAGAGGATATTGCGGAACACGCGGGTTTTTCAACGGATTATTTCAACAGAATATTCCTTGCCCATATGGGCTTCAACGTGATGGAGTATTTGCGTTCCCGCAGACTGATAAACGCGGCGATGCAGCTTCGTACAACGAACGAAAAAGTGCTTGACATCGCCCTGCAGAACGGTTATGAAACGCACGAAAGCTTTTCCCGGGCGTTTAAAAAGCGATACGGCGTTTCTCCTACTGAATACAGAAAAAAGAACATTAAAAACTGGACGAGCTTCAGGGAGTTTTGCGACGTTACGGTCTTAAAACGGATGACGCACGAATTCAAAAGCTTGAGTTCTGCTGACGTAGACGAGGTCGTCCTTTGGCTGCTCGAAAAGGATGCGATAAAATACGGCTGCGCGGCAATAGCTCTTTTCAAATTCGGCGGTTCGTTGCTTTACATCGGAGACGATTTCCATGACGGACTCGTACGGGTGACGGAACGGCGGGACGGTTTCCGATGCGCCGTTATCTGTGACGACGAGAAAAAAACCGCGGAATATTTAAAGACGTTTGCAGACGACCGCTTTCACGTAGTTCTGTATACCGTTGACGACGACGAAACGATCAAAGCAAAATCAGCCCGGCACAGTATAGAGGTAACGTCGATCGACCGCATAAATGAGTACGTATACTGCGGCGAGCCTTTTGACGCTAAAGCGCCGGACGGGATATTTATGCGCGAGCTGAAATATGAGGACGCATATCTGCTTGACCGTTTCAAAGCAAAGAGAAATAAAAAACTGCCCGTACCTATAACAGACGGATGCAAAGCGAGCATGTATCTGAGAGAGGTCGTCGGAGCGGAGAATATTGAAATGTTTTGCTTCGGGATCTTCAATAATGACGAAATGATAGGCTTTTCCACAACGCATCTTCAGCAAGCGTACGGCTTTTGCTTGAATCATGCCGCTCAGACCTTCTTTCTCGACGGCTGTGAAAACGAAAGTCTTTACGAATACGCGTTCAAATACGTGACCGACTGGGGACTTGAAAAAGGAGCGCTTCCGCTTGACGCATCACATAGCGGATGTGCGCCCGAATACCGTTTCGGAAATTTTGAACCCGATGATTTCGGATACGAGCTTTCCATATGCCGGTGCGGGTTGAAATATCGGCTAAAATAAGAGCAATCGCGGAAAAGAAAGGAAAAACGACATGTTCGGATATCTGGCTGTTAAGGCGTATGATACAGCGAAAAATCCGCGCTTTATCGTACCGCCGCGAAAAAAGCTCTTGCTGTTTTTGTGCTTGATGTTTTTTGTATGGACGGCTTTGCTTTCGGTCACGGTCACGTACGCCTTCGCGATAATCATTACGGCGCCGTTTCTTTTATACGTCAGCTTTACGTTCTTTCTGTTATCCCGAGTCTGGATATCGCACAAATACCACTGTTTATATCTTATTACGGCGTCGGTTTTGTCGTTTGCTTTGGCTTTTCTGTTCAAGTATTTGGCGTATTTATTCTGATAAAGGGAGTGTCAAATATGTCTTTATGTTCAATTATCCGCGCGTCTGACGATAAAGCCGCGTTTACTGATTTTTCGTTTGTAAAGGATCTGAATCTCACCGCTTTGTTTGATTTCCGTGCGGGCGCGAAATACGGTGAGAAAGAGTTGCGTATAGAGAATTATTTCACGCGCGATACGGACGTGATCCGTATGAGGCAGGATCTGTTTACCGAGCTGCTTGACAAGCCGGAGCTTTACGCCCGTCTGAAAAAAAGCTTCTTTGAGCTTGGCGTGCTGTTTGATCTGCAGACGGCAAAAAGCGAGGTCGAATCCGCGGAGGTCATGCTTTTAAGCGTACTTGAGCTGGAATCGTATATCGCGTATATGGACGATATACGAAACATTTTTTCAGAATACGACGTTAAAAGCGAGCTTCTGCGCGGACTTTGGGACACGGTAAAGCCGCTTTGCACGGGCGACGGCTATGAGCATCTGAAAAAAGAAGTGAATGAACAGGCTTGCTCCGTAAGAAATATACGCAGTATCACGGTAGGCGTGAATCTTGACCCGCAGCTCCGCGTGACGGAAGCCGGCGTGGTGAGCATCAATGAAAAAAGCTTTGTTTCCGGCGAGCTTATAGACAGGATATTACGTCTGGATATGAAAAAGGACGAATATACCTGCATATCTCCCTTTTATCCCGTAAACAAAAAAGCGGCAGAACAGGAGACGGGCGCGCTGAGACTTACGGTAAATTCCGTGTTGAGCAAGGTCTACGCGTCCGCGCTGAGATCGTGGTCGCATACTGTGAAGGGCTTTATCATAAGCAGTCTCCGCGATCTGACGGCGGTCGCAGCGGAATGGCGCTTTATTTCCGTCTGTACCGACGCGCTTATACGGCTGAAGCAGAAAGGATATCCGCTTTGCCGCGCGCAATTCGGAGAAGAGGACCGGATAACGGGGATGTATCATCCGGTGCTCGCGCTTTTATCCGATACTAAGGAAAAGCGCGTTGTGAAAAACGATCTGTATTTCGGCTCCGACGCAGGTATATATATTTTGACCGGACCCAATCAGGGCGGTAAATCCATTTTTACGCAGGCGACAGGCATATTATACACAATGCTTCATCTGGGACTGCCGCTTCTGGCGCAGAGCGCCGTCGTCCGCCCCGTTGACGCAATCTTAACGCATTTTATTGACGCGGGAAAAATCTCTTATCAGCACGGAAGACTTGCAAGCGAATGCGACAGGATATACAAAATAAATCAAAGCATGAGCAAAGACAGTCTGGTGTTGTTTGACGAGGCGCTTTCAAGCACGAATCCGACCGAGGCAGTCGCAATTTCGGAGGAAATAATAAAAGCGTACGCGGAAATAGGCATGCGCGGTATATGGGCTACGCATTTTCATGAATTATGCCGCCTTGTAAAAGATGAAACAAACGGCAAATCCCGAATCTGTAATCTGACCGCCGTTTTGGATAATAAAACGCACGAAAGACAGTTCCGCATTATCCCGGGAGACGGATCAGAGCAAAGCTACGCGGCGGATATCGCGGGGAAATACAATCTCTCAAAGGATGAGATAATAAAAGTTGTTTCAAGTAAAAAGGTTTGATTTGAACCGACGGCGCATTATAATTTACAAATATTTTAAAAATATTTATAATACCCCCTTTACAAACGCGGATTTTTGGTGTATAATAACAAATCGGTATGAACTCTTACCGCACGCTGGGTCTTCGGGCAAGCAATCACCCGCCGATCGCTCGGTGTACGGAATATTATTTGAAAGGTGATAAAAAAATGACCAAAGAAAAGAAGCAGGAAATAATCGCCGCTTACAAAACACATGAAAGCGACACGGGCTCGCCCGAGGTACAGATAGCCATTCTTACCACTCGTATAAACGAGCTCACCGAGCATCTCAAAACAAACAAGAACGACCACCACAGCCGTCGCGGTCTTCTTAAAATGGTCGGTCATCGCCGCAACCTCCTCGGTTACCTCAAAGAGAAGGATATCGAGCGTTACAGAGCGATAATAGACAAGTTAGGCTTAAGAAAGTAATTTATTTGTCCGTCTCCTTTTCATACCGGGGAGACGGACGCATCTCGGAGACCTTCCGCATCATACGGAAGTCTCCGATTTT
>JAEEGL017279656.1_pt1 | contig 26479 bp, 27 predicted proteins | sample 9134231 | NCBI WGS metagenome assembly JAEEGL01 (sample SAMN16246548, study PRJNA631951) | gut metagenome | biome: gut microbiome; feature: rumen; material: fiber-attached | host: Bos | place: Iran: Karaj | collected 2018-10 | reverse complement strand
TGTCGAGCAGTATGTAATACGCGCCCTCCGGATTGGTATGGTCGATGCCTATACGGTCGAGGCCGTCCAGGAAGAACTTGCGCCTCTTGGCGTAGGCTTCGAGGAATTCGCGATAATAGTCATCGCCGAAGCGAAGACCAACGACCGCCGCTTCCTGCATCGGCCCGCTCGCGGAAATCGTCAGGAAGTCGTGGACCTTCTTTATGGTCTCGGTTATGGCCTCCGGCGCGATGGTGTAGCCCAGCCTCCAGCCCGTCATCGAGTAAGTCTTTGACAGCGAGCCGCACGAGATTGTTCTCTCCCACATGCCCGGCAGCGTCGAGAAGTAAGTATGCTGCATTGGCTCGAACACCAGATGCTCGTAGACCTCATCGGTAATTACATAAGTGTCGTACTTTTCCACTAAAGATGCGATGAACTCGAGCTCCTTGCGCGTGAAGACCTTGCCGCAAGGGTTGTTCGGGTTGCAGAGGATTATAGCCTTTGGATTCTGCGCAAACGCTGCTTCGAGGTCGGCTTCGCGGAATTTAAACTCGGGTGGAATCAGAGGTACAAATATCGGCTCCGCGCCCGACAGAATGGTGTCTGCACGGTAATTTTCGTAGAAAGGCGAGAAAACGATAACCTTTTCGCCCGGGTTCACAACGGTCATTGTCGAGGCAATCATCGCTTCGGTGCCGCCGCAGGTAACTACGACCTCTGTTTCGGGATTGATTTTAAGACCCGTGAAATGCTCCTGCTTTGCGGCGAGAGCGTCGCGGAAATTCTTTGAGCCAAAGGTTATCGGGTACTGGTGCACCGGCTCGTTTTTCAGCTCCGCAAGGCGGTCTAATATTGCCTGCGGAGGGTTGCTGTCCGGGAAGCCCTGTGACAGATTCAGCGCACCGTATTTATTGGATATACGCGTCATCCTGCGGATGACGGAATCGGTAAAGTGATTGGTTCTTTCAGATAATGGTTTCATTTTTTCTCCTGTCCTATAACGTGTAATACACCGTTTTCAACGGTGAAATGTATGTCGCAGCCTGCGAATTTAAGACCGTAGACGCGCGTCGGGTCATCCTGGTAGGCCGGTCTCGGGTCCTGTGCCAGGACGCCCGTAAGGGCCGCCAGCTTCGCTGGCGCGAGCCCGGCCGGGACCGCGTCGTAGACCACCCTGAGGCGGCTTTCCGGCGCACCTGCCGCAAAGCCGGATTTTGCTTCCGGCAGCGCATCGCTGTAAGGCACATAAGGCTTTATATCGTAAATAGGCGTTCCGTCCACCATATCGGCACCGAGCACATGAAGCACGGGTGCACCGGCTTCGCCCTCGTATGTGACCGAACTAAGGCGCACCACAGAAAGGCCTATCGGGTTTGGACGAAACGGCGATCTGGTGGCAAAAACGCCTCTGCGCTCGTTTCCTCCGAGGCGTGGTGGGCGCACTGTGGCGGACCAGCCCTCGCGCACATTTTCCGAAAAGCCCCAGATTAGCCAGAGGTGTGAAAAGCCCTCTATTCCGCGCACTGCGTCGGGGTTTCTGAACTCGGGCTCAAACACTATCGTCCCCTCAAGCTCAGGCACTATCCCGCTCTGCCGGGGAATGCCGAACTTTTCACCAAAGTCTGTATGTATTGTAGCAATCTGCTTTAGTTCGATGTTCATATTTCTCTGCCTTTAAAGTGCGTATTTCAGTACGATTTTAGCCATTTGCGGCGATTTTGTCAACATGTTTTGCATAAAAAACCCGCCACCACCGGGTGACGGGAGTCAGGCATCATCCTCGACTTTAGCGCAGTAGAGCGAAAAAGCATTTGTAAGCCACCTCGAATTGTGCTATACTACTAAAGTAAAACAAGCGCGAAAAAGCGTGAAAACGCGGATAAGGAGACGCAATGAAATTATTCATAGCAGATGCATTCACAGAAACACTTTTTGGAGGAAATCCCGCAGGCATAGTTCTGCTCGAGGGTAGCGAGGCTACTGCATGGCCTTCCGAAGAAACGATGATAAAGACCGCTGCAGAGCTCAGATACTCCGAGACGGCGTTCTGCCTGCCACTTGCTGATGGCAGCTTCCGCACACGCTATTTTACGCCTGCTGCAGAGGTTGACCTTTGCGGACATGCAACGATTGCGACATTCACAGTATTAAAAAGAGAGGGGCTCTTAAAGGGAAAAGGCCCTTTCATTAACCATACACTTGCCGGAGATCTCGAAATCCGCGCAACCGAAAACGGCATCCTTATGGAAATGGCAGACCCAAAAATCGATGGCGAAATTACTAAAAAGGAGGCCCTCGAAGAGCTTTACGGCGTAATGGGGCTCAAATACGCATCATCTGCCGGCGGAGTGCCTGTCCATCCGGGACTTCCGGCTTATCCGAAGATGGTCAGCACCGGCCTTCTTGACATAATGATGCCGGTAAAAGATGCAGCAGAGCTTGATGCGATAACCCCCGACTTCCCGGCGCTTTCAAAGCTTAGTGAGAGGTACGGTGTGGTGGGTGTTCATGCATTCTGCCTCGCCCCTGAAGGCGAGCAGCGTGATGGCGTCACAGCCCACGCGCGCAACTTTGCACCGCTTTACGACATCGACGAAGAAGCGGCAACCGGCACGTCAAACGGCGCGCTTACATACTATCTGCAGTCAATCGGATTCCTCGGCGAAACCGCTGACGCCTGCATAATTCAGGGCGAGAAGATGGGCCGTCCGAGCACGATCAGAACACATATCGAAGGAAAGAAAATTATGGTTGGCGGCGGTGCCGTCATACTCGCAGAGGGCGAGATTCACATATAAAAGGAGACAACAAAATGAGAGTAAACAGCTTAAAGGGAACTAACGACTATTTACCGGAGGTGCAGCAGCTCCGCGATTATCTGCAGAGCGTAATCCTCCGTACATATCAGAACAACGGCTACGAGCGCATCGCAACCCCGATTATCGAGGACATTGAAAACCTTGACAATTCCGACGGCGGCGAGAACTTAAAGCTCATCTTCAAGGTTATGAAGCGCGGCGACAAGCTTACAAAGGCGCTCGAGGCGGGCCGGTTTGACGACCTTGCGGATATCGGCCTTCGCTACGATTTAACGCTTCCTCTTTGCAGATTCTATGCCGCAAACCGCGACAAGCTGGCAAAGCCCTTCAAGGTTATTCAGATGGGTGATGTATTCCGCGCCGAGCAGCCGCAAAAGGGCCGCCTCCGCCAGTTCGTGCAGTGCGACATCGACGTTATCGGCTCTGATGCGCCGAGCATCGAAATCGAATGTATCAATGTAATGGGCAAGGCGCTGATGAATATCGGCATCAAGAACTTCAAAATGAAGATAAACGACCGTCGCGTGCTGAACGCAATGCTGACTTCCGCAGGCTTCCCGAAGGAAGAACTCATGAGCGTCTGCATTTCCTTTGACAAGCTCGACAAAATCGGCGTTGACGGTGTAATCAACGAACTCCGCGAAAAGGGTTTCCCTGAGGCGACACTTACAAAGTTCCGCAGCCTCATCGAGGGCGGCGAAATCACTCTCGAAAAGGCGCGCGAGTTCTGCGAGGACAAGGGTCCGGCAGAGAACCTGCAGTACATCATCGATACCAGTAACGAGCTCGCAGAAGGCAAATACGAAACAGTATTTGACATGTCGCTTGTGCGCGGACAGGGCTACTACACAGGCACAATCTTTGAGGTTGAAAGCCTTGACTTCGGCTCATCCATCGCGGGCGGTGGCAGATACGACAACCTCGTGGGCAAGTTCCTCGGCGAAGATATTCCTGCATGCGGATTCTCAATCGGATTCGAAAGAATCTGTGCAATCCTGATGGATAACGGCTTTGAGATTCCGGGCAAGCCAAAGCGCTTCGCGGTAATTCACGAGGAAAACCAGACCGCCGAGGCCATCCGCTATGCGGACAGCAAGCGCGGCGAATACGATGTAACCCTCATCTCAAAGCCTAACAAGCTCGGCAAGCTCTTCGGCAAGCTTGAGAGCCAGGGCTTCGCGGGCTGCTACGTAATAGGCGACGAAGCAGACAAGTGGTTCTAAGCGGACCGATGCCTGCTACAATTTGGTCATAAAAATAACCCGCCACCGAAAGGTGGCGGGTTTTTAACAGAAACTATGCCTTCCCCTTGAGGGGAAGGTGGCCGCAAGGCCGGATGAGGTGGCGGCACAACTCAAATCTATGCACTAAACATGTCATTTTATAAAAGTAGTGCATGGATTTCTCGCAATTTTGTGCGATTTACATCCGAGGATATGCACCATTTTATAGAATTCCATGGAGTTAGTGCATGGCATTATAGGTTCAAAACAGTATAAACATCGACTGAGCCGCTTTTGTATGCACTATGAAGCGTGATTCTACGCATATAGTGCATAGTTTACAAAAACCGACGCCGCATTCGGTATTGTGTTACAGTGCTAAATGGAAAAGAGTTGCACGGGGGGGAGATTATGGTAACATAAAAATATCTTAAACCGAGAGGGAGGTATTTTTATGGAATTCACCAATGACCTGAAGAAAAAGCTCGAAGGCGCTCAGAATAAAGAAGAGGCGCAGGCTATTATAGATGAAACAAAGAAAGGCGCAGAGGAGGCCGGCATCATCCTCAGCGACGATGACCTCAATCAGGCTGCCGGCGGAAATACGGAAGTTTTTTGGCAGAAGGATCGTCTGTATAAAGGTAATCGCTTTATTTAACCCTTCGCCGCACATATCGACACATACCGCATAATAAACCCGCCACCGAAAGGTGGCGGGTTTTTGATTGCGATTCCGCCCCTTGCTATGGCACCAAGTTAGCCTTGACACGGAAACTGCAGAAGCTATTTATATAGGGGCTGAGTTTCCTTCAGAATATGCAGGGTCAAACAGCAGAATTGCATTGAAGGGTGCTAGGAAAAAGGCAAAAGCTTTGGCATACCCGTTTATAATGATAAAACTGGAGTTTTGGAGAGATATAATATTTTCACGGCAATCTTATTGGTAAAACACTCTGCCGATGGGAATAAGTATTTGCACGATATAACAACAATAAAAAAAGAAACGAGCAGCCCGCTTGAGCCATAAAGCAGTACGGTGAAAACCCATTTCTTGAATATACAATAGCAAACCGGGCAGCATTTGTCAAGGTGAAATGATAGAGATATTGTAACAATTTTCGACAAGTGTGTCGCGGCGCAAATTGGAAAAGAGTTGCACGGGGGGGGAGATTATGGTAACATAAAAATATCTTAAACCGAGAGGAAGGTATTTTTATGGAATTCACAAACGATCTTAAGAAAAAGCTCGAAGGCGCTCAGAATAAAGAGGAAGCGCAGGCTATAATAGACGAAACAAAGAAGGGCGCAGAAGAGGCAGGGATTATCCTCAGCGACGACGACCTCGATCAGGCTGCAGGTGGAGCTTCTTTTGACAAAGGGGGCGGTTCCCCTTGGTCATTTAGATAATCTTTCACAGTTCCGGTAATAATACATGACTTTCTACCCGTCACCGAAAGGTGACGGGTTTTTAACAGAAACTATGCCTTCCCCTTGAGGGGAAGGTGGCCGCAAGGCCGGATGAGGTGGTGCGCAAAGTACGCAAAGTAACGCACTTGTTGGGTTTGCATGTTGACTTTTTGCACCTGATAGGTTAATATTTATATACAAACAGTAGTTAGGAGGTGCAATTATGCCACAGACAACTTTTAGCGTTCGTATGGATGAGGTATTAAAAAGACAATTTGATTTATTATGCCAAGAGTTCGGCATGAACACATCAACTGCAATTAATGTGTTTGCACGTGCTGTTGTTCGTGAACGCAGAATTCCATTTGAAATTGCTTCGATTGATGTGGATTTGACTAGAGAGAATGCAGCGCGAGCATTCCTTGCGCTACGTGCTCAAGCTAAAGAAAACGGAGTTTCCGGCATGAGTCTTGACGAAATTAATAAAGAAATCGACCTTGCAAGGAAGGAATCTTCAAAATGATTCGCCTAGCCGTTATAGATACAAACGTCTTGGTTTCCGCATTACTGTCTGATAAAGATGGCGCAGCTACTGTTCAAGTAGTTGAAAATGTACTAATCGGCAGAGTCACGCCTGTCTACAGCACCGATATCATAAAGGAATATCGCGAGGTCCTGACACGAAAGAAATTCGCGTTCTCGATAGACTTAGTGGAGTATCTACTGGCTGCAATCGAAAAATTCGGCATTTTGATTTCTCCGGCATCTTCCGGCATAGTTCTTCCTGACATGAAGGATTTGCCTTTCTATGAGGTAGCCCTTGAAAAAAGTCGTGCTGATGCTTTTTTAGTTACTGGAAATATCAAGCATTTCCCAGCTGTCCCATTTGTAGTAACTCCACGGGAGTTTATGGACATAATAGGAAATGATTAAAGTGTCGCGGCGCAAATTGGAAAAGAGTTGCACGGGGGGGAGATTATGGTAACATAAAAATATCTTAAACCGAGAGGGAGGTATTTTTATGGAATTCACCAATGACCTGAAGAAAAAGCTCGAAGGCGCTCAGAATAAAGAAGAAGCGCAGGCTATTATAGACGAAACAAAGAAGGGCGCAGAGGAGGCCGGGATTATCCTCAGCGATGCTGACCTCAATCAGGCTGCCGGCGGAAATACGGAAGTTTTTTGGCAGAAGGATCGTCTGTATAAAGGTAATCGCTTTATTTAACCCTTCGCAGCACATATCGACACATACCGCATAATAAACCCGCCACCGAAAGGTGGCGGGTTTTTGATTGCGATTCCGCCCCTTGCTATGGCACCAAGTTAGCCTTGACACGCGTAGCATAATTGTGCTACAATAATGCTGCGGAGGTGGTAATCATGCCAACAATTATGCCAATCAGAGATTTACGTAATACAAGTGCCATATCAGAAATTGCACATAAACGCCAGGAACCGATTTTCATTACAAAAAACGGCTATAGCGATTTGGTGGTGATGAGCGCTGAACTATACGAAAAAATTGTGCGCGAAACCCGCATAGATTATGCAATATATGAAGCCGAAAAAGACTTTGCCAAAACCGGAAAAACAATTGAAGCAACCATAGCATTCGACAAATTGGAGAAAAAGCATTTTGGATAAATACGAAGTAGAATTGCTGGAAAACGCATATCGGGATTTAGATGAAATCTATACATACATAGCCAACGAAATATCCGCGCCGGAAACAGCAAGAAAACAGTTGAATCGACTTAAAGGCAATATTGGGGCTTGCAGAATTTCCGAATTCACATCAAGACAGGTTAGTCGGATTTTATGCGGACAAAGGGTATAAACAGCTCTTAGTAGACAATTATATTGCCATATTTAGAGTCGACGAAGAAAAAAAGAGGGTCTATGTCGTAACGATCCAATATATGGGGCGCAATATATGATTGCGGAAATTGGAAAAGTATTGCACGGGGGGGAGATTATGGTAACATAAAAATATCTTAAACCGAGAGGGAGGTATTTTTATGGAATTCACCAATGACCTGAAGAAAAAGCTCGAAAATGCGCAGGACAAAGAAGAGGCGCAGGCTATAATAGACGAAACAAAGAAAGGCGCTGAAGCAGCCGGAATCATCCTCAGCGATGCTGACCTCGATCAAGCTGCCGGTGGGATAATCTACGATAAATATCTGTTTATTTAGATAAGCTTTCCCGGTTCCGCAATAATATGAGACCTGACTCCCGTCACCGAAAGGTGACGGGTTTTATTTTGCAAAAACAGTTTATAAACAAGTTTTTTGTATTTTTTCTCTTGACTTTGCATAAATATGAGAGTATTATTTGATGTATTAAAGGCATATGTGTATATTTTTGCAGATTTAGTTATAAAGTTAAATCTTTATACATAGGCTGCGGCGCTGATAAATAACACAAAACTTGAGATTTGCAAAAAGGGCCAAATGTATAAACATGCACAAAGTGAGTAAACTACCAAAAAGGAAAAATGAAACAACCAGAGTAAAAAACAAAGAAAGAAGGTACACACCAATGAAAACCAAAAAACCCATATCAATTATTTTATCACTTATTCTCGTGCTGGCTTGCGTGGCTGGCCTCACAGCCTGCGGCAACACTGATGCCGACGCAGACAATGCTGCGGCAGACCAGAAACCTGTCCTTACAGTAGCCGTATCCCCTGACTTCTCGCCGATGGAGTTTGTTGACACTTCAAAAACAGGTCAGGACCAATATGTTGGATTTGATATCACTCTCGCCAAGTTCATCGCAGACGAACTCGGCATGACTCTGGAAATCAAGCCTATGAGCTTTGACGCCTGCCAGGCTGCAGTACAGAGCGGTAACGTTGAAATCTCTATCTCCGGATATTCATATACACCTGAAAGAGCCGAAAACTTCAACCTTTCGGACTACTACTACGCAGGTGACAACGAAACTGAACAGACTATCATTGTTCTCGCTGACAAGGCAGGACAGTTCGACAGCGTAGATGACTTTGCGGGTCTTACAATAGGCGCACAGACAGCGTCCCTCCAGATGATTCTCTGCGAAAGCCAGCTGCCTGAATCGACCAAGATCAAGGAGTTCGGTGATGTCGGCACAGCCGTTGAAGCTCTCAGAAACGGTAACGTTGACGGACTTGCTGTAGCTCACGGCAACGGCAAAGCGATTATTGCAAGCAACGAAAACATCGGCTTTTCCGGCTTCCTCTTTGAAATCGCAGAAGAAGCGGAAAACAACGTAATTCTCATCAAGAAGGGTAACGACGAGCTTACCGAAAAGATTAACGCATGCCTTGCAAAGGCTTACGAGAACGGTTACTACGGTCAGTGGTACACCGAGGCTCAGGAGCTTGCGGGAATTGACACAGCAGCAGATGTATCTTATGACGACGAAGGAAACGCTGAATAATTATGAGTGAATACTTTGATAACATAGTAAAAATAATGACCCGTTACTGGGATGTCTTCCTGGTAACGGGCGTCAGCTACACGCTCCTGCTATCTGTGATAACAGTATTCTTTGGCGCGATCTTAGGCATATTCTTCTGTCTCGGCCGCATGTCAAAGATAAAGCCTGTCACCTGGCTTTGCATCGCGATAGTGGAGGTGGTGAGAGGCACGCCTATGCTCCTGCAGCTGTATGTGGGCTACTTCCTCGTGCCGAAGCTGCTGCCGTTTGCAGTATCTGACTTTGTGAGCATAGCCATCGCGCTTATCATAAACTCGGCAGCTTACGTTTCGGAAGTCTTCCGCTCCGGCATACAGTCGGTCGACAGTGGGCAGACGGAAGCCGCGCGCAGCCTGGGTCTGTCCTCCTCGCAGACAATGCTGCGCATCGTGCTTCCGCAGGCGGTAAAGACGATACTGCCTGCCCTCGGCAACGAGTTCATCACAATAGTAAAGGACACCTCGCTTGCCAGCACCTTCTTTATCGGTGAGCTGATGACATCGTACCTGAAGGTAAAGGGCACGACCTACCTCACGATGGAGTGCCTCTTTATAGTGGGCGTAATTTACTTTGTTCTCACATTTATTCTGAACAGGCTCCTTTGCGCATTCGAAAGGAGGCTGAGAGCAAATGATTAAAACAGTAGGATTAAATAAATGGTTTGGCGATCTCCACGTTCTTTGCGGCGTGGACGAGCACATAAAAAAGGGAGAGGTCGTATCGGTCATCGGGCCTTCGGGCGGCGGAAAGAGCACATTCTTACGCTGCCTCAACATGCTGGAGACTCCGGAATCGGGGCATATATTCTTTGAGGGCACCGACATTACCGAGGCGGATGTGGACATAAACGTGCATCGCCAGAAGATGGGCATGGTCTTCCAGCACTTTAACCTCTTTCCACATCTGTCGGTCAAGGAAAACCTGACGCTGGCGCCGGTGCTTCTAAAGAAAAAGACTCCGGCAGAGGCTGCCGAGCAGGCGGCGGAGCTATTGAACAAGGTCGGCCTCTACGATAAAATCAATGAATACCCGAGAAAGCTTTCAGGTGGGCAGAAGCAGCGTATTGCGATAGTTCGCGCGCTTGCGATGGAGCCCGACGTAATGCTTTTCGACGAGCCTACATCGGCGCTCGATCCTGAAATGGTCGGAGAGGTTTTAGAGGTAATAAAGTGTCTCGTAAAGGCCGGTATGACATCAGTCATCGTGACACATGAAATGGGCTTTGCCCGCGAGGTGTCGGACCGCATCCTCTTTATGGACGGAGGCATCATAGCAGAGAGCGGGGCTCCGGCGGAGCTTCTTACGCATCCGCAGAATCCGAGGACGCAGGAGTTCCTCAGTAAGGTGCTTTACTAAGCGTATTAGCCTTCACATATATAAATTTGCACATAAAAAACCGGCCACACCAGAGCCGGTTTTTCATGTGCATTGGTTTAGTTTTTCACTAAAGAAGGAGTTTTTATATATAAGTTATGCAAAAAAGATGTCAATGTAGGTTCGGCATTAGTCTTAGTAGAATACTACTACTTCGAGTGCGTAGAACGCAAGTGCCAGTGCTGCGATAGCGATGTTTGTTCTGAAAAAGTTCTTACTCATTTTGTACCTCCTGCCCTTTTGGGTCTTTTTCTTTTATGGTTAACCTCGTATGTACTTGTCCGACGAGGTTTTGTTTTCTTCTGTGACTATAATATAACACCCCTATTGCAACACAACTGCAAAGCAAAATAAAAAACCTCAAAAAATTTTTTAAAACTTTTTGAGGTCTGTTTTTTACTTGATTTATCTTGGTTTATTCGGTTTTATCCACGTTGCCCTCTATGCTGAAGAGCGAAATCTGAGCTGCCGCAACCTCATCAATTTCGGGTTCGGCTGTCGTGATTGCATTTTCTATATCGTCTATATCAGGCAGATCCTTTATCGTTCTGAAGCCAAAGGCCTTTAAGAATTCATCCGTCGTACCGTAGAGAATCGGGCGCCCGATTGCATTACTGCGGCCGACTTCTTTTATGAGCTCCTTCTTTTCGAGACCCTCGATTACGCGGTCGCACTTGATGCCTCGAATCGACTCAATTTCACCCTTTGTAACAGGCTGCTTGTAAGCAACGATTGCCAGAACCTCCAGTGCCGATTGCGACAGCCTCTTGTGCTTTACAGGCGTGCACAGACGCTGAATGTAATCGGAGTTTTCCGGATTTGTCACAAGCTGAAAGCTCTTATTTATCTCGCGTATCTGAATGCCGCGGTTTTCCTGGATGTATTCCTCCTGAAGCTCCTTGAAATACCCGTAAGCTTCCTTCCAGTTTATATTTACTACCTCTGCCGCCAGCTTTACGTCTAGGGGCTCGCCCCAGGTGAAAAGCATCGACTCAAAGGCAGATTTTATCGCTCTTGCGCTACTCATACCAAAGCCTCTCTTTCTGTACCCACCGAATAAGCGGTAGGCTCTCCGTCAAGCCCGTTTTCCGAAACAGGCATGTTTTCATTACCCTCCGGGGGCTGCTGCTCGGGATCCTGCTTTACGACCGTAATCTCGCCATAAAGCTCCTCCTGCTCAAAGCTAATAAGCTTTGACTTTGCCATCTCGAGGAGGGAGGCAAAGGTAACGACCTTGCCGCCTCTGTCCGGCTTGTCCGAAATAAGCTCCGTAAATGTGACCTTTTTGCGCGGAACCAGGCCGGTAAAGAAGCTCCAGATGTGTGCAATTCTTTGCTCGACGCTGATCTTTTCGCGCTCTATGCGCTGGTAGCGCTTTTTTACCTCGGCAATCTTATGCTTTTTATGCAGGAACATATTAAACGCGTTCACGAAGTGCTCGAGGTCCATGTGGAGGTACTCATCAGGCTGATTGAGGTATTCGCTGATGTCCTCCTGCGGCTTCTCGAAAATGAGCATGCTGCGCTCTTCTGCATCTGCGAGCAGCTCTGCCGCCTTCTTGAAGCGTTTGTACTCGAGAATGCGCTCCACCAGCTCGCTGCGTGGGTCTTCCTCTTCGGTAACGCCCGCCTCCAGCGAAACGCGCGGAATCAGGAGCTTTGATTTGATCTCGATAAGCTCCGAGGCCAGCACCATAAACTCGGTGGCGATGGCGACATCCAGCTTTTGCATGCGGTCGAGGTAGTCGAGATACTGCTCGGTGATTTCCGCAATCTGTATATCGTAAATATTCATTTGTGCGTTCTCGATCAGGTAAACGAGCAGGTCAAACGGCCCCTCGAATACGTCGAGCTTTACTTTGTAGCTCAAATCGCGCCTCCAAATGACAGATTAGTTTTCGTTGAAATTATATATGAGAAGTCCTGCGATAGTGACTACCGCACCGATGCACTGCATCATCGTCGGGATTTCGCCAAGGAATATGAGTGCCAGTATCATTGCCATTACAACCTCTGCGTTGCCCCATGCGGACAGGAAAAGAGTTGAAACATAGCCGAGGACCCAGTTGAACAGTGCGTGTGCGCCGATCTGGCAGAAAAGAGTCATTGCAATCAGCCACAGATAGTCGGTTGCGGGGTATCCCACAAACGGGGTGCCTGTTGCAAACATGCCCACCCAGCAGCAGATCCAGCAAAAGCCGAACACCAGCATGATGTAAACCGGCGAAGAGATTTTCTTTCTTTTAACTGTGCCGACGCAAAGATACAGTCCATAGAAGGTACCTGCGAGCACCGCGAAGATGTCGCCCGAAAGCCTGCCTCCCGCGGAAAGGTCGAGGCCTGCCATGATGGCACAGCCGATGAGAGCAATACAGATTCCGAGGATTGCCTTGCCCTTTACCTTGCGTCCGAACAGGAGAACCGTTACGAGCAGAACCACGAACGGATGCAGGGACTGAAGCACAATTGCCGTAGCGATGTTTGTCATTTTTACGGCGTTGAACCACGAGAAGAAGTGGCCGAACAGGAAAACACCGCCCACCGCGCAGCCCGCTATATCGCGAAGGCTCAGAGCCTTTAGCTCGTCTCTTCTGCGCAGAAGCACCGGGATGGCGAAAAACGGCAGAGCAATGGTCAGTCTGTAAAAGACGATTGCTATGCTGCTCGCGGTAATTGCTTTTCCGAGTATGCCGCTGGTACTGCCCATCGCTATTGCAAATATGGCAACCAGACGCGCATTCCGTGTAAATATGTTGTTGTTAGCGCCGCTTTCTGACATTTTATCCTCCTACGCAACATCTAATTGTAACATATTAACATGGATAAGGCAATGTCATGAATTCATCTAAGGAAAAACTTGGAAAAGAATTTGACAATCACTATGCCCTATGATATAATGCACAAGTCTTTGGGGTAAAAACGCACTTTCCCCTGAAAAGACAAGAAAGAGAGGAGAACAGAATATGGCAAAGAAGCTTGTTCTTGTGTGGCTTACCTTGCTCATGGTGCTTTTCTCATCTATTTCTATTTATGCTGACGAAAACGTTCAAGGTGATTTTTTTGTTAAACATGTTATTGTAAACGGCGAAGAGATTATCAACTACAATTTGCAATATCCCTTCATACTTTACGGTAGCACCCTGTATATTCCACTGACGAGCGGCATTGGCGAAATCTGCGGATTCAGTGCTGCAGTGGATTGGGAAAGCCACACATTAAAACTACTGAAAACTGATTCGACAAAAACAAATATCAGTTCAAACTGGATGAAAAACGACAATGTAGACGTGCTCTGCACTGTCATCAGCGACATGACCGTAACCGCTTACGACACCAGCGAAGCGGCGATTACCTCCGAAGGTGCGATTACCACGGAAGGTGCGGCAAACGCAACAGCAGTAATGGCCGTTGCAGCCGGCGATGTCGATGAAAGCGCTGCCGAAGAAATCCAGATGGCAGCAAACACCCCGGTTCTTTATGCCGGTGGATACCTGTACTTGCCGCTTCGCGCATTTACAGGCGGAGAAAAATTTAATTGGGACATATATTTTGACCCATATTACGGAGTATGTATCAGTACGGATCCAAGCGTACCTGCATCGAGCTATGTAGACTCGCAAGAGTTACTTAGAAACAAGGGTTATGTCGCTTACATGAAGCAGGCCAATGCAACCATCGGCACTTCTGTGGCACAGAACTACGTTTTCTTCTTCAAGAGAGCGGCCTATCTTTATGGGATAGACGAACAGCTACTCATGTCCATAGCCAGAAGAGAGAGCCATTTCGGCTACAACTGCGGCGGCTATTCAGCTACGAAAGCGGCCGGCATGATGCAAATTCTGCCTTCCACGGGAGCAAGGTGGGGGCTGACACTTGAAGATCTTTACGACCCTTACAAAAACATTATGTTTGGTGCTCAGTATGTGAGCGAAAGAATCAATGCCTACGGAGGAAACGTGACACTTGGACTTTCAGCTTACAATCAGGGCTCGGCAAAGGTTAACAGGGGCTCGTATTCCACAACCTATGCGACAAAGGTTCTCGAAACATACAACACAATTGATACGTATCTGACACAGAACGGATATGTGTAAAGTGTTTTGGGGTTTGGGACATGGGAAAGCAAAAAACATGACAATCTAAAGAAAGCATAAAAGAAATACGGAAACGGCGACTTCAGGCGAAGCCGCCGCTTTTCTTTTAAACTTTATTAAAGGTTGAAAAATCTTCGGAAAATTTATATAATATACTATGTATAGGTGTGTGTTTCACGCGCCTCGATAGTATTGGCACTCAAAAGAAACAAGAGAAAAAGAAAAGGTAATGCCATGGCAAAAAAAGAAGAAAAAACGATTATAAGGGAAGGCTCAAAGGAATATGTCGAGACCAAGCATCCGTCCGCACTGGGCTTTTGGGTAGCGGCGCTCATATGGATACTTGCGGCAATCTTCCTGCCGATGCACAGGCTCCTGTTCGTACTGCTCACGGCGGTTATATCGCTGGCAGTCGGCTGGCTTGTGGGACTCCTTGCACCGAAAAAGGTGACGCGCGAGCAGGTTAAATTCCGCAGCGGCAACGCAGATCTCGATGCTGTCGTAAACGAAATGAACACGCAGCTTGATGTTATAAAGGCAGAGCACGCAAAGATAGCACGCCGCGCCGAAAAGGCCAGCAGCGACGAAATCCGTACAGATGCGCTCAAGGCTGAAAAGACGGTCGGCGAAATCGAAACGACCGTTGAAAAGATTCGCGAGGCTCTTGTCGAAAGGCCGCAGGAAATCACTCAGGTGCGCCGCTTCATGAACTACTACCTGCCTATTTCGAGCAAGCTCATGGCAAAGTATGCCGAAGCCATTGCACAGGATACGGACACGCTCAATATCAAAGCGGTTACCGACAGCATAGAAGAGGCATTTGAGACCATCAACACGGCCTTCAAGCACCAGCTCGATGCACTCTTTGCAGACGATAAACTCGATATCACCACGGATGTAAAGGTGCTTGAGACAATGCTGCAAAAGGATGCGCTCCTCGGAGCCATAAAGGAAGCACCTGCGGGCAGTACAACACAGAACTAAAAGCTACATATTATATATAGTAAAAGATAGAAAACCTTAGGAGGACAAAATGACAGAAACTACAGCACCGGTAACGGTAATGGAAAAGGCAGAAAACATTTTAATGATGACAAAGGACGAAGAGCAGGCTATAAACCAGCTCGCAGTTTTGGACAAGACGGAGTTTTCCGAAACTCAGCTTGCCGAAATCGAAAAGATGGCAAACGCCATTGACATGACCGACAGCACAGCCATCATCCAGTATGGCGCGAGCACACAGAAAAAGGTTGCGGACTTCGCAGACTCTGCGCTTGGCTCGGTAAAGACAAACGATCTGGGCGAGGTCGGAAACATGGTTGCAAAGCTGGTTGGAGAGCTCGAGGTCTTCAATGAAGAAATCGAAGGAGGCAAGGGCCTCAAGGCACTCTTCAAAAAGGCTCAAAAGAATATCGTAGTGCTCAAGGCAAAATACGAAAAGGCCGAAAAGAGCGTAAACAGCATCGTTGAAACACTCGACGACCATCAGGTAACGCTCTTAAAGGATATCGCAATCCTCGACGAGCTCTACGAAAAGAATCACGAATATTTCAAGGAAATTTCGCTTTACATAGTTGCCGGCAAGCAAAAGCTCGAAGAGGCGAGAAACGTTACACTTGCGGAGCTTCAGCGCAAGGCCGAGGAAACCGGCGCACCTGAGGATGCACAGAAGGCAAACGACTTCGCTGCACAGTGCGAACGTTTTGAAAAGAAGATTTACGATCTCGAGCTGACTCGTATGGTTTCGGTGCAGATGGCACCGCAGATCAGAATGGTGCAGAACAACGACAACATGATGAGTGAAAAGATTCAGTCCACCATCGTGAACACCATTCCTCTCTGGAAGAGCCAGATGATTATAGCTCTTGGTCTCGCACACTCCGAGGAGGCTCTCCGCGCAGAGCGTGCGGTTACCGATGTGACAAACGATCTTTTAAAGCGCAATGCCGAAAAGCTTCACCAGTCGACCGTTGCAATCGCAGAGGAAAGCGAGAGGGGCATCATCGATATCGAGACGCTCACTCACACGAATCAGGAGCTCATCGCTACTCTCGACGAGGTCAGAGACATTCAGGAAAAGGGACATCAGAAGAGAGTCGAGGCAGAGCAGGAGCTCGGCAGAATCGAAGGCGAGCTGAAGAACAAGCTTCTTGAAGTGATAAAGCCACAGTAGTTAGTACTGCCGGACGGAGGGAAAGTGATGAAAGAATTACAATACAATCGCAAAGCGGCAAAGGTGGTGCTGGTGATAGTCATCGTGCTGTCGCTTATTCTCGGCTGCAACCGTTCGGTGCACAAGCTCGAGAATGCGGTGGATGACGCTTACACAAACGGCACACAGGCCTATGGCACGCCGATCAACGACGTGGCGGCTTACACCAGAAACGGCGAAGAGCTCTACGCAATAGCCGAAACCTACGGCTACGCTACGGAAAACTTCAAGACCGGCATCGAGACCCTAAAGGTCAAGGGCGGCAGCGTGACGGCGGTGCAGGGCCCGCTCGAGACGGTAAAGTATGAAGCGGAGCAGGCTTACGGTATGCTGCTTGCAGGCTCGGACGTGCCACAGTACGACCGCGACGCGGCCATCATGTATATGACACAGATGGAGGGTGCGCTCTACAAGCTTAAGAGCAATGTCGTGTATGCCGAAGCAGCGGAAGACTATAACAAGGCAATAAGAGGTCTGCTGCCGAAGATCATCATGCACTCGGCGCAGCCTGCAGTATTGTTCAACTAAGGAGAGACTATGGAAAACAGAGGTTTAGGCGGCATAGCATTACTGCTTGTCGTGGGCATAGCCGTTGTGTTCTTTGGCGTGTTCGGAGGACCGGGCGCGCTGTTTAGTGACGGTAGTGCGGATACTCCGGCACGGAGCGGCGACTTTTACGCATACGACGAGGCGGGAGTACTCACGCAGGAGACAAAGGATTACATCGTTGCCAAGAACAATTCACTTTGCGGGCAGTGCGGATCTCAAATCGTGGTTGCCTGCGTTAAGACCACCGGCAATACCACGATAGGCGAATATGCACAGGCGATGTTCAAGAGCTGGGAGATAGGAGACGCTGCGACAAATAACGGCGTGCTGCTCCTGCTCGCAATCGATGACAATGATTACTATATGCTGCAGGGAGACGGAATAAAGACATCGTTTCCGACAGGCGAAATAAGGGTGATACTTGCCGATGATATGGAGCCGGACTTTGCGGTAGGCGACTATAATGCGGCAGTTACAAAAACCTTTGACCGTATAGTCGCTCACTTCGAGGCGGCTTACGGAATAGAGGTCGTCGAGGCGCCGGGCAGGACCGTAACCGAGGTTTCGGATTCGGATATCGGCGGTGGCGGCAGCGGGACCGGCCTTTCCGTATCGCGAAAGGATATTGTGGATTTCGGCGTATTTGTGGTGAAATCCGTGATGGTGATGCTTACGATTGTGATTGTCGGAATGGTAATTATCGTTGTTGCGACAATCCTTCTCATAGTATTCCTCATGAGGAGGAAAAAGAAAAAGGGCGAAAGCTTTTCGATAGACGATATGGTAGAGCCTAAGGCTCCGCCAAAAAAGAATGTCAATCCGTATTCAGCGGGAAACGCCGGAAATGCGGGAAATGAAAGTGAAAGAAGCGTGAAAGAAAATGAAGAATAAAATCTGTCTCCTCGGACTACGCGGGTCAATCCCCGTGTCCGGCAAGGAGTTCAGCGAGTTTGGATGTGCGACATCCTGTATGGTGGTTTACGGTGTGCCCGAAAACGGCGAGCCGGAGCCGACTCAGGCGATAGTAATAGATGCGGGGACGGGGATTTTAAACCTCCGCAAAAATATGCCGGCGAGCATTAAAAAGGTAACAGTCCTGATTTCACATATACACCTTGACCACATTCAGGGTCTTTTGATGTTACCGGAAATGTTCAACGGACAGCTCGAGATGGATATATACTGCGGTATGCACTGCGGCGAGAGTCTGGAAAAGGGCTTAAAGGATATGATGAGGCCGCCGGTTTGGCCGGTGACACCGGAATATTTTGCAAAGACCGTGCACTTCCTGGAGCTCCCAAGCGAAGACTTTATGGCCGGGGATGTGAAAATCTCCTCCATGCCGGGAGCGCATCCAAACGATATAAATATTTTCCGCCTCACCTTCCCAAACGGCACCACCTTGGTGCATGTGGGCGACTACGAGGTTGGAGAATACAAAGAGATAGACGAAAAATTAAAGGCCTTTGCGCACGATACGAGCCTCCTCTTGATGGACGGCATGTATACGATGGATGAATATAAGTCCCAGCGCGGGTTTGGGCATTCCCCATGGGAGCTCACAGCTGAGCTCGCAGAAAAGGTTGGAGTACAGAGACTGCGCATAATTCACCACGCGCCGACACACAGCGACGAGGCGCTGCGCAAGGCAGAGGAGTATATTAAAGGTAGGTATCCCGGCGCAGGCATGGGCCGAGAAGGAGAAATTTTGGAGTTATGAACGATATAATAATTAACAGATTGCTGGGTGTAGGAATCGCATTGTCCAACATAAAGGACGAAGGCCAGCTTTATCAGATCATTTTGGAATCGGCAATGGACATCATTGCGTGTGACGGCGGTACGCTTTACACTATTGAAAACGACAGCCTGAAATTCCGCGTAATGATTACACGCTCCCAGAATGTAAAGAAGGGCGGAGACAACGGCCCTATCGATCTGCCGAACGTGCCGCTGCGCAAGGAAAACGTATGCGCACGCTGTGCGCTGGAGCGCCGTGTTTTTAAAGTCGATGATGTGTACAAATCGCACGACGGCTTTGACTTTTCAGGTCCGAAGAAATACGACCAGATGACGGGATATCATACCCAGTCCATGCTGGTAATTCCTATGGAGGACGACAAGGGCAAGATTATCGGCGTAATGCAGTTTATAAACGCAATAGGCAAGAACGGCTTTGTAGGTCCGTTTGCACAGTGGCACACCAATGTCGTACTGTCACTTGCCAGCCAGACGGCAATCTGCCTCACAAACCACAACTATTCGCGTCAGCTCGAGCGTACGATGGACAGCATGGTTTCGGTAATGTCTACCGCCATCGACGCACTTACGCCTTATAATGCTAACCACTCGCGCAACATGGCGAAGTATGCGAAGAAGTTCATAAAGTGGATGAATGAGACGGGCGAGGGTTGGTCCTTCACGCCGGAGGACGAGCGCCGCTTCATCATGGCCGTGCAGCTGCACGACGTGGGCAAGCTCGTTACACCGCTCGAGGTTATGAACAAGGAAACACGTCTGAACGGTCGCGAGGTCGCGATTCACAACAGATTCAAATACATAGCGAAAATCGACGAGGTGGACTATCTCAAAAAGCGCATCAGCGCCGAGGAATACAAATCGCGCAAGGCACAGCTCGAGGCGGGCCACCAGATTATAGACACCATCAACAAGGCGGGCTTTTTGAAGGATGATATGCTGAAAATCATCCGCGATTATGCCAAGAACACCTACTGGGACGAAGAGGACGAGGATTTCCTTGACCCGCAGCCATGGCTCACTGAGGAAGAGGTGCATCTCCTTTCAATCCAAAAGGGTACGCTTTCCGCAGAGGAACGCGAAATCATGGAAAACCACGTCGTTATGACGGCAAAGCTGCTCGGCGAGATGGAGTTTACCGATGCTGACCAAAATATCAGAAACTGGGCAAGCGATCACCACGAGCTGTTAAACGGCTCGGGCTATCCGAACCACAAGACGGGCGACGACCTCGACTGGAACGTGCGCCTTTTAACCATCCTCGATGTGTTCGATGCGTTAACCGCACGAGACAGACCGTACAAGCCGCCTATGCCGCTTGAAAAGGCATTCGCAATTTTGGACGATATGGCAAACAAAGAGGGCAAAATCGATCCGATTATTCTCGACCTCTTTAAGAAGAGCCGTGCCGGCGAGCCGGACGACGATGACGAAGCGGCAAGAGAGGCCGCAAGAGAGGCAGAAAAGGATCGCCTGATTTGCTAACCTAAAGGGAGACACAGAAACTCAGATGGAAGAAAACGTAAAAAAGGGAAAGCGCACGAGGGCAACGATAAGAAACCTTTTGGTTTTGCTGCCGATATTCTTAGTGCTTGTTGTATTATTTAAGCTTGGCATCCTCTATTCGGCTGACGCACGTCTTTCCGACAGTATGTATCAGGAAAGCATCGCGACCGACGGAGAGGTTGTGCTTGTGAACATCGATTCACCGGCGCTTAACGAGCTGGGCAATCTGCCTTGGTCGAGAGAGGTCTATGCCGACCTTATCGACGCGCTCAATGCCGATCCCGAGGCAAGGCCTGCGGCAATCGCACTGGACGTGGTCTTCGCCGGCTATTCGGGTAACGACTATGCCGACCAAAGGCTGCTTGAGGCCTGCAAAAACGGCGGCAACGTGGTTCTGGCGGGCGATGCGATTTTCGGCAGTCAGCTCGTTGACGAGGGCGAAGATTTCCACATCGACGAGGACGCGGTTCTCGGCTGGGACGAGCCGTTCCCTGAGCTTAAAGAGGTTGTACGCCTCGGCCACATCAATGCGGTTTACGACACCGACGGTACCATCCGCCACATGCGTCAGTACGTGCAGGTGGAGGGTGATGAGGGCTTAAAAACCTACCAGATATTTGCACGCGAAATCTACGAGCAGTACTGTGAAAGTCTTGGAATTGAGCCGGCGGAGCAGCCGGAGCGCAGAGGCGATGTTCCTTACATTAAATACAGCGGAAAGCCGGGCGATTTCTCGGAGAGCATTTCCGTAATCGATATCTTAAACGGCAGTGTGCCGGGAGATTATTTCGAAGACCGTATCGTGCTGGTCGGACCGTACGATGCGACACTGCAGGATAATTACCAGACTGCGATTACCCACGACGAGAACATGTTCGGCGTGGAAATCCAGGCGAATATGGTACAGGCATATATAAACAACGAATGGCCGGTCGAAACGAGCGAAGCGGCGACCAATTTCTGGACACTGCTCTTTGCGGCGGTCTGCACCGTAGTATTTGCGGTATTCGGCCTTAAGTTCACAATCATCGGCTGGGTGGTATTCGCGCCGGGCTGGCTGATCTTTTGCAAAATCATGTCGGGCAGGGGGTACCTGTGCCACCCGTTCTACATTCCTTTAATCGTGACGGTGCTTGCCATCGTGGCAATAGCACTTCACTACATTGCGGCGGCAATCGAAAAGCGCCGCGTAACCCAGGTATTCGCGCGTTACGTTGCACCGGGTGTTGTTACGGAGCTCCTTAAAGAGGATGAATCCGCACTCGGCCTCGGCGGCAAGAACGTAGATATCGCCGTGCTCTTCGTGGATATTCGAGGCTTCACGACGATGTCCGAATCCATGGAACCGGAGCAGGTCGTAGCAATATTAAACGACTACCTCCAGCTGACCACCGACTGCGTAATGAAAAACGAAGGCACGCTCGACAAGTTCGTCGGCGACTGCACGATGGCGTTCTGGAACGCACCGCTGGCGCAGGATGACTATGTCTACAAGGCATGCCGTGCGGCAATGGACATGGTCGAGGGCTCAATTCCGCTTACGGCGGAACTCGAGCGCAAGTTCGGCAAGCGCGTAGGCTTCGGTATCGGCGTACACTGCGGCCCTGCCGTAGTCGGCAATATCGGTGCAAAGCAGCGTATGGACTTTACCGCCATAGGCGATACAGTCAACACTTCCTCGCGTCTTGAGTCGAATGCGCCTTCTTCGACGATTTACATCAGCCGTGCCGTTGCGGACATACTCGGCGACCGCGCCGAAACCACTTCGCTTGGCGGCAGCATCAAGCTCAAGGGCAAGACCGAAGGCTTCGAGGTTTTGACACTCGACAAACTCTACTAATTCAACTGTTTTTATCGGAACCGGGCAAATGAGACTTAACAAATACATCGCCCAGTCGGGACTGACATCCCGGCGAAAGGCGGACGAGCTAATTGAAAACGGAAACGTAAAGGTCAACGGCCGGGTTGTGACCGAGCTTGGCATCGACGTGCAGCCGGACGACACCGTGGAGGTGAATGGGAGCAGGATCAGCATAGAACGGCGTATGGTCTACTACATGCTGAATAAACCTGTTGGCTATGTGACCACGCTTTCCGACGAAAAGGACCGTCCGATTGTGACGGACCTTCTTACCGACGTGAGCGAGCGGGTTTTTCCGGTGGGGAGGCTTGACGTGGGTACCAGCGGACTGCTGCTGATGACCAACGACGGCGACCTTGCGAACAAGCTGATGCACCCGAGCCACGAGATTTACAAGACCTACCGCGCGGAGGTTTCGGGCTTTCTTTCGGACGAGAGGATCAACAGGCTCCGCAAGGGTGTCGACATAGGTGGTTTCATCACAAGCCCCGCAAAGGTGAAGGTCGTGCGGCAGGGCAAATCCCACTGCACGGTGGAGATTCAGATCTGCGAGGGCAAGTACCGCCAGGTGCGCCGCATGTTCAAGGCGGTGGGGAGCCGCGTGCTTGCGCTCCAAAGAGTTGCGGAGGGCGAGCTGTACCTGGGCAGGCTCATGGAGGGGCATTACAGAAAGCTCACTCCGGAGGAGGTAACGTATCTTAAGAATCTGTAGAGGGACTACAGAGTAATAATGAAGGAAATAGAAAACCGACAGACTTTCGTCTGCCGGTTTTTTGGTTTGTATATCTTGTTGGCTAAATTACTTTCTCTTGCATTCCTTTGGAGTTACGCATGTACCGGATGCTCTGCAAACAACGATTGGCTCTTCGAGGAAGTCTGCTGCGGAATCGCTGATGTCCTTGCGGGAAACGATAACCTTGCGAGCTTCGAATACCATGTGGCGGGAAGTGTTACCGATCTTGTCGATTTCACCGTAAGCTTCGATGTAGTCGCCTGCGTAAGTTGGAGCGAGGAATTCTACGTTGTCATATGCGCAGAAGAGACCTTCGTCTCCGTCGCACTTGATCAGGAGCTCTGTAGCAACGTCGCCGAAGAGGTGAACCATATGTGCACCGTCTACGAGCTCGCCACCGTAATGAGCATCCTTAGCTGACATTCTTAATCTGATTGTTGAAGTAATCTTTTCCATCTTAAAATCTCCTTTGTTAAATAATTGGTATGTTAAAAAAGTATTTATAAACCTACAATATATTATTGCAAATTTCGTGCCAATGCTTTATTATTGAAAATGGAAAGAATCGAACCGATTTTGGTTCGGCGCGATGCAAGCGTGATGCAAATTCGGTTCGCTCCTTCCGGGAGGTTGTTAAAAATTTATGGAAGATCGTTTATTTGAACAGTTTGGCATGAGTCGTGTGCAGGGCCCGAAGTCGATGCTTCCGACTTCTGCGTGGAGTCTCGACAATTCGCGGGAAATCCGGCCGAGCGAAATGCGCATATCTGTGCGGATAATTCATATGGAAGCCACGAATTTCCGCCAGCTCCAGCTCGAAAGCGGCGACGATATCGAAAAGATAAAGGAAAAGGTAACAGATATCGTAAAAAGGCGCGGTAAGCTCCACAATCCTACGACAGATACGGCGGGAATCGCTTACGGCATCGTCGAGGAAATAGGCCCGGACTACGAAAACCCAAAGGGGCTAAAGCCCGGGGATGCGGTAATTTGCAACGTATCGCTCGCCAGCCTGCCACTTTTCATTTCTAAAATAAATAAAATAGATCTGGCGTACTCGCAGCTGGATGTTGAGGGCTATGCGATTCTCTTTAACCGCGTGCCGACGCTTCGCGTGCCTGCGGGCGTGCCGATAAACCTGCTGCTTCTCATAATGGACGAGTCGGGAACCCTGATGACGGTTGCCGAAAAGACGGCCGGCAAGAACAGAATCTTAGTTGTCGGCAATAACATCATGATAAACATGATTTACGGCAGAGCAGCCAGGAAAAAGGCGGGGAAGGATGCGAAAATAATCTGCCTCCTCGACGAGCGACTGATGGTTCACGGTGAAAATCCGGAGGCCTCGTCCGCTCTTGATGCGGTGTTTGACGAGGTTAGGTATGTAGATATTCTGCGGCCGATTGAGTGCATGAAGAACATGGAGGACGAGCCGCCGTTCGATCTTTCGATTAACTGCGCGGACATCCCGGGCGCCGAAACGGTGAACATTCTAGCAACCCGTGAGGGCGGCACCGTAATCTTCGCAAACCTTATCAATAACTTCAATATTTCACTGTACATCACAGAGGCCGGCGCAAAGCAGCTTGAAATCCTTTCGGCGGTTGGCTATATAAAGGGCTACGAGGATTTCGACATAGAGCTTGCAAAGGACCTGGCACCGCTTTTCGAAAAGGCGAAGTTTGCGCGCCTCAAAGGCCTTCGCCGCATACAGAACTATGCCATGGCAAAGGAAGCAAGGCTTCTTGATTCAATGGCAAACGTTACGACACTGACCGACGATTTCATCTGTGAATCAAGGGCCATGAAAGAGGTCCTTGAAAAGGTAACGGCGGTTTCAAAATACGACTGCACGGTATTTATCACCGGAGAAACCGGTGTCGGTAAGGAAAAGGTCGCAAACATCATTCAGAAGAACAGCGCCAGAAAGATGCAGGAGTTTGTAAAGGTAAACTGCGCCGCAATAGCTCCGACGCTGATAGAATCAGAGCTTTTCGGCTACGAAAAGGGCGCATTCACCGGGGCAAATTCCGGCGGTAAAAAGGGCTATTTTGAGCAGGCCGACAACGGAACGATTTTCCTCGACGAAATAGGCGAGCTGCCGCTCGAGATTCAGGTAAAGCTCCTGCGCGTAATTCAGGAGGGCGTTTTCTACAAGGTCGGCTCCAGCAAGCCGAACAGAGTAAACGTCCGCGTAATCTGCGCGACCAACAGGGACATAGAGAGCATGGTAAAGGAGGGCACCTTCAGAGAGGACCTTTACTACAGACTATGCGTTTTCCCGATTCGGATACCGAATATGGCGGAAAGGCCGGAGGACATCCCGGCTCTGGTGCTTCATTTTATAGAAAAGTACGGACAGAAGTTCGGAATCACCCGCGAAATTTCCTATGATGCCATGGAATATCTTCTGGGCCACGACTGGCCGGGCAATATCAGGGAAATTGAAAACGTGGTGCAGAGGCTCCTGATTAACGCAAAGGCGGGCACAATTCTGCTTTACGATGTAACAAGGGAGCTGAACCAGGATCTGTTCAGCGGCATGACCGCTCCGCCGGCAAAGGCTGAACCGTCACAGAGCGGACAGCATCTGGGCGATGTAGTAAACGAGTTCGAAAAGCAGATGATCGCCGACGCGCTTGAAAAATACGGATCCACGAGAAAGGCGGCAAACGCCATAGGAATCAGCCAGTCCCAGCTGATTCGCAAAAAGAAAAAGTACGGTATTGAATAGTGAACCGCAAATGGTTCACTATTTCTTTCACCTGCAGCGGGCGGCGCGATTCCTTCGGAGAATTTAGCGCTTTCTTGTGTGCCGCCCGGGCACAACCACAATATAAGGTGTTTTCCCAATATTTAATTATTTTTTGAACTTTGGCACGGTTTTTGCATAATAAATAGATGTGACTGTATGTCAGTAATTTAATTTAATTTATATTTTAGGAGGACACTATTATGCAGAAAAAAGGATGCCCTTACGGCACACACAGAGTTATTTCCCCAAAGGGTGTACTGCCACAGCCGGCAGACAAGATCGACAACACAATGGAGATCTATGATAACGAAGTACTTATCGATGTAAAGACTCTTAACATCGACTCCGCTTCTTTCACAGAAATCGTAAAGAGAGTACTTGACAAGAAGCCTGCAGAGGTTACTACTCAGGAAGAAATGGACAAGATCGGCGCAAAGATGAAGGAAATCGTTGCAAATGCCGGCAAGCACAAGAATCCATGGACAGGTTCCGGCGGAATGCTCCTCGGTACTGTAGAGCAGATCGGTGAAAACTACAAGGGCGACCTCAAGGTTGGCGACAAGATCGCAACTCTCGTTTCCCTCTCCCTCACTCCGCTCAGAATCGATGAAATCATCGCTATGAGACCTGCTATCGACCAGGTAGACATCAAGGGTAAGGCTATCCTCTTCCAGAGCGGTATCTATGGAAAGATTCCTTCAGATATGCCTGAAAAGACAGCTCTTTCCGCACTCGACGTTGCAGG
>JAEEGL016193020.1_pt1 | contig 26479 bp, 25 predicted proteins | sample 9134231 | NCBI WGS metagenome assembly JAEEGL01 (sample SAMN16246548, study PRJNA631951) | gut metagenome | biome: gut microbiome; feature: rumen; material: fiber-attached | host: Bos | place: Iran: Karaj | collected 2018-10 | reverse complement strand
TGTCTTTGCCAAAGAGATAGCCCGCAAGATGCCGGCAATAGACTACCGTCTGCTGATAGCTTCGGCCTACAGCGGCTTTGTCGTGTGGCATGCAGGGCTGTCGGGCTCCATACCCCTCACCATGGCCACACCGGGCGAGGCACTCACCAAGGCCACCAACGGGGTGCTGACAGAACCCATCCCCATCTCGCAGACGATACTGGATCCGCACAACATCGTCATTGTGCTGGTGGTGATGGTAGCCATCGTGGTGACCAATTCCCTCATGTATCCCAAGAAAGATGTTGTGACAGTCGATCCGGCATTGCTGGAAGAGGATGCCCCTGTCACTCCTAAGCCGCAGCAGGGTGCCCTTACTCCTGCCCAGCGCATGGAGCACAGCCGTCTGCTTTCGTGGATAGTGGCGGGCATCGGTTTTGCCTATCTCATCATCCATCTGGGCTGGGGTGGCGGCTCTTTCGACCTGGGCAGCGTCATCATGCTCTTCCTCTTTTTGGGCGTACTGCTGCATGGCACCCCCTTGGCATACGTAAAGGCTTTCACCAACGCCTCCAAAGGCGCGGCGGGCATCATACTCCAGTTTCCCTTCTATGCGGGCATCATGGGCATTATCACAGGCGTGGGAGCCAGCGGCATCTCTTTCGGCACCGTGCTCAGCAATGCCTGTATCTCTATCTCCAACGCCACCACCTATCCGCTGCTCACCTTCCTCTGTGCCGCCGTGCTGAACATGTTTGTGCCTTCGGGCGGTGGCCACTGGGCCATCCAGGCCCCCATCATGTTCGCTGCCGGTGCCGACCTCGGCGTTGACCCCGGCCTGACGGGCACAGCCATCGCTTGGGGCGACGCATGGACCAATCTCATTCAACCTTTCTGGGCCATCCCGGCGTTGGCCATTGCCAAACTCGACGCCAAAGACATCATGGGATTCTGTCTCATCGACCTTCTGGTCACGGGTGTGGTAATCTGTAGCGGATTGCTTGTGTGGGCAATGTAACGGCTATGGAGTGGGAAGAATTATACGACAAAGCCGTGCAGATAGCCACCCGTGCGCATGCCGGACAGCACGACAAGGCGGGGGAAGATTACATTCTCCATCCCCTGCGTGTGGCAGACAGGTGCGTATCGCCTAAGGCGAAGATTGTGGCACTGCTGCACGACACAATAGAGGACACCGATGTCACAGAAGAATATCTGAGGCAGCAGGGGTTCCCCGATGACATCGTCGATGCCGTTCTTTCTGTCACACGGCGAGAAGGCGAGGACTACGAGGCCTATATCCGACGCGCTGCTGCCAACCCCATAGGACGGCAGGTGAAAATAGCCGATCTGGAGGACAATATGGACATCCGCCGTCTTCCCGACATCACCGACCGCGATGTAGTGCGTCTGCGCAAGTATCTGCGTGCATGGCGCTACCTGAATGAATGCTTGATTGCTTGATTGTGTTAATGCTTGAGTGAATAATACTCAAACAATCAAACATTCAAGCAATCAAGCAATCATATTTTACTTTTCAATTTAAAAAAAAGTCGTATCTTTGCAAATTGTTAATGCTGTTTTAATATGAACTATCTGGATATTATCAACCATTATCCCGATTTCCCCAAGAAAGGGATTGATTTTATTGATATATTGCCTTTTCTGCACAAAAAGGAGGCTTTCAAACAGGTCGTGGCCGACATCGATGCACATGTCCACAGCCCCAATGTGGCCACCGTCGAAGCGCGCGGATTTCTCTTTGCCGCACCGCTCCTCACACAGTCCGCTCTGGTGCAGAATATCATCCCTATCCGAAAAAAAGGCAAGCTCCCGTTCAGCGAAGGGGACTTGCGCGGTGTGGAGATTGAAAAGGAGTACGGCAGCGACCTCGTCTATTACCGCCTGAGCGACATTGCCTCGGGTGTACCGGAGGGCGACACGTTCTACATCACACTCTTTGACGACATCCTGGCCACGGGCGGCACTGCCTGCGGCATCGCTGAGTCCTTGAACAAGGAAACCATCTCGCTGGAAGGCAAGACCTACAAGGTCAAGGTCAAAGAGTTCCTCTTCTTGGTCGAGTTCCCCGACCTCTACGACCATGAACGCATCAACGCCATAGCCCCCGTGCACTCCTTCGCACAGGTGGCCGGCGACTGATTGAAAGTTATTTATCGTTGGCCGTTGATAAGTTGATAAGTTTATACGGCTCGCATCATATCAACATATCAACATATCAACGTATCAACAAAACATTTCACAATTCACGAAATCACATAACATAAAACACTCTACAAATGAAAAAAGCAATACTTGTTCTGATGGCAGTGCTCACTCTCGCCTTCACCTCCTGTTTCAAAGAGTCGCAGTATTCCATCACCTATATAGGCGAAGAAACCGATGTGGCCAACGTCACACTTTTTGAATACGACTACGACTACAACTTAGTGGCCCAGCGCGAAGTGAAACTAATCAAACCCAACAATATCTACGAGATAACCTCCTCTGACTTGGCCGACTATGTCGTTGTGGGCGTGGAGGGAACCATCTATGGCAATATCATTGTGTGGTACTGTCAGGATATCTTCGAGCTCGACAACAAAAACCCCATTCACATCGACATCAGTTTCACCGGCATGAACACCCAGAACACCAACCCCGTGAACCCCTCCGATGTTGTGACTCGCTACCTACACAATAATTAGGTCGCGGGCAATGATGACCGCCAAGACTATCGCATAGACAAACTTCAACCCGGTGCCGGTGAGGAAACCCACAAAGGCACCCCACGCGGCACGCAGCGCCTCGCGCGACTGCTTGCCGCTAATCAGCTCTCCCACAAATGCTCCTATAAAAGGCCACAGGATAACGCCCAGCAGCCCCTGAGGGCCGAAGGGAAGCCCTATTATTGAGATTACCAAGCCAATGTTGCAGCCCCATATCCCCGCTTTGCTGCCGCCGAATTTCTTGGTGCTGAGCGATGGCACCACATAGTCCAGCACAGTGATGACGGCTGCAATAAAACCTGTGGCAAACAGGAACATGGCGCTATAGTCAGCTGCAGTGGTGAAACTGAGCACCAGCACGGCAGCCCAGCTAAGCGGTGGCCCAGGCAGCCCGGGAACGATGGAGCCGGCAATGCCGATAAGAGCAAGAATGACGGCCAGAATAATCAGAAAAGTATTCATAGCATTTTTGATTGCTTGATTGTTTGATTGCTTGATTGCTTAAAAGTTGAGAGTTGATAATTATCCGGGTGCGGCAGCAACATTCAATTTTCAATTCGTCAAGCATTCAAGCAATATTTCAATTTTCAACTTTCAATTTTCAACTTTTCAAAGACTTGCCGCAGACGGGTCTCGTCGGCTATCAGGGCGCGAAGCTTCTGCAGTTGTACCCCGTTGCGCGAGCAGGGGATAAACAGCTTCAGGTAGCCCCCTTCGGCGTACTTCTCGTGCAGGTGCTGCAAAGTGCGCTGCCAATGGCCTTCCTTGTCCAGCTCGGGAAAATGCGAAAGCCCGAACTGCACAGTCCTGCGGACGATGTTCACAGGCTCTATGTCGCGGTCGGCCTCGGCCACGATAAGGCCATACATGCTTCTCGGTTCTATGTCGGCCGAAGCACGGTGGTCTTCTGCCGCCTGGGCCATGGTCTCTATCTGCTCTGGACTAAACCACTCACGCAGCCGGGCATCCTCCCTGATGATGCGGCCCGAAACCAGATGGTGCCGCTCGCGTCCCTCCACCACACCGGTGTCGTGGTAGGCGGCAATGGTATAGACCATGTCGCGGTTCAGCTCGGGGTAATGCCCGGCCAACTCCATGCTCTGTGCCATGACGGCGTAGATATGGTCTAACCGGTGTGCTCTGTCGAAGTGGTTGTACCGTGGCAGAATCTCCTGCTCCACATACTGCCGCAGCGAGGCCGTCACCATGGGGTACATCATCTTTTGGAATGCCTCCCTCGGTGTGCCGTCGCGCATATACACCACCCCGCAGCGGCTGTAGCCAAACTTCTCTATGATATGCAGCATGATGTGGTTGTTCTTGTGGGTGTCCACCCGGATAGAGGCGCAGCGGCTCTCGCTCCACGCAAAGGCGCAGCGGGCAATGCCGTGCACTCCCGGCGCACAGGCCAGCCGATGGATGGTGCCGTAGGGTGTGGTGTCGTCCAGCCACAGCCCGTCCTCGATATAGGCGTAGGTGGGCTCGGGGTCAAGCAGCAGGGCGAAATAGCCCACAGCCTGACCGTCGGCCACAACGACATGCCCGATGCCACGGTCTATGTCGCTTCCTATCAGGTCGCTGCCGGGGTATCCGTCCCACTGCACGAAGTTGCCGTTGGCTCGCATGATGCTCCGCGAGTGGTCCACCAGCTGCAGAATGCGCGGTATATCATTCATGACGGCGGGCCGCACTGCCAACGCCGCACCGCCGTCATTATTAAGAACAGATGCCATATGGAAATGAGTTGATTTGTTAATTCGTTAATTCGTGAGTCTTTGATGCGCCAAGGACTAACACATTATTAGAGATAAGAACTAAGAACTGAGAGCTACGAATGGCGAGGCAGACAAATCTTAGTTCTTACTTCTTATCTCTTATCTGTATCTCCACTGCCTCGACGATAGCGGCACCGGGAGCGGTGGGTTCGAAGCGGCAAACCACATTGCCCTCGCGGTCGATAAGGAACTTGGTAAAATTCCACTTGATGTCGGGATTGTCGGCATAGAGGCTGTCCTGCGCCTTGAAAGCGGCGTGGAGGTAGGCACCGCGCGGGTCTGTGGTGTCGAAACCGCCAAATCCCGCCTTGCTTTTCAGCCAGGAGTAGAGGGGTATGGCGTTCTCGCCGTTCACCTCGATTTTGGCCATCTGCGGGAAAGTGGTGCCGTAGGTGCCCGTGCAGAACGCGTGGATTTCCTCAATGGTGCCGGGAGCCTGCTCCCCAAACTGGTTGCAGGGGAAATCGAGGATTTCCAGACCGCGGTCGTGGTAAGTGGCATAAAGAGCCTGCAATTCGGCGTACTGGGGCGTGAAACCGCATTGGGTGGCGGTGTTCACCACCAGCAGCACCTTCCCCTGATAGTCGGAAAGCGACACCGTGTCGCCCGACCCGTTCACCACGCAGAACTGATAGATGTTGTCGAGGTTGGCCGTCTCGGCCGGTTTGGCGGCTTTCTGGTTGCAGGACCACAGCAGCAGCGCGGATGTCAGGCAAACGCCTAAAAATTTGAAAGTCTTCATCTGATATTATTTTGTTGATAATTATAAAATTATGCGGACACTGTCCGCACATTGTCAATTGCAAATATACAAATAATAATTCTCATGGCGTTCAATTGCACCCTAAATTATTCAATTTGTTTCCGTTTTTAAACCCGATTTGGGTTTAAAGGTAAGAACTAAGAACCAGGAACTGTGGCATACAATCCTGGTTCTTATCGCTTAACTCTTACTTTGCTTTCTGCCGCTTCGCGCGTAATATACTTTTTATTCTGTGAGGGATTACGTCACCTTTCGTCACCTTTCGTCAGCGTTCCGATAGTGTCGCATATTTGTCCCCAACGTTCCTCTGTGAGCCTTCATGGCTCGATGTTACGTCGTTCTTTATCCTATCGTTTTTCGATATGTCTCCCTCATTTTTCCCTTTCTGAAACGGAGAAAAAAGGGAAAACGATCGAATAACGATCGAATAAATGACGACGCTTGAGTGATTTGTCATTGGGTTTCGGTGGGGGTTCAGGCTTCTTAGAAACCGATTGTCAGCACTTTTTCCACTGGATGACAGCCTGCTTGCACCAGCACCACGTGTGTGCCGGTGGGTAGATGCAGAGTGGTGTGGACTGCGGGGGCTGTGCTGTGCAGCAGTCTCCCCGTCAGGTCGTAGATGCGCAGCGGCATGGGATGGTTGGCATCAATGGTAAGCAATCCCGCATGGAAAACAACCCGGTAGTCTTTTTCTTCCGGTGCCGGTTCGTCCAAGCCCACGGGGAAGTCCTCGATAAAGTTGTGGAAATAAGTCCACCGGCTTTGGTACGAGGCTAAGCTGCCCGGTCGTATGTGCACGGGTATGTCGGGGTCTATTCCCCCGAATGTGTTCACCGCCATCTCCGGAGCAGTCATGTCGGCCGAGAGGATGGTGTGCACGCCGATGCATCCGGCAAAGGTTTCTGCGCCGAGAGTTATGACATTGTTAGGCAGCACGATGCGCTGCAGTCCGTCGATGTCCTTGAATGCGTAGGGCAGAATGCGGTGAATGCCCGCCGGTATGACTGAGGAACGGCAGCCGCTGACAAGACTGAGGTTGTTTTTTCGGATGATTGCCTGACAACTGCTGCGGCTGTCAAAGTGGGTGTTGGCCGAATCCACCGTGATAGTATCAAGGCTGCGGCATCCGGCAAAGGGGTTGTCGCCAATGAAGTTTACTCTGTCGGGAATGTGCACGGAGTGCAGTCCGGTGCAGTTTTGAAAGGCAAATTCGTGTATTTCGGCCAGAGCCGTAGGCAGGGTTATGCGGTTGATACTGGCTATGCCGTAGAAGGCTTGCTGTCCGATGATGCGGACGCTCTGCGGGATGACGGTGGCGGGACAGGCTTGCTCCAGCATGTCGCGGCCGGTGTTGATTACAGCATTGCACCCCTCGCGGCTGTCGTAAACGGGGTTTTCTTCCGCAATGTCGATGGTCGTCAGTTGTGGACACTGCCGGAAGCTATACCACCCGATATGTCGAACCGTGGCTGGTATATGGATGGCTGTGAGTGAGTCGCACTCGGCAAAAGCGTAGTTGCCTATGGTCTCCAGGCTGTCGGGCAGGGCGGCAATCCGCAACCCCTTGATGCCTTGGAAGGCGTAGCTGTAAATGTGGCGCACCATATGAGGTATGGCACTGCTGCGGCAGCCTGCCAGGAGGGTGCTGTCAATAGTGCAGATAATGGTGTTGCTGCCAAGCGGAGAGGCATATACCGCGTTGCGCACGTCGATGCGAATGCTGTCGAGACTGGTGCAGTAGGCAAAGGCGGCTTCGCCGATGCTGGCAACAGTGGCAGGAATCTCAATTCCTGTGATGTGACGGCAATGGCTGAAAGCCTGTTGCACAATGCCGGTGAGCGCCACGGTGCGGCGTACCGAGTCGTAGGGTACATCGCTGTCAGGGAGATACAGCATCTCCCAGTAGGTAACACTGTCGGGTAGGATGATATGGCCAGAAAGGGCGGTGTCCTGCCACAATACCGATGCATGGACAGGGCTGGTGGAGAAACGGAGCGTCTGCCCAGAGGGGATGGTATAATCCAAAGTCTGCGCCGATGCCATGACGGCAGTGAGCAGCAACAGACTCAATACGGTTGTCTTGTTCATGATGTTGAGTGTTTGGTGTTGGTGCTATTCTCTTGAAAGTCTCGACAGGTCGGTGGAGAAACCGATATGCACTGGATAGAGGTTGATGTGCTGCCCGTTGCCGGTATCCATGTGGCTGAACATGGGAATCAGGCTGCTCTCTATGTAAAAGCCCAGGATTCCCCAGTTGAGCGACAGACGTAGGTCGCAGGTGAAGAAATGGTTCTTCCATGTGGCCATGATTGTTTCTGTCGTGGTATTGATGCCGTTTTCGAAACTCTTATACGTCTGCTCCGGGAGGGAGGGCATTGACAGCCCCGGCAGCAGTTCCAATTGGCAGAACAGTCCCGTGTGTGAGGGTTTGGCAAAGAGGTTGAGCTGGATGGGAAACACCATGTTTATGTTGTACACTTGGCTTTGCCAGACTCCTCGGTTGGCTACATCGCGCGAGCGGAACCCCTGCATGTCGTCGGTGGAATGGTAATAGACGTAGGGCGCGTTGAAATAGTAATGGTCGAACCGGAACCCGAGGCCGACACCGAGGCTCCAATGCTCGTGCATGACAAAGGCGTAGCCCAGTTCATATCCCGCCAAGTGGAACTTCCATTTCAGGCTATACGCACCACCGCCTACGGCAGGGTCTATGCCTCCAAAGCCTTTCAGTACTCCGTCGCCCCAGTTCGACCACCCTGCCATCAGTTTGTAGAACAGCCGGTCGTCAAGCTTGTCGTAGCGGTGCTGTACCGCGGGTTCCGAGTCGACAAGGATGGCGCCTTCATTCATCTTGTCCGCTTCCACATACTCCATTGCTACCTGCTTGTTGCTGGATCCGATGGAAATGCCATAACTCATGGCTGCAGGAAGCACGGTGAGTGTACGTCCCGTGTAAAAGAAGAGGTTGTCGGGCTGTTGCTTTGGGCTGTCGGCATAAACGGACACTCGCACACAGTCCACCGTATCGGTCACCACGGTCACATGGCAGCCCGCCGTTATCCGCACGCTGTCTATGCGTTGCACCTCCTGGTTAAGGATGCGCACGGGCAGGTGCTGTGCCGACGCGGTGCCAGCGGCAAGCAGGATGATTGTTGCCAAAAGTGTTTTTTTCATATCAGGGGTAATTATTTCGTTGTTGAATGATGTTCTTTTTTGGGAATATAGACCAGCCGCAGGCCGACATAGGTCATCGGGTAGTCGGCAGAGGCGTAGCTGCGGTAATACACCCGGCAGTGCTGGTCGTTGGACATGTAATGTCCTCCGCGCACAGCCATCAGGTCGTTTTCCCAGTGTGACGGTCCCTGCGGGTCGAATTGGGTTTCGGCTGGGTAGGGTGCGTAGATGTCGCTGCACAGTTCTGCCACATTCCCGCTCATGTCGTACAGACCCAGGTTGTTCGCTTTCAGTTGTCCCACGGGATGCAGCTGTCCGCCGCTGTTGTAGTAGCTCCAGGCCACCTCGTCCGAATAGTACGCGCCGCTGAAACGGTTGCCTTCCGGCCTGTCGGCACCCCCACGGGCGGCATATTCCCATTCTGACTCGGTGGGCAGCCGGAAACACAGCCCGGAGAGGTGTTCGATGCGAGCCAGAAAGGTATCGACTTCAACGCGCATCATGCCTTCTATGGGCAGGTCGGCGGTCTCGATGGTGTAGTGTCCGTCCATTCCGGTACCGTCGCCCATGATGTCGTACCACTGCTTGCGGCTTATCTCATAGCGTCCTATTTTAAAGGCACTGAGGGTGACAAGATGCACAGGGGTCTGCTCGTACCATGTGGTGGAGTCAAATCCCGGCGAGGCGGGGAAGGTGTGCTGCACCCCCATGTAGTAAGTGCCGCCCTCCACCTGCACGAGGTCCTCCGCCATTTTGCGTATCGATTGCCGTTGTGCCGCCGTGGCATCGGGTGCCCAGTCGATGTCAATATTAGGCAGGGTCGGTTGGGGGCTTTCTTTTGTGCACCCTGCCACTACGATACAGGCGATAATTGTGCTCAATATCTTTTTCATAATACATGTGTGTTGTTTATAGCATTCCCATTTTCTGTCCCGTATTGCGAAGGCGGCAAGCCAAACTGTTGCAGGGCTCTGGCGCGTCGGGGGTGGCAACCAGGTTCTGCCTGTTCTCCACGCGGCAGCCGTACACCACCAGTTTGTCGCTCTCGCATACGGGCGTTTGCTCCGATGCAGCGGCCACCAAGTGTTCTACTGGTGTCGCATCGGCCTGTATGGTCTCAGGATCTGTGGCAACGGATGCGACTGCGGTGTGGCGTTCTCTTACCGCGGCGGAGTACTCCGGCATGCGGGGCTCTACGGCTGGTGTGCTGCTGTCGGCGGTGGCAACGGCCGTTGCTGGTTCGGCGGAGGCCACATGAATTGTCGATGGGGTGGTGTTGCTTCCAGGTTGCGACGGACTCCACAGCCACACGGCAGTGGCGAAAAGCACTGCAATACAGGCTGCCGCTGCCCAATGCTGCCAGGCGATAGCGCGGACGGGCCGCTGTTTTATAGACCTTTTGTGCATGTAGCGGGCATCGGGCGGCGTAACAATCGGCTCATTGCTGTAATATAGGCGGTATTCCTGTTCGATGTCGGGATGCTGTTGCAGAAACGCCTCCACCTCCGCCCGTTGCCGGGCGTCCAGCAACCCCTCGTGGTATTGCAGCAGCATGGCTTCGTAATTATCCTTGGTAATCATATTGCTTTTCGGTGTTATAGTGTTGTTATCTGTTTTCAGTTAGGTATTTCCTTGCTTTCACCCTTGCTCGGTAGAGGTAGGTCATCACCTGTTGCTCGCTCAGTCCGGTCATTTCAGCCATTTCTTTGTAGGAATAGCCTTCGAGGTCGCGCAGCAGCAATAGCATCCGTTGCTCTCCGGTCAGTGTGGCCAGCATCTTCTCTATGCTGTCGTGCAGCTCGTAGTCGCTGTGCGGGCTGCAGGCTTCTTCGGGAATCAGCCTCTCGCCAACCAGGCGCTTTCGTCGCCGGTAGCGGTCAACCAGCAGGCGGTAGAGTACCCGCATCAGGTAGCCTTTGACTTTGTCGGCATGAACCTGTTCGTGGTGTTCCCATAGCTTGACGAAGCAGTCCTGCACGGCGTCGTTGCTGTCGTCCTTATCGCCTGTGTAGCGCAGGGCGAAGCGATATAGGTCGTCGCTGTATTTGTCGACTATGGTGTTGTACTCTTTCGGATTCATCGGCCGTTTCTTTTCCCGTTGTTCTTTTTGCACAATATACGTGCAGAGGGTGCAGTTTATTACACCTGGACGGAAATTTTTTAAATTGAAAAGTGAAAAGTGAAAATTGAAAAAATGTTGACAAGTGGTGCGCCAGCCATTTTCACTTTTCACTTTTCACTTTTCATTTTTCAAACAATATTCTGGGCTGTGTTGCGTTATTGTGGCATGAAAGGTAATGAATTGAAACCCCATATAGGTATTTTCGGCCGGCGCAACTACGGCAAGAGCTCCTTGGTGAATTTCCTCACGGGTCAGCAGATTGCCATTGTGTCGGACATGGCGGGCACTACCACCGACCCGGTGAAGAAGACGATGGAGATTGGCGGCGTTGGGCCTGTAGTGTGGATTGACACTGCCGGCATCGACGACGAGGGCGCTGTGGGCCGCATGCGCATCGACAAGAGCCTTGAAATGCTGGCTCAGGCTGACCTTGCATTGATTCTCTTTACGGACAACCGCTTTGAGGCGGAGGAGGTGATGCTGGTGGACACGTGCCGCAAGCGCGGTATTCCATACGTGTTGATTTATTCTCAGGCGGACAGGATGAAACCCGACCCCGATTTGCTGGAGCGGATTGAGGCCGACTATGACACGAAGATTTTCGTGCTGACGGTGAAGGACGTCGCGCTGCGCGAACCCCTCACCGCCCGCATCCGCGAGGCACTGCCCGAGACGGCTTACGTGCACCGCTCGCTGCTGGGCGATGTGATTGGTGAGGACGACACGGTGGTGATGGTTACGCCTATCGATTCCTCTGCTCCCGAGGGGCGCATGATTCTGCCACAGGTGCAGGTGCTGCGCGATGTGTTGGACAACCACGCCCGCGCTGTGGTGTGCCGCGAGACGGAGCTGGAAGGCACGCTGGCAGGTCTGAAGGAGAAGCCCCGGGTGGTGGTGACGGACAGCCAGGTGTATGGCATGGTGGCGAAGATTGTGCCCGACGAGGTCTTTCTCACGTCGTTCAGTGTGGTGCTGGCGCGTGCCAAGGGGTTGTTTGCTGAGTATGTGAAGGGCACGCCCGCGATTGACCGTCTGCAGGACGGCGACCGGGTGCTGATGCTGGAAAGTTGCACGCACAACGTCACCTGCGAGGATATCGGACGGGTGAAGTTGCCTAAATTGTTGGCCAAATATACGGGCAAGCAGCTGCACTGCGAGGCGGTGGCGGGGCTTTCGGCTCTGCCGCACGACCTGGGCAGCTATGCGCTGGTGATTCAGTGCGGTGGCTGCGTGGTGACAGCCAAACAGCTGGCCTCGCGCCTGGCTCCGGCCATCGAGGCAGGGGTGCCTGTCAGCAACTACGGCTTGGCCATCGCCTACATGAACGGAATCTTCGAGCGCTCAATGAGAATTTTTAGAAATTGAAAATTGAAAATTGAAAAAATGTTGACAAGTGGTGCGTCAGCCTTTTTCACTTTTCACTTTTCACTTTACTTAACGAATTTATTATGATTGATATTAGACCCAAATATAACCTTTCCATCATCGTGGCGGTGGCGCAGAATATGGCTATCGGCCGCGACAACGATTTGCTGTGGCATCTCAGCGACGACTTGAAACGGTTTAAGTCCCTCACAAGCGGCCACACTGTCATTATGGGACGGCGCACGTTCGACTCCTTGCCCAAGAAGCCCCTGCCCAAGCGGCGCAACATCGTGCTGACGCACGACGAGGGGTTCCGCTATGAGGTGCCGGAGACGGCAACGGGCACGCTGGAGGTGGCACACAGCATGACGGAGGTGCTGCGCATGGTGGAAGGGGAGGAGGAAACCTTTATCATGGGCGGCGGCACTATATATCGCGACTTTCTCCCATTGGTGAACAGGCTGTATGTGACCTGGGTCTATAAGGATTTCGAGGCGGATGTCTTTTTCCCCGTCATCGACCGCTCGGCGTTCCGCCAAGTGAGCCTGACCGACCGCATGACCGACCCCGAAACCGGCCTGGAATACGCCTACGCGGAGTACTATAGAATTGAAAGTTGAGAATTGAAAGTTGCTGCCGCCAGCCATTTTCACTTTTTTACTTTTCGATTATAAAAGGTGGGGGTTAATAATTCACATTGAGTGTGTGTGTTTCCTGCACACCAGTTTATTACATCTGGTATGCACTACATTAATATGTAATGTTATTGAAATTTGGTCCCTCTGGGACAATTCTGTATGTATTCCTTTTTTTGTTCTTTAAAGGATGAAGTTATTTGATAAATAATTGTTTTGTATATTAATTTTTATTTGTATATTTGCAATGTAAAATACCGATAGTTGGTGTTTGTAAGAATGTGTGAAAGTGCATTTTCGCTTAATTCCTTGTAGTGAACTTCGACAACTCACTAAATAGAGAATCAGGAATTAAAGGGAAAGTGAATGCTCACGTGGGTTGTAATCGTATTTCTTATCGATACATCCTCAAAGGGGCGTTTCATCAGATACCTTTAGTTTACTTCTCGGGAGTTGAACCCCTACTACAGAAATGAAGTCAGAATGGATGGCTCCACTTTCCTATGTTAATCATTTAGAATGCCTATCGGGCCTGTGGCAGACATAGATGTTATGCATAGCATGAGCAGGGCAAAAGTATTATCAGGGTTGTTGTTGGTAATTGTGGCAGTGCTGTCGTGTATGGTTTCTTGCAAGGACACAATGGTAGACTACGGGTCAATAGCAGGATATGTGACCGATGCCAACAATGGAGAACCGTTGCGCAACGTGGACGTGACGCTAAGTCCTGTCGGACTGTCGGCTGTTTCGGGGAGTGACGGGCGATACGAATTCCTTGACTTGGCCGAAGACCGTTATACCGTTCAGGCCTCCAAGCCGGGGTATGTGACCAACACCAAGGTGGTGGATGTGCGGAGAGGAAAGGTGGCTTCGGGTGACATTATGTTGACTCGCAGCTATTCGGACATGAGTCTGAATGTTTCCCAGATTGATTTCGGTGCAAGCGAGACAGTGCATACATTCCAGATTATCAACAATGCGTCTAATGGAAGTTTTGCTTGGAGTATCACCAAGATGGGGAGTGCCGACTGGCTGACCATTACGCCCATTTCGGGCAATACCACGGCGGGTTCGCGCTCGTTGGTGACACTGACGATAGACCGCAGCCAGATTTCATCGCCTGTGATGGTAAACCTGCGTATCACCAACACCAACAGCGGGAGCGAGATAACACTGCCAGTGAGTGTGGGATATAATTCCAACACCATGACGGTGTCGCCCACCACGGTGGATTTCGGCACTAGCTCAGTCTCGAAGAGCATTACCATATATAATACTGGCAGCAGTTCGATAAGCTATGAGATAAGCTATAACTGCGCGTGGCTTACGGTGAACCCAGATATGGGTGTGATAGGAGCATCGAGCAGCAAGGTTGTCACATTGTCGCTGAATCGGTCGGCTTTAAGCGGCAACTCCAACACCACGTTGCAGGTGCGCAATGTGACGGATGGCAGCGTGGTGAGTGTGTATGTGTATGCCAGCACCACTGGAGGAGGTGGAGAGATTGTGATACCGGGTGGGTTGATGGCTTACTACACGTTTGACAACGGTGACGGGACAGACTTCTCGGAGAACAGCATTGATGCCTCGTTGGTACATGAACCCTCGCTGCCCGATGATGGGCATGGTGGACATTATTTAAGTCTCAACGCCATACAGGGACAGTATATGAACATACCCTATAACCTCTTTTATGGATTGTACCGCTTCTCTGTTTCGTTCTGGATAAAGGACTTCAATCCGGGGTGCATCTTTTCGGGGCAGACATCAGCAAATAATTCCACTTACGATGCACCTGCGTTATGGGCTACACAGGATAATAAATTTTGGATTAAATGCAGCAATGAACATTACGCAGGATATTCTTTTTCGTACAATTATGTAACGGAAGGAATTCAGTCAGGTGGCTGGCATCATGTCGTGGTTGTATATAACAGCAATGCAATCTTATATATTGACGGCAATCGGGTAGACCAAGGGACACCGAATTTTAATCAAGGTACAATTAACGGCTGCACGAAAGTGGTATTCGGCGGTAACAAGGATGGTTCGTATAGCTATAGTGGCAATATGAAACTGGACAATATCCGTATATACAACCGTGCCCTTAACCAGCAAGAAATACAGACCATATATAATAACGAATTGTAAAAGTAATACACTATGAAGAAAACAACATTTTACGCAATGATGGCGATGTTATGTATTGCGGTAGCATCAGGCTGCTTTAAAGAGATAGACCCGTCGAACCCTTCCAATCCCGGCACTTCGGGCGATGTGCGCTCGGGTTTGATAGCCTACTATAGCTTCGACGACGGGACAGGAAAAGACCTTAGCGGACAAGGTGTGGACGGTATGCTGTTGAACAACCCCTCGACGGTGGAGGGTGTGTCCGGGACTGGAGTCTTTCTGAATAAGTTCTCCAACCAATACCTGAATATCCCCTACAGCCTGTTCAGTGGACTGAGTAAATTCTCGGTCTCGTTCTGGATAAAGGACTTCAATCCAGGGTGTATCTTTTCGGGGCAGACATCAGCAAATAATTCCACTTACGATGCGCCTGCGTTATGGGCTACACAGGATAATAAATTTTGGATTAAATGCAGCAATGAACATTACGCAGGATATTCTTTTTCGTACAATTATGTAACGGAAGGAATACAGTCAGGTGGCTGGCATCATGTCGTGGTTGTATATAACAGCAATGCAATCTTATATATTGACGGCAATCGGGTAGACCAAGGGAGGCCGGATTTTAATCAAGGTACAATTAACGGCTGCACGAAAGTGATATTCGGTGGAGATAAGGAGGGTGCTTACAGTTACAGTGGCAGCATGAAGTTGGACGAGATACGCATCTACAACCGTGACCTCACCTCGTCGGAAGTAAAAAAACTTTATAAATTAAACAATTAATATCTAAAGACTATGAAACAGACCCTATTCGTTTTCAGTGTGGCTGTTGCCCTTATGGTGATGGTCTCGGCTTGCGGTTCTAACAAGCAGACTGCACAGAACAACAGCAAGAACCCCTTTGGCGACACCTATGAAGCCCCCTGCCAGGAACTGGATACCGAAACAGAGTTCGGTGCCACGGGCATATACAAATGCAGTGCCGCACAGAAAGGACAGGCACAGATGTATGCCTTGCAGAATGCCCAGCAGATTGTGCGCATGAAGATGCAGCATGCCTATAAAGGCATGGTGAGTGACTTTAACCAGAGTTATGGCGGTAATGCCGGCAACGACCTCCAGAACAAGATAACGATGGCGGGAGACCAGGTGATTGACGCAGTCATCAACGACACCCGTGCCACCTGTGTAAAGTTCAGTGCAGTGGACGACAGAGGCGACATAGAATGCTATGTTGGCATACGCATCAGCAAACCGGAACTGGCAAAAAAAATTGCTGAACGTGTGGGCAATGTGCTGACTGAAGAAGAGAAGATGCGCATTGATTACAACGAGAAGAAATTTCGCGACAGGATGGAGGCTCGCTTCAGAGCGGAAGTCCAGTAATAATTGAGAAATGAGAAGAAAAATCATTATTGGTATACTCTGCACTTTCAGCATTTATTTGCTGAAGGCGCAGAGTGTATCCGACATCCCTCCGGAATGGGTGAAGGGCTATTTCAAGGAGTTGCCGAATTCGTATATCGAAGTGGCTTCCGGCACAGCCACAGACCGTGACGCTGCCCGCAACAAGGCCGCGCAGGTGGTTATGGAGCGGCGCAACCTTGCCACAGGACAGCGGGTCAGTGTGAATGTAAGTGGCGGTAACGTGACGGTGAGCAGCAGCGGAGAGTTGACGGTGAAAGCTCGTGTTTTAGATGAGTATGCTGAACACAGAGGCCCAGGGGAATGGGTAGTGTATCTATTGGTGCAGACAAGTAAACACCCTGACAATGTATATGAGACTATTACGGTAACAGACAGATATCCATTTTCGTTAAAGTCTTTTATTCCAGGTATGGCACAATTGGATAAAGGACAGACGGGAAAAGGTGTTGGTTTTATTGTTGGGGAAGTGGTTTTTGTAGGTGGTATGATTGCTTGTGAGGGATTGCGTGCTTATAATGCAAACAAGATTAGCAGTACTCATAACGCACAATTGAGAATGAATTATACGGACAATGCCAATACATTTGCTACCATGCGAAATGTCTGTATTGCTGGTGCGGCAGTTGTGTATGTGTGGAATATTGTCGATGCCCTTGTTGTTAAAGGTCCAAAACGTGTTCTGTTGAGTAATGCAAGTATGATGTTGGCACCGTATGCTGTACCTGAAGGAATTGGGGTGGCTCTGAATATTCATTTTTAAAGGGAAAGGATATCTTATATGAGTGGAAAATGTAAGTACTTGGTTGGATTATTGCTTTGCATCATAGCATGTATGCAACTGACATCGTGCAAGACGGAAAAATATGACCTATTTACAACACTGTCTGGATTTGTGTTAGATAAGGCAACAAGTGAACCTCTTGATGGGGTGACCATCACTCTTTCTCCCGGAGGGAAAAATATGGTCACAGGAGCAGACGGTTTTTTTGAATTTGACAACATGGATGCCCAACAATACAGTTTGTCTGCCCAGAAAAGCGGGTATGCATCAGAACGGAAGATAGTGACTGGTGTGCCTGGCGAGACGGTTCGCATCAATATTACTCTAAGTAAATTATAGTAAGGTAGGAACTGTTGAAAGGTATAAGGTAAGGTGGCACACAAAAAAACTAGGAACATATTACTATGAAGACCATTGCCCATATAGTTCCACATTCATTAAAGGGGATCGTTCTGCTTTTCCTGATGTTTGGGACAAGTGAGTTTGTTACAATTGCTGCTCAAACTGATGAAGAGCGTCGTCAGTGGGAACAATATAAGGCAAAGGCGCAGGAAGAGTATGATGCATATAGTGAGAAAGAGAAGGAAGAGTATGCTGCTTTTAGGAAGAAAGCCAACGAGGAGTATGCTCTTTTTCTAAAAACGGAATGGAAGAGTGTTGCAGTCGCTTCTTCTATTATGCCACCAAAAATGCCAAAGCCCCCAGCGCCCATTCAGTCACCAAGGGAAAAGGCTCCTTCAAGAAGACATATTGCCGTTGGGGGAATAGATAAGATAGTGCTGGAACCCTCTTTAGTGCCAATACCACCGGTCTCCTGTCCAAGGAGGGTGAAGAAGTCTATGGTGGTGAGCTATTACGGAACGCCGGTAATTGTTCATGGGGACAGCCTATTAAGATTTCATTTGACTTCGATTGACGGAGAGAGTTTATCACTTGTATGGAAGCAATTGTCATCGAACATGTATGAAGATCTATTATATGACTGTCTAGAAGTCAAGAGAACTCGGCAATTTGGAGACTGGGCGTATGTTGAGTTCTGTGGGCAAGTGAGTCAAACATTGCTGGGCAGAGAGTGTGACGAGGCGGTAGTACTACAAACTTGGCTCCTTACGCAATCAGGATATGCGGTAAGAATATCGAAAATAGAAAATCAGTTGGTCATAATGGTTCCTTTCCGAGAATTGATATTCGGGTATGGATTCATAGATAGGAACGGAACAAGATATTATGCGTTGACTAAGAAAGATTATGGAGAGAGGACAAAATGTACATTATGTGATATTCCATTTCCGAGGGAACATGTGGCAAGCATAGGAATGATAAATCCTCCAATATTGTGTGTCGAACAGACTCCAAGAAAATCGCTTTTAAAGGATGTAGAGGTGTTCACGAATGAAAACCTGATTGATTTTTACAGCAATTATCCTTTATCGAATGAGTGGGGGCTTTATGCTCGGGTTTCGTTTAGCCACGAGATGAAAAAGGTGTTGTATCCTCAATTGCAAGAAATACTAAAAAACGTGGGTGAGAAGGAAAAAGTACGGTTTTTGCTTGATTGGGTACAACATGTCTTTAGATATAAAACGGATCAGGAACAATTCGGCTATGAGAAGCCAATGTTTGCTGACGAGTCTTTTTATTACCCCTTTAATGACTGCGAGGACAGGAGTATAGTCTTTGCATCGTTGGTGCGGGATTTAGTTGGGTTGGATGTAATTTTGATTGAGTACTCCAAACACATGGCTACGGCAGTAGCATTTCCGACAGAGACTGATGGTGACTATATAGAAGTAGATGGACGGAAGTACGTAGTCTGCGATCCAACATATATTGGGGCAGACATTGGAGAGAGTATGCCTGATTTGAAAAATGAAAACGTTAATGTTGTACTAATTAATAAAAACTAATTATTATGAAGAAACTAATAATGATTCCGTTTTTTTTGACATTGTTTGGGTTTACTCATGCACAAGTGTCAATTGTACCGAAGTTGTCATTAGATATGGGGTTCATTAGATTTGGTGCGGATACCAGTTTGAATGGGGGAATTGCTTTTAATCCAGATGTGACGTTACGGTTTAAAGCTTCTGAGAAGTTATATTTGGGATTGGGTGCGGGTTTCTATAGAACTAAATCGGATAGTTTTTATGGGACTTCATATTCAGTTCCTGTCTTTGTCAATCTTAGATGGGGGAAAGAGCTTTTCATAGATGCCAGTATAGGGTACCATATTCCACTGAACAGTACTGGATTAGGATTTGTGACTGGGCTATATAGTCGCTTGGGATTGGGAATATTTGGATTGGAAAAGGATGGTAGCGGTTTTAATTTGGGTGCATATGTGGATATTTTCCGGCTATTTGGCACTTCGGAGATCCTCAAATATGTCCCAGATGGATATGTCCCGGTTTCTTCGGGGATTGGTCTTGGTGCATATATGGATTATGCAATTCCGATTTCTCCAAAAAAACAATAGAGGAATGTAATAAATGATCGTAGCGAGATTATTTAATAAAGGTGACATGACTTTTAATAGAAATATAATCAAACGATGGATATTGTGCCTGTCTATGTCGATCGTTGTTGTATTCTTGTCGTATATCATTAATAATTTAGATAAACCCTTCAGTGATGGGGAAAAAAGAATTGTCAAAGGTGTTGAGAATTATAGGAACAATAGGGGTAAGGGTACACCATACGAAGATTATTCAGACAAGTGTTTATTGATTAATACATCGTTTGATAAAATATTAATTAAGAAATACGATGAGTATGGTTTTGAAATAGGGAGGGAGGCAGTAACGGATAGGGCACTGTTGACAGAGTTTCTTCGAATATTGGATGAAAACAACAACTACAATCTAATTGTTGTAGACATCGACATGAGTAATTCAATTGTTGAAGGACAGGATTCTGCTTTTGTCGGCGAAAACAGGGATTTGGCGAATCTTATTTCTACAATGAACAGGGTGCTGGTATCTCAACCCGTAAATGATAAAGGTGGTTTGGAACCCATGCTGGATAGCTCCTTGAATTCCAAGACAGCATTGGCCTCTTATGTCAGAACATATGCTATTTCCGATATGGTGGCAATTCCTTTAATGACCAGAGGATTGAAAACAATACCATTCAGAATGGCAGAGATTTCATCAGGTGCAGTCATGGGGGTAAAAGGTATCTTTTATACATATGGGGATTACTTATGCCGTAAAAAGGTAATACCAGTGCAATATTTATCGTATGGCCAGTCTGATTCTGTTATGGTAGGGGAGATGCCTGCCGATAGAACTGTTTACTTTAATTTAGGTGCGGACATTATGGCCAATCCTGACGAAATAGTGGAAAGATGTGAGGATAAGATAATAATGATAGGGGATTTTGAGAATGATCTCCATGACACATACTATGGAACAATACCGGGTGCAGTGATTCTCTTGAATGCATACTTTTCCATTCTTAATGGGTGGCATCTTGTTCATTGGTGGTGGGTTGTTGTCTTGGTTATTGCATATTCTCTGGTTTTTTATTGTACGTTGTTTCCAGCTGTTCTGTTGTTGAAAAGGTTAGACAAAAAAGTGGCAAAGGTGTTGCGTTTTATTACTAAATATGTTTTGACTATATCGATTGTTATTTTTAGTCTAAAGGTTATTGCATTATATATGGTTCATACGGATTATTATGCTGCGACTGCGGCAACCTTGTTTGCCATTGTAATAGCAATTTATAAACTTGTATTATTCTTTAAGGAAAAAGTAGTAATGCCCATTTATAATAAAGCAAGAAAATCATGAAAAATAAAATAATATTTGGATTAATTGCCCTGTTAACTGGGAATATTTGTTTCGCCGATAATTATAAAATCCTTGACTTGGCAAATTGCCAGTCGATAGTTATTGGTGGTGTCAAAATGACAAAGGATTCTGTGTTTTCGGACAAAGATGTAATAGAATGGAGTAAGGATACAGACAATCAGGCAATAAAAATCTATGTATTGGATGGTCCTAAAAAGGGGGAGACGTTGGTTATTAGCAAGCGGGCATTTAGAATGAGAAGGGCCTCAACAATGTACCGATATGTAAATATGATAGGAAGGGGTGAAGGCGACGATACGGAAATAGTTGTCTTGAATAAAAATGATAATTATGAGTTTCCAGTTGATGTAAAGTCTGGATATGAGTATCAATTGTGGTATGGGAATGAGTTTGTCTCACTTCAACCCAAAGATGGTAAGCTTGTTTTGCAGTCACAATTGTTTGTTAATACAAGAGAAATAATTGATGTATGGGTGGTTGGTAGGGAAAAAAAGTCAAAGAATACCATAATTTGTTACCATTGTTATATTGATCTTATATAATGATAATGTTATGAAAAGAATAGGAATCTTAATATTGTTAATTTGTTTTCTTTATAACTCCAATGCTCAGGATTCTTCCAGGTGCTTGGCATTGGTGGTGGCTAATTCCAATTATTATGCACCTCAGGATAGGTTGAATAATCCCGTGAATGACGGTATAGCGGTAGCTGGAAGATTAGAGGAACTGGGCTTTAATGTTATCAGAGCTTTTGACAAGAATTATGAGGGCTTTCTAAGTGCTATTCAGATGTTCGGTTCTTTGTCAAAGCATTATGATGTTGCTGTTTTTTATTATTGTGGACATGGGGCTCAAGGAAAATATCCCAATAGTGTGTATGATAATTTCATGATACCAGTGAATGTAACTGTTGTAGGAAATGATGATGTAGTTAATAAGTGCATCAGTTTGACTAAGGTTGCTGATGTACTTAATGAAGAACCAACCCAATGTCAGACAAAAATATTATTTGTTGATGCATGCCGCAATATTCCTACATTTAAAAGCCGAAATAGATCCTTTATGAATGAGAAGGGCGGGTTGACCACAATTGGTTATGACGATTGCTGGACATTTTACTCAACAACAACAGGTGATGTTGCCGACGATGGACTGTCAACACATAGCCCATTTGCAAAAGCATGGTTAGAAGCAATGCGTATCCCAAATCTCTCTTTAGGTGGGTTAATACATGAAATAGCAAAACGGGTTAAACAGACTACAAATAACGAACAACAAGCCTCGTCAGTGTGTAATTCCCCATCAGACTGGGTTTTTCTTCCGGAGAAGAGTATAAGTAATCAACATGCCGAGATAAGTATGAACAAGCCAGCATCGCCAAAAGAATCTGTTGAGAAAGATACCAATGTAGCGAACAAGGCAGAATCAATATATAAAGAAGGATTGAGGTTGTATGTCAAAGAAAAATACAAAGAAGCTGTGGATTGCTTTGTTAAGGCTGCCAATTTTGGTTGTGTTGATGCTTGGGCAACGCTGGGTTTCTGCTACTATTACGGTCGTGGGGTTGATCAAAGTTATAAGGACGCAGTTATTTGGTACAAAAAGGCTGCTGCCCAGGGTGTGGATTATGCCCAAACAGGGTTGGGTATGTGTTACCTAAATGGGAACGGGGTTCCTCAGAATTATCAGGATGCTGCCAATTGGTTTACCTTGGCTGCTGAAAACGGTGATGATTTTGCTCAATATTTTATTGGAGTCTGTTATAGTCTAGGAAGAGGGGTGGAGGCTAATTATCAAAAGGCTTTCATGTGGTTTCGTAAGGCTGCTGCTCAAGGTAATGCGGATGCACAGGATGCGTTAGGGGATTGTTATTACTATGGCATGGGAGTAGAGGAGAACCGTGAGACGGCTGTTGCTTGGTATACAAAAGCGTCCAGTCAGGGTAATATTTCTGCCCAAGACAAGTTGAAAAACTTGAAATAATAACACAATCAACTAACTCAGTCTACCGCACGCGGAGGCGTTTGCCTATGCGGAGGGTGGTGTTGCGGTTGATGTTGTTCAGTTTGCAGAGGGAACTGATGGAGGTGTGGTAGCGCTTGGCCAGCTTGCCAAGGGTGTCGCCGCTGCGGATGGTGTGGTATTCGGTGCCGGTGGAGGGACTATCACTGTCGGCCTCGGCAACGGAGCTGTTGCTTTCTTTCGATGAATGGCTGTTGCGGACAATCAGGTGGTTGGCCTTGCGGTCGATGTCCTTGTATGCTTTGTGCAGCCTATCGACAGTGATGTCGTAGTCTTTGTTTACCGAACGGTCGGGGTCGTCGAGGCGGTGGCGAAACAGCCAGTCGTAGGTCTCGGTGATGTAGAATGCCCGTGCCAGGCCACCGTGGCTTACGCCGGGGAGCTTGGTGAAACGCAGGCGGGGGCTGTCGCCGCACTTGGACATGGCGTTGATGACCTTTTCGGACTGCGACACAGGCACGGCACGGTCGGCAGTGCCGTGCAGTATCCAAAGGGGAAGGTCGTTAAGTCCGCAGTACGACTTGGGGTTGCCGCCGCCGCAGAGCGCCATTGCCGCGGCGATGCGGTTGGGATAGGCGGCGGAATAGTCGATGGTGCCGTAGCCTCCGAGGCTCATGCCGATGACGTAGAAACGGTTGGTGTCGCCCGCGTAGTGGCCGAAGACCCAGTTTACCACGTTGTTTATTCTCTGAGGATTCCAGGCTCCGCCGGGATTTTGCGGGGCGATGATGACGGCGTCGATCTGGCGTCCCATTTTCAAGGCGTCGAGGGGTCCGTAGCGCCGCACCCTTTCGAGGTTGTGTCCGCATAGACTTGCGCCGTGCAGGAAGAGGATAATGGGTTTGTCCGACTGCAGCGAGTCGTAGTCTTTGGGTGTCGAGACCCAGAAGTTGTAACCGTTCTCAACCGTGTTGCGGTAGGCGGTAAATGTTTGGCTTGCAGCAGTGAAAGATGATAAAACAAGTATTAAAAACAAAATACGTTTCATGTCATGAAAAGGTATTAAATAAAGTTGCAAAGGTACACTTTTTTTTTGAATAAAGAAAAAGTCGTATCTTTGCATTATGAAAAAGGTAAAGATTACGGCTATCAGAAAGGCTGACTACAGGGACTTGCAGGCACTCTATGAAAACCCCATAGAGCACACATGCGATGTGCTGGAAGGCCAGACGTGGGTCAGCCAGGGGGGAATGAAACCCGAAGGCCTCTGCGAGGAGGCGTGGAAAACCATGCGCGAGTTTGTGGAAGTGCTGGCGCATGACGGAGGCAACTTCTACGACGGCTGGATGAAGAATCCCCACAGCGCCATGATAAGCTGCAATGACGGCTTCCGTCCCGTCAGTTTTCTGCTGGAGACGGTTGAAGAATAGAAAGTAACAATAATAAATATGAAACCCATGAAAAAGTACGTATTCATACTCCTGTTTGTGAGCATCTCCATGGCACTTTCGGCCCAGACCGTACTCCGTGGCACAGTTGTTGACAAGTCAAATAACGAGCCGTTGCCTTTCGCCACGGTGGCGGTTATGAGCGCCGACAGCACGGTTGTGGCGGGCTCTGTGACCATCGACAACGGAGAATACCGAGTCGATATCCCTGTGCGGGGACAATATTTATTGTCGGTTTCATTTATCGGCTATCAAACGCATTACCAGTCGCTCAACGCTGACAAGGCCAAAATAGACCTGCCCGCCATTGCCCTTGCTCCCGATGCCACGATGCTACAGGCCGTGCAGGTGGTGGACTGGGCGCCGATTGTGGAACAGCAGATGGACAAATTGGTGATGAATGTTTCCAAGACCGCCTTTGCACAGGGCAGCAATGGTTTCGACCTCCTGCGCAAGGCTCCCGGCGTCAGTATCGACAAGGACGGCAATGTGCTGCTCAATGGGCAGCCCGTCGCCGTGTGGATTGACGGACGGCCTTCGTACCTCGACGGCAAGAGCCTCGAAACCCTCCTGCGCGGCACCGACGGCACCAACATCGACCGCATTGAAATCATTGCCAACCCATCGGCAAAATACGACGCCGAGGGACAGGGCGGCATCATCAATATCCGCACCAAGCACCACTTTGCGCAGGGGCTTAACGGTTCGGTCTCCGCCAACTTGGGCGGCATGGCTTTCAGCCGCAACATGGAGGGCAGGGGTGCGCGTACACAGTTCTTCCTCGACCATAACTTGAGTGCCAATATCAGTCTTCGTACAGAGAAGACCAATACATTCCTCCAACTCTCTGAACAGGAGTCCAAACAGGGTGTTGACCTCACAATCACCACCGATGCTGCTCTCAACGGCGTTCAGCTCAAGCAGTACAGTGGATCGCTGTGCAATATCAATTCCCGCAATTTTAGCTTGAAACTCGGCAACGACTGGTTTATCGACAGCAGCAACACCCTCGGTGTCATCTTCACCATGCCCTTTGGCTACGTGCGTCAGTGGGATGACTCCAGTTTCGCCTACCAAATGGTCAATGGACAGCCCACGCAGCAAATCCTCTCGCAGCCTATCACCGAATACACCGCCAACCAGTATATAGCCAACCTCAATTTCACGCATGTCTTCGACGCGGCGCGTGCGGCTGAACTGACCGCCAACCTCGACTATTTCCACAACGTCACCTCCGCCGACAATATTCAGAACAACTATTATCTGCCCATCCTCTCGCCGATGGTGTGGGTTGTCCAGACCTTCGACTCGGCCCAGTACCTCACCCTCCACAACGACAACATCATCGACATCTACAGTGCCAAACTCGACTACCAGAGCGTGGTGCTGGGCGGCTTTATGATGGAGGCGGGTGCCAAGTGGGCACTGTCGCATACCGACAATATGCTCAACCAGATTGTAGGTCGTCAGTATCGGGGCAATGACACAATTTACGGCAGCTCTGTTGACAACCCCTTCGACTATTCCGAACACGTCGGTGCCCTCTATGCCACCCTTGCCCGCCAGTTCAACCAGTGCTGGACCGTCAAGGCAGGTCTGCGCGGCGAATACACCTACGCCTATAACTCCACCCACACCGTCGCACAGGACTATTTCGACCTTTTCCCCACACTCTATGCGGGCTACAACACCCCCGACATGATGAAACGTTTTGGCCTCAGCTACACCCGCCGCATTACACGCCCCAACTACTATCAGCTCAACCCCTTCAAAAACTATGTCGATGCCTATACCTCGAACATGGGCAACCCCGACCTCAAACCAAGCTACAGCGACAATGTGTCGCTCACTGCTGGCTTCGGCCGCTATTTCACCTTGATGGGTAATTTCATCCGCACCAAAGACCAGCTTACCGTCATTCCCATCCTCGACCCCGTCACGGGCGACCAGGTGATGCACCACGACAATTTCGGTTCCACCACGCTCCTTGGCGGCGGTGTGGCACTGACGGAGATGCCTATAGGCAAATACATCTCCTTTACCCTCAACGCCAACGCCTACGACTACCGTAGTCTGGAGCTTAACTCCACCAACCGCGTCATCGGCCAGGAGGGCGCACCAACCGTTTACGACAAGCACTCCTTCCTCGGCCAGGCCTATGCCTGCCTCACCTTCAACCTACCCAAGGACTGGAAAGTGCAGCTGGATGGCTACTACTCCAGCCCCATCGTGGTGGGGTACCTCAAAACCGGTTCCAACGAGTTGGTCAATTTGGGCGTGAAAAAGACCGCCCTGGAGGGTCGCCTGATTCTCTCCCTGCAAGTCAGAGACCTGCTGCGCACCATGAACAGCAACTTCGATGTGCTGTAT
>JAEEGL017308413.1_pt1 | contig 26480 bp, 15 predicted proteins | sample 9134231 | NCBI WGS metagenome assembly JAEEGL01 (sample SAMN16246548, study PRJNA631951) | gut metagenome | biome: gut microbiome; feature: rumen; material: fiber-attached | host: Bos | place: Iran: Karaj | collected 2018-10 | reverse complement strand
TCGTTGACTTCCGCGTCAACAAGACCAATATCGATCCTAACTACCGCAACAACGTTCCTGAGTTGGGCAAGATCCAGGCTTCTATCGACAGTATCAAGAATACTTCGGATGTCGAGGTGAAGAAGATCTTCATCAAGGGCTACGCATCTCCTGAGGGCGGCTACAAGAACAACGAGCGTCTGGCAAAGGGCCGTACCGAGGCTCTCAGGAACTACGTCCAGGGTCTGTATGACTTCCCAGCATCTACCTATGAGACCGCTTACGAGCCTGAAGACTGGGAAGGCCTGATCAGCTACCTGGAAGGCAGCTCACTGGCTTCAAAGGACGACATCCTTGACATTATCCGCAACAGCAAGCTCGAGCCCGATCCTATGGAAGCGCGCATCAAGAGCCGTTATGCTAATGACTATGCATTCCTGTACCAGAACGTATATCCAGGTCTGCGTCACTCTGACTACCGCATCGAGTACCTGATCCGTGACTTCACCGACATCAACGAGATCAAGCAGCTGGTACGCACGCATCCTCAGAAGCTCTCTCTGCAGGAGTTCTACTTGGCTGCACAGGAATACGAGGCAGGCTCAGACGACTTCAACTACGTGTTCGAGACGGCCGTACGCATGTATCCGCAGGATGAGGTGGCCAACCTCAACGCAGCCGTGTCTGCCCTGAACCGCGGCGACCTGGTGGGTGCAGAGGCTTATCTGCCTAAGGCAGGCAACAGTCCTGAGGCACAGTATGCACGCGCATTGCTGACTGCCCTGAAGGGCAACTACTCCGAGGCACTGCCTAAGCTGCGCGAGGTGAGCTCTCAGGTACCTGCTGCTGCAGATGCTGTCCAGCAGATTGAAAGTGTAGTACGTTATTGATTAACGAAATATAGAGAACTAAATTATTTATAAACTTAACTTAATTTAATTGTATTATGAAACTTAGACATTTATTGTTCGGTGTTTTGGCAGGCGTTGCTTTCGTAGCCTGCACAAATGACAATGAGCCTGCAGGTGTGACTCCTGTGGATGGCAACAAGGTGGCTGCAGCACCTAAGTACATGACAGTGAATTTTGTCACATCTAATGGCGCTGCAACTCGTGCTGATGGCGATATTGATGAAAGTGCCATTAACGATGCAGCTTTCCTGTTCTTCAAGAATGGTTCACAGGTTGCTGATCCTTTCGTACTCAAAAAGGGTGATCCTGATGCAGTAACAGATCAAAGTTTATCAGAGACATGGGATGATACGACCAAAGCCGTTGTTGTATTGGAGAATCCTACAGACATCCCAACATCTTTGGTAGTTCTGGTTAACACTGGTAAAGCTAAGGCAGATTTTGCTGGCAAGACAATTGAAGATTTGCAAGGTGATGACTTTCTTGCTGACTATTCATCAGTTGAGAAAGGCTTTGTAATGTCTAACGCCGTTTATAACGATGCTGCAGGTAACGTTGTAGGTGCTCCTGTAGGTGCTGATAATGTTAAGGATGAACCTGCTGCAGCAAGAAGTAATCCAGTAAAGGTTAACGTTGACCGTGTTTTAGCAAAAGTTACTGTAAAGAACAGTGCTGGTACTGCTATTCCTACTGGCGTTTCAGGCGTTACAGTAGATATTAATGGTTGGGGTCTTGTTTATGAGAACACTCAGTCTTATCTGATCAAGAATTTGCCCACTGAATTAAACTTTACGTGGACTTGGAACGATCCAGTTAACAAGCGTTCTTACTGGGCAGATGCTGCACAATTTGCAAGGAAGACTGGTCCAACATACGAACAAGTTGCTAATAATGCATTAGAAACAGAACTTTACACTCAGGAGAATACAAAGTTCCAGATTTGGACTGATAAGGCTGAAATGAACCCAACCGCTGTTATTGTAGCTGCTACTTTGAAGAAAGGTAGCTCTGCTGTGGATTTGTATAAGTTCGGTGGCGTTTTATATGTTGCTGATGATCTTAAGATTCTGTTGGCGAATTCTGCAGCTGCTAAGAAGTACTTTAAGGAGACCCAACCAGCAACTGAGACAACTCCTGCTGTATACGATAACTTTGCAGCATCTGAATTTGCAATGGGTACACCTGATGCAACTGCAGGTGAAAGCTATCAGGCTAATGTGTTCGTGCAACTTACAACAACCGAAACAATTTATACTATAACTACTGCTGAAGATGGCTCAATAACTGCTACCCCTATTTCTCTTGCTGATGCTAATGCTGCATTGAAGGATGCTGGTGAGAATATTGAATACTGGAAGGGTGGTGCTACCTACTACTATGTTCCTATCAAGCAGCACACTGCAGAAAGTGAAACTGACAAGGATGTATTTGGTATTGTTCGTAACCATTTCTATCAGCTGGACATCAAGTCTGTCAAGGGCTTGGGTACTGCAGTGCCTGATCCTACTCAGGTAATCATTCCTGAGACTCCAAAAGACAACAACTATTACATTGCTGCTGAAATCAAAGTTCTGGATTGGAAGCTTGTTTCACAGGATGTTACTCTTGGTGAGTAATTATTTACCTATTATAAGTGGCGAAGCCTTCGGGCTTCACCACTTTTCCAACAAAACTTTAAGAAAGCACTTCATGCCGGTGCAAAGAGAGGCATGAACCTGGAAGCTGGGTTTACCTGACCTAAGCGTCCCACTTAAAAGGACTAAAAGAGCCATTTACTTACTGATGGCCACAACATATATATAACTAGAGAAACTAGGGAAAAAATAAATAAATATATAACAGTATGAAATTATTGGCTGATATCCGAAAATTGGCGTTGAGCTCACTGGGCATGCTGGCAGTATCTGCATTCGTGCTTACAGCTTGTGACTCTACAATCTACGACTATGAAGGAGATTGTGATCCTCACTTCAAAGTGGGTTTCCGCTACGACATGAACATGAAGTTTGTTGATGCCTTCTCTACAGAAGTAAAGTCTGTATCATTGTTCGTTTTCGACAGCACCGGCAAGTTTGTCAAGAGCTTCGAGAGCACAGTGGATGCGATGGCTTCCAACAACTACATGATGGACGTTGATCTGGCTCCCGGCAAGTATTCACTGCTGGCCTGGTGCGGATTGAACGATGGTTTGCATAGCTATGATGTTCCCACACTCACTCCGGGATCATCTACCATGCAGGAACTCAAGAACACCCTGAAACGTCAGGCTGCCGATGACGGCACTGCCGTGGTAGGTGAGATTGACCAGCTTTATCATGGCATCGCAGAGGCTGATTTCCCTGATGAGGAAGGCGTGCACACTGCAATTGTTCCTCTGATGAAGGATACCAATCGCCTGAAGGTAGTGCTGCAGAACCTCTCAGAGGACAGTGCTATGGGTGTGGATGACTACAAGATCTTCGTTACTGCTGAGAACGGTTTGCTGGACTACGACAATAGCCTGATGGCTGACGAGCTGCTGACCTATGTACCTTATTACACTCAGGAAGGTGCTTCAGAGATTATCGTTACCACCCGCGCTGATGAAGACGGTGAAGCAGAGCAGCCAGCAAGTGATGACCAGAAGTACAACCTGCTGATGTCTGAGATGAACTTCTCACGAATTGTGAAGAACTGGCAGACTCCTTACAAGCTGCACATCACCGATGCTGACGGCAACAACATCATCACTGTTTCACTGGTTGAACTCTTCTTGCTTGTCAAGGGTAAGGAATACCAGAACATGGATGACCAGGAGTATCTTGACCGTGAGGATGACTTCAACATGACCTTCTTCCTTTACAGTTCAGGTAAGGAAGAGGAGAAGAAGACTTTCGTAGGTGCTGAGATCATCATCAATGGTTGGAATATTACGATGCAGGATGTTGATTTATAAACAAGTCTAATATTTAAAAGATATACATATGAAACAGAGAATGATATTATATGGTCTCACCTTGGTGCTGGGCTGTTTCGTACTTGCTTCATGTATCAACGATGCAGAAGGGCCATGCCTGCCTGATGGCAAGACTCAGGTGGTCTTCTCGCTGGTATTGCCTGACAATGCCCAGACCCGTGCGATGTGGAGTGCGAACTCTGATTGGATCAATGGTGAAGAGAAAGACAATGATATCGACCTAAGTACCATAAGGATAGTTATCTTTGACAATGCTGGCACCTATGTTGGAACTCTGGGAGATGAATTGACCTACTTACCTAAGGAAACGGGAACTACCCCTTATGAAAAGACCGTTTATGAATGTATAGGTACTGTTCCTGAAGCTATTGCTACAAAACTTACTTCTGCTGAAGTTAAGAACTTCAAATTCGTAGTTTTTGCCAACTGCACAGTACCAGAAAGTATCACTTGGGATGGATTAAAAACTGCTGTAGTATTTGACAGTGAAACTGATAAAATCCCTATGTGGGGAGTTATATCTGTAGAAAACCTTACTTTGAAGAAAGGTGAACGTACTCCTCTTGGAGATATTGTTTTGCTGCGTTCCTTGTCAAAAGTAACTGTTGCACTCACAGGTACTGATGCTACTAAGATGTCTGGTTTTGAATTCATCAGCAGTGTCAAGGTGACAAATTATAACACTTCTGGTTATGTAGTACCTACATTGCCAGCATATGCAAGTGTTACTAACACAATGGCTCTTGACGATGAGACATGTGTGAATGCGGCCACTACTGGTGCAAGTACTGGTCTTGTAATCGAAGGATCTACAGAAACTACAGAACTCACCTTCTGGCTGTTGGAGTTTGTTAATAAAGGGAAGGAAGATGCTGCTCAGGCACAGTTAATTGTAACATTGGGTAAGAACGTAGAAGATGCTGGAACAGGTGAAGTTACAGTAGCAACTAAAGAGTTTGACTTCGCACCAATCAAGTTCTGTGCTTATGAGAATGGCGCTCCAACAACTACTGCTTACGATATTGTACGTAACCACTACTACAAGTTCAATATAACTGAAGTAGCAGGTGAACTATATGTTTATCCTATAGTAGCTGATTGGATTGATGCTCCAGAACTTACTTATAACATCGGCATGTCAACCAACATACGTCTGTTCGACTCTTGGTTGTATCGTTATGACCTTCCAAAGGAAGGCGAGACAGCACCTGATTATGATGAATGGGATGACAGTCATATGGTTGTGTCAACAGGTTTTCATGCTGCAACTGACGTTGAACCTGCAGGACGTCCTGAGCGTTCCCCTATGATTCAGTTGGTAACAACTGGTGATGGCACATTTAATCTCACTGTAGATAATCCTAATTTTGAGATTATTTACGTTGAGAAAGATGACGATACTGGTAAGACAACTGCTTATACCCCAAAAGGACAAACTCTTACGATTAATCCATCTACTGATCCAGATAAGGAAGAAGTAACTACTTATTTCTATATAGTTCCCACTTCATCTGCTTCAGTTGGCTCAACTGCTCATGTGTTCTTGTACTACAATGACCCAATCACTGGTAAACTGGAAGTACCTTATAACTACAATGCACTTCCTGGTTGGTCTGATGACAGTTCTGAGTTTTGGGTATATTATGCGTCTGACACAGACTACGATGCAGAAGATAATCCATTTATGAAGATGTATTATCAGGATGCTGCTCATCCTCTGGTTCCTGTTCCTACTGTTAACCCCTAAATAAGTGAACGTTATGAAAAATAGAATTAAGATATCATATTTTAGTCATGCATTCATGATGTTGGCTTTCATGGGTGCAGTCTCTGCTTGCGTTAATGATGATTATGTGGTAGAGGACGTAATCAAGACTAAGGCAAGCAAAGAAGGATTGACAATTTCTCCTACTGTTTCTGAGTCTTCAATGGTTGTTGCTACTACACGTACGCCGTCAGACCCAGATGTAAAGGAGAAGGACATGAACACACTGGATGTGTTTGTTGAACATATTACAGGTGGTGAAAATGGTACTCCAGATGGCACTATCATGTTGGCATATCATCTTACACGTGTTGAAGGTTCGTCTTATGCCGAAAAAGTTGATCACTTACTTGCTCAAAGTTGGCGTAAGGAACAGCTGAAAGATGGTGAATATTACAATATCTATGTGGCAGCCAATAGTACTCAAACTCAATCCATCGAAAAGGGCGCAAATGTGAGTGTTCTTACAGGATTGGTTTATAATGAGAACGAAAATGACGCCATTATAGATCCTGAGACGGGAACTTTTAAGTGGGTAGATGGCAAACCTGCTGGAGATATCTATAAGTTGTATGCTGGAACAGCAGCAGAAGACTGGCGCGCACTGACAGATAAGAAGGAGTTTATGATGGATGGTGTTATTAAAGGTTGGACACCAGATGCAACCACTCAGGACCAGAGATTCGAGGTAACGATGAATCGCGCTGCTGCAAAGATTGTGCTGAATATTAAGTTTGATGCTGACTTTTTAGATGAATTGGCAGAAGATGGCGTTACAATCGATGGCTCACCATCATGGTGGTTCAATAGTTTTGCATTTGATGCACCAGTGTTCGCCCCTGCTACTGCAGCTCCCGCAACAGAGGTATACAATGGCGATTTCCGAATTGGCCATTATGAGGGATTCACTGGTGATGACAAGCATACCCAAATCATTACTTACACTTATCCAAATTCCTGGGAAACTGCCGACTATTTGAGCAAAGCTCCTTCAATGATATTGTCTGTAGGTTACAAGGAGGGAACTGGTACGACTGCAACGACGTCTTACCATTACTACCGTGTTCCTCTTGTAAAGAGTGAGGTAACCTCAATTGATCGTAACAAAATCTATGTTATAAACGCTACGATTGCTACGCGTGGTAGTGATACACACGAGGATATTACAGTGATGAAAGATCTGATTTACGAGGTGCTGCCTTGGAATGATGAGACCAATAGCGCTGCTATACACAACGAAGTTCAATCTGTACAGCATTACTACTTCAAGGTGAATCCTAAGGTTTATACCCTGCGTGGTGATGGCGACCAGGACGTTGTCCTGACTTACCTGAAGGCTGCCGGTACCAAGGTGAACTGGAAACTCTTTACCTACGATGATAATGGTAACCAGACTGGAGTCGTTGCAAAGGATGCATCTGGAGCTACCCGTGCTTGGTTCTATAATGCCGATGGTGCATTTACCACGACGTATAATGACAATGAATCAGGCATGAACTGGAGTAATACAGGCCCTACCCCGATGGGTGTGAAGATTGAGCAGAGTACTGAGGGTACCAGCGGTTCTACAGGAACTGTGACTGTTACTTCTCATGCACTGAACAACAGGGCCATCAAGTACATCCGTCTGCGTGTATATCTTGACGAAGAAGCAACCTTCAAGAATGGCAAGGAAACCATGTATGAGGATATCATTATCCGTCACTTCCCGACCGATAATATCCAGAATATCGTTGGTTCATGGTCATCATATCATGCTGCTGGTAGCGGAACCCAAGAAGTAACCCTGACTACAAGAAGCCTTGCAGAAGCTGAAGCTTGGAAAGAACAGTATGGTGTTAACTATACAACTCAGGAACTTCCTGCAACTGACTATATCTCATATGATGAATATTCCGACCATGCTGGAGAGACCGGTTATACTATGACTGGCCCGACGACAGTTACCCAGAATGCTTTCCAAACAGCGGTTCAAGGTAATACGAACAGACGAAATGCCAATAGTCAGGCTAACGCTGTTGCCGATGCGGGAGAAGGTCATACATATTATTGGGGTGAAAATCCTCAGACGAGTAACTGGTATAACTATGATTACTATACTGGTAATTATAATACTCCTTATAAATATCAGAGTTACCATTCTGCATCGTATACCCATACTTACACATATACCCTGTATTCTATGACTGTAGAAATGGTAAGTACAGGTAACTGGTTTGATATCGCTGATTTAGGCCAAACATATAGTGGGAATGCAAGGAAAATAAATGCTAATAGCAATTTCTTTGCTAAAGTCTATGAGGATGGAATAACAAAAGCAGTAGTTGTTAATCAAAATGGTGCTGCAAAAACATATTCATTAAAGTCTGGTGCTAATACTGATTATTACTATTATTGGGATGGCAGTCAGACTCAATATATGCGTACAAGCTTTAATTTGACCAATAATCATATGTATGTGATTCAGATATCATCCACCAGTGAAGGCTATATTATGGGACGTCCAATACTTGGTAATCCTAATGCTAATCTTTCACAGGATGATGTGGTATCTCCTGCATTTATGATTGCATCTCAGTTAGGTGCTGTAACTCCTTTCGACGCCGCAAATGCTGCAGCAACTCATTGCAGTCGTTATATGGAGGTGGCTGAAGATGGTACTCGCTATACAGGATGGCGTCTCCCGACAGAGGATGAAATTGGTGTGATTACAAGATACCAGCAAGGTACAATCAATGGTGTTACAATCTCTAATGCAGCTTATCAAGCAATGACTCCTGTATTGACTGGTAGAACATATTGGAGTCTCACGGGAGAAGCAGTAAATACAGGAATTGGTGACGGTGGTCCTTACCTCCGTTGCGTACGTGACCTCTCAGCTACAGAAGTTGACCATCTGAATGGCTTTGATAAGATTATTGAGAAGTATCAAGGTAGTGGTAATTAATATGAATCTATAAATACTGATGAATATGAAATATATTTCCCGAATATTATTCACAGTGGGTTTGGTCTTTGGCTTGTCGGCTTGCACCGAAGATGCATTAGAGACTGTAGGCCCAAAGTTGCCTGATAATGGCGATATGTCTGTGAACATAACATTTGCTATGCCTGATGCCGAAGCACAGACACGTAGCAAGGTGAGTGGTACGGAAAACAAAGTGGACAAAATGCAGATGGTCTGCTTCGATGCCAATGGATCGTACCTTGGTATTCGTGATGCGACGGTAACATCCAATAATGCAACGCCTGACACTGGCAAGATTAAAGGTACTGTGCCACAGGGCACCAGCCGCATTCACTTTATCGCAAACCGATATTTGCCCAAGACTCTGAATTCAACTGTTGGTACACCTGAAGCTGAGGTAATGGCTTCTGAAGAGCTTTCTACCATCTGGAACGATGAAGACCATCAGGAGGTTTGCTATTGGGGTTACCACAAAGAGGCTAATGCAACTGCCATGAATGCTTGGTTGAATCCAGAAGGTGCTGAAGGTGAAGTAGAAGATAGCAAGGTTTATCTGATTCGTGACCGTGCTAAGATCGTGCTTACATACGATCCAGCAGGTGCACAAGTACCTGTGACTAAGATTGAATGGTTGATTCATAATGGACTTGAGCGTGGTTACTTGGCTCCTGCTGAGACTTCATGGGGCAATGACAGCTATCATGGATATAATACTATTGAAGATCCAGTTACAGGCGAGTCAACGACGTATCATATTTCTACTGCTCTCATGAATCCTTATCCAGATGGAAAGCGCTATTCTCTATGGAGATCTGATACTGACAACGATGATGACATTTTTGACGTGGCTTACCAAAGTACTGGTACATACCAATCCAAGCCTCAATTTCTCTTCGATGACGACAATGAAGCAATCGATGATTTGAAGGCTATCCTGAAAGTCACATATAAACCAGAGGGGCAACCTGAAAAGGTAGTTTACCATGTTCTTAAACTGAATGACAATGACAAGGTGCTGTATAATGTGGTGCGTAACAACACTTATTATATCAATGCCAAGTTATTGAGCCCTGACGTGGCTTATTATGAGACACTCAAGGACGCTATCAATGGAAACGAGTTCGTAAATGCTGATATTGAGGTGGATAGAAGCATCACAGATATCAACGATGAGAATTATACACTGCAGATTCTGTTGCCTAACGAGACTACTTCTATTGTATTCAATACAGAGGATACATATGACTTGGATTTCGCTTTCCGTACAGTTGAAGACGTGACTGTAAGTGGCTCTACTGATCCAGCAGATTTTGAGATTAAGTGGGAGAAAGACCAGACTTTCTGCACCGCTCCTACCTTGTCATATGTTGAGGAAACCAAGCAGTTCCAGATTCATACCAAAGTGATTGATGGTCAACTTTCCGATCAGCTGCAAAGTGAGTGGATTGTGGTGAAACATAAATCTTCTGGTTTGACACGTTACATCCATGTATATGTGATTAACCAGTTCAAGTACCTTGGTAATCCTACTTTGAAGTCTGCAGGGAATAACCGTTATGTTTTGAACTTCAAGATTCCGCCTACGGAAGCGCCAGAAGACGATCCAACTGCACCTATCTATCCAGCTGGTCTGTATCCTATAGATGTGAAGTTCACTACCAACACGCTGAATGCATATAATAATCAGCAGGCAGGTACTGACTATGGTTTGTTCGGCGTTTCAGTAGAGGGAACTCAAAAGCTGACTGTTAGTGGTAATTTTGAGGATGGTTACGCTACTCCTATCTCTTCTACTGCTGCTGCTGCTAGAACTCATTGGTATTATCAGCAGGAGAATAACTGGTGGGACTTCTGGTACACCTATAGCATTAAGAACTATGAGCAGACTAGCAATGGAGAGGTGAACATTTACTTCGATGACGTTAAGAATCACATCCAGTATGCTAATGTAACTGACGTAGGTCTGTTTATGGAGATTAAGTACTTTGGTAAGATATACTCTATGCCAGTAACTAATTAGTAAGCATCCTTAAGATGTAATATAGCAAGCAGGCGGGAGCTTCAAGTTCCCGCCTGCTTATTTTATATATTGGTCGTTTTTGCTGCCAGCAGAACAGAGGAGTCAGAGGGGGCTTTCTTTCTAGCTAAACCTTGCAGCTGCTCGCCGCAATATACACTATTGCATGACACAGTATCTGCTATCACCCGTCGCAGTATCTCCTACGGGTCGTCGGAAGGCTTCCCATCACCCATCGCAGTATCTGTTATAGGGGGATAGGAGATATTGCGGCGACCCATAGCAGGCATTCCTTATACCTCATAGCAGATACTACAGCTAACGGTAGCAGGTATTGCAAAAAAATATCCCCGCCAGTTTGGCGGGGATAATCCATTATTGTGAAATGAGTATTAGCCCATCATTTAGTCTGAGGTTAGTGCATCACTTCCCTGCCCTACGGATCAGGATACTGAAGACAATTACCTCTATGAACAACAAGCCTGCAGGGATAAGCACCCATACAGGGGTCTCGTAAGCCATAGAAAGCAAGAGGCAAATACCCATGATGCCTAAGATGATGTTCATGCCCCTCACCTGCGTGACAGCCAACTTCAGCTGCTTGACGGTGGTGATGCGGGTAGAGGGATTCATCAATCGGGGACGATAGGCAGAGAAGCCCAGCATCAACATCACAAATGTCCAGCAGCCAGTCATGATGAGAAGCGATACAGGGTCTCCTACTTTATCGACCTCACCTGCCAGATTCATGTGCAGCGCCACTTCGTCGCCTGCCGCTTCTCTCCAGAGCACAGCCGCCACTACCCACATGGCAATCAACAAGAGCAGGGCTACAAACTCTAAGATACGGTCGGTCCATGTAACAGGCAGTCGCACGTTGTATATCTCCGACGGCCTTCGCTCGTTAAACAGTCTCTTCCAGTTCATTGTTCTTTTGTTTTTTCAGCCTTCCGCTTTTGCGCAACGCCTCGTTGATAATCCATTGCAGCTGCCCATTGGTGGAACGGAACTCATCGGCCGCCCACGCCTCGATGGCATTCATGGTGGCAGCGTCGACACGCAGCACAAAGCTTTTGGTGGTATTTTCCTTCTTTGACATGCTAAGAGTCGATTAAATGATTAATGATTCAATGTGCCTGCATTGACTACTGGCTGCGCAGCATCATCGCCACAGAGCACTACCATAAGGTTGCTCACCATAGCTGCCTTCTTCTCGTCATCCAGTTCAACAACCTCCTCAGCAGAAAGCTTGTCGAGTGCCATCTTTACCATAGATACGGCACCTTCTACTATCTTCTCACGAGCGGTGATGATAGCAGCTGCCTGCTGACGGCGCAGCATCACTGCAGCAATTTCGGGAGCATATGCCAGGTAGTTGATACGTGCCTCTACTACTTCAATGCCTGCCAATGCCAAGCGCTCGTTCAGTTTGTTCTCCAACTGCTGGTTGATTTCCTCGCCTCCACCACGCAGTGTCAGTTCGTTGTTCCTATCATCAGTATCATCATAAGCATACTGACCAGCTACCTGACGCAAAGCTGCGTCGCTCTGCACCTGTACGAACTGCTCGAGGGCCTTCATGATGCCTGATACGCCAGCAGAAATCTGGTCAGGCTTCACATTGCTCTGCGCCATCGTCTGTGCGTCGATCTCAAACATAGCTTTGTAGGTGTCTTTCAGTTTCCATACCAGCACCAAGCCTATCATGATAGGATTACCTGTCTTGTCGTTCACCTTGATGGGCTGAGCATCCAGGTTCCTGGCACGAAGAGAGAGCTTCTTGGTACTCATGAAAGGATTGATCCAGTAATAGCCTGTCTTGGTAAAGGTACCACGGTACTTGCCGAAGAAGGTCAGCACGCGTGCCTCGTTGGGCTCCAGCATAATAAAGCCTGGCCAAATAAAGAAAGAAAGGATCAGCATCAGCGGACCTGCCAGAATCAGCCACCAGTCGCCATAGCCTATAAACATTACGATAGCGGCAATGCCGGCAATCGTCAGCAACAAGTTAAAGAACAGCATGGCAAAGCCATTGAATGTCACGCCACGAAAAGTAAATTCCTTTGTCTCCATAGTCGTATAGTTTTAGTTTTAGAAATAATATCATTTTGATATCACAAAGATAACAAAACATTTTTCATATCTCCAAATATTTTGAACAAAAAAATAACAAAAAAAATGCAAGCGAACGAAAATGTCGCCTGCACCTTATTTATATATTACCCTTCCGCCCTTCGGACACTTTCCTTTTACATGGGGAGGAGTTTTCTAGCTGCTCCCCTGATTAGGGGCAATTGCGCTCAAACAAGAAGCAATTGGGGAGCGAAGCAACGGAGGCCACGCAGTGGTATCAGCTAGCTTACTGAGGGGTATTCAGCTTATTTACTCGATAATACGTCCTTTAGACTGGTCGCGATCCTTCACTGCAGGAGTCTCAGCTGGATGACCGATAATGATGATATTGATCAACTCAGCATTCTCTGGGAAACCAAAAGTTGTCTTCAGGTAATCCTTTGCCTCCTTGCTGTCGTTGATCATGCGTGCAGGAGCAGCCTGATAGGTAGCACCCAAACCTAATGCATGAGCAGCCAACAGGATGTTCTCACTCAGCAAAGCTGTATCTTCACGATTATAGGCAGTAGCCTTCTCACCCGTCTCAGCTGCGATAAATGCCACTGCAGGAGCGTTGGCAAAAGCGTTCTTGCCATTCAGACGTTCTGCCATACCTTTACCCATCTCTGTGCTGAGCATAAAACCTGACAGGGTGTTGAGCATCTCCTGGTTAGTAACGATGCGTACCTGCCAATCCTGAGCATTCATAGCACTTGGTGCCTGCAAACCAGCCTTTAAGATGGTTTCCAAGTCAGCCTTAGCTACTGGCTCTTCTGTAAACTGACGCACGCTGACGCGTGTCATGATGTTCTCAATTACTACAGCAGCTTTGTCCACTTCAACAGGCTCTTGTGCTGGAGCTGGCTGTTGTCCACAGCTTACCAGTGCCATTACACCGGCAGCGATTGCTAAATACTTTAGTTGTTTCATTTGCTTAATTCTTTTTTTGTTAAACATTTGCATTTCGCTGCAAAGGTAAAAAAAATCATCTATATTTGTAACACAAATCGTGAAATTATGAAGAAAGCTATTATTATAGGGGCCTCATCGGGTATGGGCAGAGAAGTAAGTAAACTCTTACTGAACGATGGATGGCAGATTGGCATAGCTGCTAGGAGAACAGATGCTTTGGAAGAAATAAAAACTTTAAAATCTGATGCGGTGACAACGGCAGCTATTGATGTGATGGCTGACGATGCGCCACAACGCTTGGAGCAGTTGATTGCCAATAATGGTGGCATGGACTTGTTTTTCTTAGCGTCTGGCATTGGTAAGCAGAACCCTAATCTGGACAGCGAAATAGAACTGCGTACAGTTGCTACCAATGGCATGGGCTTCACCCGTATGGTGGATACGGCGTTCAACTGGTTTGCCTCGCATGGAGGTAAAGGACAGATTGCTGTCATCAGCAGCATCGCAGGGGTGAAAGGTCTAGGCATGGCTCCCTCCTACTCTGCTACCAAGACTTTTCAGAACACCTATATCGAAGCCTTACAGCAGTTGGCGAACATGCGTCATCTTGACATCACCTTTACCGATATTCGCCCTGGCTTTGTCAAGACCGACTTGCTGAACGATGGCAAGAACTACCCGCTTTTGATGAATAAGGAGTATGTTTCCCGACAAATATTCAAGGCCATCAAACAGCAACGCAGTGTGAAGATTATCGACTGGCGCTATCGTATCTTGGTATTCTTCTGGCGACTGATTCCCCGATGGCTATGGGTAAGGTTGCCAATCAAAAATTAAGGTTTTTCGCTGAACAAATTGGGGCATTCGCTGAATTTATTTTATAGAATCGGCTGTACGTCTTACTTTTGCAGCAGTGATTTTTTAAGTTAAGACGTATGAGAAACAGATTATTTTATTTAGCAATGATGGCAGTGATAGCTATAGTGGCTACTTGCTGCTCAGTGGAAGACGACAACAACGGCTATCCTTCAATGGAAGACATGATGGGTTATGGTGGACAAATGCAAGGTGGCATGGGTCCTGGTGGAATGGTGCAAAACGACACTAACGGCAACGACTTGCAGGACTTCGACATCAGTCTGGATAGCACACCACTGTCAAGCGACACAGAAACCATCCCGACAGATGAAAACGACGAAAGCTACGAGGACTATGTAGAGCATTCCTCTTTTTCTGAAACAGTAAGCATTGAATATGCTGAAGACAAAGCTACGGTAAGCACACTGCCCGAAGGTGTGGAGGCAACGGTTGACGGTGCTGGAGTTATCATCAATTCCACCATCAAGGGGGTTGCCTATGTACTGAAGGGCAGTAGTTCCAATGGGTATTTCAAGATATATAGCGAGAAGAAATTCCAACTTATTTTGAACGGAGTGTCACTGACCAATCCTAGTGGTGCCCCCATTAATATCCAGAGTGGCAAGCGTGCGTTTGTCACCCTAGCTGATGGCACCAGCAATAGCCTGACAGACGGCACTAGCTACAACACTCCTGATGGTGAGGATGAGAAAGGTACTTTCTTCAGCGAAGGACAACTGGTATTCAACGGCAAGGGTTCATTGGAGGTAACTGGTAACAAGAAGCACGGGATTGTAAGTGATGACTACATCCGCTTCCGTGCTGGCACCAATATCTATATAACAGCTTCTAATGGTCACGGTGTAAAAACTAACGACTATGTAGTAATTGGTGGCGGTATACTGAATATCGAGGTGAGTGGTACGGCAAAGAAGGGTATCAGTACCGATGGCTATGTCTTAGTTTCAGGTGGCCGTACCACCATCCTCACCTCGGGTGATGGCGAATATGACGAAGACGAGAACGATGTATCTGGTGCAGCGGGTATCAAAGCCGACGGTTACTTCCAAATGGATGGCGGTCAGTTGAACATCAAGAGTACAGGAGCAGGAGGTAAAGGCATCAATACAGATGGTGAGATTATCATCAACGATGGCGACATACAGGTCATTACCACAGGCCAGACATTTACCTACAGTAGCAATCTTGACTCAAAAGCAAAAGGTATCAAGAGCGATACGGATGTCACCATCAACGGAGGCACAATAAAGATCAAAACAATGGGTGGTGAAGGCAGTGAAGGACTGGAAGCCAAAGGAGTAATGAACATCAACGATGGCGAGATTGAAATAGCCAGCTATGACGACTGTATCAACTCAGCAGGAGACATGATCATCAGTGGTGGCTATATCTACGCTTTTGCCACTAACAACGATGCCATAGACAGTAATGGAGATCTCTATATTAAAGGTGGTGTAATCGTGGCATTGGGAGCATCAGAAGCTGAATGTGCCATCGATGCAGCAGAAGGCAAGAACCTTTATATAAGCGGCGGTACAGTGATTGGTATTGGTGGCAGCAATGCCTCCTACCCTGCATCCAGCAGCAGTCAGATGTCTGTAGCATTCCAGGCATCTATCTCATCAGGCAATACCATTACAGTGAGTGACGGCAGCAACGCCATTATGAGCTTCACCATGAAGCGCAGCTATCAAAGCGGACTGTATTTGATTTCATCACCCGATTTGGAGGATGGCAGCAGCTACACAGTGTATGCAGGTTCAACCGTCAGTGGCGACAATTGGCATGGCCTTTATACCAATCCTACAGTAAGCAATTTAGGCAACAGTCTGGGTAATGTAACGGCACAGGCTACTGCTGGAGGCAACAGTATGGGTGGCATGCAAGGAGGAAGACCTTAATAGCACTTTCTACATGACATGAATAATACATAAAAGGGGGTTCGCCCCCTTGTTTTTTGCATTGTTGTCAAAAAAATTCTATCTTTGCGCCGTAATAAACAGCAAAGATGAGGAATTGGTTTCAGAAATTTGACAAGCTTCAGATACATGAGAAGTTGCTCTACGTCAGTCTGTGGCTGTTGGTATTCATTGTACCTGTCATTGGTACTTACTACCGCAGTACGGCTCCCGATACCTCCTTCGATTGGTCATTGGTATTCAGGACTTGGAAAGACTATGTGCCTTTCCTTTTTCTGTTTGTTGTACACGACTGGCTGATTGCTCCTTTTTTGGTTAATGACGAAAAGAAAGCCGCATATTTTGGCATTGCAGGTTGTGCCTTGCTGCTGTTTGCTTTCTATATCTGGAACCAGCGACCCAGTTTCGACAGTCCTCCTCCACAGCAGAACGAGGTGCGGACAGACATGCGTCCGTCAATGCCTCCCTTTGCACAAGGTGATGTACCCAATTTCGACAGTGTTCCGCCTCCTCCAAGAGGTGAGATGCAAGACGGTAACCGTCCTCCTGTAAGGCCAGAAGAAAGGCCAGAAGCAGGTAACCGTCCTCCTTTCAAGCCTGATGGCAACATGGATAATCCTCCAGCGATGCGTGAGGATATGCCGCCTATGAGGGAGAAATATACCAAGCTATTAATTGCGGCACTGATGATGGGAGTGAACCTGGGCATCAAGCTCTATTTCAGGCAACGACGAGATGCCAATAATCTGGTGGATATGGCACCCCTATCTAGTGATGTGCCGCAGCCAGCAACTGCTGATGTTCAACCATCTTCATCTGCAACAGTACCCACGGTGGATGAAGACAGTCATATCATCTTTGTCAAGTCAGAGTACCGCATGGTACGCATCGACATCCGCCAGATACGCTACGTAGAGGCGATGAGTGAATATTTGCGCCTTTATCTGGAGGGTGAAGCCAAGCCTATTATTGCCCTGCTCAGTATGAAGCGACTGGAGGAGCGATTGCCGCAGAACTTTATGCGAGTGCACCGTTCTTATATTGTGAACCTGCAAAAAATACAGCAGATAGAACGTGGTCGCATTGTAATGGATAAAGACACATACATCCCCGTGAGCGAGGGATACAAAGAGGCTTTTAACCGTTTCCTCAGCGAGAAATCGCTAGAAAAATAATTTTATTACACATCAACAGCGCATTATTTGAACAATTATGCGTAATTTTGCAGTCAAATAACGAACTTATTATTAATAAAAAAGAATGAAAAAACTGGTTTCAATGCTGTTGGCTGTTGTAGCAGGTTCATGCCTTATCACCATGAGCAGCTGCGATGGCAAGAAATGGACTGAAGAGCAGAAAGGCTCTTACAATCTGGTTATTCAACAGGGTGGACAAACCCTGGGTTATTCTCCTACATCAGGTGTGCAGCTCATCACCGATAAGGGGTATGCTTTCAAAGATCTAAACCGCAATGGTGTACTTGATCCTTACGAAGACTGGCGCCTGGATCCTAAGACTCGTGCACAGAACTTGGCAGAGCAGCTGTCAATCGAAGAGATTGCCGGTTTGATGCTGTACAGTGCACATCAGTCGATTCCTGCAGCTGCTATGGGTGGCCGTGGCGGTGGTGTTACCTATAATGGTAAGCCTTATGCAGAAAGCGGTGCCAAGGCATCAGACCTCTCTGACGCACAGAAAAAGTTCCTGCAGGAAGACAACCTGCGTGCCGTACTCGTTACCCGCGTAGAGAGCCCAGCAATAGCTGCTGAGTGGAACAACAACGTACAGGCTTTCGTGGAAGGCTTGAACCATGGTATCCCTGCCAACAACAGTTCTGACCCTCGTCATGAAACTTCTTCTGACGCTGAGTACAACTATGGTGCTGGTGGTCAGATTTCTTTGTGGCCATCATCTTTGGGTATGGCTGCTACTTTCGACCCTGCTTTGATGAAGAAGTTTGGTTATATCGCAGCTGAGGAGTACCGTGCATTGGGTATCGCTACAGCTCTATCACCACAAGTTGACTTGGCTACCGATCCACGTTGGAGTCGTTTCAGTGGCACCTTTGGTGAAGGCACTAAGTTGGCTACAGATCTGGCTCGTGCATACTGCGATGGTTTCCAGACCTCTCCAGAGGGCTATCGCATCGATGGTGCTTGGGGTTACCAGAGTGTAAACGCCATGGTGAAGCACTGGTATGGTTACGGTGCACAGGAAGGTGGCCGTGACTCTCACTACAACTATGGTAAGTTTGCCGTTTATCCAGGCAACAACCTTGAGGAACACGCAAAGTCATTTACCGAAGGTGCTTTCAAGTTGGAAGACGGTACTGGTATGGCTTCTGCTGTAATGCCAATCTACAGTATTCTGTTCAACCAGGATCCTTCTGGCGAAAACGTTGGTGGTAGCTATAGCAAGTGGATGATCCAGGATCAGCTGCGCGACAAATATAAGTTTGAGGGTGTGGCTTGCACAGACTGGGGCATCACTGGCGACAACAAGGCTGTTGAGGCATTCGACGGCAAGCCTTGGGGTGTTGAGAATTTGAGCGTGGCAGAGCGTCACTATAAGATCCTGCAGGCTGGCGTTGACCAGTTTGGTGGTAACAACGACAAGGGTCCTGTTTTGGAGGCTTATCAGATGTGGGTAAACGACTTTGGCAAGGAAAGTGCTGACGCACGTTTCCAGCAGAGTGCTTATCGCTTGCTGCTGAATGTATTCCGCACTGGTTTATTCGAGAATTCTTACCTCGACCCAGCAACAACTACTGCTACCGTTGGTAAGAGTGAGTTTATGGAGGCTGGCTATGACGCACAGCTGAAATCTGTGGTGATGATTAAGAACCACGGCAACACTCTGCCTATTAAGGATAAGAAGAAAGTATATATTCCTAAACGCCATCAGACTCAGACCCGCGGATTCTTCGGTATGAGCGGTGAGGACAAGTGGGTGGATCCAGTGAACCTCGACCTCGTGAAGAAGTACTTCGACGTGGTGGATAGTCCTGCTCAGGCAGATTTCGCCATCGCTTTCATCCAGGCTCCTAACAGTGGTGTAGGTTATGACGCTGATGACGCTAAGCGTGGTGGTAACGGTTACCTGCCTATTAGCTTGCAGTACAACGACTATACCGCAACCTATGCTCGTGCAACTTCTATTGCGGGTGGCGACCCATTGGAGAAATTCACTAACCGTACTTTCAAAGGAAAGACCGTGAAGACCTCTAACAAGGACGACCTGAAGATTATTCTTGACACCAAAGCAGCTATGGGCAATAAGCCTGTTATCGTAGTGCTGAATACTGGCAAGCCAGTCGTTCCAGCAGAGTTTGAGGGTAAGGCTGATGCTATCCTGATTTCTTTCGGTGTACAGAACCAGGCTATCTTCGACATCATCAGTGGCAAGAACGAGCCTTCTGGTTTGCTGCCAATGCAGATGCCTGCTAACATGATGACGGTTGAACAGCAGAACGAGGATGTTCCTCGCGACATGGTTTGCTACAAGGATGCTGACGGCAATACCTACGACTTCGCTTTCGGTATGAACTGGAGCGGTGTCATCAACGATGCTCGTGTAGCAGCTTATAAATAATTTTTATAACCCGAAAAGCATTTTTCGTCTACTACGGGAGGACGGGCGATCTACTACGGGAGGATTGCTGGTTCTCCCGTAGTAGATTAAAATAGTCTTTTTTCAGTGTGATTCTATATTTGCTTTCAAAAATAAACTATCTTTGCACAATTGATGAATAAGATATGGAATCAATCGAGTTTTTAGGTTTCGGACTTGACGCTTGGATTACATCGCTACGGTGCTGGGTATGTTTATCATACTATTATGCACCAAGCTGCGTTCTGACATAGTGTTCCTCGGTGCCATCGGCATTCTCTACGTAACAGGTGTGCTCAGTGCTTCAGAAGCCTTCTCTGGTTTCAGCAACACTTCTGTTATCATCGTCGGAGTATTGTTTGTAGTGGTAGCTGGCCTCATGAATACAGGTGTGTTACACTGGATAGTTAAGCATTTTCTCGGCCAACCCAACAGCTACTCGAAGACAGTGACACGCTTGATGCTGCCTGTGGCTGTACTCAGTTCATTCCTCAGCAACACCACCGTTGTGGCTCTTTTTGTCAACATCGTCAAGATGTGGGCAAAGAAACTTGGTGTTTCTCCTTCCAAACTGCTTATTCCTTTGAGCTATGCATCAGGCATGGGTGGCGTTTGCACTTTAATTGGTACGCCGCCAAACCTAATTATCAGCGGACTTTACGAGGAGCAGACTGGTCATGAAATGAACATTCTGACTACCACTATTCCTGGCCTGTTCTGCCTTGCTGTGGGCATATTGTCGATTATCGCCTTGCGTAAATTGCTACCTGAACGCAAAGCTCCAGAAAGCGCTTTTGAATCAACGGGCGAATATACTGTAGAGCTACAAGTCCCTTCGGATAACAAGTTCATTGGTCAAACACTGGGCGAAGCTGGTCTGCTTCATGTGAAAGGAGGAAGTCTGATAGAGATTTACCACTTTGACAAAGTGCAGTCACCCGTCTGCGAAGATGAATACATCATGGGGGGCGACCACCTTGTCTTCGCAGGACAGATTGACGAGATACTGGATTTGAAGAAGAGTCACGGACTGGTAAGTGCCAACCACCATGTATTCTCTGTGAAAGATTTGGAAAAGAATCGCAAACTTCGCACTGCTTTCGTCACCTTCGGTAGCAACCTCATCGGCACGCGGTTGGGTAACAATGAATTCGGGAAGAAAAACAACATTACCTTCGTGGCTATAGCACGACATGGGCAACGCATTAACGAACCTCCTACCGATGTGGTACTGCAGGCAGGCGACACATTACTCTTGGAGTTTCCTCCAAATATCAATATGAGCAGCTTGGAAAACGACAGGAACCTCCAGTTCTTCGATTCCGAGGATGTACCCAACATTGGTTCAGGTACCATTGTTTCCACCGCCATTATGATTGCTATGGTGGTTCTCTCAGCACTGGATGTCATGTCGCTACTTCAGTGTGCCTTCCTCGCTGCTGCTGGAATGCTCATTTTCCGTTGCTGCAATGTAGAGCAGGCCATGAAAGCCATCAACTGGGAAATCTTAATGATTTTCGCAGGCAGTGCCGTACTCGGTCTTGCCATACAAAAGACAGGTATTGCGGAGTGGTTGGCCAATGGTATTCTTGACGTATGCGGAACCAACCCGCTCGTTGTTATGACCACCATCTGTTTTGCCGGTACCTTCCTCACTGAATTTATTTCGAACACAGCAGCGGGTGCCATGTTCTTCCCCATCATGTGGGATTCTGCCGAGAAGTTGGGCTATGACCCATTCCCCTTCCTCGTTGCCCTGATGGTGAGCGTAAGCAGTAGCTTTGCTACACCTATTGGTTCTCCTACCCATATGCTGGTATATGCTCCTGGCGGATACCGCTTCAGCGATTTCATGCGAATCGGTTTGTTGATGAACCTCATCATCCTTGCCGCCAATATCTTTATCATAAGCATTGTCTATCCATTGACACCGCTAAAATAAATACAATGTTTTTCAAAAAATGATGGAGAGCACTGCTATCTGCACGAAAATTGAATTGTATTTGTAATAGGAATAAATAAAGCCCTCGCAATTGCAAGGGCTTTATTATGCTTACTCTACCTCGGGAATTTCTATTTGAGAGCCGTAGCGGTGATACTCATTGGCGATTGACTGCTCTTGAATATAGAGTGCCAATTCGATACGTCCATCCTTCACTGGAGCCGAATGAGCGATGTACTTATCATAGTTGGCAGCAGCTTCAAGCAAAACATCTGGAACCTTGGCAGCGATAGTACGCACTCGTCCATAGTTCTTGATGGACTCCAAGAAAGCGGCCATATTCTCTTGCTTCTTTTCACCCTCGAGTTGCTCAAACAATGGGTTAGCAGCATCCATTGACACCATGAGCTGTGTGCCTACTGTCTTAGCGGCCAACTGCACCATCTGCACTTGTTCGAGTGTTTCATCACCAAACAAGCGGAGTACCATGCCGCCATCTACAGGCAGATAGCGGAACACATTCTGCTCGCCACGAATCTTAGGCTGGATATTGCGTGCGTGTTTGAACTCTTTCTCGTACCATTCAGCATACGACTGCTTATAATCAGTTGTAGAGCCTGGCTTGTCAGTGATATGCATAAATTGAGCACAATAGTTAGGACCACCTGCTTTCAATCCAGGACCAAAAGCGGATAACTTCATGCCGCCAAATGGCTGACGGTTCACCACTGCACCAGTGATACCTCTATTAATATAAAGGTTACCTGCCTTGATATGGTTCTTCCAATACTTCTGCTCTTGTTCATCGAGCGACTGCAAGCCTGATGTCAAACCATAATCAAGACTGTTCACCAAGTCCACTGCTTCCTCTAACGTGTCGAATGGCGTAACTGCCAACAACGGAGCAAATAATTCCGTACGGAAAGTATAAGAATCTGGCTTTACATTTATCTTCACCGTAGGTTTGAGGATGTATTTCTTTTCATCCACAAACTCAGGAGCGATAAGCCATTTCTCACCTGGTTCCAAAACACATGCCTTCTCCAACTTTTCGTTGTGGTTGGTAATCATTGGTCCTACAATATTGCCGGCATTCCAAACGCCACCTACCTTGAGCGAGGAAGCACAGTCCTTGAGCTTCTCCATAAACTCAGGATCCTTATATACCGAGCGCTCAACCAACAGGATAGAACAAGCTGAGCACTTCTGACCTGCATTGCCAAAAGCAGAACGACAAGCGTTCATGATGGCATGGTCGCGATCGCCCTTAGCCGAGAGAATCATCACGTTCTTACCGCCTGTCTCAGCTGACAGAGGTGTTGTTGGGTTAGTATGGGCAATGCTCTGCGCCGTCTCAGTACCACCCGTCAGGATAATGTGCTTAATAACTGGTGAAGTTGTGAGCAAAGGAGTAGCTTCTCGGTCTGCTATAATCACCTGCAGCGCCTCCTTAGGAACGCCTGCTTCCCAGAACGCCTTGGCGAAGAGCCAAGCCACAGGAGCAGCAACAGTAGCTGGTTTCAATACACAGGTATTGCCAGATGCCAAAGCTGCCACCACACCACCGCATGGAATAGCGCATGGGAAGTTCCAAGGTGACAAAACTAATACCGTGCCCTTGGCCTTCATCTCAATGTCGTCCAAAGCAGCATATTTCTTCATCGTAGTGGTGTAGAAGCGACAATAGTCGATGCCTTCTGACACTTCCACGTCGGCCTCTTCCACTGTCTTGCCCGTAATGGCACACATCGAACCAATCAGGTCGCCACGCATCTGCCCCATGATATTCGCAGCTTTGTACATAATGCGATGGCGCTCCTCGATGGTAGTATTCCTCCATCCACCGGCATCTTTCTCAGCGATGTCCAATATTTGCTCTACCTGCACTTTGTTGGCACGAGACATCTCACAAACTATGACATCACCATCCTGACTACGGTCAAAATAGCTTACCTTATCATCATTATACACTAACGTATCGCCTATCTGTGTAGGCAGGGTATCACCAGGCTTCCAATCGCCCCACCCTGCTTTCTCGTAGTTCATCTTGCCGGTAGATTTCCACTTATCGAAAATCTTCTCCACCCACTGCTGATTGCAGAAGCGGTCGAAATCGGTATCAGGCTCGTTGATCATTTCATCCTGAGGTTCCTGTCCGATATAAGGCTTATTGCGGTCCTGCGTACGAGTAGGAATATGGGTGATGGTATCCTTCATATTATACGCGTTGATAAACTGCTGCTGCAACTCCTTCCACTCCGGGGTATCAGGCTTCAACGAGAACGAATGTGTCAGGAAGTTGTCGGGAGCCGTATTTTCATCCATTCGGCGTACCAAATATGAGATGGCATTCAAGAAGTGCTCTTTCTTCACCACTGGCGTATAAAGAATCACATGGTTGCCCAACTTTTGCTGTGCTCTCCAAACATGGTTGGCCATGCCCTCCAGCATTTCGAAACAGAAGCAATCCTTAGGTGTCTGATACATTTGGGTAAGCAAATAAGCATAAGAGATAGTGAAGAGATTGTGTGATGCCATACCAATGTGCAACACCTTCGCATTCTCTGGCTTCAAGCCACGCTCAATCAGGTGCAGATAGTTGGCATCCACCTCAGTCTTGTTAGGACGCACAGGATTTGGCCAGCCGCGCAAGTCGCTCACGATGTTTTCCATATCGAGATTACAACCCTTCACGATGCGCATCTTAATGGGGGAACCTCCAGCAGCCACACGTGCCTTGGCAAACTCCAATAGTTCACTTTGGAAGTCCCAGGCATCAGGCAGATACGACTGAACTACGATACCTGCTTCATAGTTCTTAAATTGTGGCAATGACAAGACATCTTTAAACAACTTCATGGTCAAGTGAGCATCCTTGTACTCCTCCATATCCAGGTTGATGAACTTTGGTCTAGTCACTCCATCTGCATCGGTATAAGGATAGTCGATGGCCGTTTGATACAGCTCTGACATACGGCGTATCAGTTCAGGAAAGCACTCTTTGTAATTCAAGGCATGGGTCTGTGCATAGATACCCGAAATCTTTACAGAGATATAGTTGATGTCTGGTTCTTTCAGCGCTTCCAGATAAGAGTAGTAACGTTTGTCGGCCTCACCATCGCCCAGCACCACCTCACCCAAGAGGTTGACATTCTGGCCGATATTCTGCTGGAAGCGGGTGGCCAAGTGTTGTGTCAAGTGTGGACGCGCTGCATCGATAATCACACGACTGGTATCCCTGCGCAATCGCCACTTGATGATGGGTACAGCCACCCAGTTGAACAAAGGTTTGTAGGCAAAGCCTTGGTACATCTTGAAGAGCAGGCGATCGCCCGTACCCAGGAACTTCGGAATTCCGTACTGGTCAATCAGTTCCTTCACACGCAAAGCCAGTTTTTGGGTATCTCTCACCTGACTGGTCTCATCAAGCATACGCACCATGAACTTCTTGTCGTTGGGCGTAGTCACCATCGTACCATACATGTGTTGCTCATTCTTCTCGGTCTTGGTCAATCCCGAGTAACTCTCGTCGTACAGCTTTCTCATCCATGAGAAAACCTCCTCTACGGTAGGCATTTTCTGTTCGGTCATAGATTTAAAGGTTAGTTTGGTTACTTATTGCTTTATGCTTCAAATGTACTGCATTTTTTTTGCATAACCATGAATTATTGAAGATATTTTTGAGATTGCTATATCCGCCAACCCAATCCCCTATCCTATATATATAAATAAGGTATCGAAAAAAGTTTGAAAATATTTACGAAATAATTTGGTTTATTTTATAAACTTATTTACATTTGCAGTGTGATTAAATTTTAAGTGTATGAAAAAGGTTATTATCATCGTCGTAGTAGTAGTGCTGGCTGCCTTGGGATTGTTCCTGTATGGAGGCTACCAGATGTTCAAAAACGAGATTGCTGCTATGCAGTCGGTTGAGGAGGTTCGTAATGGTGTGTATACCCTCAGTTACAACGGGGATTACGGATTCAGGGGATTCCTGGAACAGGGCGGTGCCAAGACAGATGCGGAAATGGCGACTTATATCGCCGGCTTCCTTTCTCATGGTTATTACAAACCGCAAGTGACTACGCCTGAGGGGGGATGCACGACCGTTAGCGGAGGGCATGTCTTTGCCCGTAACTTCGACTGGGAACCGGTAGGTAATAAAATCATCCTGCACACGAATCCTGATGATGGCTATGCATCTATCGCCACCAGCAACTTATCGTTCCTGGGATTTGGCGAAGACTGGAAACCGCAGAGCATGCAGGAGAAGTTTATGGCGATGGCAGCGGTGTATGTACCTCTCGATGGTATGAATGAAAAAGGATTATGTGTTGCCGACTTGATTGAGATTGATGGTGACACGGACGTGCCAGACACAGAGAAGCCTGACCTGACGATTGTAGGTGCTATCCGACTGGTATTAGATTATGCTGCTGATGTGGAAGAGGCCATCGGGCTATTGTCACAGTACGATGTATTCCCATCGGTCAGCCGTATGCATCATC
>JAEEGL012723677.1_pt1 | contig 26480 bp, 21 predicted proteins | sample 9134231 | NCBI WGS metagenome assembly JAEEGL01 (sample SAMN16246548, study PRJNA631951) | gut metagenome | biome: gut microbiome; feature: rumen; material: fiber-attached | host: Bos | place: Iran: Karaj | collected 2018-10 | reverse complement strand
GACTTCCAGGACCGCAACAATAACGAACTTGTCGCCATCTACGGCAACTTCGTCAACCGCGCCCTGCAACTCACCAAGAAATACTGGGGCGGCGTGGTGCCTGAATGCGGTGAACTGACAGATGTTGACCGTGCCGCCCTTGAGGAATTCAAGGATGTGAAAAAGAATTTGGAGGGTCTGCTGGATGTCTTCAAGTTCCGCGAAGCCCAGAAAGAAGCCATGAATCTGGCCCGCATCGGCAACCGCTACATCACAGAGTGCGAACCCTGGAAGGTATGGAAGACCGACCCGAAACGTGTGGAGACCATCCTCTACATCTCTTTGCAGCTGGTGGCCAACCTCGCCATCGCCTTTGAACCCTTCCTGCCCTTCAGCAGCAAACGGCTCAGGGAGATGCTCAACATCGATCGTTTTGAATGGAACCAACTCGGCAGCACCGATATCCTGCAACCTGGACATCAGTTGGCTGAGCCTGCCTTGCTCTTTGAGAAGATCGAGGATGAGGTGATCGCCGCACAGCTCCAGAAGTTGGAAGACACCAAGAAAGCCAACGAGGCCGCCAACTACAAGGCCAAGGAGATCAAGCCCGTCATTGACTTCTCCGATTTTGAGAAACTTGACATCCGTGTGGGACGCGTGAAGAACTGCGAGAAAGTGAAAAAGGCCAACAAACTGCTGAAGTTCACTCTCGACGACGGCAGCGGTACCGACCGCACCATCGTGAGCGGCATCGCCAAGTTCTATGCCCCCGAGGAACTGATCGGGAAAGACCTGCTCTTCATCGCCAACCTCGCACCCCGCAAACTGATGGGTATCGAGAGCCAAGGCATGATCCTCTCGGCAGAGAATTTCGACGGCGACCTGAGTGTCACCACCATCCTGCGCGAGGTGAAACCCGGCAGCCAAGTGTGCTAAATCATAACATAATGTGATCAAATACGTAGAGACGCCACAGTGTGACGTCTCTACAATCATTTCACATATTTCTTCCCGTCCTGGATATACACACCCTTTTCGAGTGGTGATGCCAGGCGGCGGCCCTGAAGGTCGTGGATGGAAGGGGTTTTCGTGATCGAGGAATTGATGGTATTACGGAGAGACAGTTCCTGACAATCTCCACTTTGGTAAATGGGTTCCCCGTCCAAACCGTCCTTGCTGAAAGACTCCATACCGATTGCCGAAGAACCTCCGACGTCGGTGGTCTGGTTCTGGTAGCCGAACACGCCCAACGGGGAGTTGATGCAACCAATTCCCTCGATGATGACCAGTCCGTTGGTCAGCACCATCGTCTTCCTCTCAATTCCGTCACGGGACGTCATCGTCCCAGTCTCCTTCACATACACTTCACCCCTGCATGGGTATTGGTCACCTGTTTCGAGCGTGAAGTCATACAGCAGTACCGACTCGGGAGGTATGCCGAGATGGGTATAAGGTTCTCTGATATTGGGGAACAGGCGCTGGATATAATTCTGGTAATTAGGTTGAACGACGTAGACTTTTCCCCGACGCTCATAAAGCTTCATCTCCATGCTATCCGGGGCGGCGGATTCCTCATCGCTCCTGTAGATTGCCACGTCAAAGGTGGTGAACCTGCTTCTCTGCTCGTTTGACCGCATGATCATTGACTGTTCCATTCCCGTCCTGACAACAACCTCCTTTGAGTAAGCCGTGCCTTCGCCGGACAGGGAACACACGAAGGAGGGATCATACGACAGCATCCGCTTGTCGTATGCTGTGACGGTGTCGGTGAACAGGCTGTAGTCGTAGAGCGTCTTCCCCTCGTACTGGCAATCCAGGAAACGGTAGCCGTCATCCGATAGTTCGTAGGGAAAACAAAGAACTCCCCAATCACTGCCCATGCCCTCTATCCATTGCCCGGTGAACACCCCTCTCTGTGTGTCCAGGGTGTCTGTCAGGTTCCTGAAGGTCAACCGCCTGAGCACGTTTCCCCTGAGCGAGACACTATCAACGTTTGTCACCTCAAGAAGGCGTACAGGTGAGCGGCCCCATCGGATGGTGTCGCCCGTGCTCGCTGTAAAATCAAAGTAGATAGTGAAAGACTCGTTGGTATTATCCCATGCATACACTTTTCCTTCTTCCTCATAGAAAATACCATCATCCTTCTTCTTTTTCGACGTTGTGATGAAATTAACATACTCATGACTGATGACATGGCATTCTTTTCCACCTAGAACGGTGTCTCTGTCCAAGAAATAGGAACCTTTAAACTTCATGTCCTTCACATGTGCGAGATTCCATGTCTTGCCTTCCACCAGTAGGGTCTTATAATAGTTCTGAGCCCTGGTGGAAAGGGATATCAAAACCAGAAGTATTAGCAATTTCCTCATGATGTATAGATTATAAACTCAAGAATGTTCACAAATAAAACGAAATTCTGCCCGTTTCCGGAAAAAAGACAGCCTTTTTGTGCAAAGATAACGAAATTTCCCCTACATTTTTGTCTTTTCCCCTCTTTTTTCATGGATTAGCAGACAGTTGGACCGGCTGAGTCCATCAAAGAATAGTGCAGCCCATGCATCAGTATAGGCAGCGTTTATTAATCCCTCCTCATGATCGTTCCCCTGTCTATCTGGAGTGAGGCATCGAGTGGAACTGTGAAAGGATTGTTCTTAAAAGGTATGACCTTTCCTCCGTTTGTTATGTTCAATCTGCCGCCATTCGCCAGATCCATATCCGCGAAAATAACGTTGCATCCATCGATATTGACTGTTCCCCCGTCATGGACAATGAGCTTCGCCCCATGATGAAAATAGACGTTGCTGGTCATAGTCAAGGTTGCATCACGATGGACTATCACGTTATGGCAAAAGACCGTGTCTGCCGTGATTGTCTGTGTAGAGTAAATGTGGGTGACCCCATCGCCACTCGGATTGACAGGGACAATGTTCCCGTATTGGTCCATCGGTCCCAGAAGGATGTTGGAGTCATCCCCGTCAGGCTCATCCGGCACCCACCAGGGACAATTGTTCGGCTTCGACCCAATTCCCCAGAAATAATACCCGTCACCGTCAGCATCCTCGCACACCACATCATCCTCGTCATAAAGACTGCTGTATATGGATCCGCTCAAGGAATGAAGCTGGTAAATGTCCGATATGTCTGTGAAAATGTAACCATATCCATTTGTTCCCCAGCTTGTTCCCCAGCTGTTTTTTACCAACCAGGCGTTAACTCCGACACATTGCGGATAGTCCGTGCTGTTAATAATCACACCTTCACGTACAGGGTCAATGTCAGGAGGACCATCTATATATTTACAAAATATAGTGTCTCCATCTTCTAATACTTTAAACCCCACAAGGGTCATGACATGTGAAAGTAGGTATGAAGTCATAGTAATCGGAGCTTTCATGACATGGCTTTTGATAGAGTCCTCACCTAAGTTGGCAATATAGTCAAAGTCGTCAAATTGTATGATATCGTCCGGATTTTGACATTTCAGGGAACAGTCAGCGGCATAACCCATATAGTGGAAACAGGATTCTTTCACCAGACCATTGCTCTTCACGTATTGGAGGGCCGCTCCGGGGTCGCCATTACCACAACCATAGACCCCGTTGCATGAAATGATTTCCTGCTCGGACAGGTCGTAGTTGACGGGGCGGTTGTAATACAGGTTGAAATAGGCTTCTATCACGCCCACGGCGGCAAAGGACCAGCATGAGGCACATGTGTTCTGGTCCTTAATGCTGGTCAGCCAGTTCTTCCCGTGGCGGTTCCTCCAGTCCCACTCTCTCACGTATTGGCTCGAGTCATTGCGCAGGACCGACTGCCTCAGCTGGTCCTGCATTCCTGGCATGATGAAAACGCCATAGGAATAGTAGTCAAAACCATATAGGAAGGGCACGTCTCCTCCGAACATGCTTTTCTTCTCCTCAAAACTGTACTCCGTAATATGGTTGCTTGCTGCCCTCCATGGTATTTTCTGCCTGACCAGGTTTTCGTTCAGCTTCTTTGCGACCTGACTGCACTGTTCCTTCCGGATGGTATTGACGTTTGCCTCCTTGGACTGGCCTGATCCGTATGAGACAGAGCTCAGATACATTGTCGCATCCTTAATCCTGATGACCAAATCCTTCGGCAGGACGCTTTTGTCCAGCAGGGCCGTTTCCAGGGCAATGTCATTGAAGACAACTTGACCGGATCCAGCCAGCAAAGGATAGTTCTCGTAAATAAGATGCTCGTAATTGTAATTGTCCCTCAGGAGAATCCTGACGCAACTCTTCTCATTCAGGAAAGAGCAATTGCCGCTCACAAGCAGGGTTGTCACTTCCCTGTCTGTTTCCAGAGCAATGACTGTGTCTTTCTGGATACTTGCACGAATCGGTTTCTTTTCATCTGCCACGTCCGAGGTAAAACATCTCCCGTCATATTGCCCCCATGAAACATAAGGCATGAACAATAGAAGGAAAGAAAAAGACCATCTGGCAAGATATGCTGATGCTATATTGTTTCTCATAATGATGGTCTTTCTGATTTTTTTGGCATCATATCATTCCGCCACGATCATCCTCTTTGTGTCGATGTCATGACCGGCGACGACGAGCGAGTAGAGGTACATGCCAGGCTCGAGGCCTGAGAGCGAAACCGTCACGCTGCCCAGGGATGGTGTAACAGGAACCTGGCGGAGGAGCGTACCCTGAAGGTTGAGGATGTAGATATGGGAGTCGGTCACCGTGGAGGGTAGCTTATAGCGGATAACTGTCTGTGTGCTGGAGGGATTGGGCGTGTTTTGATAGAGCGCGCACTGCTCAAGAAGGCTCTGGTGCGTACTGCTTTCATCATTGCTGGAGTCAGAGCCCACGTGTTGGCCTTCGCTCTCTCCGCGCAGTCGGCTCACCTCGCGTTGAAGTTCCTGCACAGAGCAGATCAGCATCGGGACGAGTTCCATGTAGTTCACGGCAAGATAGCCATCCTGACCTTCCTCAACAAGGTCAGGGAACAGAGCCTGGAGCTCCTGGGCGGACACGCCGTAGCGGGTCTTGCGGTTCCTTTCGTCCTGTTCTGTATCGGCTTTCGCCGTATCTCCCACTTCCTGGTTGATGTCCTTTAGCTTGTAGGAGATCACATGCACGTCCATTAGGCGGGAGTGGATGTCATGACGGCTGTCCCCGTCGCCCACATACCGTACATCGTCCTTCAGGCGGATGTCGGAAGGAGTGTTTAGATTGGTAATGGTAGCTGTTCCCGTAATTCTCACGTCCCCTTGGAAGTATCCCGCATACTGTCCCGAGACAATGGTCCCGTAGGGTTGGTTGACAGCTCCATATACTCCTGCACCGTTGGCCGTGCCTAGAAGAGTGCCCAATACTCCGTAGTTGTAGCCAGATGTGCAGTTGCCGGCGGCACCCATCACGCCGAAAGAGCGCCCCGAGGACATGGCTGTCGCACTGTAGCTTGATGCCATAAGGCCATAGTTGTATCTGTTGGCTACAGGTGGATTATATGAAACCGTTGCCACATTCTCCCTTGGTCCTGTTGGCAGGGCTATCTGGAAGTTTGGCGCATCACCTATGGTTAGACGAGACCCCTTCATCAGTGTGTCACGGTCGATGGTAACACTGCCGTCACTATATACTTTCAATTGGGCAAACATGGACGCTGAGAAAATCATCAACATCAAAGTAGTAATTGTTATTTTGGCTTTCATGATTGTTATAGATATAAATTGTAATACTTCAAAATCTTTAGTATGGTGTTTTAATGTTAGTAGGTAAGCCACTTGTGGTGACGTTAGCTTAAGAAGCTGGCATAGTCTGCCCTTCTGCCAAGGCAGTGGGCAGACATTTGGTAAAGATCAAATCATTATTGTATGATATCGAGATGCATATACTTTTAGAGATTGACCATCCCATAGAAATAGTAATTCTCCGTGCACAAACGGATTTCATAAGCACCTGTAATAGTGTCTGGTATGACCACTTGAGCGGCTGTATCACTGACATAAGTGGTGTAGATCAAAACATCTGATTCATCATACAATTCCAACGTAAAGGACTCATGATTCCCTTCAAAATAAATGGTATGGCCATCAATACTAACTTCCGGGAATGGGATAAGGGAACGCTCGGGTTCATTATGACCCGACGAGGGATTGTCCCAAGTAAGGTTGAGAACGATTGGGAAACCAAAAACAGGATCCGCAACTGCAAAATTGGCAAAAACAAATGCTGACATCAGCACGAGTGAAATAACAACTTTTCTCATATTTCTCTTTTTTGGGTTAATGTGTGGGCAAAAATAAAAGAATATACCATATTAACCAAAGAAAAGTATTTCACATAATTCACGTTTTTGCAATACGCTGATAATGAATAAAATACAAGGATGGCAAAAGAAGTGATGAAGAAGAAAGGGTGAGTGTACCCTTTCTCCTAATTATAACTTTGAAATACAATTGTTCAAATCCGAAGCGCTTCCTTCCTGACCAAAAAGACGCTTCAGCAACCGTTTTTTCTGATTTGACAGTGCCTGTGGGGATATGCCCAGCAAAATGGAGATTTCGGAGGCAGAAAATCCAAGCCGGATAAACGTGCATATACACTCCTCACGCAACTCCATCTTATACGCCATACCATTCAGTTTGGCCACAAACACCGGATCTCCGCTCAATACACCCTTCCTGAGGTTCTGCAATTGTTGATATCCCGCTTTCTCCTGTTTGATGGCCAACCGATGAAACTCGTCTATCATTTTCATCAAAATTCGCTGTTCATCCTCATCCAACTGCAAAGGGATGGCATCGTATACCTCCACCTGCTTGCTCAGACGCGCTATCATCTCCTCCTTTTTGCTCAGCAGCGCACCAAGGTCATCTTTGGCCGACTTCATCAGAGATAAATCATCACAGGCCTGTCTGTGAGCCTCAAGCAAGCTTTGATATTCGGCAATCTGTCTGAGCTGCTGATGTTTGGTTTTCTCTTTTTGTTTTTCGTACCAATAATATCCTATGCCAAGAAGGATCAACATTCCCACCACCATCGCTACAATGACATGGTTACGGTGCCGCACCCTGGCCTGGTTTTCCTGTGACTCACGCTGCGTGCGCTCATACCTATACTGCGACTGCATCTTCTCCACAACCTCCTGATGGCTGAATAGATTGGAAGAGTCGTTGAACACGTTGTAAAGACGAGCATATTTCACCATCGAATCTGCCTGATGTTTCTCTTGATAGACATTCATCAACCCTTTATACACCATTTCCATCAAGTATGTGTCATCACCTGCAGCATCACCCAACAATCTGAACCATTTCTCAGCAGCATTCACGTCTCCTTTAGCGATTGCGTACATTCCTTCATACGCTCTGTAAATGACCCATGGCCAGTCGATGCTATCATCCTTCAGATTTACTTGGTCTCTGACATAGCACAGATAGCGGTGGGCACGGGCTGTGTCATTCTGATTGAGAGCCATCAGTAGAGCCGAACTCAGCGAACGTGCAGCTTTAGAAGGTTCTCCAGCCTTTATCAGTTGTTGGTGCACATATTCCGACCGTCGGATGACCTCTTCGTAATTCCCCATCTCATAATAGGAAATCAAAGATTGCTCCTGGATATTCAATGCCAGTAGCGTGTCAAGGGCGAGTAGGGCATAATGGACACCATTCCCGAAACAGTCAATAGCCTCAGATGGCAGGTACTGATTGTTGAAAAGGGTTCCCATCTGGACATAGACCTTGGCAAGTTGCCTGAAATCACAATTCCGGTCAGTCGTATCAGCACATGCAACAGCATTCTGGAACGACTGCAGGGAAGCAGGGATTTCGCCCATGTCACGATAGACGCTGCCCAACAAGTAATGGGCCGTCATCCGATCAGCGGGTGATCCATGCCGGTCATAATAAGCCACCACCTCTTTCATCATACTATCAGAAGTGAAGGGGATATAGGCTTTGTTCTGTGCTTGGGCATGAAGCAACTCCCATCTCATGTGTGTGGCTTTGTCCATCAGCTCAACATCACTTCGGAGATTGTCAAGAATCAATAAAGCGGAGTCAGGTGCTTCGTTTATGAAGCCTTGTACCTGCCGCAGGGTAGTCTCATGCCGCCTCTGATCACCACAGGATGCGATGATCACCATCAGAATAGCAGAACACAGCAGTTGTCTCATCAAACTCTTATATAAACAGAACAATTATTACAACTGCATCCAAGTACAGGAAACACATGTCAAAGCCATTCCCAAAGCCATCAAGGAATACAAGGCTCTTTTTGCAAATGATTTTATCATAGCTGGTATTGATTGGTCTTGTTTGATGATTTGACAATCTCAAATTTACTTGTTTCGTGCAAAAGTAAATAAAAAAACTGATTATCCTACTGAAAACGAGCCTCTTCCACCTTGCAAAAGATTTAAAAAATGTTAACCAAGAAAACAATCAAGGATTTTTGGTATTAAATTTGTAGAGTTTATATTCATACTTTAAATTAAATTCGGATATGAAGCCCAGATGGAACGATGAATATTGGCTTTTGTTGATGCAAATCTACATCAAGAAACCAGCCGGAGTGAAACCCATTTATTCACGCGACATGGTGAATCTGGCACTTGAACTCCACCTTCCGCCCAAATACCTCTACCGCAAGATGTTCAGTCTGAGGAGTCTCGAGACCCCCCGTCTGGAACGGTTGTGGAACACTTACGCCAAAAGTCCCAGGAAACTGGCCAAGGGCGTCAACCTGCTCCGGCGGATGCATGGGTTCAACAATGCCGACCTTTTCTATGAAGGCGTGGAGGTCAACGAATCGTTTGAAACGGACTTCAAGCCCCTGCCCGAATGTCCCCAGCTCACCCCCATGATGCTGGTCATCATCCTTGACCTGTATTTCAGGCTGACCCCCAACACGATGGTGGCGTCCACTCCGGAAATCATCGACATGGCCAAAAAAATGAGCGTCACCCCCCAGTTGATCGTCGATGCGATGATCGCATTCCAGCATTGTGACCCTTACCTGAGGAAAAAGGACACCCCCGACCAACCCCTGAGCAAACCATGCAAGGCCATCTGGCAGCGCTACGGCAACAACGACCCCAGCGAACTCGCCTCCTATGCCGCGCAACTCATCGAATACTTCAAGTGACATGGCCAAACAAACACTAAAACAAGGCGCGAGACAGACACAGCGGCAGAGGCTCACCCCCCTGCAACTGCTCATCGGACAGATGATCGAGAAGCCCATCGACCAATTGACGGAATACGTCAACCAACAACTGATCGACAATCCCGCCCTGGAGGCCAAGTCCAGCGAGGATGGGGAATGGGACGACTCGCCGGCAGACGAAAGCCTCCCCGATCCATTGCAGGACACGGGCCGAGACGACTATGATGACCATTATGACGAGGAGCGCATCCCCATGCAGGAACAGACACCCCGTCAGGACCCGTCGGACAGCGTGTCGTTCTACGACAAGCTGAAAGAGCAAATGGGTGAGACCGAACTCGATGACCGACAGCGGCATATCATGGAATACCTTATTGGTTCGCTCGACAACGACGGTCTGCTGCGCAAGGACATCGAGGCGATCAGCGACGAGATGGCCATCTACCATAACTTCGATGCCTCGACAGAGGAAATCGAAGAGGTGCTCCAGCTACTCCAACAATTCGACCCGCCAGGGGTAGGCGCGCAAAACGTGCAGCAATGCCTCCTCCTCCAAGTCAGGCGAAGGAAAGAGGGATGGATGAAAGATGTCTTGACCAAAATCATCGACAACTATTTTGATGACTTGCTCAAAAACCATTGGAAAAAGATCCAGCGCTCCCTGCACCTCGATGATGAGGAAAAAGAAGCCGTGAGAAATGAGATCCGCAAGCTCAACCCCAAGCCAGGAGCAGCTCTCGGCGAGGTGCAAGGTATCAATATCCACCAGATCACTCCCGACTTCGTCGTCGAGACCAATGAGGATGGAGAGGTGACCTTCACCCTGAAGCGAGGCCGGTTGCCCGACCTTGAGGTATCGGAAGCCTACATGGAAACCGTCAACAGCATCAAGAACCTCTCGCGCAAGGACAAGGAAGTGCTGCCCATGCTCAAGAAAGACATGGACAATGCCAAGATGCTCATCGATGCCCTGCTCCAACGGCAGGTGACCCTCACCAAGACCATGGCGGCCATCATCCGCCGACAGAAGAAATTCTTCCTCGATGGCGACGAGGCCGACCTCACCCCCATGACCCTCAAGGACGTGGCTACTGACACGGGGCTCGACATCTCGACCATCTCGCGTGTGACCAATGAGAAATACGCCCAGACCCAATGGGGCATCTTCCGGCTCCGGTTCTTCTTCAGCGACCGCTACGACAACGACGGCGACGAGGTCTCGACCCGGAAAATCAAAAGCGCACTCAAAGACATCATCGACCACGAGGACAAGAGCCACCCGCTCACCGACATGCAGTTGGAACAAGAAATCAAGAAGCGTGGGTTCCAGACCAAACGGCGCACGATCGTGAAATACCGCGAACAGATGAACATACCCAAATCAACCCTGAGACGACAATGAGAGAAAAAGACATCATCCTGATGGCACGTATCCTGAGCGCCATCTTCTCACCCTTCTACCTGCCTGTGCTGGGACTGGTCGCGCTGTTCCTGTTCAGCTACCTGAGTTTCCTGCAATGGCCGGCCAAACTCTACATCTTCATCATCGTCTATACGCTCACCATCCTGCTGCCCACCACGCTCATCCGCATCTACAGGCATTACCAGGGATGGAACCTGACCGAGATCGGACACAAGGACAAGAGGATCATCCCCTATATGATCTCCATCCTCTGCTATATCTTCTGCTACTGGATGCTCAGCGCCAACCACATCCCCTACTCCATCGGGAGCATCGTAGTGGCCGCGCTGATGATACAGATGGTCTGCGCCCTCATCAACATCAAATGGAAAATCTCCACCCACTCCGCCGGCATCGGCGGCGTGGCCGGCGCTCTCATCGCATTCGCCGAAATCTTCGCCTTCAACCCCGTATGGTGGCTCTGCCTCGTACTGCTGCTCGCCGGACTGGTGGGCACCAGCCGCATGATCCTCCGCCAGCATACCCTGGCCCAGGTGGTCTGCGGATTCTTCGTCGGCATGGTATGCTCCTTCATCGCCGTACTGTTTATCTGAACCACACAACCAAACACAAAATATGAAACCCATCGTAAGCATCATCATGGGCAGCACCAGCGACCTGCCCGTCATGGAAAAAGCCATGAAACAGCTGGAAGACCTGCAGATACCTTTTGAGGTGAACGCCCTCTCGGCCCACCGCACACCCGACGCCGTGGAACAGTTTGCCAAGGAGGCACAACCACGGGGCATCAAGGTCATCATCGCCGCCGCCGGCATGGCCGCCGCCCTGCCTGGCGTGATCGCCGCATCCACCAGCGTGCCCGTCATCGGCGTACCCATCAAGGGCATGCTCGACGGCCTCGATGCCATGCTGAGCATCATCCAGATGCCGCCGGGCATCCCCGTAGCCACCGTTGGCGTCAATGCCGCACAGAACGCCGCCATCCTGGCCGCACAGTTCATCGCCCTGGGCGATGACGACGTGGCACGGAGAGTGCAACAATACAAGGCCAGTCTGGGAGAGAAAATCAAGAAGGCCAACGAGCAGTTGGCCGAAATCAAGGACTACCAATACAAAACCAACTGAGATGACCGACCTCTTCAACTACCACCGCCGCACCGCCTCCACGACCCGGGTGGGTGACAAGCCCATGGGCACCGGATACCCCATCCGCGTGCAGTCGATGGCCACGGTTTCGACCAACGATACCGAGGGATGCGTGGCCCAAGCCCGCCGCATCATCGACGCCGGAGGCGAATATGTGAGATTCACCACACAAGGCAAGCGGGAGGCGGAGAACATGCGCAACATCAACGCCGGACTGCGCTCCGAAGGCATCACCACGCCGCTGGTGGCCGACGTCCACTTCAATGCCAAGGTGGCTGAGGTGGCCGCCCTCTACTGCGAGAAGGTGCGCATCAACCCCGGCAACTATGTCGATCCGGCCCGCACCTTCAAGCACCTCGAGTATTCCGATGAGGAGTATGCACAGGAACTGCTGAAAATCGAAGACCGTCTCTTGCCCCTTCTTCAGATCTGCCGCGAGCACCACACCGCCCTGCGCATCGGCGTCAACCACGGTTCTCTCTCCGACCGCATCATGTCGCGCTACGGCGACACGCCAGAGGGTATCGTCGAGAGTTGTATGGAATTTCTCAGGATCTGCAAGCGTGAGCACTTCGACGACGTGGTCATCTCCATCAAGGCTTCCAACACCGTGGTGATGGTGCGGTCGATGCGACTGCTCATCGATCAGATGGACAAGGAAGACATGCACTACCCGCTGCATCTCGGCGTGACCGAGGCCGGCGAGGGTGAAGACGGACGTATCAAGAGCGCCGTGGGCATCGGTGCCCTGCTCGCCGACGGCATCGGCGACACCATCCGCGTGTCGCTCAGCGAAGAACCTGAGTGCGAGATTCCCGTGGCGCGCCATCTCGTCGATTATGTCACCCGCCGCGAGGGTCATCCCCTGATACCAGGCAAGGTTTTTGAGGGTTTCGACTACCTGAGACCCGAGCGTCGCCCCACGGTCGCCGTGGAGAACATCGGCGGCACGCAGGTGCCCGTCGTCATCATCAACGGCACCGGGAAAGAGACCTTTGAGGGAGACCTGCGCCCCGACTTCATCTATACGGGCACTCAAGTGCCGGAGACGACCGACGGAGAACAGCGGTATATCGTCGATTTCAACGTCTATGACGGCAGGCCCGGCACCTGTCCCATCTTCCCCTACAATGCCATGCCGTGGATCGGCAGTGTCGAGGCACCGCTGAAGTTCCTCGTCCTGCCCTACGGGACACCGATGGAGGAATACCAGGCTTGTCTGAAGGTGCATCCAGAAGTAGTGGTAGTCAGCGTGAGCCGCCATGCCAACCGGTTGGGCGAGCAACGCGCGCTGGTGCACGAGATGATGTCTGCCGGACTTGAAAACCCTGTGGTCTTCTGTCAGGCATATACCCATACGAAGGAAGAGAAAGGAGATTTGCAGATTGAGGCAGCAGCCGACATGGGTGCGCTGATGATCGACGGACTCACCGACGGTCTATGGCTGATGAACGAAGGAGACATCAGTGCGGGCGACCTGGCCGCCACCGCCTTCGGCATCCTGCAGGCCGCCCGTCTGCGCACCAGCAAGACCGAATACATCAGTTGTCCGGGATGCGGCCGCACGCTCTACGACCTGCAATCCACCATAGCCCGCATCAAGGAAGCCACCCGCCACTTGAAAGGACTCAAGATCGGCATCATGGGCTGCATCGTCAATGGTCCCGGTGAGATGGCCGACGCCGACTATGGATATGTGGGGGCTGGTCCAGGCAAGATCTCCCTCTACCGGAATAAAGTGTGCGTAGAAAAGAACATTCCTGAGGAAGAGGCGGTGGCCAAACTGCTCCACCTCATCGAACAAGACCAGTAGAGACGCCACAGCGGGGTGTCGCAAAAAAAGTAGAGACGCCACACTGTGACGTCTCTACTTTTTTATTCCTCGGGGCTGAAATCCTCTTTGCCAACGCCGCAGATGGGGCATACCCAATCCTCGGGGAGGTCTTCAAATGCAGTACCCGGCTCAATGCCGTTGTCGGGATCACCCACAGCGGGATCATACACATACCCGCAAGTGTCACATACGTAGTTCATGTTCTTTTGTTTTAGATGTTAATAATATCGTTCAACGTTTATTCTTTTGGTCGAGCACCAGCTCCACCTTATTGATAATCATTTCCGGCGTGATGCCGTTCATGCATGCCATGTCGCCACGATAACAGGGCTTGTTGCCAAATACGCTGCACGGACGGCAAGGCAGACTCAACTGCACCATCGTGTCCTCTCCCTGGCGCCATCCCGCGAAACCCGCATAAGGATGCGTTGCTCCCCAGACACTCACCACCGGCACATCCACCGCTGAGGCCAGATGCATGTTGGCGCTGTCCATCGAGAGCATCACATCGAGATGGCTGATCAGAATCAGTTCCTCTGCCAACCCATTGAGCATGGAGGGCACATTGATGCAACGGGGATAACGCTCGCACCACTGGTCGAGCACCTTGCGCTCCCGTCGCCCTGCACCAAAGAGGAAAATCCGGGCGTTGGGATGCATCCCGAGCAATCGATCGACCACCACCTCCAGTTTCTCCAGGGGATAAACCTTGCCCTGATGGGCGGCGAAGGGTGCAACGCCGATCCACTGCTGAAACGTCTTTTTCTCCTGCAGTTCACGCGGTCCGAGCAACCGGAGGTTGCCCCCCGTCACCGGGAAAATCGACTTGAACTCCAGTTTGATGGGATAGCCCAACTGCGCCAGCACGTCAGCATAGTTCTGAAAAGAAGTAGGCTGCTGCACCAGGCGCTTGTTGTCCTTAGCCACCAGTCGCCGTTTTCCTGAACGGTGCTTGTCGATATGCGCCACCTGATAGCGGTCGATGCTGAACCGCATGCGCAGGTATTTCGTGCGGAGCACCCCGTGCATGTCGGCGATGGCGGTGAAATGCTTTGCCTTCAGTCTCCTGTAGAGGGCGTTCAGTCCGGGAAGTCCCTTATACTCCTTGTTGACGTCCGCATCCATGAATCCCACGTTGGGAGCGAGACCATCAAACAATGGTCTTGCCTGTGCCCTGCTGAGCACGGTCACCCGCAGGTCAGGATATTGTGTGGCAAGTGAGTGGACCACAGGCACCAGCATGGCGATGTCGCCCAGAGCGGAAAGCCGGATGATCAGGATATGGGGGTTTCTCATGAAAATTCTATTTCATCAAAGGTCAACCTTTCTTGTAGAGCACAGGATTGGTTGAAGGGTCATTATACATCTTCATTTGCCGGTAGGTCTTCATATATTTCCTCCCAGAGGCGATGTCGTCGAGCAGTTGGTCGATGGCCGTGGAGAGGTCGCGCTGCTGTTCCAGCAGCACCGCAAGTTTCGACCGGCATCGCTCGCGGTGAGCCTCGTCAGCATCCACACGCTCCACCTGTTCCTTCATGTGGTAGATCTTGAGGGCGAGGATGGAGAGGCGGTCGATGGCCCACGCCGGACTCTCGGTATTGATGCGGGCATCAGGCTGTACGTTGACATCGCTGTACTGATGCAGGAAATAGGAATCGATCTGTTCGACGAGGTCCGTGCGGTCTTGGTTGCTGCGGTCGATGCGCCGCTTGAGCGACAGTGCATCCAATGGGTTGATATGAGGATCACGGATCAGGTCCTCCAAGTGCCACTGCACGGTGTCGATCCAGCATTTGAGATAAAGTCTGTTCTCCAAAGACTCCCGGTCGTAGGGATTATTGATTGGTGTATCGACATCATCCTTGATGTGGTAGTCGAGGATGGCCTTATTAAACACTTTGTTGTAGTCTTCCGTGTTTGACATATTATCGAAATTTGGGTTGATATCAGTCTTGCAAATATAGCAAATAATAGGATATACCGCAAATTATTGACCGTATTTTTTACGATTGGCGGTTTTTTTTGCACACTTGGGGGTGGTTTGTGCAAGACTTATCGCTTTTTTTACCAAAATATTTGCACACATAAATAAAAATTCGCACCTTTGCACCCGAATTTCAAATGAAGATCATTTATAAACATTTTAAAATTAAAGTATTATGTCAGAAATCGAGAAACAAGTCAGGGATATTATTGTTGACAAACTTTGCGTAAACGAGAGCGAGATCAAGCTCGAGTCCAGTTTCCAGAACGACCTTGGCGCCGATTCTTTGGACACCGTGGAGTTGATCATGGAGTTCGAGCGTGTATTCGAGGTATCCATTCCCGATGACAAGGCTGAGAAGATTGCCACCGTGGGAGATGCCATCAAATACATCGAGGACAACCTCAACAAGAATTGATTCCTTCGATTCAACTGATTTATGGTTTATAGTCATCGGCACGTGTTTTTGTCCGATGCTATAAACCATAAATTTAATTCCTAATTATCATTCATTTTTCAATTATTATAAATGGAACTGAAAAGAGTTGTCGTAACCGGACTTGGTGCAGTCACCCCCGTAGGCAATACCGTAGAGGAAACATGGAACAACCTGATTGCCGGCAAGAGCGGAGCAGCTGATATCACATTGTTTGATTCGACAAAATTCAAGACACATTTCGCTTGTGAGGTGAAAAACCTCAACATCACCGACTATATTGACGGCAAGGAAGCCCGTAAGATGGACCGCTACACCCAATTTGCCATGGTCTCTGCCATCCAGGCTGTCCGCGACAGCGGCATGAACCTGGAGACTGTTGACAAGGACCGCATCGGTGTGATTTTCGGTGTGGGAATCGGTGGCATCAACACCTTCCAGTCGGAAGTGGGCTACTATGCTCAGCATGAGGCAGACGGTCCCAAGTTCAGTCCTTTCTTCATCCCTAAGATGATCGCTGACATCGCCGCCGGCCATATCTCCATCCATTTCGGATTCCATGGTCCCAACTACACCACCACGTCAGCCTGCGCCTCTTCAAGCAATGCCCTGGCCGATGCCTTCAACATCATCCGCCTCGGCAAGGCCAACGCCATCGTCGCCGGTGGCGCCGAGAGTGCCATCTGCGCCTGCGGTGTGGGAGGATTCAACGCCATGAAGGCCCTCTCCACCCGTAACGACGAACCGGCCCGCGCCTCCCGTCCGTTCAGCAAGAGCCGCGACGGTTTTGTGATGGCAGAAGGTGCCGGTTGCATCATCCTTGAGGAATTGGAGCACGCCAAGGCCCGTGGAGCCAAGATCTATGCCGAGATGGTGGGTGAGGGCATGAGTGCCGACGCCTATCACATCACCGCCTCCCACCCGGAGGGTCTGGGAGCCAAACTGGTGATGGAGAACGCACTCCGGGATGCAGGTCTGCAACCCGAGGACATCGACTACATCAACGTGCACGGCACATCCACCCACGTGGGTGACATCTCCGAGGCCAAGGCCATCAAGGATGTGTTCGGCGAGTCTGCTTTCAAGCTCAACATCAGCAGCTCCAAGTCAATGACGGGTCACCTGTTGGGTGCTGCCGGTGCTGTGGAGGCCATGATCACGCTGCTGGCCGTCAAGAACGACATCGTACCTCCCACCATCAACCATGATGAGGACGACAAGGACGAAGAGATAGACTACAACCTGAATTTCACATTCAACAAGGCACAGAAGCGCACCGTGAGGGCCGCCCTGAGCAACACCTTTGGTTTCGGCGGGCACAACGCCTGTGTCGTTTTCAAGAAATATGCTGAGTAATCTCATTGACAGGATAAGGCTCCCTTTCCGCAAGGACAAGGAGCTTTATTCGTCTCTGTACAACATCCTGGGGTTCTATCCCAAAGACATCAAATACTACAAGCAGGCATTGATGCACAAGAGCATCATGCACCGCGAGAAGGGGAAACCCATCAACACCGAGCGGCTTGAGTTCCTCGGCGACGCCATTCTCGACGCCGTCGTGGGCGATATCGTGTACCAGCATTTCGAGGGAAAGCGCGAAGGGTTTCTCACCAACACCAGGAGTAAACTGGTGCAACGTGAGACACTCAACAAACTGGCCCGTGAACTGGGCATCACCAACCTCATCATGTCGTCGGGCAACTCCATGTCGCACAACAGCTACATGGGCGGCAATGCCTTTGAGGCCCTCGTGGGAGCCATCTATCTCGACCGCGGATATGATGCCTGCATGCGCTTCATGCGCCAGCGCATCCTCGGCCATTTCATCAATATCGACAAAGTGGCCTACAAGGAAGTCAATTTCAAGAGCAAGCTCATAGAATGGAGTCAGAAAAACCGCGTCGATGTGCAGTTCAAGCTCCTGGAACAGAAAAAGGACGACAATGGCAGTCCGATGTTCCACTACCAGGTGATCATCGAAGGCATTGAGGGCGGCAAGGGCCGCGGCTACTCCAAGAAGGAAAGCCAGCAGACCGCCTCGAAGTTGACGCTGGAGCGCCTGCGCCGCGAACCTCAGTACATCGATGCCATCTTCGCCGCCAAAGCCAACCGCACCAAGATGGAAGAGATGCCTGTGCAGACCGTTCCTGACACCGAACAGAAAGAGGATTTCATCATCATCCAGGAAACTGAGGAACAAGTCACGAAGCCCCAACCCGCTCCCAAAAAGAACAACCGCAAAACCAACAACCAACCTTCACAAGCCTCAAAGAAAATCGAGGAAGAACTGGATGGTCTTGACCTGAGCGACATCACCGCCAATCCTGCGGAGGCCTCCAAGGAGGACATCATCGCAGCAGCGGAGGAAGCCGCTTTCGCCGAGTGACACCAGAACTCCTCTCACTAAGAATCACACACCATTCAAAAAGCCCCGTTTCGGGGCTTTTTGCGTATGGCTGGATGCTTGCTGCTGAGGATACCCCGCACTCCTCGTGGCACTGTTGGCCGGCCTTGACGTTCTTAAATCCGGACAAATCACACAACATAACTATTAAAAATAGTAAAAAGGGAGACTATTACAAAAGTTTGGACTAATTTTGCACACAATGCGGAATAGGCTGCAGACGCAGCCCTCCCCCGAGACGGATCCGCCAAGACCATTGGTGGACAAAACAGACACAGACAATCAATCATGGGCATAACATCCATAGCCAGAAGAGTATTCCTTGCGCGACAGAAAGAACTCGAGCGCCACTACTATGATGCCGCATCCATGCAGCAGGAGGTCATGCGACGCCTGCTCGACAGGGCCAAGGACACCGAATACGGTATCCGGCATCTCTTCAACATCACCAAAAACTACGACGACTTCTCCCATAACATCCCCCTCAACACCTACGAGGAACTGAAGGGCGACATCGACCGCATGCGCCACGGTGAGGAAAACGTGCTCTGGCCCGGCCGTGTGAGATGGTACGCCAAGTCATCCGGCACGACCAACGACAAGAGCAAGTTCATCCCAGTGAGCAGTGAAGGACTGCAACACATCCATTACGCCGGCGGCTTCGACGCCATGGCCATCTATCTGCGCAACAACCCCCAAAGCCGTATCTTCGATGGTAAGTCGCTGATCCTCGGCGGCAGCCACGCTCCCAACTACGAGGCCAGCGACAGTCTGGTGGGTGACCTCAGCGCCATCCTCATCCAGAACATCAACCCGCTGGCCAACCTGTTCAGGGTGCCCAAGAAAAAAACCGCCCTGCTCTCCGACTTCGAGGTGAAGCGCGACCGCATCGCCCGCGAGACCATCGGCAAGAACGTCACCAACCTCTCCGGAGTGCCCTCCTGGATGCTCTCCGTGCTCACCCGCGTGCTGGAAATATCCGGCAAAAGCACCATCGACGAGGTGTGGCCCAACCTTGAGGTGTTCTTCCACGGCGGCGTGGCCTTCACACCCTACCGCCACCAGTATGAGCAGATCATCCGCTCAGAGCGTATGTGCTACATGGAGACCTACAACGCCAGCGAGGGATTCTTCGGACTGCAGGACGACCCCGCTGACAACACCATGCTCCTCATGCTCGACTACGACATCTTCTACGAGTTCATCCCCATGGAGGACATCGAGAAAGAAAACCCCAGGGTCATACCCCTTGTCGATGTCGAACTGGGCAAGAACTACGCCATGGTCATCTCCACCTCCTGTGGACTGTGGAGGTATATCATCGGCGACACCATCTCCTTCACCTCCCGCGACCCCTACAAATTCATCATCACTGGCCGCACCAAGCATTTCATCAACGCCTTCGGCGAGGAACTCATCGTCGATAATGCCGAGAAAGGCCTGGAATACGCCTGTCAGCAGACTGGAGCCGAAGTGCTGGAATACACCGCCGCCCCCGTCTTCATGGACAATCATGCCAAATGCCGCCATCAGTGGTTGATCGAGTTTACCAAACAACCCGATGACCTCTCCCGCTTCGCCGACATCCTCGACCGCAAGTTGCAGGAAATCAACTCCGACTATGAGGCCAAGCGCTACAAGGACATCACCCTGCAGCACCTAGAGGTTTTCTCCGCCCGCCATGACCTCTTCAACGACTGGCTCAAGTCCAGGGGAAAACTCGGCGGCCAGCACAAAGTGCCCCGGCTGTCCAACAACCGCCGGATCATCGATGAACTCCTTGAGATGAACAAATGAGAAAGAGCATCTTCATCCTCCTGACCCTCAGCATCTTGCTGCTGACAGGTTGCGCCAGAATGGGGCAACCCGACGGCGGATGGTATGATGATACCCCACCTCATGTCGTGGCCTCCAATCCGGAAGACCTCTCCACCAACGTGCGCAGCAGGAAGATCACCATCCTCTTCGACGAGTATATCAAACTCGACAACCCCACCGAGAAAGTGGTCATCTCGCCCCCGCAGTTGGAAGCCCCCGAGATCAAGGGAGCCGGCAATCGCATCACCGTGGAGATCAAGGACTCGCTGATCCCCAACACCACCTACACAGTGGATTTCTCCGATGCCATCTCCGACAACAACGAGGGCAACCCGATGGGCAACTACACCTACAGCTTCTCCACCGGTGATGTGATCGACACGCTGGAAGTGGCAGGCTATGTCGTCGATGCCGAGACCCTCGAACCCATCAAGGGTATCCTCGTGGGACTCTATGACAACCTTTCCGACACCGCTTTCACCACCCTGCCCATGCTCCGTGTGGCACGCACCAACGAGGAGGGACGCTTCATCGTCAAAGGCGTGGCCCCTGGCTCTTACCGCGCTTACGCCCTTCAGGATGTCGATGCCAACTACTACTTCTCGCAGAAGAGCGAACAGCTGGCTTTCAGTCCCGAAGTCATCGTGCCGTCCTGCAAGCCCGATGTCAGACAGGACACCATCTGGCGCGACTCTCTCCATATCGACAACATCACCCAGACGGGATACACCCATTTCCTGCCTGATGACATCGTGCTCAGGGCCTTCACCGAACCCCTTACCGACCGGTTTCTGGTGAAGAACGAGCGCTCCATTCCAGAGCGCCTCTCCTTCTTCTTCAGCTATGGCAGCAGCGAACTGCCCAAGATCCAAGGACTCAACTTCGACGAGCGCGACGCCTTCATCCTCGAATCCTCGGAGAAGGGAGACACCCTCAACTACTGGCTCCGCGACACCCTGCTCGTGAACCAGGACACGCTGCGGATGGCCTTCAGCTACCTCTTCACCGACTCTACAGGCATGCTCGTCTCGCATACCGACACCCTTGAGCTCCTTGCCAAGACCTCTTACGAGAAACGCCAGAAAGAGAAGGCCAAGGAATATGAGAAATGGATCAAGGCCCAGGAAAAGGCACGCAAGAAGGGCAATGACTACCAGGAAGAGATGCCCCCGACCCCCCTCGAGATCAAGATAGACCTCAAGAGCGACATGCAGCCCGACGGCTTCATCACCATCACCTCGCCCACCCCGCTGCTGTCGGTGGACACCACGAAGATCCACCTCTCGACCAAAGTCGATACCCTCTTCCAGCCCAAGGACTATATCCTGGCCGACTGGACCATCGTGGCCGACACAGCGATGGAAGCCGCGCGCCGCACCTACGTGCTGCGCCCCGACAGTGCCGGCAACCTATGGACCACCGGCAAGCAATACAGTCTGGAACTCGACTCCGCCGCCTTCATCGATATCTACGGGAAAGCCTCCCTCGCCACCAAGAAGTCACTCAGCGTGAAACCAGACGAAGACTTCACCACCATCACCTTCCACGTGACCAAGATCGATGAGGCACCCTATGTGGGACAGTTGCTCGACAAATCAGGCAAACCCGTCAAGGAGGTCCTCTCCTCCACAGGCGACCTCACCTTCACATATGTGAGACCTGGCGAATACTTCCTGCGCCTCTTCTCCGATGCCAATGGCAATGGCATCTGGGACACCGGCGACTATGCCGAAGGCCTGCAGGCCGAGATGGTCTATTTCTATCCCGAGATGTTTGAATGCAAGGCCCGGTGGCCCTTTGAGGCCAACTGGAACCCCTCAAACGTGAGGGCAGACAACCTGAAGCCTTCGGAGCTGACCAAACAAAAGAAAGACAACAAAAAGAGAAAGATGAACCGGAATATAGAGAGAGCCCGCAAGATGGGCATCACCTACATTCCACAAACTCAATAACGCCATGAACAGAATCAGAATATTCATTTTCTTGCTGACGATGCTCACAGCGACATCGACTTCAGCACAATGCCCACTCACCAACACCGCTTTCACGTCGGGTGAGTTTCTGTCCTATAACCTCTACTTCAACTGGAAATTCGTATGGGTGAAAGTCGGTACGGCTTCCCTGTCGACCGTCTCCTCCAACTACAAGGGAAAGCCTGCCTTCAGAAGCAGTCTCATCACCCGCGGCAACGGCAAGCTCGACAAGTTCTTCGTCATGCGCGACACGCTCATGGGCTATGTCACCCCCACCCTCTCGCCCCTATACTTCCGCAAAGGCGCTGAGGAAGGCAGCCGTTACACCGTCGATGAGGTGTGGTACTCATATCCCAACGGCAAGTGCAAGGTCAACATGCACCGGCAGAAAAACGACAAGAGCCACGAGCGCAGCGAGAAGACCCTCGACCAGTGTGTGTATGACATGCTCAACATCTTCACACGCGCCCGCAGTTTCAATTCCGCAGGCTGGAAGAAAGGCCACACCATCAAGTTTCCCGTGGCCGACGGCAACGGCGTGACCACCGCCCTGCTCAAATACGAAGGCAAGGAAAACGTGCAAGGCGACAATGGAAAGAAGTACAGCTGTCTGCGGCTCTCCTACTCGGAATGGAGCGAGCGAAAGAACAAATACAGGCAATATGCCACCTTCTTCGTCACCGACGACAGCAACCATGTGCCCGTGCGCATTGACATCACGCTGAACTTCGGCAATGCCAAGGCCTTTGTCTCCAGCATGAAAGGCGTCAAGACCCCATCCTCAACAACGACCAAATAAGAGAAGGCCATCCCATGACCGAACTGGTTAAGAACAAGACTTTCTGGATGCTGCTGGCGGCATGCTGCCTCAGTGTCCTGCTGTTTCTCGACTTCGACTACAACACCAAGGGCGAGCCCCGCGAGTCGCTGGTCTCCTACTCCATGCTCCATTCCGGCAACTGGATTCTGCCCCGCAACAGTGTGGGAGAGATCGCTTATAAACCGCCGATGCTCCACTGGTGCATCGCAGCCGTCTCCGCCGTGGCGGGAGAGGTGACCGAACAGACCTCACGCATCCCCTCGGCACTGGCCTTCATCGCACTGACCCTGGTCACCTATCTGTTCTTCCGCCGCCGCTGCGACGAGAAGACCGCCCTCCTCACCGCCCTCCTCACCTTCACGGGATATGAGCTGCACCGCATGGGCTACAACTGCCGCGTTGATATGCTGCTCACCTTTTTCATCGTGGCCGCCCTCTACGGACTGTACCGTTGGCATGAGAAAGGCATGAAGAGCCTGCCATTGACAGCCATCCTCATGATGAGTCTCGGCACGCTCACCAAGGGACCCATCGGAGCCCTGCTGCCCTGTCTGATCACAGGCGTCTATCTGCTGCTCCAAAAGGTCAACTTCTGGAAGGCCCTCCTGTGGATGATGGCCATCGGCCTGTTGTCACTCCTCCTTCCCTTCCTGTGGTATCTCGCCGCCTACCGACAGTCAGGCGATGAATTCATCCGTCTGATGATGGAGGAGAACGTCGGGAGGATGACGAATACCATGAGTTACAAGGTGCATGTCGAACCCTGGTACATCAATTTCCTCTACGTCCTCATGGGCATGGCACCCTGGACCCTCCTTGGCCTCATCGCCCTGATTGCCCATCCCCGCCAACTGGCCATCACCACTCCCGGCAACTGGCGCTCCTGGCCCCGGCGTGTGGGCCGGTGGGTCACATCACTCTCTCCTATCACCCTCCACTCCACCATCGTCGTCGTCGTCACCCTCGTTTTCTTCAGCATCCCCGAGTGCAAGCGGAGCGTCTACCTGATGCCCATCTACCCCTTTCTCTCCTATCTGACGGTCAAATGGCTATTGGTCCTCGCCGACCGCAAATCACCCGCTATCGACATTTACGGCACCATCCTGGCCGTTTTTGGACTCTTCGCCGCCTTGGTGTTTATAGCCCTGAGGTTCATCCCCATCCCCCAAGACCTGTTTCATGGCCGCAAGGCCTACGACAACTGGGAGATGCTGCACAATGTCGCCACCTATAACGGTGTCCTCCCCTGGTTGATCATCCTTTTGCTCCTGTCAGCCTCTTTCGTCTGGTGGCGGTGGCGCAAAGGCACCCATGGCCTGCGCGACCATCTGACGGCCGTGGCGATACTCACCTTCGTGTTTTACCTGGCCTTTGACGGTGTCTTCAAGCCCGCCATCCTCAATGCCAAGTCGGTGAAGCACATCGCCCAGCAAATCGACACCCGCGTGGGCGACAGTCCGCTCTATGAGTATATCGAGAGCGGTGTCCAGGCCAAGGGAGACCCCATCCACTACTATGAGCTGAATTTCTATCTTCACGACCGCATCGACAATTTCCACCTGCGGCAGCCCGCCAACGGATACCTGCTCATCGGTGATGAAGATGCTCAACTCCGCCTGCCCGACTTCCAAAAACAAGGCTATCACTTCGAGCGAGTCTATGATTCCGGACCGGAACCACTGCTGAAACAGACCCTCCATCTCTATCGTTTCTGGCGATGAAAAAGGAGCGGAAAACACATAGAAAAGTGTAGATTTTACACCAAAATTAAGGCGTTTTTGCCCACTTTCACGTGGATGGAGTATTTATATTCCATCCACTTCTTTTTTTTCTCCAAAAAGCCACATTTTACTAATTTTCAATTATTTACAGCATTTTGACCATTTTCTGAAATCCACTTTTTCGTTGTAAAGTATTGATGCGACATTATAATTATTCTATCTTTGCCACCGAAATGCTAACCACTGCATCGTAAAGCCTAAAAATCGAGATAACCTAAATAATAATTAATCCAATTTGGTAATGAAAACAGGAAGATTTCTACTGGTGTTATTGACATTATTGATGATGTCAATCAGCACATTTGCCCAGAAGCAGAACTTCTCGGGTACGGTGTTAGACGACAGCGGGATGCCCATCATCGGCGCCTCCGTCGTAGAGAAAGGATCGTCCAACGGAGCGATTACCGACATCGACGGCAATTTCACATTGTCGGTGGAGCCGGGAACCACCTTGGTCGTTTCCTATTTAGGATACAAGAGTGTGGAACTGAAAGCCAGTCCCAACATGCGCGTGGAGTTGCAGGAAGACTCCCAGACCCTCGACAACCTCGTGGTGATCGGTTACGGTGTGCAGAAAAAGAGCGTCGTGACCGCCTCTATCGCCAAGGTGAGCGCCGAAGACCTTGACGGCAAGACCCGTCTGCGCGCTGAGGATGCCCTCAAGGGACTCGCTGCCGGTATCAACGTCACCTCCTCCTCCGGTCAGCCCGGATCCAAGTCGATGATCCGCATCCGTGGTATCGGCACCATCAACAACTCCGAACCCCTCTACATCATCGACGGCATGCCCACCGACCAGAACGGTATGGAATCCGTCAACCCCAATGATATCGAGAGTATCGAGGTGCTGAAAGACGCCGCCTCAGGCGCCATCTACGGTGCCCGCGCCGCCAATGGTGTCATCCTCGTGACCACGAAGAAAGGCAAAATGGGCAAGGCCAACATCAACTACGGATTCTCCTATGGTTGGCAGAGTGCCTGGAAGAAGCGCGACGTGACCGGAGCCACCGACTACGCCATCCTGCAGAACGAGCGCCGGATGGAGAATGGTCTCGCTCCCCTCTACAATGACCCCTACAATTTGATTGACGCCAACGGCGACGCCATTGTCGGTTTCGGAACCAACTGGCAGGACCTCCTCTTCAACGACAATGCCCCCATCGTGCAGCACGACCTGAGCATCAGCGGAGCCACGGAGAAAATCAACTACTACCTCTCCATGGGTTACTTCACCCAGGACGGTATTGTCGGCGGTAACTTCGGACATTCCAACTACGACCGTCTGACCATCCGTTCCAACAACCAGTTCAACCTGATTGACGCCACGAAAGAGCGTGACTTCCTCAACAAACTTGACCTTGGTGCCAACCTCTCCTATATGCGTGTGCACAACACTGGCATCGACGCCAACAGCACCTGGGGTTCACCATTGGGATCTGCTCTCTATCTGGCTCCTACACTCCCCGTCACGCTGAGACACGGTTATGAACTGGACGAAAATGGACAGCCCAACTACTCAAAACCCCTGATTGGCCAGCAACAGATCGACCGCTACTATGCCTATGATCTCTACACCGATGCCAACGGCGACCCCTATACCATCCCCAATTTCATCGGCAGCTATCAGGAGCAGAACAACCCCATCGCCATGATGCAGGGCAATCCCTCCAGGAACTGGAGTCATAAGTTCATGCCGAAGTTCTCACTCGACTTGCAGCTCTTCGATGAACTTC